>Ga0123353_10000156_pt1 | contig 86182 bp, 78 predicted proteins | sample TergutLab28metaG_3_FD_92763 | JGI IMG/M metagenome (GOLD analysis project Ga0123353, IMG submission 92763) | Labiotermes labralis P3 segment gut microbial communities from Petit-Saut dam, French Guiana - Lab288 P3 | ecosystem: Host-associated > Arthropoda: Insects > Digestive system > Gut ...
ACGGCTTCTCCTATCCAGTTCATCAATCTGCCGGTTGGGTCTACGGCAACGATAGTCACTATGGAGTTTGTCAAGCACGACGTGGAGATTCCCAAGACTCTGGCCAAGGTGCTGCTCTCGGCCGTCTTGACTGATACGGTGATTTTGAAATCGCCGACTACTACGCAGGCTGACAAGGATCAGGCCAACTACCTTGCCTCAATTGCAGGGGTTGAAATCGTTGAGTTTGGCATGGAGGTCTTTAAGCACCGAAGCTCCGGCGGTGAGCTTTCGGTACAGAAGCTCGTCAACACCGATGCCAAGGAGTTCCAGATTGGCGAGACAATGGCACTGATTGCCCAACACGAAACCTTTGACCTGGCAGAAATCATGCAACACGAAGATGAGATCCGCGAAGAAATGCGTCGTCTCAAGGACTCGCGCGAGTATGAATTTGTCCTCCTGATGATTACTGACATAGGATCCGAAGGCTCACAATTCCTCTGCGAAGGCAACCGCCGCATTGTAAACCGCGTTTTCAGTATTCATTGCACAGGAGTAGGCGGCACCTGGATGCCCGGCATCTTAAGCCGCAAAAAACAAGTAGCCGCCCGCATCCTCGGCGACACCAAAGGCTAAGTGGAACAGGGTTGGAACAGGGGGACGGGGTTAGTGTTCCAATTTGACCTCGGTCAAATTGGAACACTAACCCCGTCCCCCTGTTCCAACCCTGTCCCTCCGTTCCACTTTCCCCGCCCCTCTGCATCGCACTCTTTACAGAATTGCAAAGTACCCGTAAAATAGGCACATCTTCAGGGCAGGGTGAAAGTCCCTACCGGTGGTGAGAGCCCACGAGCCGCTTTTATAGGGCAGATCTGGTGAGATCCCAGAGCCGACAGTATAGTCTGGATGAGAGAAGATGCTTACGGAGAGGTTTGCGCCTCAGCCTGCACCAAGGCAATATTCCGTCATCTTGTTAACCTGAAGAGCGACACAGGGAGAGAGATGACAGATTCTCACTACATGACAAGAGCGCTTGAGCTGGCTCAATTGGGCGGCGGTTGGGTGAATCCTAATCCGCAAGTGGGCGCGGTGCTTGTCAAGGAGAGCCGCGTGATAGGCGAGGGTTACCACGCCCGCTTTGGAGGTCCCCACGCGGAGCGCGTTACCCTTGAAGCGTGCGCAGAGTCCCCCGTGGGCGCTACCCTTTACGTTACCCTTGAGCCCTGCTGCCACACGGGAAAAACCCCTCCTTGTACTGAGGCAATCACTGAGAGCGGCATTTCCAAAGTGGTGATTGGCTCAGACGACCCTAACCCGCTTGTGTCGGGCGAAGGAGTCAAGCTTTTGAGAGATGCCGGAATTGAGGTAGTCACCGGCTTTTTGCAAAACGAGTGCGACAAGATAAATCGCATCTTTTTTCATTACATCAAGGACAAGACCCCGTATGTACTGGCTAAATACGCGATGACCGTCGACGGAAAAATCGCTACATACACCGGGGCCTCTCAGTGGATTACCGGAGAAGAGGCGCGCCTTGATGTGCAGCGGCTCAGGGACCGGTATGCAGCGATTATGGTTGGCATCAACACCGTACTTGCCGATGACCCGCTGCTCACCTGCAGAATCGAAGGGGGCAAGGACCCCTTGCGGGTGATTGTTGATTCGTCACTGAGGATACCCCTTGATTCACAGATAGTCCAAACCGCCCGGGATGTGCCTACCTTGCTGGCTACTGCGGCTGATGATCCTGTAAAAAGACAGCAGCTTGAAGAGCTGGGTTGCGGCGTTTTGGTGCTACCAACAAATGAAAACGGGCTTAACCTGAGGAGCCTCTTTCAGATACTCGGACAACGCGGCATAGACAGCGTACTGATTGAAGGAGGCCCCACCGTACTGGGCTCAGCCTTTGACGAAGGGTTGGTGCAGGCAGTGTCCTGCTATATTGCCCCTAAACTCTTCGGAGGAAGCTCCGCGCCCTCACACATTGGAGGCAAGGGAGTCAGCACCCCTGATAAGGCAATAAAACTGCACCACATAACTGTCAAGAACTTTGGCGACGACCTCTACATCGAAGGCGAGGTGGAATGAGTGTTTACCGGCATCATTGAAGAGATTGGCACCGTAGAAGCCGTAAGGAAGGGCAAGGACTCTTCGGTTCTGACCCTGGGAGCTTCTGTGGTAATGAGTGACCTGAAACTCGGAGACTCCGTTGCGGTTGACGGGGTGTGCTTAACGGCGAGCAGCCTGAACTCAAGCAGTTTTAGTGCCGATGTTATGCACGAGACCCTCTCGCGCTCCACGCTTGGCAAGCTGACCCGTGGGAGCAAGGTCAATTTGGAGCGCGCCTTGTTGGCCCAGGGGCGTTTTGGCGGGCATATAGTGAGCGGGCACATCGACGGCACGGGTACAATTACCGCCATCAGGCAGGACGATAACGCCGTGTGGTATACCGTCAAGGCAGATGCCGCCATACTCCGCTACATCGTTGAGAAGGGTTCCATAGCCATTGACGGCATCAGCCTCACTGTGGCGAGAATAACTGATGAAGACTTCAGCGTATCCCTTATCCCGCACACCCTCAAAGAAACAACGCTGGCTGTGAAAAAGGTGGGCAGTTTGGTCAACCTTGAAAACGACCTGCTGGCAAAGTACGTTGAGAAACTCCTGGGCGCTCCCGGCAGTGCTGGCACCGAGCAGCCTGAGCAGAGCACGCTTACCAGAGAGTTTCTCCTTTCACACGGCTTTTAACAACGGCAACGCATTGGAGGCAGCATGACACAGAACATTGATTACGATGCAAGTCAACATTTTGACTCGGTTGAAGAGGCGCTTGAGGCGCTCAAAAAGGGTGAGATGATACTCGTGATTGACGATTACGACCGCGAGAACGAGGGTGATGTGATTTGCGCCGCGGAATTTGCCACCACGCAGATCGTGAATTTCATGGCTACCTATGCCAAAGGCCTTATCTGCATGCCCATGAGCGCCGAATTCTGCGAGCGCCTGCAGATTCCGCAGATGGTTACCAGCAATACTGACACCCATGAAACCGCCTTTACTGTCTCCATCGATCACGTGGACACTACCACGGGCATTTCTGCCGCAGAGCGCGCGCTTACGGCGGTGAAGTGCACGGAAGACGGAGTGAAGCCGGAGGACTTCAAGCGTCCGGGACACATGTTTCCGCTGCTTTCCAAGCGCAATGGCGTGCTTGACCGCAACGGGCACACCGAGGCAACGGTTGACCTGATGCGCCTGGCGGGACTCAAGGAGTGCGGCCTATGCTGCGAGATAATGCGCGAGGACGGCACAATGATGAGAACCGAGGAAATCATAGAATTTGCTCAGAAGTGGGACCTCAAGCTCATCACTATTGAGGACCTGCAGAAGTACCGCAAAACCCACGATAAGCTGGTGGAATGCCTGGCTCAGACGAGGCTTCCCACTGACTTTGGTGAGTTCATTGCGCACGGTTACGTCAACAAGCTCAATGGTGAGCACCACGTGGCACTGGTCAAGGGCGATTTGGGCGATGGCGAGGACGTTTTGGTACGCGTGCACTCTGAGTGCCTGACCGGAGACGCTTTTGGCTCGCTGCGCTGTGACTGCGGCGATCAGTACAAAGCTGCAATGTCCCAGATTGAAGAAGAGGGCAGGGGAGTACTGCTCTACATGCGCCAGGAGGGCCGCGGCATTGGGCTGGTGAACAAGCTCAAGGCCTACGAGCTGCAAGACAAGGGCATGGACACGGTTGAGGCCAACAGCGCTCTCGGGTTTGAGAGCGATTTGCGCGAGTACTTCATTGGCGCCCAGATTCTACGTGACTTAGGCGTTAAATCCTTCAGGCTCCTCACCAACAACCCTGAAAAACTCTACGGCTTAAGAGGCTTTGGCCTGGAGATAACCGAACGCGTACCCATAGTTGTTGAATCAAACACTCACGACTATCGATACCTAAAAACCAAACAAGACAAGATGGGCCACCTATTGGAGATGTGATACCCCCGTCATTCCGGGCTTGACCCGGAATCTTATAACTGCAAGTGACAGCAAAGGAGCAAACATGAAAACCTACGAAGGAAAACTGGTAAACGACAACATCAAAATCGGCATAGTAGCAGCACGCTTCAACGAGTTCATCACAAGCAAGCTGCTCTCCGGCACTCTCGACGGACTTAAGCGCCATGATGTAGCAAGCGACGCTGTTGAGATAGCCTGGGTACCCGGCGCATTTGAGATACCGCTCGTAGCAGCCAAAATGGCCGAATCCAAGCGCTACGACGCAATCATCTGCCTCGGAACCATAATTCGTGGCGGCACCGATCACTACGACTACGTGTGCAGCGAAGTCACCAAGGGAGTTGCCTCGGTTTCTCTCAATGCGGGAATTCCTGTACTATTTGGCGTACTCACTACCGAGAACATCGAGCAGGCCATTGAGCGCGCCGGCACCAAGGCAGGCAACAAAGGCTACGAGTGTGCCCTCAGCGCACTAGAGATGGTAAACCTGATTCGCGAGCTTGAGGCTTAGGCTGCTCAAGAAAGGACCACTATGAAATGCAAACCCGTGCGCACGCCGGAGGAGATTAGCACCCTGGCGCAAGTTGCCGATGAAATCTGGCACGAGTACTGGCCCAGCCTCATTGGCGACGCTCAAACCGATTACATGGTTGAACAATTCCAAAGCGAGTCGGCTCTCGCCCACGCCATAAATGAGGATGGCTACCTCTATTATCTTCTATTTGAGGGTGACAGGATAGTCGGCTATATGGGCGCTCAACCCCAGGAGGATGAAAAGCGACTCTTCCTCTCAAAACTCTACGTTTATGAGGCCGAGCGCGGCAACGGTTATGCCGCAGAAGCCCTGAAACTCCTTGAGCTTATCTGCAAAGAGAGTTGGCTTAAAACCATCTATCTTACGGTGAACAAGGGCAACGACCTCGCCATAGATGTCTACAAAGCCAAGGGCTTTGACATCGTAGATTCAGTAGAAAAAGACATAGGCGATGGCTTTGTCATGGACGACTACATCATGGAAAAGAAAATCGCCCTCAGCTGCTGCCTCTAGGGGGCCTAGGGGTGGTACAGGAGGGACGGGGTTGGTGTACCAGATTGGAACAGGGGGACGGGGTTAGTGTTCCAATTTGACCGAGGTCAAATTGGAACACTAACCCCGTCCCCCTGTTCCAATCTGGGACACCAGCCCCGTCCACCAAACCCCGTCCCTCCTGTACCAAATACGTACCCCTGTCAAGTCGAGTGACATGAAGTCAGTTAAACTACAACCTTTGAAGCAACACGCATAGTCTGGAGAGGAGAATTATGAGTTTGCACAGAGTTGATAGTCTGCTCTACAGAGAAATGGTTGAGGAAGACTGGGACGGGGTTGTTGAGCTCGTGACAAAAGTCTGGTTTGAGGAGCTTGAACAGATCCCCTCAGCCGAGGTAAAGAAGCTTACAGCAACGGTTGATACGCACCACCTCTTTCCTTGGGTTACTTTCGGAATAGTGGCAATTGATGAGATAGAGGGAAAAATAGTCGGAGTTGTTGCAGTCAGAGGCCCAGATGATCTTGACAAGCAGCGCCAGGAGCAACACGCTGCGAAAGTTGAAGAAGCGATAGCAAAGGGAAAGGCATTCGGTAGCGACGTGCATGAGCAACTCTGTGCCTATAAAGACGAAGCAACAAGGCACTGGAAGCTTGTCTACGAAAAAAGACCACGTACCTACGACGGAGAAGTAGTTCTCATCATACTTGACCCGGATTACCAAGGGTGTGGCATTGGGAGGAAGTTGTTAAACCAAGGTCTGGCTTGGTGCAAATCCCAGGGCAGCACACTGGTATGCCTCGATACTGATGACACCTGCAATTACCAGTTTTACGATCATTTAGGGTGGAGACGTGCGCTTGAGTACCCCTATAGCTTCGAAATCTTTGGAGTGGTGTACAACTCAACAGAATTCATCTACGAATGGGAGATTGAGCATGTGCCAGGTTAGCGGCTCAGGATCAGGTAGGTGTTGAGGGTATTTGAGCGGCCGTCAGAGATGAAGCGGGAGATGAGTTGGGTTTGTTGTGCTACGTCTGCGATGAGGTCGTCAATTTCGTCATCAGAAAAACTGTGACAGTAGCGGTAGGTGCCGGGGATGTTGTTCCAGTCCAGGAGAAAGTCATTGGGGCTCAGTTTGGGGAGTCCTAGTTCAGCAAGTGCGTTCTCGTGAACAACTAGTGCTTTATTGCGGAGTTTTTCGTCTTTCATGAACTGCCAGAACGTTACTATGATGTAGCCACCGGGGCGGACCTGCTTGATGAGGCTTTCTAACACCGCCTTGCGGTGAGCCAAGAGAGGTATGTGGTGCATGAAGCCAAAGCAGAGTGCCAGGTCACACTCAGGGGCCTTGAAAGAGGTGTTCAGGTTTTGTTCCTTGAACAAAAGGTCAAGGATATCCAAATTTTGGTAGTTTGCTTGAGAGCCTTGGGGGAGCAGGTCGTCGCAGTTGTCTACTGCGTAGTAATTGATCTGCAATCCCGAACAATTATTTCTGAGGAAGGATTCGAATCTCAGGTTTCCGCAGGCTAAGTCAAAGACATTCAACACTTGTGCGTCACTGCAGATATCCTCCTTTATCAAATTGAGGCAATCGCTCCAGCCCGGCCACGGCGCGTGTCGTGAGGCAGAGAATGAGTCGGCGTGTTCGGCGTAAAACTCGGTATTCAGCTCACAGAGACGCTTGGCTGTTTCGTAATTCATTCGACCTTCTTTGTATCAGCGTGGTACAGATTGGTGGAACAGGGGGACGGGGTTAGTGTTCCATTTTGACCAAGGTCAAATTGGAACACTAACCCCGTCCCCCTGTTCCACCAATCCGGGACACCAGCCCCGTCCCTCCTGTACCACAAGCACTGTAACCTCGGCATATTCATTCTATAGTATACAATGCCATGTATCATGGATGAGATAGTACGGGAAATACTTGACTGGCTTAGGAGCTCCAAGCGATTGGACGAGGAGCGCCTTGCTGCAATATTTAGACGGCACAATAAGGCCTTGGAGCGGGGGAGAAGGCAGTATTCTAAGAAGCGTCTGCTGCCGTATTACCTCAAGATCAAGGAGACTGATCCAGAGCTTTGGGTTAGTTGGGGGATTGATGAGGAGCTGGAGCGTAAACTGCTTAAGGTGCTCAGGGTAAAGCCGCGGAGAACTGCCTCGGGTGTGGCTACGATTACTGTAATCACAAAGCCGGCTCAGTGCTCAAGTAACTGCCTTTACTGCCCCAACGACCTGCGGATGCCTAAGAGTTATCTCAGCGATGAGCCGGCTTGCCAGAGGGCTGAGCGTAATTACTTTGACCCATACCTCCAGGTTTCTGCGCGTTTGCGCACCCTGATTCAGATGGGGCACGTTACCGACAAGATTGAGCTTATTGTTCTGGGAGGCACCTGGAGTGATTACCCCGAGGAGTACCAGCTGTGGTTCATCACCGAGCTCTTCAGAGCGCTTAACGATGCCGGCGACAGCATGGCAATACACGCACGTGAAAGGCGTCAGCTCTATAAGAACCACGGTATTAGCAATAAAGAAGAGGATCTCAGGGGCTACGTTGCCCTTAAACAGGACGAGATTAACAGCGGCAAACTGAGCTACAACCAGGCAGCTGCCGAACTCTATGGGAGCACAAGCAAATGGGGAGGCGTAGCGCCGCTGCAGACTGCGAGCCTTGAAGAGCTGTTTAAACAACAGGACTTTAATGAGACCGCGCAGCATCGTGTAGTTGGCCTTGCTATCGAAACGCGCCCAGAGCTCGTGAGCGCTGAGAATCTGACCACCCTCAGGCAACTCGGCTGTACGAAGATTCAGATGGGGGTGCAAACACTTAATCCAGATATCCACAAGGCCAACGACAGAGCAACCACGGTTGAGAGCATTGAGCAAGCTTTTAAGCTCATCAGGGTATTTGGGTTCAAGATACATGCGCATTTTATGGTCAATCTCCTTGGTGCAACACCTGAGGAGGATAAAGAAGATTATCGGCGCTTTGTCAGTGAGCAGGCATTTCAGCCTGATGAGGTCAAGCTCTATCCCTGCTCTTTGGTCGAGGGCGCGCGCCTTAGCGCACACTACGCAGACAAGAGTTGGCAGCCTTACAGCGAAGAAGAACTTGTAGACGTTTTGGTGGCCGATACACTTGTCACCCCGCCGTTTACACGTATATCACGGATGATCAGGGACTTTTCTGCGCCAGATGTGATTGCCGGCAACAAAAAGACCAATCTCAGGCAACTGGTAGAGCGCAAGATTGAGCAAAGCGGTGAGGCTATACAAGAGATACGCTACCGGGAGATTAGCACCAGCGAGGTGAAGCCTGAGCTACTTGTTCTTGAGATACTCGAATATGAAACGGCAAACACGAGGGAGTTTTTCTTGCAGTGGGTTGACCCGGATAACAGGATAGCTGGCTTTTTGCGGTTGTCTTTGCCAGATCAAGGGTACGTGAAAGAGCATCAGGAAGCGCTGCCTATCGCTCCCGACGAAGCCATGATTAGAGAAGTGCACGTTTACGGACAGGTAACTGAGCTGCAAATGGCAGGAGAGAGCGCTCAGCACACGGGCTTGGGCAAGAAGCTTGTTGCCAAGGCCTGCGAGATTGCGCGAGAGCAGGGCTACGAAAGGATGAATGTCATCAGCTCAGTGGGAACACGAGAGTACTATCGTAATCTCGGTTTTAAAGACAACAAGCTTTACCAGCAGGCTACTATACTTGAAATAGGTTAGTGCTGAGGTATTTTTCGCCGCGGTCGGGGAATATTACTACCATGACGCCGCCTTCGATTTTTTCGGCTTGGCGTACGGCGGCCAGCATGGCAGCGCCGCTGGACATGCCAACAAAGATTCCTTCTTCGCGTACAATGCGACGTGCCATTTCGTAGGCTTCTTCGGTGTCGATTAAGATGCTGTCGTCAATTTCGTTGATGTCGTAGATCTCAGGTACTATGGCCTCAGCAAGGCTCTTCAGCCCCTGAATGTAGTGGCCCTCTACCGGTTGAGCTTCGATAATCCGCACTGAGGGGTTTTGCTCCTTCAGCATCATGCCAACGCCCATCAGCGTGCCTGAGGTTCCCAGAGCAGAGACAAAATGGGTAATGCGGCCCTCAGTCTGAGCCCAGATTTCTTCAGCGGTGGTTTTATAATGCGCAATCAAATTGAATTCATTTGAAAACTGATTGGGGTGAAAGTACCTGTCAGGATGTTCTGCTATGAGCTCAGCGGTTTTGAGAATGGCACCGTCGGTTCCCAGTTCAGCAGAAGTGAGGATAATCTCGCCACCAAAGGCCTTAATCATCTTCTGGCGCTCAATAGACACCGCCTCGCTCATCACAATCTGCACACGATAACCCTTCACCGCGCCAATCATAGCCAGCGCAATTCCGGTATTGCCAGAAGTGGCTTCAATGATGATTTTACTTTTATCTAAAAGGCCGTCTATTTCGGCCTGCTCTATCATTTTTAGTGCAATTCTGTCCTTGATGCTGCCGGTGGGGTTGAAACCCTCAATCTTGGCGTAAAGCTCCAGGTTTGGATTGGGGTTGAGTTTGTTGATGCGCACCAGTGGGGTATTGCCAATAGTGTGGATAATGCTGTCGTATGTCATTGGACCTCCTTCTAATGCATGACAATATACCGCAACAGCAATAATCCTGCTCTCATCAGATGAATTGGCATCCTCTATAATATTTGCTTATTGTTTTGCAGTTCAAACGGAGGAGAGCAAAATCAACGAGCAAGTAGACAAAAAAGAAACCAGCGAAACGCCGAGTAAGGTCACCAAACAAAAGACGCGCGTTGCCATGCTTTCGGTGTGTTCAAATACCCTCTTGACCTCGTCTAAGGTGACCGTGGGCCTTATCAGTGGTTCTGTGAGTATCCTTTCTGAGGGGATTCACTCCGGGATAGACCTCGTTGCGGCGTGTATTGCTTATTTTGCCGTGAGGCAGTCCGGTAAGCCGGCTGACGCTCGCCACGCGTATGGGCACGGTAAATACGAGAACATCTCAGGAACCATTGAAGCTCTGCTCATCTTCGTTGCCGTGATATTCATAGTGACGGAGGCGGTGAGAAAGATTATCGCCAGCATCGCCGGAGACGGCGGCGAGGTGGGTGAGCTGGCCTTTAGCCTCGGCCTCATTGTCATGGGCGGCTCGGCAATCATCAACGTATTTGTCTCGCACCTGTTGATGAAGGTGGCCAAGAAGACTGACTCCGTGGCGCTGGAGGCAGATGCACTGCACCTGAGAACTGATGTTTATACATCTGCCGGCGTGTTTGTTGCCTTGCTCATCATCAAATTCACCGGCTGGCACATACTGGATCCAATCATCGCACTGTTTGTTGCTGCGCTCATCACCAAGGCAGCGTTTGACTTGCTCAAAAAGGCATTCTTTCCCTTAGTTGACGTGAGCTTGCCAGAGGAGGAGCGCGAGATTATCACCGAGGCGCTCTGCAGCCACTCTGATAAGTTCATAGACTTTCATGACCTCAGAACCCGCAAGGCCGGGCCTGAACGCCACGTTGACCTGCACCTGGTGGTTCCTCGAAACATGTCGGTTGCAGAGGTCCACGAGCTCTGTGACGTGGTTGAAAACGATATTAACAGCAAGCTAAAGGGCACTCATGTGCTGATTCATGCCGAACCCTGCGGCGTTGATGATATCAAGTGCCCCTTCCAAAAGGGCGAAGAAGAGACCTGCATGCGCTGCGAGGACGCCAGCCGAAAATAATGCTATATACTGTGTTTGTCAGGTAACATTAGGCGGGTTGCGGGGTTATTGAGGTCAGCTTGAAAACAGTCGGCGAAAATACTGAGCATAACAGCCAACTGCTCAATGCAGTAAACACGGCAATTACGTATTTGCTGCAAGCTGAGGTGGATCAGTTTGAGAGTGCGCTCTGGCACAGCATGGGTGTGCTGGCGGAGGCGGTGGACGCTGACAGGGTGCGCCTGTGGCGCAACTACCGCATAGACGGCAAGCTGTACTGCACGCAGTTTCACGAGTGGTCAGGAGGTGCCGAGCCCTCTCAGGGCAAGGATATCACCATTGAGGTCCCCTATGAAGAGGATCTGCCGGGCTGGGAAGAAAAGCTCAGTAATAACGAGTGCATCAACAGCATAGTGAGCCAGATGTCGCCCTCAGAGCGCCAGCGCTTTGAGCAGCAGGGTATCTTGTCGCTGCTGATTGTGCCGGTTTTTCTCCATAATGACTTTTGGGGCTTTGTTGGTTTTAACGACTGCCACAAGGAACGCCTCTTCTCGGCCAACGAGGTTGCCATACTCAGGTCGGCGGGCCTTTTGATTGCCAACAGCCTGCTCAGAAACGAGATGACACAAGACCTCACCGAGGCACTTGAAGACGCTTTTGCGGCGAGTAGCGCCAAGGGGCAGTTTCTCTCTAACATGAGCCACGAGATACGCACGCCCATCAACGCAATAGTGGGCATGACGATGATTGGCAAATCAGCCACTACCATTGAAAAGAAGGACTACGCCTTTGAGAAGATTGAGATAGCCTCCTCGCACTTGCTTGGTGTGATCAACGACGTGCTCGACATGTCAAAGATAGAGGCCAACAAATTTGAGCTCTCGGAAGAGGAGTTTGAGTTTGAGAAGATGATCAAGAAGGTGGTTAACGTCATTATCTTCCGCGTTAACGAAAAGGAGCAGGTGTTCAAACTAAGCCTTGACCCCAACATACCGCAGCGGCTGATAGGGGATGACCAGAGGCTGGCGCAGGTAATCACTAATCTTTTGTCCAACGCGGTTAAGTTTACCCCTGAAAAGGGTTCTGTTTCGCTGCAGGTCAACTACGCGGGAGAAGAGGGAAATAGGTGCCGGATACAATTTGAGGTTCGTGACTCAGGTATTGGAATTAGCCCGGAGCAGCAAGCGCGCCTCTTCACCTCCTTTGAACAGGCAGAAAGCGACACCACCCGGCGCTTTGGGGGAACAGGCCTGGGCCTTGCAATCTCTAAGCACATCGTGGACTTGATGAACGGCACGGTTTGGTTAGAGTCTACGCTTGGCGAAGGTGCAAACTTCTGCTTTGAGATTGAGCTCGAGCACAGGCCGGACGAGCCGCACTTCAAGGAGCCTCTCATGCTGACCGAGGCAATCCGGATACTGGTAGTTGACGATGATCCGGATACCCTGGAGTTTTTCAGGGTTCTTATCGGGAGAATGAATGCAAGCTGCGATTTGGCGCTTACCGTGTCGCAAGCGCAAGAGCTGCTCAATCAGGGCGCAATCTACGACCTTTGTATACTCGATCTGCGCATGCCCGAGATGAGCGGCATCGAACTTGCGCGCATCATCGGCAAGGAGCAGCCGGTAAAGCCAAAGATTATCCTCATATCTGCCTATGACTGGAACGAGGTTGAACAAGAGGCCAAAGAGGCCGGGATAGATGATTTTATCCTCAAGCCACTGTTTGTCTCTGATGTGTTGGAGTGCATCAACAAGCACTTTAACTACAAGAGTGGTCTTGCCCAAGACAGCGGGGAGCCGGAGGATACCGAGATATTTGCTGGATATCGCATTCTGCTGGTAGAAGACGTGGAGATCAACCGGGTGATTGTGCAAACCCTGCTCGAGCCTACCCAGTTGGAGATAGAATGTGCAGTGGACGGCAGTGAGGCGCTCAGGCTCTTTGAGGAACAACCCGAGCGCTACGACATGATTTTCATGGACATGCAGATGCCAATCATGGACGGAATAGAGGCTACCAAGCGCATTAGAGCACTTGCTACTCCTAGAGCCACTCAGATCCCCATTGTGGCCATGACGGCTAACGTTTTCAAGGAAGACATAGAGCGCTGCCTCCAAGCTGGCATGAACGACCACATCGGCAAACCCGTTGATTACCACGAGATGCTAAAAAAGCTCCGTGAAAACCTGCCTCAATGAGACTAAAAACTCCCCGCCTATTAGACGAGGAGTTTTTCAAGCAATAACGTGAGGGTGAGGCCCGCTTACTTCATCATCAGCCTGATGAGGTCGATGATTCTGCAGGAGTAACCAAACTCATTGTCATACCAGCTGATGGTCTTAACAAAGCTGCTCTTCTGGCCACCCAAGACCAAAGTCTCCATTGAGTCAAAGATACAGCTTGCAGGATTGCCGATGATATCAATTGAAACGATGGGATCCTCGCAATACTCCAGATAGCCCTTCATGGGGCCCTCTGCAGCAGCCTTCATGGCAGCGTTGATTTCATCCTTGGTGACTTCTTTCTCAAGGTTGCAGACCAGGTCAACAACTGAGCCATTGGGAATCGGAACACGCATGGCCATACCGTCAAGCTTGCCGAGCATCTCGGGCATTACCTTACCAATAGCCTTGGCGGCACCGGTTGAGGAGGGAATAATCGAAACAGCAGCAGCACGAGCACGACGCAGATCCTTGTGAGGCATGTCGTGAACAACCTGATCGTTGGTGTAGGCATGAATGGTGTTCATAAAGCCTGACTTAAGGCCAAACTCGTCAAAGAGAACCTTGGCAACAGGAGCCAGGCAGTTGGTGGTACAAGAAGCGTTAGACACAACAAAGTGCTTTGCGGGGTCAAAGTCATTCTCGTTGACGCCCAACACGATGGTGATGTCCTCGTTGGTGGCCGGTGCGGTGATAATAACGCGCTTTGCGCCTGCTTCAATGTGGGCACGGGCCTTGTTTGCATCGGTGAAAAGGCCGGTGGACTCAACAACTACATCCACGCCCTCCTCGCCCCAAGAGAGGTTGGCAGGATCGCGCTCTGCGTGAACCCTCACCAGTTTGCCATCTACGGTAAAGCCACCCTCAGCAACCTTAACATCTCCCTTAAATCTGCCTTGTACAGAATCGTACTTAACGAGATGTGCCAGCGTTGCAGAATCGGTGAGGTCGTTTACAGACACTACCTCAACTGCGGGATCGTGCCAAGCTTCACGAAAAGTGAGCCTGCCGATTCTTCCAAATCCATTGATTCCTACTTTAATAGTCATAAAAAACCCTTCTCCTTACATAAATAAACGGTGACTACTTGTAGTCATCCGCATGTCAACCAAACCGTGAAATTATATCAGAACCGTGCGAAATTGTGTAGATAACCCCAAATTGTGCTTATTAGGCAGTTGTACGGCACAAGTAATACGATATTCGGCTTGAGTAAGGGCATGAGTGGTAATGTTGTAACACTTTCAACATACTGCGGTATGGGATGTTACTATCTAACAAAGACTCGTCTTGTTTATCCGCACAAAGATAAGGGGCATTGGGAGCATCATGTTTCTTAGCAGGTATCGTAGGTCACAAAGCGGCTTTGGCGCAATAGGGGAGTGCTCAAGGATTGCTCTCTGCTGTGCTCTAGTTGTGCTGCTGCTGATAATGAGTGCTTGTAGCACCGGTATTACTCACGACAATAATCCCACTGATGAAGCTGAAGGCACCAGCGTCCTAAGCCAAGGTCAATACATGGTCAACGTGAGAAACGCAACTGACCAAAATCGTCTCTCTAATACCGTAGTGAATCTCTTTATTCGTAGTGGTTACTCATACGGAGAGGGCTTTGACTACGACACTGGGCGCGCCTATGACCAGGATTACCCAATGGAAATCAGAGCAAGCGTTATCGTTATCCCGGAAGAGCGCGCTGATTTGAGAGAGATAGCCCAGGGCATGAGAGAGGTGATAGGTGTAGGCATAATCATCGAGTCAACCAGCAGCGTAAACAGCTGGAGGTACACAGGCGACATCTTGGTAGTGCTGGCTGCTGACTGCCTTGAGTCCTCCAGAAATTGGGTGCTCTGGACGTCAGACTACGAGGATTATTCCGGAGCACAACACGTAAAGTACTGGGTATCAATCAGAAACGCCACCACACAAAACCTCTTGGCTGATTCAACCATGCGCCAGCTCAACGCCGCAGGGTTTAGCTACGCAGAAGGCTACAGCTACACACTAGGAAACGCGTATCTGGGCGATAACCCCCTTCGATTAGCAGAGACCACCATCGTCATCAAAGAAAACCGCTCTGACCTGAGAAAAATAGCCGAGGAGCTGAAAGAGGAACTTGGTTTTGGCACCATCGTTGAAGAAAACAGCGGCTACCGATGGTCCTACGACGGCGACATCCTGATACTCCTTGGAAGTGATAGCCAATCCTGAAATTAAAAATGGTCGGGTTGACAGGATTTGAACCTGCGACCCCTTGACCCCCAGTCAAGTGCGCTACCAAACTGCGCCACAACCCGACACTACAACTCTGCTGCTCTCAAATGCAGCTTGAAAACTATAGCATAACTATGAGCACATGCTTTGAGAAACTCGCTACAGCTGATTGTCTAAGTTGGCTGTAGCGAGGAAGACTTTAAAGGCTAGCTCTGAGAGCTCTGGGGAGCAATCGGCCTTTTGGAATACTCTGTTGGCTGAGATTTCTTGCCAGGTTTCAGGCAGTTGCCTGTAGAGGTGTACCATGCCGCCCAGCTCATCGTCAGCAACGTGAAATACCCGGGCAACCCCGGAGGTGATAATCCTACAGAGGCACATGGGGCAGGATTCTAACGAGGTATAAAGGGTCATTCCCTTGAGTAGCTCTCTGCTTTTGCTGCCATGTTTTGACTCAAAAGTGTTGAGAAGATCCATTTCCGCGTGCAGGTCGCTTCTGTGACGAGAGAAAACCTTGTTATTGCCACGGCAGACAATCTCACCTGTCTGGTCATCAACAAGAATAGCTCCCACTCCAAAGTTCCCACTTTCAGCAGCACTAATGGCCTCTCTTACTGCCTCCAAAGCATACACTTCACATGGGGAGGAGGGTGAAATGTTGTCTAACTTATCATTGAGTTTGCGCAAATTATCAATACTCATTACAATCTCCGGAATATGTAGCAAAAGGTGATGCGGTGAATTTGGTGGGCCGTCGGGGACTCGAACCCCGGACCTTGGGATTAAGAGTCCCCTGCTCTACCAACTAAGCTAACGGCCCGTACCAGAATGATTATTGCTCAAATACGAATGAGTATACTATCACATGAAACCTCAGATGTGACAGAGGGACGTATAAATCGTCACATATTGAAACAAATGTGACGATTTATTCGTCCCCCTCAAAAAGAAACGGGCCGCTTTAGCGACCCGTGATACCGCTCTCAGTGACGCGAGTGACTACTCTACGCCGTTAGCCAGCTTAACAATGCCGGACTTTTTGTTGGCGGCCTGGTTTTTGTGGATAACGCCCTTGCTTACGGCTTTATCAAGCTTTCTGCAGGTGCGTTCAGCTTTTTCTTTGGCTTTTTCGCTATCGCCTTCGGCTACAGCATCTTGGACTTGACGGGTAAGCGTGCGGAGCTCGCTTTTAACTGACTTATTGCGGAGGCGCGACTTTTCGTTGGTTAGGTTGCGCTTCTTTTGGCTCTTGATGTTTGCCACTTTTTGCCTTTCTCATTGATTCCTGCGCTGGGCAGGGCTAAACACAGACAGGGAATCTTAGCATATTCAGCGTTTCAACACAAATAACAGTAACTGCTATAATTACTCCTTTGAGCAATGCGCCTAACAGCTAGAGCACAACAGGAAATGTTGAGGATTACTATGACTGAATTGCCCGATAATGTACCCAGCCCAGTTGGGGGCACACTTATCGTCACCGACAATGTTATTGCTGACTTGATAGGATACGCCGCTCTTGAGAGCTATGGCGTTGTTGGCATGACTGCCCCTACTTTCCAAGACGGAATTGCCAAGCTTTTGCCGGCACGTGCTCTGCACCGTGGAGTCACTATTCAAACTGAAGAAGACGGCATCAGTGCAAAACTCTATGTTGTCATTGAGTACGGCATGAGTCTTTCAACTGTTTCTAACAACTTGGCCGACAGAGTACGTTTTGTCCTGGAGGTTTACGCTGGACTCAAGGTCAAGGACGTAACCGTGCATGTTCAGGGAATCCGCAGTACACCGAGGGGCCCAGAGCGCTCCAGGTAAAGCAATGACTATGCAACCGGGGAGAGTCTTGCCCTCAAACCTTAAGGAATTGTATACATGAGCCACCTGTCACAACAACATATCGTACGGGCTATTTATGCTGCTGATTTAGCTCTGAATGAGAAAAAAGAAGATATTAACCGCCTTAACGTCTTTCCGGTGCCAGATGGCGACACCGGCACCAACATGGCGCTGACCATAGACACGGTTATCAAGGAACTTGCAGCCTTGCCCGAGGACGCATCGAATGCAGATGTCTACCGAGCAGTAACCCACGGCTCTCTCATGGGAGCCAGAGGCAACTCGGGGGTTATCACCTCACAGATCCTCAGAGGTGTTTGCGAGGGTCTACAGGGTGCCGACACCTTTGATGCCGAAACGATTGCCTTTGCAGCTAACCGTAGTGTTTCCGTGGCATTCAATGCGGTGCGTAAACCGGTGGAGGGCACCATACTCACGGTGCTGAAGGACTGCGCGGAAGCGGCCACCAAGGCTGCCGAAGAAGGCTTGAGCGGTTTGGAGTGCATGCAGGCCATTGCAGCCGAGGCCATGATTTCGGTGCGCCGCACGCCGGACTTGCTACCTATCCTCAAAGAGAACAACGTGGTTGATGCCGGTGGCTTTGGCCTCGCCATTATGCTGGAGGCCTTCACCGCAACGTTAACTGGTGATGAGGCCTTTATACCCAGCACAGACAGTCTTTCGAGACCTGAGCCCCTGGTGGCCATTGAGCAGGTGAACGACTGGGAGGGGAGCGACTACCTCTACTGCACGGAGTTTCTCTTTACCGCAGAGGAGTTAGATGAAAGAGCCGCGTTGGACTTTCTTGAGAGCGTGGGTGACTGTGAACTCCTGGTAGGAGCATCGCCTCACTACAAGATTCACGTACACACCAACGAGCCCGGCACGGTGCTTTCCTATATGACCGAGCGTGGCCAGGTTGCCGATGTGCATGTCCATAACATGCAGGCCCAGAGCACCGAGAGGGCGCAAGGCCTGATGGGCGGTGCCTTAGGTGCCGGCTCAACCGGCGCTTCTGGTGCCGTTGCACCTGACGCTCCGCCAAAGGAGATTGGCTTTATTGCAGTGGCGTCTGGCCAGGGTATAGCCCGTATCTTGGAATCTCAGGATGTTGACTATGTGGTCTCTGGCGGGCAAACCATGAACCCCTCAACCAAGGACTTTATCGACGCTATAGAGGCGGTCAACGCCAAGTCAATCATTATCTTCCCCAATAACAGCAATATCATCCTTGCCGCCAACGCCGCGGTGGCCAACTCCAGCAAACCCGCTGCTGTTGTGCCCACTACCAGCGTACCGCAGTCGTTTTCTGCGCTTTTTGTGGCTAATCCCGATGGCACCCTTGAGGACAACGTTGCCGCCATGACCGAGGCTATTGCCGCGGTTAAGACCGCTGAGGTCACCACTGCCGTTAAAAAGGCAAAGGCAGCCAACGGCAGCAGCATTGCCAAGGGTGACGTTATCGGTATCACCGAAAAGGGCATTGAGGTGGTTGGTTGGGATGTTTCTGAGGTTGCCTTAGAGCTGGTAGAGATCATTACGGAGGACGCAGACGTACTTACCTTGCTAGCCGGCGCTGATTTTACCGATGAGCAACTCGAGGTGCTTAACCGCCGCATTGAAGATCAATGGCCCGACCTTGAAACCGATTGCCAACGGGGCGACCAGCCGCTCTACCCCTTAATATTGGCCGCGGAGTAGTTGCTGGGCTGCACCTTATGCCTGCGCGTACGGAACAAACCCAATCCCTTGCAAGCGATGTTTCTGCTGTACGCTTTGCTCATGGCAAACGCTTGGACGGGCTCCGCGAGCTGGGTATTCAATCGATACGTGACTTGCTTGAGCACTATCCCTTTAGGTATGACGATTTTTCTCAAGTGGTCAACATCATCGACTTGCCTTTGGGTGAGAAAAAGGCGGTTCTGGGCACTATTCATGAAGCCAAGGGGCGCAAAACCTCCAAGGGCGGCTTTTTGTCTGAGGTGACCATCACCGACAAAACCGGGACCCTCAAGGCAATCTGGTTCAATCAAAGATGGCTTGCTGATACGCTCACCGTGGGCAAGATGATTTTGCTCCTGGGAAAGGTAGATCACCAAGGTGGCCTGCCGCACATGCTTTCGCCACTGCACACCCTGGTGACCACTGAGCAGCTTGAAGGCCAAAGCCTGGAGCAAGATGGTGAGATCTCAAGTGTTGAGTCTGGGCCAAACCCTGTGGGCATTGCGCCCGTATATCATGCCAACAATCTGATAAGCTCAAATTGGATTAAGCGCCTGGTTTTGGAGTCACGCAAGCTGGTATCTGAGCCTTTGGACCCACTGCCGGCGCCTTTGAGGGTGTCACGCAGGCTGGTGAGCAGGCAGATAGCCTGGCACAACATTCACACTCCCTCTACGGCAGATGAACTTGCACAGGCACGGAGGCGCCTTGCCTATGAGCAGGTCTTTTATGCTCAGATGGGCCTTGCCTATCACGATGCGCAGCAGATGCAGGGTTACAGCGGTTTTGAGCACAGTGCCGGCACCAGGCTCACTGAAAAGCTGAGGCCCCTGCTTTCTTTTGCACTAACTGAGTCTCAGCAACTGGCTGTGACGGAGATTCTTGCTGACATGCGCGCGCCCGCTCGCATGAACAGACTCTTGCTGGGTGACGTTGGCTCCGGAAAAACGGTAGTGGCCCTTTATGCCATCCTTGCTTCTGTGCAAAGCGGTTGGCAGGCAGCCATGATGGCCCCTACTGAGATACTGGCACAGCAATATGCAGCCTCTCTTGGGCCCCTGCTTGACCAACTGGGTGTGAGCTGGGTTCTTATGACCTCAGCGCTCAGTGCCAAGCAGCGCCAAGAGGCTTACGAAAGTATCAACAGCGGGGAGGTCTCAGTTGCGTTTGGCACCCACGCGCTCATAGAGCCCAACGTGCAGTTCAAGCAACTCTCGCTCATTGTCATCGACGAACAACACCGCTTTGGGGTGGAGCACCGAGAGACCCTCATTGCAAAGAGTCCAGCAGCTGATTTTCTCAGCATGACGGCTACGCCTATCCCGCGCTCACTTGCTCTGGTGCTTTACGGAAATGTCAAAACCAGCTATCTGCAAAACAGGCCTGGCAAGGCCACTACGCGCACCACGCTCATTGACAGCAAGGTCGCGCAGCTGGCCTATGCGGCTGTGCGGCAGGCCCTCAGCAGGGGAGAGCAGGCCTTTATCGTCTGCCCCTATATCTCGGCTCCTCCGCCTTCAGAAAGCGAGGCGGAGCACTACCTGGACGATTTATTTGGTTTTCTCGATGAGCCATATATTGCAGCTGCTGAAGCAGAGCTTGTACATCTGCAAACGCAGGTGTTTCCCAATCATCGCATTGAGCTGCTCACCTCTCGGGTAAAAAGTGAAGACAAGCAGCGCATTATGTCAGATTTTAAATCGGGCGAGGTGCAGGTATTGGTCTCGACAACTGTCATCGAGGTGGGCATCGATGTACCCAATGCAACAGTAATGATTGTTCTTGACGCCAACCGCTTTGGGCTTGCGCAGCTCCATCAGTTGCGTGGGCGCGTAGGCCGCGGCACCAAGGATGCAGAAGTGTTTCTGGTAGCCACCAGACCCGGTGAAAAGGCGCGGAGGCGCCTGCGCTCGCTTGAGAAGTACACCGACGGCCTCAAGCTGGCAGAAGCCGACCTGCAAGAAAGACGCGAAGGCGACATCACCGGAACCCGCCAGCACGGCGCCGGCTCACTCAGCCTCATCAATGTAGTCAGAGATCGCGCCATGATTGAGGCGGCTCACGTTGATGTCAACAAGCTACTGGAGCAAGACCCACTCCTAGCATTGCCCGAGCACCAGCATCTTCGCAGTGAGCTGCAACACTCAGAGAATGAAACAAGCAACTGACATGCGCATTATCTCCGGCATATATAAGGGGAGAAGAATCCAGTCAATTGAGGGTAAAAACACCCGTCCCACCACCAACAGGGTTCGTGAGGCCTGGGCATCAAGCATAACAAGCATTTTGTCTGAGGGAGGGCTGCAAGACCTCAGAGTGCTGGATGTGTTTGCCGGAAGCGGAGCGCTGGGGCTGGAACTCCTCTCGCGAGGAGCAGGCTTTTGCCAGTTTTTAGAAAACGACAAAAAGTCCCTTGCCGTGCTCAGAGAGAACATCGCTCAACTGGGGCTCAGCGATACCCAGGCAAAATCGTGTCACTTAGATTCCCTTTCTTCACAGCTATCTGATTTTCTCAAGGATGAGCCTGCCTTTGACCTGGTGATTCTTGATCCGCCCTACAAACTCACCGCAGAACGTATGAGTAAGCTTCTGATAACGCTTGCCCAGGCCAAGCTGCTCAAGGAACACAGCCTGATAAGTTATGAGCACGCACGCACAGCCAAAGAGAGCTTGGGCGGCATCACCCTTGTAGACACCCCACACACCCTGGTTCTCAACTTGGTAAGGGCCAAGAAATACGGTACGATTCACCTTGATTTCTATCTTTGTTGCACGCCTGATGAGGAGGAAGAATGAACAGAGCCTTGATTCCCGGCACCTACGACCCGGTCACCCTGGGGCATATTGACATCATCGAGAGGGCGGCCCGGGTCTTTGACAAGGTCTTTGTTGCGGTAGCAGCTTCTCCAAGAAAAGGCGCCGGCCCCATATTCAGCGAAGAGGAGCGCGTGGCGTTCATCGAGGATGCGGTCTCTGGTCTCTCCAACGTTGAGGTGTGTCTCTTTGACAATCTTCTCGTGACGTTTGCCGAAGACATGGGCGTTGACTCCATAGTCAAGGGTCTCAGAGCAGTAACAGACTTTGAATGGGAGTTTCAGCAGGCCTCAATCAACTACCAGCTAAACCGCAACCTTGAGACCATGTTTATCATGGCCAATCCTCGCTATATGTACCTTTCCTCCTCGATGGTCAAGGAGCTTGCCTCTTTGGGAGGCGATATCTCCCGGTGGGTTACCCCCTTGGTTGAGACCAAGCTGCTTGAGTACTTTAGTGCGCAACAAGAGGACTAAAAAGAGGGCTTTGCGCCTACAAAAGAGATGATTTGACCGTTTAACTGCCAAAAAGCGCCCTTAAAATTGCTAGAAAATATCTCTATTCTTTACAATTAAACAACTGACTACTATGTTAGACTATTACGAAGGTCTATCAGACCTCTGGTTTGCAGCAACCTATGCTTGGTTGCATAATTGCTGCGCGTTACTGCTCAAAAGAGCACGAAAGAAAGGCACGACATGGCAGAAGGTAAGGTAAAGTGGTTCAACCCGGACAAAGGATATGGCTTCATCGCTCGCGATGAGGGAGAGGATCTTTTTGTTCACTATTCTGAGATTCAGGGCGACGGTTTCAAGACCCTGGAAGAGAATGCAGATGTTGAGTTTGACATCACTACAGGACGCGAAGGCAAGCTTCAGGCGAGCAATGTGCGTTTAACCAACTAATTTCTACTGAAACTAGTTTTGAAGGGCGGCTGGGGAAAAATCTGGCTGCCCTTTCATTTTGATACTATGAGGGTTTGGGCGTTTTGTGCTCGGTGTTGAGACGCAGACAGGTGGAGCATTGCGCCTAGATGCGTTAAAATCTAATCATGATTGATAACGACAAAACGCTCCTCTTGCATTGCTGCTGTGCACCGTGTTCTCTGATTCCCCTGGAAACGTATCTACGAGAGCAACAACAGCTCTCTCTTTATTTCTACAATCCCAATATACATCCTAAAGACGAATACCTCCGCCGACTTGATACTCTGCGGGTTTTTCTTGATGCACAGGGTGTTTCTTTGGAGTTAGGCGCCTATGATTGTGATGCCTGGGAAGAGCAGGTGGGCGTTTGGGGAGGTCCGTACCCGTTAATTGAGGACTCTACTAACTTAGCGCAGATGGAGCTGGCCAAGAAGAAACGTTGCAGGGCGTGTTACGACCTGCGATTTAAGGAGTCAGCTGCTTACGCTGCGGCTCATGGCTTGAGCTTCCTTGACACCACGCTGACAATATCGCCTTATCAATTTGTAGAGGAAGTACACAGCTCACTTGTTTCTTCTGCCGAAGTGCAGGGTCTTGAAGCTCTTGAGACAGACTGGCGCAAAAGCTATCACGTTTCTGTGCAGAGGTCTCAAAGCCTTGGGATGTACCGCCAAAACTACTGCGGCTGCAGATACTCCAAAGAAGAAGCTCAAATTGAACGAAAAGCCAGAAAGACTCGCCTTGAAAACTGACGCATTTGATTACATCTTGCCAGATGAGCTGATTGCACAGAGTCCTGCTGAGCCGCGGGAGTCTTGCAGGCTCTTGGTGCTTAATCGTTTGGATAATTCAATTGAGCACAAAAGGTTCACGGATGTCTTGGATTACCTGATGCCCGGAGATCTGTTGGTGGTAAACGACACCAAGGTCTTGCCCGCGCGCCTTGTGGGGCAGAAGGTGGCTGGTGAGGGTGCAGCAGAAGTGCTCTTGCTGCACAGGCTGCCTGAGAGAGACACTAACGACCCTGCCCAGCAACACTGGGAGGCGCTGGTCAAACCCGGGAGACGACTCAAGCCAGGGAGCAAGATAGACTTTGACGGCATCACGGCAGAAGTCATGGACTGGTCAAGCGAACAAGGCAAAGGCCAGCGCATTTTGAAGCTTGAGGCTTTGGGCTTTGCGAGCGTGAACGATGCACTCCAGCAGCTTGGCACCTTACCACTCCCTCCCTATATTAAGGATTATCGGGGAGACACTTCACTCTATCAAACCGTCTATGCACGCAAGCAAAACTCCGCGGCTGCACCTACTGCAGGCCTTCACTTTACAGAGGAGCTCTTAGAGAAAGCTCAGCGCAAAGGCTGCACACTCACAAGAGTCTGCCTTGAAATTGGCCTGGACACCTTTAGAAAGGTAGAAGAGGAATACATTGCAGACCACAAAATGCATAGTGAGGCCTACACGATACCTGACGAGGCAGTGCGAGCGATTCAGGCAACCAAAGAGAGGGGAGGGCGTGTCATTGCCGTGGGCACCACGGTGGTACGCACGCTTGAGAGTGCCGCAGGTGCTGAGGGAGGGCTCGCGCCCACCAACAGATCCCGCACCAATCTTTATATCACCCCGGGTTATACCTTTAAGGTTGTTGATGCGCTGATAACCAACTTTCATACCCCGCGCTCAACCTTATTGATGCTGGTGGCGGCCTTTGCCGGATACGACGCAATGATGGAAGCCTACAGGCAGGCACTGGAGGAGCGGTATCGGCTCCTGTCTTTTGGCGACGCAATGTTGATTGTCTGAGGATGAGTAGATGAACCAAAACTTTAGCTTTGAGATACAGGCAGTTGATGAGAAGAGTGGCGCAAGGGCGGGGGTGCTGCATACTCCTCACGGACCTCTAGAAACGCCGGTCTTTATGCCGGTTGGCACTCATGCAACAGTAAAAGCGTTCACACGCGCACAGCTGCTGGAGCTAAACGCGCAGATAATCCTCGCCAACGCGTATCATCTGTATTTGAGGCCCGGCACACAACTGATTCAAGATGCTGGCGGCCTACACTCATTCATGGCATGGCCGCGCCCCATACTCACCGACTGCGGTGGCTTTCAGGTCTTTAGCCTGAGAGACACGATGAAGCTCGATGACGAAGGGGTCACCTTCAGATCAATCCTTGACGGCTCAGAGCACCGCTGGACACCAGAAGACAACATGCTCATTCAGCAGCAGCTGGGTGCTGACATCATCATGCAGCTCGACGTGTGCGCACCCTATGAAGCAGATTTTGGCGAGGTAGAACTCGCCATGCAACGTTCGGCTGCTTGGGCAATGCGTTGCCGCCTGAGCCACCAAAACTCCAAGCAGGCCCTCTTTGCCATAGTGCAGGGAGGCATGCACACCAAGCTCAGGCTTGAGAACATCGAGCGCTTGGGGGAGATAGAGGCAGAAACCTCACCCTTTGAGGGTTACGCCCTGGGCGGCTACTCGGTGGGCGAGCCACATGAGGTCATGCTGCAAAGCCTGCTTGAGGTGAGCTGGGCTCTCCCAAAAAACAGGCCACGCTACCTCATGGGGCTCGGAAACCCCACCAGCCTACTGGCTTCAGTTAACCTTGGCGTGGATATGTTTGACTCGGTGCTTCCCACCCGCACGGCCCGCATGGGTACTGCGTTTTCAAGCGAGGGGCGGCTCAATCTCAGAAACGCTCGCTTTGCAAACGACTTTGCGCCGCTTGACCCTGAGTGCAGCTGCCCCACCTGCACGCATCACAGCCGTGCCTACCTGAGGCACCTCATTCAAAGTAAGGAAATCACCGCCTCTGTGTTGCTTTCGCTCCATAACGTGCACTACCTCTTGGAGCTCATGAGAAAGGCGCGAGTGGCTATTTTAGACGGAAATTACCAAAGCTTTTTAACCTCTTGGTACGATTCACCAGCATCTGCGGATTATTGAGCTCCAAAAGCGATATAATCTCCTACGATAAAATTCTATTCGGAGGGGCATTGTGGCAGACAAACGCTTCAAACCAAAGAAGAGACCTTCACGAGCGCGCAACCATGTAGTATTACTGGTGCTGCTTGCGCTGCTCATGGCGGGCTCGGTAATCATGTTCTACCCACCTGAGGAAAAAATCCATCAGGGACTCGATGTGCGTGGTGGCTTATCCATCGTCATGGAGGCTACTAAAACCGACGGCAGCTCGGTCACCGGTGATGATATGCAAACCGCGCGCGAGATAATTGAGCGACGCGTCAACTTGCTGGGCGCCAGCGAAACATCGGTGCAGATACAGGGCACCACTCAGTTGTTGGTGCAGATTCCCGGTCAAATCGATCAGACCCAGGCTTTGTCTACCATTGGACAAACTGGTGTGCTGGAATTTGTGAACCTGGCTGATGTTGAAGAGCAAGACATGGTGCAAGCCTACATGAACGGCTATGCCATCAGCGAACAAGAGCTCAACATCAGATTAGGCTTTGGAGATGTTCAGGCTGAGCAGATTGATGCTGAGCTGGTCAACGGACGGGCGCCTCCTGGCTTATATGTGGTGCAGAGCTTTAGCCTCGATGACACGGGCTCTCAGAGCTATACCTTCTATAGCCTCTTGACCCTTGAGCCCGGCAGCTATGAACCTATTTTCACCGGTGCTGACATCAACACGGTGCGCGTGAGCTTTGAAAGCGAGTTTGCAACAACTTATGCGGTTGACCTTGAATTGAATTCAGAGGCAACACGTGCCTTTGCAGCGGTCACCACCCAGCTTGCTCCCACGCGCGGTTTGATTGCCATTGTATTGGACGGGGTTGTTCAAAGCGCGCCGGCAGTACAAAGCGCCATCACCAATGGCCGAGTTGCCATTACCGGCAACTACACGCTCAACGATGCCAACTCACTCAAAACGGTTCTTGATTCCGGTTCGCTCCCTGTTTCACTGGGAGTTATCTCCTCACAGGTAGTGGGACCAACCCTCGGACAAGAGGCCCTTGCACAGGGTATACTGGTGGCCTTGATAGGCCTGCTCCTTGTTGCCCTCTACCTGGTTGCCTTCTACCGAGGCATTGGTCTTTTAACCTCTGCGGCCATCCTGGTATTTGCGGTACTCTTTATGGGAACCCTCGCAGTTTTAAGCCACTTTAATCTCTTTGCACTTTCACTCGCGGGAATTGCAGGTATCATCCTCGCGATTGGTATGGCGGCTGACTCCTCTATCCTTGTGCTTGAACGGTTCAAGGAAGAAATCCGCATGGGCAGGAGCGTGCGCGCTTCCTCGCGTACCGGTGTAAAACACGCCATCATCACCTCCATCGATGCCGACCTCGTAGCTCTAATATCCGCCTTGGTCATCTTCATTGCTCCACTGGGCGCGGTAAGAGGATTTGGTTTAGCACTCATTATTGGTATTGCATGCGACTTGGTAGTCATGTTGTTCTTTAAGGCACCTCTTATTCGCCTCTTGGCGCCAAGACTTATTACCAAGCACCCAGGTTTCTGGGGAGTCAAGGAGGATGAAGTGTATGCCCAACAACACGGTGAACTGGTAAGGGAGGAGGGATAATGGTCAGGCCTTTCAAAAAGGATATTAATTTCCTTAAAAATAGACGAATATTTTTCACCATCTCGCTCATTTTGGTTGTAGCTGCCATCACAGTGTTCATTATCCGCGGCCCCAACCTTGGCATTGAGTTTGTGGGCGGAACCTCAATTAACTTCACCAACACTGGTGCCATCACTACCGAGGAAATGAGAAGCGCTTTTACCGATGCAGGTTCTGATCCACCAATAGTACAAACCACCTCTTCCGGAGCGGGAGAGGGAGATTCCGGCTTTGTGGTGCGTACATCAGAAACCGACTCGGTGGCAGCCTCAGCTCTTGCAGATGAAGTTGCCCTGGCTCTTGAGCTTGAAAGCGATAGTTTTCAGGTAATGACCATTGGACCCAGCTATGGTTTGGAGATTGCAAAGAACTCGGCCATTGCCTTTCTTATTGCCATTGGCCTCATCATTGCCTTTGTGGCCATAAGGTTTGAGTACAAAATGGGTCTGGTGGCTATCTTGGGTCTTGTCCATGTCATGATTATCATCTTGGGCATCTATGCTGCTACGGGCAGAGAAATTAATCCCAACGTAGTAGCAGCCTTGCTCACCATCATGGGTTATTCACTCTATGATACGGTAGTAGTATTCCACCGAATTAAAGATAACAGTGACGCCACTAATCGTCATTCGTTTATGACGGTAGCAAACCACTCTATCAACCAGGTGCTTATGAGAAGTATCAACACCACCACCACCTCATTGGTGCCGATACTTGCCATGCTCTTCTTTGGCGGAGAAACCCTCAAGGACTTTGCCTTTGCTATGGCCTTTGGTGTGGTGCTGGGTGCCTGCACGTCACTCTTCATCTCAACACCAATCTACGCCCTCTGGAAGCAACGCGAAGCTAAGCACAAAAAACTCTACGAGAAGTATGGTGACGGCATCGGTGAATTCACCGTAGCCGACAACCTCGGAGAGTCCAGGTAAAGTAGCCGAGGCCGGGAAACCTATCAGGTTTCCCGGCCTCGTCCCTTATGGAACAAATAGTCCTCTATACCCAGTTATGCAACCCTCTGCTGAACCAAGCCCCTCCTGTAAGTTGTATGCAACAAGCATACCGCCGCAAAACAGTGGCTGGTATGATAGGCATGCGTGCTAAATTGACAGCACTAGTACAAGTGAAGGGAGTTTTAGAAAATGGGACTCTTCAAGTCGGCTTGGATGAGCACGAACAAAGAAAAGGCGCTGGCCTCTGTTGCAAAATTAACCGAGGTGGAGAAACTGGCGAGAGTTGCCGATGAGGCACACTACGATGAGGTCCGCGTTGAGGCTGCAAAAAAACTTTCATGCTCAGCACACGGGTTCCAAGGCCTTATGAATTTTGTTCGGAACGCAGAGCGAGCCAGCATCTTAATTCCAATTGTCGAATTCCTGGTATTGCGTGATGACAAGAATCAACTACGCATGGTAGCTACAGAGGCTCCTTATGCGGAGGTAAGCGTACTCGCGCTAGAGAAGTTATCGGAGTTACACGGTGCAGAGAGATGGCTGGTGCCTATTGCAGAATATTCAAAATCTGCGGAAACAAGCGTGCTTGCGGTAGAGAAACTGTCCGAGCTGCAAGACACACACGAGTGGTCATCTTATGGTATTACGAAAATGGACAAACAGGGGTGGCTTGCGCATATTGCGGCGCAAGCATGGTTAGAAATAACTCGGTGTACAGCAATAATGCATTTAGAAAGCATTGACGTGCTTGAAAAGCTTTCGAAAAAGCTTGGTGATAAGTTACTGACACCTACGCCCATAAAGATGCAGGCAACAAAGGACCACATAGTGATTCTTATCAATACTACGACTTTTTCAGATACCCAGACGGACGTACGGAACCAGATACAAGGGGGCGGAAAACCCACACTGATTATTACCCCAATACTATTTCCAATGACTGCCACGTAAACCCTCACAGCGACAATCCAAGAGGCAACCATACCGATAATAATAGGAAAGATGAAATCCTCCGTCGGTTTCCTGCTTTTGCTGAGGATTCCACACAGTGACGACCACCACTTTTATGATAGTTCCGTCACTGGCCTGCCAGGCAAAGTGTAAGTATTGTTTTGGGCCAAATGATGGCAAGGTGATGGATGAGCAAACCGCTCAGGAAGCTATCAGCTTCATCGAGCGCATTGCTGCTGAAACCCAGGCTAGGAAGATATCCATCATCTTTCATGGGGGTGAGCCCTTGCTTGCACCTGTTGGGGTATGGAAGATGCTTTTGGGTGAAATTAACACTGTGCTGGCAGACTATTCCGTTCAGTTGGATTTACAGTCAAACCTTTGGAAACTGAGTGATGAGTGCTGACGACATAAATGGCGAACCAGGGCAATGCGTTGAACGTCTAGCTGAGAGCCTGGGTATTGGTCGCATCAGATTTCGCCCTCTGTTGCCCATAGGTCGAGCCTCAGATTTGGATGAGCCCGTCATGTGCGAAGGCCTGATGCAGCACATCGCAGCAGAAGACATGTTGAAAATAAGAATGCAGCCACTCTCTACCTGTGGCATAGGGCAAAACCTATTCGTTAAGCCGGATGGCAAAGCCTACCCCTGCTACGCATGGTGCGAAGATCATACCTTCATTGGTGACGCGTTCTTCGAGGGTCTGGATGCTGTGATGGGTTCTGATGCCTACCGTAAATTGATGGATTGCTCTGTGGATACGATTTCAAAATGTCGCAACTGCGGATACCGCTATCTGTGCGGAGGAGCCTGCCGCGCCTGGGGGAACCGGAAGTCACTCAATCTAAATGCCGCTCCACCTCAATGCGACCATTTAAGAGAGCGCGCGCAAAACCTTGTTGCAGCCGCACGCGAGTACCTGCGGTAACTCATGGGGACGGGGAGGATGACTCACCTTATACGCCCCCCTGTCAGGTGCAATAAAAGATGAATTAAAGATTTAGAAGGCAAGTTTTGCTACAAATTTACGGTTGTGAACGATATATGGACTTTTTATTAGTCAATAGAGGTAAATTATTCAAAAAAATTAGCCAATTGGGTAGTTTTTAGCCACTAATAGCCAAAATAATCGTTCACAACCGAAAATTTGTAGCAAAACTTGTACCTAAAATCTTGAATGGTACAGGAGGGACGGGGCTTGGTGTTGCGGGACAAGGCGGCGGGGCTGGAGTTCCCCTGTCAGGTTGAGTCACTCTGCGTTCCAGGTTACGAGGAGGTCTTCGCTGTAGGCGAGGGCTGAGGGTTGGTAGACTACGGCGGTGGGTAGGGGCGAGTGTACTTCGATGCCGGCTGCGAGTTCTTCTTCGGTGGGGTGGTGTGGGGGCACTGCAAAGAAGAGTCTGCCGCTGAAGCGCCCCTTTGAGGGCAGCTCGTAGTCTGAGAAATTTGAGGTGAGGGTGATGCCCTCGGCGTCTGACCCTACAAAGGTGTCAAGACGGGTGCCGTTTGAGACCTGAAGCATCCATTGGGTGGAATACAGTGTGATGTCGGTGGCCCTGTTGTTGAGGAACTCAACTTCTACGATATAAATCTGCCAGCCGTTGGCAGCGAGGGGGCCAGGTGAAACCGATTTGACGGTTACTTCAAGGCCGCTGTTGTCGATGGAGGTGCCCAGGGAAAGGTCTTTCAGCGAGCTATTTTGAGCGCCGCCTATAACTTGGGGCAGGTCAGGTTGTGTGGGTCCTGTGGGCGTGGTGTTTTCGTTGGGCAGGCTGGTGTTGACAATCCAGACAACAAAAATCGCAACCACAATGACCACCAGAAGCCAAAACCAGAGGCGTGCAAAGAAAGGCCTGAGCGAGCGACCGCAGAAGGGGCAGTTGTCAACATTGCTCACCACTCTGCTGCCACAGCGGGTACAGTGAATTACGCCGCGCTTTAATGCAGGCGAGATAGGTTTCTGGTTGCTTCGTCTCTGGGGTCTTGGTCGACCGTCGAATTTGGTGCCGGCATCCGAGAAACGCCAATTATTACCTTGGCCGAGCCTTGGTCTTCTGGCCAAATCCTGCTCCTCATATGCAGATGCTACAAAACGATAATTTGAGTGTATTCTACCGCATACCGCAGCCTATCAGCGTACGCCGAGAGAATTGCAGCAAAAATAGTATCCTTTAGTTACAATATAGTTTTCACCTTTCTTTGTAAAACCAACCGTAAAGGATCACGCTCGTGCGCTGGACAACAAAGCCCTTCTCTGCTGCTTTGGCAGCCCACCTGAGCAAGGAACTGGGGCTCTACCGCATAGTTGCCGCAGTTCTCACCCAGCGTGGGGTGACAGACGTGGAGAGCGCACGGCGTTTTATCAACCCCTCCCTTGAAACAGAATGGAGTGATCCGGAGTCAATAATGGGCATGCGCGAGGTGGCTGATGGCGTAGAGAGGGCTCTTCGTGCCAACAAGCGCATTGTTGTTTTTGGGGACTACGATGTGGACGGAATTACCGCTTCTGCCATTATGTTCAACACGCTGGAGGCACTTGGCTCAAAGCCTCAGGTAGTGCTGCCTCTTAGAGAAGGGGAGGGCTACGGGCTCTCAGAGCCGGCCATCGAGAGAATCTGCGCCTTGAATCCTGAGGTTTTGATCACGGTTGATTGCGGCATAGCCGCCGCAGAGGAGATAAAGCTCTTGCTGGAGAAGGGCATAGAGGTCTTTGTGACTGACCACCACGAGGTGCCCGGTGCGTCTCCTCTGACCGTTCCTGCTGCTGACCCAAAGCGCACTCCGCACAGCCCCGCAGCCATGCTCTCAGGAGCCGGTGTGGCGCTAAAGCTGGCAGACTTACTCGGTAGACGCTTTGGTAAGCCTGACTTATGGAAGACCCAGCTTGATCTGGCGGCACTGGGCACCATTGCCGACAGCATGCCACTCGGCGGCGAGAACAGAGCCTTGGTGTCAGCAGGTGTCAAGGCCCTCAACGCGCATCCGCGCCCCGGCTTGATTGCGGTTCAAGAGGTATCGGGCAGAACAACCACTGAGTTAAGCTCTGAAGACCTCTCCTACGGCTTGATTCCCCGTCTCAATGCAGCTGGACGGGTGAGTGACGCACTGATCGCCTTTGACCTGCTTTGCGCCCAGGAGCATAACAAAACGCACTCTTTAGCCAAGAAGCTCGAAGAGCTCAACAGCGAGAGAAAAGCACTTGAGTCTGGGCTCATGGCAAAGGCTGTTAAGCAAATTGAGCCTTTTAAGCAGGGCAGTAAATCCCTGGTGGTGGGCGGTGAACAATGGCACGAAGGGGTGCGCGGGATAGTAGCCAGCCGCCTGGTTCATCAATATGGGGTTCCTGCCATAGTGCTCTCCTTTGAAGACGACCTAGCCATTGGCTCGGGTAGATCCGTGGGCAACATCAACTTGTATGCGGCCTTGCAAGAGGCTTCTGACCTCCTGGTTAAATTTGGCGGGCACGAAGCTGCCGTTGGGGTCACTATCAACCAGAAAAACCTCAAGGAGTTTTCAAGGCGCCTTGAGGCATTTATGCAAAGGCAGGCGCCGGAGCAATTTACTACTACAGAGGAAATTGACTGTGAAATCAGCTTTGAGCATCTGAGCCTAGAGGCCGTTTCAGAGTTAAGCATGCTGGAGCCCTATGGTCGAGAGAATCCGGAGCCGCGTTTCTTAACCACAGGGCTGTTGATTAAAGAGGCGCGCTTTGTGGGGGCAGGGGAGCGTCACCTCTCGTTTACCCTAACGGACGGCACGCGGGAGCTTCCTGCCATTTGGTTTAGCGCTCCTTATCGCAGTCTAGAGGATCTGCCGGCAATCGCGGATGCCGTCTATCACGCGCGTATCGATGAGTGGCGAGGCAAACGCAAATTAAAGCTCTATATTCAGGACATCCTCACTGAGCCAACTGAGGCAGTTTTAGATAATGAAACCGAGAAAGACCTTGGAGAGCTCCTACTTTTTGGCACCAGGGACAAATTAAACTCCTACATCGCTCACGGTGTGAGCGGCCGCAAGGTGGAGCTGCGAAAATCTCAGCTTAAGTGCCTTGAGACCCTTGACCGGCAACAATCCACCCTGGCAATTATGGCAACCGGCAGGGGTAAGTCCTTGATTTTTCACACTCACGCTGCCTCATTGGCGTTGAGGAAGTCTAAGCCAAGCCTGTTCATTTACCCGCTGCGCTCTCTCATCAGCGACCAGGAGTACTTTTTGGCGAGGAACCTGGGATCACTCGGGCTGTCTTGCGCGAGCCTCACCGGGTCAACTCCCAGGCTAGAGCGAGATCGAATTTATCAGGACGTTAAAGACGGTGCGCTCAACATTGTTTTAACCACCCCAGAATATGTCCTGGCAAATGCCGGCAAGACCAACTTCTGGTCTGAGTTTGAGTTTACCGTGATTGACGAGGCTCACCACATAGCCACTTCAGGAAGGGACTTCAGGCCTGATTACACCCGTTTGGAACAACTGAGGACACTGATGCCCAGAGCAGTTTTCTTGGGGCTCTCGGCTACCTCTGATAAACCCACAACCGATGCCATAGTCAAGAGCCTGGCTATTGAACAAATCATTGTTGATACCAGCAAGCGACCAAATCTCCTGCTTGACGATAAGAGGGACGTAACGAAGCGAGATGATGAACTCGCACAAATTATTGCCGCAAGTTCACGTGCGCTTGTGTATGTCAACTCACGGACCGGCTCTATTGATTTATGCCGAGCGCTGCGAAGGGAGCTGCCCGAGAAGGCCCCTCGCATCGCCTTTTATAACGCTGCCCTCGAGGTAGACGACCGTCTTAAAGTAGAGGAAGCCTTCAGATCAGGCGCGTTGGATTGCCTCGTGGCCACCTCAGCCTTTGGCGAAGGGGTTAATATCCCTGATGTGCGCGATGTAGTGCTCTATGACCTACCCTACAGTCTCATCGACTTTAACCAGATGTCAGGGCGCGCCGGGCGTGACGGAAAAGAAGCTCATATCCATATTCTCATGCAGCGCAGTGAGTCGAACGAACTCCTGCTGCACCTTCAAGCAAAAGCAGACAGTCTGCAAGGCTCAGTTGAGGAAAGAGCGGCGCTTGACGAGCAGCGAGCCAGTATAAGAGAACTGCAATTCTTTGCTGATTGGCTCTTTGCAGCAAGCCCGTTTGAGCTATTATCTATAATTCAAAAACCATTGACGCCCCTAAAGGCATCAGAGGAGTAAGGAAACACGTGCAGGAACCAGGCGACACAACAAAAGCCGATCATGCAAACAGAGAGCAAAACCCAGTCTCTGCAAGCTCTGCTGCGCCTAAAACGGAGTCCGAACCCCTGAGGATTTCAATCCTGCCTGAAGACACCATTGCCAGTGAGGATTTTTCATTGGTTATTGAGAAGATCTCTTCCTACATGAAGCAGTCCGAAATTGTGCAGGTGGAGCACGCCTATCAATACGCCTGTGACGCACATGTGGGGCAGCTCCGCAAAACCGGAGAGGCCTTCATCACCCACCCGGTGCAGGTGTCGCTCATCCTCGCAGAGCTGCGCATGGATGTTGACACCCTCACTGCCGCTATTTTGCACGACACCGTTGAGGATTCGTCCCGCTCACTCGAAGAAATAGAGGCCGAGTTCTCCACTGCCGTGATGGTGCTGGTTGACGGCGTCACTAAGATTACTCGCATAGAGGTGGAAACCCTGGGCGAGCAGCAGGCAAGAAACCTTCGCAAGATGCTCGTTGCCATGAGCCGTGACATTCGCGTTATCGTGATAAAACTGGCTGACCGGCTCCACAATATGCGCACCCTGCAGGCGCTGAGAGAGGATAGGCGCATCTTCAAGGCACGCGAAACTATGGAGATTTACGCCCCTCTGGCTCATCGTCTGGGCATCAGCTCCATAAAGTGGGAGCTGGAAGATCTATCGTTTTACTACCTGGATCCGCTCAGGTTCAGCCAGATACAACGCATGGTATCCGACTCTCGTGACGCACGCGAAAGCTACCTCCACGAAACTATTGAACTGCTTGAAGGGGAGCTCAAGAAGGAGAATGTCACCGCGCGCATCACCGGACGCCCCAAGCACCTCTACTCCATTTATCAGAAGATGGCCGAGAAGGGCAAGGACTTCTCAGAGATCTACGACCTCATAGCCCTCAGGGTGATTGTGGACACCGTTGCCGAGTGTTATACCGTGCTGGGTGCCGTGCACACGCTTTGGAGCCCTATGCCCGGGCGCTTTAAAGACTACATTGCCATGCCCAAGTTCAATATGTACCAGAGCCTGCATACCACCGTTATCGGTACGGCTGCCAGGCCCCTGGAGATACAAATACGCACCAAAGACATGCATAATACAAGCGAATACGGCGTGGCGGCTCATTGGCGTTATAAGGACAACCCCAAGGAGCGTTCTGACGCCATCTCTGATGAGCAGTTGATGTGGCTCCACCAGATGCTCGACTGGGCTGACGAGACCACCGATCCCAGCGAATTTCTCGACGCCCTCAGGCTCGATCTTAATTACACGGAGGTTTTTGTTTTTTCTCCCAAGGGCGAGGTGATTAACCTCCGCACCGGCTCCACTCCCATCGACTTTGCCTATGCCATCCACACCGAGGTGGGAAACCAATGCATTGGCGCCAAGGTCAATGCCTCTATTGTGCCACTCAGTTACGAATTGCAAACCGGTGACAGGGTAGAGATACTTACGCAGAAGGGTTCTGCACCTTCGCGTGACTGGCTTTCGATAGTTAAAACACCTTCGGCGCGCCAGAAAATCCGCAGCTATTTTTCAAAGGCGAGCCGCTCTGATGACATACTCCGCGGACGCGAGCTCCTGGCCAAAGAAATGCGCAAGCACGGGCTGGGTGTGTCGTCGCTTCGCTCAACCAAGACCCTCGCAAAGGTACGCGATGAGCTGGGAATAAGCGACAACGATGAACTGATGGCTCAAATAGGCTCAGGAAAAATCAGCCAGCGCATGGTGGCCAACAAACTACTGAAAATATTGGTAAAAACCGAGCCGGATAGCCTGCCTAATGTGCCGGATATAGCCGGTTTGGATAAAACCACCCATGCCGCGATATCGCTCGACAAAAAGCTTGAGAAAAGGACGCAAAGCGGCGTGTTGGTCAAGGGTCTGGAAGACGTTTTGGTGCGTTTGGCCCAGTGCTGCAACCCGGTGCCGGGAGACGGCATCATCGGCTTTGTGACCCGAGGCAGGGGAGTGAGCGTGCATCGTGTTGACTGCCCTAACGCAGACACCCTGAGAAAGACCCCCGAGCGCATGATAGAGGTCAGCTGGCAACAGTCAGCAAAACAGGAGAACACCTTTAACGTTGAGATCATCATTGAGGCTATCGACCGCCTGCGCCTTCTGCAAGACGTGACCGTGGCCCTGGTCAACAACGGGGTCAATATACTCGGGTCTACCACGGTGGTGCACAGTGACGGCATTGTGGACATGCGCTTTCTCTTTGAGCTTGGCTCAACACAACAAATCCGTCAGATTCTTGACGACCTGCAGGGCGTTGATGGAGTCATCGACGCCAAGCGCACCTTGCCCGGCCAGGTTGTAAAGAAGAATAAGGAGAGAAACAAGTAATGAATATTGAGACCATCGCGGTGAAGATCAATGGCAATCCTTACTTTACCGCTAACTGCTTTATCGTTTCAAAGTTACCTGAGAGTGATTCTGTTGTTGTGATAGATCCCGGCGACGAGCCAAAACTCATCCTGCAGCACATTGGCAGCCGCAAGGTGCTTGCCATCATCTGCACGCATGGTCACAGCGACCACCTAGGTGGCGCGAGTTTTATTGCTGAAGCTACCGGAGCAGAGATTTATATGCACGAGTTGGACGTGCCTTGGGCAAGGGAGCTTTACGAGGAGGTAAGCAGGTATCTGCAAGGGCGTATCAGTGCAGAAGTGCCTCCGGCGCCCAAGATAAGCCATTACCTTACTGAGGGTCAAGTTTTGGAGTTTGACGGACTTGCATTGACTGTGTTACACACCCCCGGACACTCTGCGGGCTCTGTTTGCCTTTACCATGAGGACGAGGCCGTATTGTTTAGCGGGGACACACTTTTCTATTCCACCTGCGGAAGAACCGACCTTCCCTTTGGGGACCCAAAAAGCATGCATGATACTCTGGCGCGCCTCGCCACCCTGCCGCCGGATACCACGGTATATCCGGGACACGAGTCTCCCACGACCATCGGTGACGAGATTGGCCGGGGCTTGAGCGAATACTGAAGAAGGAATACCTGATGTTTATAGCAGTAGTACAGTTTAATCCCAAGGTTGGTGCGCTCACCGAGAACTGCGAGCGTGCTCTTGAGATCATAGATGAGCTGGCGCAGAATACCTATCCTCCTGATTTGGTTATCTTTCCTGCCTTTGCGCTTTCGGGAGCGGAACTTGGAGGGCTGGTGACCCACAATGCCTTTGCTGCAGAAGCTCTGGATGTGGCGCAGAACTTTATGCAGAAGGCCTCGCTACCTACTTTGATAGGCACGGTGTTGCCGCGGCCTGCTATGGCAAATACCCGCTTTGTGTGCGAGGAGGAGATACTCTTTGCTATGGGAGGCAAAGGCACGGCGCTCGGCTTCATTGACATGAACAGCAACGCAGAGATGCAGGAGTACATTGAGAGCATCCAGATCAAGCTCAGCGGCTTGTCTATCACTATAGTGCTCGATGACTTTATCGACCCCGATGTGCACTATCACGACTCCGACGTTATCATCTCTATGATCGCACGTCCTTATCAAGAGACCAACGGTTTGCTCACCGCCTCAAGTCAGATAGACAGCCTGCGAGCAGACGCACTCGCAAATGACGTTTGGATTGTGGTTGCCAGCCTCTGCGGGGGAGAGGACGCATATGTTTATGAGGGAGCCAGCCTGGTACTTGCGCCCAACGGTTCGGTAGTGGACTCTGCGCCTCCCTTTGAGGAGGCGGTCTTTACCGCAAACCTCAGCAAGCAGCGCGAGGCCTCTCAAATTGCAGCGCCCGTAGGCGAACTCGTTGCTGAACAGAAAGAGGAAAGCCCTCCTGAAGAGGCGCTCACGCCCTTTAGTGCCCGCAAATACGACAAGAAACGTATCCGCCCGCTTTTGCCTTATGAGGCAATCTGGCAAGCGGTAAAGGTGGGACTCCGCGATTATGTGCGTAAAAACGGTTTTGAAGAGGTGGTACTGGGGTTATCCGGCGGCATTGACTCAGCCGTGGTGGCCGCTTTGGCTGCTGATGCTTTGGGCCCCGAGAACGTGCATGCCGTGCTCATGCCCTCGCCCTTCTCGTCGGCAGGCTCTCTGGACGACTCTCAGGCTCTTGCAGTTAACCTGGGCATCAATACCTTGGTGTTTCCCATCACTGAGCTCTATGAGAGCTTTACAGAGCAGGCCGATAAGTATCTGGGTGCCCTTGACTCTGACGTGGCCCTGCAAAACCTCCAGCCGCGCCTGCGGATGAATATTCTCATGTACCTGTCAAACGCCCATAACTGGCTACTTTTGAATACCAGCAACAAGTCAGAGATTGCCATTGGTTACTCCACTTTATATGGAGACACCGCTGGTGCGCTCGCACCTCTGGGCTCAATTTATAAGACCGATGTGTACGGTCTTGCCGGGTGGTATAACACCCGGGCACCAAAAATACCTCAGGTTATACTAGAAAAGGAACCCTCTGCCGAGCTCTTCTTGGGGCAAACTGACAGAGACGCCCTGCCTGCCTACGACACCTTGGATCAGATTTTACGCCTGCATATTGAAGAGAACCTTGGCGTTGACGAGATACTGGAGTTTGCCAGCAGTTATCCCATTAAAACCGAGTTAGACACAGAGACCATTCTGGATGTTCTGGGCAGAGTACGCAAAGCGGAGTTCAAACGGCGCCAGGAGCCCTTCTCGTTTCAGTTTGACAGTATCAATCTCACTGACCATAGGGCCTGGCCTATCACCAACGGATTTGCAGACCACAGCAGGGACATCATTGCCCCTGCTGAAATCATCAATTACTTGAGCCTTATCTACCGTGAAACCAGCCGAGGTGGTTTCAACTTCCTGGACAACTAGCAGCGCAGGATTTGGTATGGAACTTCGTTCTCCTCGTTTTAAGCAGATAGCATCAACAGGCATCATTTTACTGGCCGCCATTATCTGGGGCCTGTGCTTTGTGGCGCAACGTTCTGCCATGCAACACATAGGCCCCTTTTTATTCAACGGCATTCGCGGTTTTTTGGCCGCCTTTGCCCTCTTGCTGATAGTGGCGCTCGTTTGGTACATCACTCTCAAACGCAAGGCGCCTACACGAGCCTCTGCGCCACCGGTGAGCATGAAGTATCTCATTGGGGCAGGCTTGTTCTGTGGAGTAATACTCTTCTTTGCCTCTAACCTGCAGCAGATAGGCATGGTCACCGTCACCGCATCCAAGGCTGCCTTCATCACTGCTCTCTACATTGTGTTAGTGCCTGTTTTGGGCCTCTTTCTCAAGCAGAGAACCAATTGGAATACCTGGGTAAGCGTAGGGGTAGCAGTAGTGGGGCTCTACCTGCTTTGTGTGAGCTCTGGTTTTGCGCTGGAGACGGGTGATGCCGTTCTCATTGGCTGCGCGCTTTTTTGGGCCTTTCATATTCTGGCTATTGGACACTACGCTCCTCGCTTAACACTGCTGCAACTTTTTGGTATGTGCGTGATACAGTTTGTGTTTTCTGGCGCTCTCTCTTTGGTGTGCGCGCCTTTATTTGATGGCTTCTTTTTTGCGGTGCCCCTCACATTAGGTGCTGTAATGAATGCCGCCCCTGAGCTCTTATATGCCGGTATACTTTCCACTGGAGTTGCCTTTACCTTGGTTGCCATAGCCCAGCGACATGCCAAGCCAACTCCAGCTGCCATTGTCATGAGCACCGAAAGTGTCTTTGGATTGCTCGGCGGCGTGCTCATACTCAGCGAGGTCCTCACTGCACGAGAGGGGATAGGCTGTCTCCTTATGTTTGCCGCAGTCATCCTCACGCAGTTGAAGCCCCAAGAACCCAGTGAGCTCTCTTGGAAGAGTCAATAGAGTCAAGTAAGGAGATAGGTATGTTACAGATCAGTGAAGAAGACATCAAGATTCCCGCAGACGTGCTGCCTGAGGCGCATCAGCTTTACAGAGAGAATTATCTTGCGGCAACCCAAAATACCGGCAGGCTGATGCTCTTTGCCTGCGACCAAAAGTTTGAGCACCTAAACGATGACTTTTTTGGCAAGGGCATAGACCCGGCTGATAACAACCCGGAGCACCTCTTTAAGATAGCTTCCCAGGGCGCCATTGGTGTCATGGCTGCCCAGCGCGGCCTTATCTCTCAGTACGCCACGGACTATCCGGGAATCAACTACCTGGTAAAGATGAACTCTAAGACCCATTTGATTAAGCTTGAGCAGGATGATCCCTACTCGCCGCAGCTCTGCACGCTGGACTCAGTCTTGGACATGCGCGAGGCCGGCGTTAACATCGTGGGCGTGGGGTATACGGTTTACTTGGGATCCGAATATGAGTCAACCATGTTGGCTGAAGCTGGGGAGCTGATTGCTGCGGCTCATGCCCAGGGACTTATTGTGGTGCTTTGGGTGTATCCACGCGGCAAGGCGGTTTCAAACGAGAAGGATGCCCATCTCATTGCTGGAGCCGCCGGAGTTGCCTTATGCCTAGGCGCGGATTTTGTTAAGGTCAATCCACCGGCTGCTACGGATAGTGCGAGCTCTGCCCAATTGCTGAAACAAGCCTCAGAGGCAGCCGGGCGCTGTGGCCTGGTATGCGCAGGCGGTGCAACCGTTGATGCCCATGCTTTTCTCACTCAGCTCTATGAGCAGATTCACGTTGGCGGTGCCCGAGGAAATGCCACCGGACGCAACATCCATCAGCGCTCCCTAAACGAGGCGGTGCGCCTCACCAAGGCCATCAGTGCTATTACCCTTGCTGATTTTGATCCCGACGAGGCCTTGGATGTATTTGAGGGCAAGGAAAACTTCAGTTTGCCTGATCCCTTTATGGACTTCTAAGCTACAGCTCGGTGACCTTCTGGATGTTGTAACACATTGACGTATAAAGTGTCACTTTGAATGTGACACCTTATACGTCAATGTGTCAGATAATGATAAGGAGCAATACCATGCGAAAGATGCCGATAAAGATTATCACCCTGGGGGTGGTTGTAGCGTTGGCCTTCACCATGATTGTGGCGCTTGGCGCCTGCGGTGATGGAGACACTGATGATACGGGTGCTACCGATACTACCGAAAGTACTGATACCAGCTCCTCCGGAGACACAACAGTTATCAACGAGAGCGCGGTTCCCGGTCAGGTCAAGCTGAACTTTTCTGAGCTGGAGTCAAGTTGGAGTGAGTTTGTTGAGGGTTACTCCAGGTGGACCGACATCAGATATGAGAGTGTAGTAGAACACTTTGGAACAGAGGGAGTCAAGGTAGAAAGCGCGGGCACCAGAATTGCTGAGTATCACTGGTTTGCCAGTGACAGCGGTGCTCTGATCATTACCTTTGACGAGGCGTCCGGAAGGTACCTCGAGTCAAAAACTGATGCAAGCGCAAAACCCTAAGCACAGCAGGCAGAGCACCCTCTTGCTTTAGAACTGTGAGGGATGCCTTTGAAAGAAGTCAAAGCGCGGCGGCAATTCCCGTAGGGGATGGCCGCCGTTTTTTATGCAGGTGGGGGAGAAAAAGAACTCATTTCCCTTGTTTATGTGTTCCCAAGAGAAATACTCCTCCAGGGATACCGTAAAGTTCAGGTGCTTATATATGAGCTCACAACCTCTGGGGACCATAGGGTGCATCAAAACCATGCCAATGCGCAGGAGGTAGAAAGCCGAGGCAAGTACAGCCTTACGGGCTTCTGAAGCGTCTCCGGCATCTCTGATGGCATCAGACCAATACTTGTTGGCACGGCGGATGAACTCAGAGGCAAGGTCAAAGGCTGTATGCAACTCACATCGGTACATTGCCCATTCGTAGGCCTCGTAGGTCTTTTTAGCGTCATCAAGGAGGTGTACAGGTATGTCTGCCAGTGGTAGCATGCCGTTGAAATTGTTCTGCGCCTCGTAAAAGCAGGAGCGTGCCAGGCGATTGAAGATGTTGGTGAGGAGAACACTCTCCTTGAGCGCGGGGTCAGGAGATTTTTCGTCAGCTGTGGGGTCAAGCACCTTAGGCCTAAAACTCACCGGCTTCTTTGAAAGCCCCAGGGCAATGAAGTGTGCCCTTAGTTGCTCTGACGTGTAATACTGCAAAAGATCGTCGGCCATAGGAGGTTTGATATCAGCAGAAGAGGATGCCTTCTTATCCAGAAAGAGCAGGTGGTAGTTGGCTACCAATTTTGACTGCTGTAGCTGGCCATTCTCTGGCAGGGCTACGGGCTTTGTGGAAGGACTTGCGTTAAGTACCGACCAGAGGGCAGTCTGGGCAACGCCGTAGAAGAAGATATTGTCCTGACCGATGAACTGATAGACGGTAGCATCCTTGTCGCACCAGAAATCCTGCCAGCTGCCCTTGTTGACACCTTGAGCGTTTGGATTATGCGTTTCAATTTGCGTGCCGTTGCACTCGAGCCAGGTGCGGCTGAAACTGATAGGTGCCCATAGTGACTCAGGCCAACACCACACCGTGAGCCCCTCAATGCCGTTTATCGCCGGCGCAGGTACTCCCCACTGAGCGTTTCCGGTGATGCGGAAGGGTACCAGGGTCTTGCCGGTGCGCAGGCGTATGGAACGAGCGCCCAGCAGCTCGCGCGCCGTATCTCTCTCGTCGATATCGGCAAACTCCAGCTCAAAGGAGCTCTTGCCCTTCTCGGTTGGCCGATACTGATGTGAAGGCAATTCAGCGGCAATCAGTTGGTATTCTTCAAGATGCTCCTGTTTAACATAGATGATGGGGGCAGCAAGAAATTCATCGATGGTATCGGTGACAACTTGTCGTGTCACGCCGTCTTTGCGTAAGAAGGCTACGTAGTCCTTGAGCAAATCAGTGAGCTCGGGAAGGCTGAAGTACCAGTTATTCACTTCGCGTAGCTCCGGCCTGGTCTCGGTGATGGTGCTTATGGGGTTAATGAGGTCTTCAGGGCGGTACTGATGGCCAAGATCGCACTCGTCAGCATAGGCACGTTGGCTTTTACAGCCCTGCACCGGGCAGTAACCCTCAACCTGGCGGCCGTTTAAGAAGAGCTCTGCCCTGGTGTCATAGAACTGTGCGGTGGAGTCAAGCTTAAGCCAACCGTTTGCGTGGAGTTTTTCAATGACCTCCTTGGTAACCAGCTCATGGGTGGCTTTACTGAGGCCCAGGCTCGAGCCCTCGTAGATGTCAAGCGAGATGTCGTAGGCGCCAAGCGTGGCGCTTTGGCTTTCATGGTTGTTGGTGACGTACTCAAGAACGCTGCCTTCAAAACCCTCATCTTCTCTGAGCTTGCGATAGCCTTCGTCAATAGAGGAGCCGTAGCAATCGGTGCCACTGACAAAGAGTACTTTGCTTTGACCGATGCGGTTGCGCAAAAAGCGAGCATAACAATCAGCGGGTATAAAAACACCGCCAATGTGGCCAAAATGAAGGCCCTTGTTTGCATAGGGCATGCCGGCGGTTACTATCGCGCGCTGGGGAAATTGAGGTCTCATGGGAGAATGCTTCTTTCGAAAATACTATGGTACCCGGGGTGGGACTTGAACCCACACGTCTTTCGACAAAGGTTTTTGAGACCTCCGCGTCTGCCATTCCGCCACCCGGGCCTTACTACTTATGCAGCGCATGATTGTACCACACACGCATTATGCGATAATAGAGCGTTGATGCAGAGGAGGGTTTCATCGTGTTCACCGTATTTGTAACCGGGTCTTTGGCTTCTGGGAAGCGCTCTGCTTGCCTGCACCTAGCTCAAAAGGGCTTCACTCATATTGACTTGGATGATATGGCCAAGGAGTTTCTTGAGGATGAATTGGTGCAGCAGCAGCTGATTGACGCGTATGGTGAGGCTATCAGCGATGGAGAGGGGGGCATCAACAAGGCCGAGCTGGCCCGACGCGCCTTTGTTGATGCGGAGAGCAGTAAAGCCTTGAATGGGATTATTTGGCCGCTGGTGGGTCAGCGCCTTGCGGATATGATTATGGGTACGAGTTGTCATCAGAAAGAATCAGAAGAAAAACTGGTGATTGAGATAGCCATGCTCGCCGAGTCACAGGGCTTTACCGATCTGGCAGATGTGGTCTTGTGCATCACGGCAAGCGAGAGTGTTAGGATTGCACGCGCATTAGCCCGAGGAATGCAACTCAAAGACATTCAAAACAGGATAGCTTTGCAAGCTTCTGACGAGGTACGAAACGCGCTCTGTGATGTAGTGATAGATAACAACGGCAGCCTGGAATCCCTGCATACCAAACTGGATTCTTGGCTACAGTTGCAGGACCAGGAACAAATGTTCTAGGATTGCGGATCAAGTCCGCAATGCAGATTAATGGCAGGAGAGTAGTGAACGAGTTCATTGTGCATGCGCCGTATGAGATGGCTGGGGATCAGCCTGAGGCGGTTGACGCCCTAGCAAGGGGTCTTAATGAGGGATTGCGCTATCAGACGCTGCTGGGGGTTACCGGCTCGGGTAAGACCTTCACTATGGCAAAGACCATAGAGCGGGTGCAACGCCCTACGCTCATCATGGCTCCCAATAAAACTCTGGCTGCTCAGTTGGCTGCAGAGCTCAAGGAGTTCTTTCCCAAGAATGCGGTATCGTACTTTGTTTCTTACTACGACTACTATCAGCCTGAGGCCTACGTGCCCACCACCGATACCTTCATTGAAAAAGACGCCTCAATCAACGAGGAGGTTGAAAAGCTCCGTCACGCAGCCACGGCCGCTCTGCTTTCCCGCAATGACGTGGTGGTAGTGGCGAGCGTATCCTGCATCTACGGCATTGGCTCTCCTGATGATTATGCAGGCATGGCGGTGTTTCTTGATAAAAGTTTGGAGCTCAGCCGCGAGAAGCTCATCTACCAGCTCATCGACATTCAGTACGACCGCAATGACTATGAGCTTTTAAGGGGAACATTCAGGGTGCGCGGTGACTCGGTAGACATATTTCCACCCTACGGCGATCATCCGCTCAGGGTGGAGTTCTTTGGCGACGAGATTGAGAACATCTACGAAGTTGATCAGCTGAGCGGTGAGATTCTCAACTCCTACAAAGCTATGCCGGTTTGGCCGGCCTCTCACTACGTGACTGCCCGCCCCAAGATTGAGAAGGCGCTTGGCACTATTGAAGAGGAGTTACAGGGTCGTCTTGGCGAGCTCAAAGGCAATGGCAAGCTCCTTGAGGCGCAGCGCCTAGATCAGCGCACCAATTACGACCTTGAGATGCTTGAGACCATGAGCTTTTGCTCGGGCATTGAGAATTACTCGCGACATTTAGACGGGCGTGAGCCCGGAGAGCCGCCCTTTACACTCATTGACTATTTTCCGGAGGATTTCTTTTGCATTATCGATGAGAGTCACGTGACGGTGCCACAGATTGGGGGCATGTACGAGGGAGACCGCTCACGTAAAACCACCTTGGTTGAGCACGGGTTCAGGCTGCCGAGCGCCCTGGATAACCGCCCGCTGCGCTTTGACGAGTTTGAACAGCGTATCAAGCAGTTTGTCTACGTAAGTGCCACGCCCGGCGACTACGAGGAGCGCATACAACAACAGTTGGTTGAGCAGATAATACGGCCCACCGGTCTCTTGGATCCAGAGATTGAGGTGCGTCCGGCCAAGGGGCAGATAGAAGACATCGTAGACGAGGCCAAGCTGCGAGCCGAGAAAAAGGAGCGGGTGCTGATTACCACGCTCACCAAGAAGATGGCAGAAGACCTCACCGACTTTCTGCTTGACCGACATGTGAACGCCCGTTACATGCACTCGGATATCGGCACGCTTGAGCGCATAGAGATACTCCGCGCCTTGCGCAAGGGCGAGTTTGACGTGCTGGTGGGCATCAATTTGCTGAGAGAAGGCTTAGATCTTCCGGAGGTAACCCTGGTTGCCATCCTGGACGCCGACAAGGAGGGCTTTCTCAGAAACAGACGCTCTCTCATACAGACCATTGGTAGGGCAGCACGAAATGTTTCGGGTAAGGTGCTGATGTATGCCGATAAACTCACCGGCTCTATGGAGATAGCCATTGACGAGACCAGACGCCGCAGGCAACTACAAATGGAATTCAACACGCAGCATGGCATTGAGCCACAAACCGTACGCAAGGCTATCAGCGACATCATGGATTATATGGAGCTCGCCGGCGTTGTTGAAGAAGAGACCACCGAGGTGGTTGCCAACGAGCTAGCTGCACTCGGTAAAAGCGAGGCGCTCCGTATCATCGGCTCTATGGAAGACGAGATGGCCGAAGCAGCCTCCAACATGGACTTTGAACGCGCCGCCCGCCTTCGTGACCAGGCAGTAAAACTCCGCGCCGCCCTAGAAGGCACCGACGAAACAGCCATTCTCGACCGCCTGAGAGAAAGCGCCCGTAGAGGCGGCAAATACGGCACCCGAAAGTCCCGCGCCCGCTCTCGAAAGTGACTCACTGAAAACGGGGGAACTGGCTCTCTCGGTGGAACAGGGGGACGGGGTTAGTGTTCCAATTTGACCAAGGTCAAATTGGAACACTAACCCCGTCCCCCTGTTCCACCGAGAGAGCCAGTTCCCCCGTTTTCAGTGAGTCACTTAAGGTATAGTATTTGATGAATCAACCAATAAGCATAAGGAGCAAGCATGACCAGGCGTGACAAAGTTAATTACTACTTGGATATCGCTGAGCAGGTATCCAACAGAGGTACCTGTATCAGGAGGCACTTTGGAGCAGTCATCGTCAAAGATGACGAGGTTATTTCAACCGGTTACGTAGGCGCTCCGCGGGGGAGAAAAAACTGTTCGGATCTAAACTCGTGCATTCGTGAGGAGCGACAGGTTCCTCGCGGTGAGAGATATGAGCTGTGCCGGAGTGTGCACGCAGAGGCAAACGCCATTATCAGTGCCGCGCGCAAGGACATGATAGGAAGCTCGCTTTATCTCGTTGGCATTGACATGAGCACGGGTGAGTACGTTGAAAACGCAAACTGTTGCGCTATGTGCAAGCGACAGGCGCTTAACGCCGGCATAGAAAAAGTGTACATTAGGGATAACTCTGATGAGTTTAGAGTAGTTGAGGTTGCAGACTGGATAGATAACGACGACTCTCTCTCAGACGAGCTGGGATACTAAAGGCAGTTCATAGTAGAATAGACTTGAGTTTTGTAGTGGGCGGGTAGAGTTTGCAGACTACAGATGGGAGCTCAGTCAAATATGGGTACCAATTTTCAGCCTGGACATTTGCCTCCGCCTAACACACAGCCGATACAGCTGCCACCACCAAATAGAGAGCCGGTAGTGTTAGCGCCGCCGGGCACGCAGCCGGTACAGTTGCCGCCACCGCCGCCGCCGGGCATGCAGCCGGTAAAGTTGCCGCCGCGCTACGTAACAGCTGCAAACCAAGAGCAACTCTATGACTACTACGCCTTTATCAGCTACAGCAGAAAAGACGAAAAGTGGGCACAATGGCTACAGAAAAAGCTGGAGCATTATCAGCTGCCCTCGGTAATCAGAAAAGAAGACAGCACGCTCCCCAAAAAGATCCAACCCATCTTCCGTGATAAAACTGACCTGACTACCGGGCAGCTTCAAGCAGCACTAATCAGAGAACTCAACGCATCAAAGAAGCTCATAGTGCTTTGTTCACCAACATCAGCTCGCTCCAGGTGGGTTAACGAGGAGGTGTTGCAGTTCATCTCACAAGGGCGCATCGCCGATATCATCCCGGTAATCATCGAAGGCAGCACCTCTAAAACAGATGAGACTGCCTGCTATCCTCCGGCGCTCAGAATCTCTGGCGGTCAGCAGCTCCTCGGCATTTCAATACCAGACCTGGGAAAGAGCGATACCTTCCTGAGGGTGGTGGCCGGAATCTTGGACATCAAATTTGATCAGCTCAAGCGGCGGAACGCCCAGCGCAAGAAGCGCCAGAGGTTCATCGCTGCTGCAGCAACGTTTGTAGTACTGGCAATTGCGGGTATTGGTGGATATCAGGCTTGGGACTACTACGTGCCCCATGAGAGTTACTACGCGGATTACGTGCTACGCTGGGGTGTACCGGAAGGCATCGGTGAGCTCACAAAGAAGGAGCTCGCCTCAAGGGAAGGTCACTACATCATCGTCACGCAACAGAGGCAGGTTAAGCAGCTCATTCATGCAAATTCCGCAGGTATTCCAAGCATTCACCAAGACAATGAGCACATCGACCGACCGATGATCTCGCATTTCTATTATCGCGATGACGGAAACATCGAATACGTTGAGTTCCTTGATCATAACCACCGAGTGCTCGCAACCCAGGTCTATACCACCGACTTGCTTGCCGCTGACTTTCAAGTCAGCGCAGCTGACAGCTCAGTGAGAACGCTGGCCGGAGCAACCACGAGTAACGCGGTTGGACTGTTTGACTTTGGAACTGCGGACTTTGATGACGGTGCCGTACAAAGGAGCGACATTGCACGTTATGCATTTGAGTACAACAATGACGGTTACGTCACTCAGATCATCTATATGCGCGATCGCCGCACGCCCATCCTTGATGCGGACGGCATCGGCGGCCTGGAGTATACCCTTGACACGCTGGGAAGACCCATTGAAGTGCGCTATCTTGGATTAGATGGCCAACTACCCAGCCTTGGTTTTCTGTAGATGAGAAAGGCGACGATTAACCCGGAAGCAAACACCAAAAACGAAAACGTAAATGCGATTTCCCATATGCTGTTGGAGAGCTCCATAAGCGATCCTCCTCGAGTGAGTAGTAGAATTCAATTATTGAAGGACTTTGAGCCCTTTTATGTGAGTCTAATAACTCTTCTATTGCGTGTTAGGGGTAGGCGGCCAGCTCACTCAGACTAATTATTGACCCAGGCCTGACTTGCCCACGTCATAATACGCCAGCTGGGGTGTGACTCGGTTTTGATGAGATAGTAGTCATAATAATAAGCTGACTCGTGCACTGTGCCGGTTGAGTTGTTCTCAAAAACATACGTTGCCTCTGCGCACACTATGGCAGTGTCAATAAGATCCTTATGTTGGTCTTGGTAGTATTCAATTTCGTAGTCTTCCATTTGCGCGTTGGCGTTTTGAATGCTAATGGTAAGCGAAACAAGGGTAAAGCCTTCCACATCAAAGTTGTACTCATCGGCTCTGTACAGAATCTGACTGAGGCCTTTGGTGTCGCGCGCAGTGTAGAGCTCTGCAAACAGTAGCACGGTGTCTGCGGGTGAAAGGTTGCTGCCTTGTGTTGAGTTGTTTCCACCTGTGTTGTTTCCGCTTGAGTTGTTGTTTGCTCCGGTATTGTTGCAGCCGCTGAGAACTCCCAGGGACAGCACAATTACGAGTAGCATAGTGACCAGTTTTTTCATTTTACGCTCCTTTGAATTAGCAAGAGACTTACCTTTTCCCATTCTCTTGCCCTGTTACCTCCACTCCAAACAATAACACGTTTTATCCAGTCAGTGTGTATCAGAAAACAAACTTTTTTACTTGAGACACATTGCCGTCTTTGTCCATGTGATAGACAGAATGTAAAAATTTTGACATTTTGCATTAACCATATTGCAAGCACGGTTGCTGGTACTATAATGAAGAGGACTTTTTAAAAGCGGGTAAGCAATTTGGGAGAAAATTAGAAGTGTAAGAGTAAAGCCTGGGGGGGCCAGGCTTAATCAAGCTGTCTGGAGAAATCAGAATAGAGGAGGAAACATGTCTGAACAACAAGCAGGATGGTATCCGTCTGGAGACGGCGTAAGGCTGCGCTACTTCGACGGAACACAGTGGACCGAAGACTACACTGACGCAGGAGCTGCAGAGCTCGGAGCCTCCGCGCCACCTGTACCACCGACGCAGCCGGCAGCTCAGCCGGCGCAAGCCCCTCAGCCCTTTCAGGCGCCCGGTGTAGCGCCCCAGTACGCCCCACAGGCACCTCAGGCACCGCCTGCAACACCATACGGCGCAGCGCCGCCACAGGCACCGCAGTATGCTCCGCAAGCCCCTCAGTACAGCCAACAAGCCCCGCCGCCGCCATACGGTGCCGTAGTGCCCGCAGGAAATAAGGGAAAATTGCTGGCATTCATTGCTATGGGCTTGGCTGCTGTTGCGCTTCTCGTTGCCTTTATCCCCATTCTTGCCGCTCAGGTGAGTATCATGTGGGTCAGTTTTGTGATTCTTATCATCGCCTTGCCACTTGGCATTGTAGGCTTTATCCAAGGCAAGGGCGGCAAAGGCCCTAAGGGGATTACGCTCGCAGGCTTCCTGGCCCCTGCTGCGGTGCTAGTTATTACCATCATCTGGATGCTGGTTGTTTCGGTTTCGCCCGAGGCGTTTTTGGCTGACTCTCAAAACAATCAGAACAGCAACAATATCACGGTCACTGATCCCGTCAATAACAACAGCAATAACGACAACAACAACAATGTCAGCAATGAAAACAATGACAATAACAATGTGATTAATGTTCCTGACGTACCAAGTAATGGTGGCTCAAACAATCCTCCTCAAGAAATCTCTGGGGATGTCATTGGCCAGGTGGGCACCAAGTATGCAACAAGGTGGTTTGACTTTACGGTCAATAGTATGCAGGTTGCCTCAAGCTTTGGAAGCGTCACTGCTGGTTCCGGAAACAGTCTGGTGATTGCCAACGTCACCATTACCAGCACCTTTGATACCCCTCAACCCTATGGTACCTTTGATTGGTTTGTAGATGACGACTCTTTGAGCAGCTTCATCTATGCGCTTGATCCAGTCAGTGGCAACAACACTATGATGCCTGCTGAATTTACCCTGAATCCCGGACAAACCGTTACCTATGACGTAGTTATCGAGTATCCGTCTAACCTTTCAAACCCCCAGTTCACCTACGTTGAGTTTGGTGCAAGCGGCACAGTATTTAACCGCTTTAGTATTCCCATCAAGTAGGGGAGAGCTCACGTAGTGATTGCCTCTGGCCTGGACGCTCTGCTGTCCAGGCTTCATGGGAAGGAGTTGAAAAAGATGAAATCGATTAAGAGCGGTATTGGCTTGTTAGCCCGCTTGATGTTGATATTTACGCTTGCGGTAACACTCTCATCCTGCTCGCTTCTTGGCCCGCTTGGACTGGGCGGTGGCGGTAACGCTTTGAGCAACGACTCAATTGTAACTAGAGCCGGGGATTCCTGGGTCATCTACTGGTACATGTGTGGCAGCGATTTGGAAACCAGATGGGGCTGTGCAACCAAGGACCTCGAGGAGATGTTGGCAGTTACGCTCCCGGATAATGTGGAAATCATCATCCAAACGGGTGGTGCCCTTGATTGGCAAAACAACATCGACCCCAACTCACGCCAGATACTGCGCTACAGCAGTGCGGGCGCTGAGCTCCTCGAAAACTGGTCAGTGGCAAACATGGGCAACCCGGAAACACTCATTGAGTTTCTCAACTACTGTAACAGCAATTACCCTGCTGACCGGCGCATGCTCCTGTTTTGGGATCATGGCGGAGGCAGCCTCGGCGGCGTTTGCAACGACGAGCAATTTGATATGGAATCCTTGAGTCTCTATGACCTGGAGTATGCGCTTAAGTCTACTTCACAAACCAATGACGGCTCGCCGCTTTATGAGTTGGTTGGCTTTGATGCCTGCCTAATGGCGAGTATTGATGTGGCGGCAGTGTTTACTGACTATGCCCGCTACATGGTGGCGTCACAAGAGATTGAGCCGGGAGATGGTTGGGAATACACCGGTTTGCTCAGTGCTCTCTCCGCTGATACAAGCATGGACGGCGCTGAGTTTGGACGCGAGATCTGTGACTCGTATCTAGCGTCTATGGATAGAAACTCAATCAACATAGCTACCCTCTCAGTTGTTGATTTACATGAGTGCAAGCGGCTTCTTGATGCCTATGACCGTCTTGGAGACGAAGTGCTGGTCTATGCCAGCATGAACCACAATTACCTGGGAGCTTACTCACGACTTGCTATGGAGACAGATAACTTCTATAACAGTCCTTCTACCGGATATACCAACATGATGGACTTAGGCGATTTGGTGCTCAGAGGGCAGGAGCAGGGGCTCTTTCCTCTCTACGGAAACAAGGTCCTTGATGCGCTGCGCGGCTGCGTGGTTTATCAGGTTACCGGGCCCGGTCACTCACGTGCCTGGGGCCTGTCCTGCTTCTACAACTATGCAGGAAGCCCCATTTCCACTCAAAAATTCCTCAATCTCAGCAAAAATACGGGATACAACTACTTTAACGAGTATATGTATGAGGGAGAGCTATCAAATGAAGGCGTAGAGTATGTAAAGGTGGCAAGCGCCAACCTCACCGGGCAGAGTGTGACCCCCACCAGAATCGATACCTCAGGGCTCAAACAGCTCGAAGGCCACCCGCTGGTCTTGGGAGCAAGTGGGCAATGGCAGCTTAATGTGGGGAGCGAACTCGCCGGTCAGATTGCAGCCGTTTACACCACACAGGCGTGGGTCAGCCCGGATTCCGATGTTCCTGGTTTTCTGGGGCTTTACGGCATGAGTGGCTGGTTCCCCAAGGATTATGAGAACGGTCTTTTTACGGCAAACTTCCAAAACGACTGGGGTGCGCTTGGCAATCTACCCCTTTATATGGAACCTATGAGCAGCGATGTGGCCGGCGACCTTTACACGGCGCCTGTCTTGATCAACGAAGAGCGGTACTCTTTGATTATCATGCAAAACCGTGAAACGGGCGGCTTTGAGCTCTTGGGCGCCGCGCTGCCCGTTGATACGCAAACCGGCATGGCAGGAAAGGAGCTCTACCAGCTCCAAGACGGCGACCGGGTTCAGGCAATCATGTACTGCTTGCTGGCCGAGGGCGTTATTGATCAGATAACTGGCTCCCGCCTCTTTGACATGCCCCTTGGTGAAACTACTTATAGGAGCGACATGATAGTGCACCTGCGCCCGGTTTCTGGTCTCTCGGTGTATGAGGCCGGGGTTACCTCGCACTTCATAATCAAATTTGTCATAGTTGATTATGCAGGCAACACCTATTACTCCGCCGGTGGTTATTACGCGGTAACCGACGGCGTGGTGCAACCCTATGAAGGAACTCTTGGAAACTGGTAGACTTATTGCATAAAGAACTGATTGTTTGACAGGAGATATGATGAAAAAGGTTTTAGTTGCAGCACTGATAATTGTCCTTGGCCTCGCACTCATTGGCTGCGCTGGCTCCTCAACAGAAACTGCCGCCGCCCTGGACAAGACCGTTACCATAGCAGACGGAGAGATATCGTTTAAGGTATCGTCTGATTGGAAGCAAACAGAGGGATTGGTTGACAGTGGAGTACATGAGTACCTCTTTCAAGCTGGCACTGGAATGTTCTCAATTACGCACTACAGCTACAGTGCCGCTGGCCCCGATGAAGGATTAGAGTCAATAAAGCAGCTCTACGCAGAAACATATAACGTGACCGATTTCAAGGAGATCTCACGCAACGAGAGTTCAAGAGACGGCATGACCATAGTAGTGTTTGAGTATTCCTATAACGACCCAGACGATGGTGAAACCATTGAAAGGCTTGCCTACATCTCAAAGGGCAAGCAACAAGTGGTCATCTTTTACTTAAATTATGCCGACCGCTTTAATCCTGCCAATTTTGACGCACTGCTCAACTCCTTACAGTGGAAGTAAACGGTCACCACTAACGTAATTATTAAACGGGGCATCAACACACTGATGCCCCGTTCGTCATTGTTGTCCTCTTCCCTCATTTTGGTCTTGACCTAGAGTCTTAACTATTCAAGTTAGCTTACAGGGTAGGGGAGTCCTCTCTCTCAAAATCGAGGATGTCTCCCGGCCTGCAATCGAGGATTTCGCAAATAGCCTCCAGGGTAGAGAACCTGATCCCTCTGACTCTGCCGTTCTTAAGTTTTGAGAGGTTACCCTCTGCAATTCCAACCCTTGCAGCGAGTTCATTGAGCGACATCTTTCTATCTACCATTACTCTGTCAAGACGCATGATGATCGGCATAATGGCCACCTACACAATCTCGTCAGTGTTGGCTTGCAGCTTTGCGCCATTTTGGAATATCAATGCAAGGCAGTACATGATTGTTGCAGCAATAAGTGCAAAAACCACCGAGGTAATCGTTGGTGACACCACAAAACCTGTCATAATTGCCGGAATACCTGAGAGGCGTATGAGCACCAACATGAGTTCAAGCAGCAGATGAGGAAGTGCAAGCACCAAAAACAGCACTAAGGCAAATATCTTCATGTGGAGCACGCTCTTGCGGGTAAAAGGAGACTGCTCCTTTTTGATTGAGTAGAAGATAAAAGCCAGATATCCCAGAGCAGCTGCTTGAAGGAAGGGAACTGTCAACCAGGTCCATGAAGTTATCATGTTGCTGTATTCCCCCTGATTGCTCTCCAGGGCAGTAACCCAGATTACATCCCAGATTCCACTGGCAATTAAGATACAGCCCGTCAGCAACGAGGACGCGATGAGTATGTTGCAGACCGAGATGATTTTCTTTCTAGCTATCTCCATGTGAGCCTCCTGAGATTTAGACTAAAGGAGCTGTCTTTGTTAAATGATCTCTTCGTTGTCTTCCCGCAAGAGTATTCCGTATTGGATAATCAGCGCAAGGCTATAGATTGCTGCACCTGTGATGAGTATCAAGACGGTAAAGTTTATTAGAGTGCTCTCAAAAAACGGCTGTTCACCAGTGAAAACCAACAAAAAGTCGTGAATCCAGCCGTGGAGAAACAATCCAAGAGGCAGGATAACAGCCAACACTTTTAGTTGCTTGACTGTTTGAAGAGTAAAGGGGTTTTGGGTTTTTCTCATAGTCAAGAACATGAAGGCCAGAAAACCCAGGGCTATTGCGCGAAGGAGGGGCATGAAAAACCAATATCCAAAAGTGATTCTATTGTCAACGATAAGCACGCTCCCATTAATCAGGCGCAACCCACTTGCAACACTATAGACGCCATTGATGAGTATAAAGCAGATTAACAGCACCAAGATCGCTATCACCACGGTAGAGATTGTCTTAATATTGCGCTTTGAGTTATCCATACTACCCTCCACACACTAGAAGTGAGGACAGTATAACATATTACGACAAGTATATGACGTTTTGCGTCACATCAGAATTGACAGGGAGGCAAAGTCTCGCCCTTTCCACTCCAAGCCCCGTCACTTTATGTTTGACCGCGACCTTACAAACGAGCTGAATCCAACAGTACTGTGTATATCTACTTACATTATCAAGCATTCCTAGATTATCTGTGCTAATATTGACATATGTCAAGACTTATTGAGGACATAGAGCGTTTGCGAGGACTCGGTAGTATTCCTGTAGAGTACTCTGCACTGCGCTTGCTTTACAGGGACTATGCTTCTCCAGCAAGCAAAGTAGCTGAGCTCTGCAAACAGGGCTTACTGCTACGTATCCAGAAGGGCTGGTACCTGGTGTCCGAGGTAGTCAGCAATCAGCGCCCAAACGCCAACCTTATTGCCAATCATCTTTACGGCCCGTCTTATGTTTCGCTGGAAAGTGCTCTACAGGAATATGGGCTCATCCCAGAGGCTGTCTACTCCACAGAGTCCGTCACAGCGAGAAGATCTAAGCAGTACGCAACGCAGCTCGGCGCTTTTCACTACCACCGTGTACCCAGCAACTACTACAGTATTGGTGTGACAAGGCAAAAGACGCAGGCCGGTTACAACTACCTTATAGCCTCGCCAGAGAAGGCTCTTTGCGACCACTTTGTCAAGACCGGTGGCGTGCAGGTGCGCTCAAGAAAGGCAATGCTTGAATACCTGGATGGTTCGTTACGTATTGACACCAGTCGCCTAGCTACTTTTGACCCAGGCATTATCGAAGCTGCGGCTGCGGCAGGGTCAAAGCAGAAGACCTTATGCTACTTAAAGGAGGCAGTGGAATGGCTGAGTTGAACCCAATCATTCAACAGATGCTTAATGACCGCACCGAGGCAAACCAGCCGGGCGGCAAGCGGGTAATCCATGAGGTTCTCCAGCAAATCATACTGGCAGGATTATATCGAGGCGGCTTTTTCGACAAGGCGGCATTCTACGGCGGCACCTGCTTGAGGCTCTTTTATGACCTGCAGCGCTTTTCTGAAGATTTGGATTTTTCTCTTCTTGCACCTGATCAAAACTTTGATTTAACGAGATACTTTGATGCAATCCTTACCGAACTCAGTGCTTACGGCTGTGAAGCAGAGATTAAGAAAAGGGAGAAAACAAGGCAAACAGCCATCGAGTCCGCATTTCTCAAGAGCGATACCGCGCTCTATAACTTGGAGGCTGAAGTGCAGGGAAAGGTAACACTGAAGATTGAAGTGGACACCAATCCGCCCGGAGGCTTTTCAGTTGAGCCACTGGCTTTGCTGGAGCCGTTTACCTTCTTGGTTAGCTGTTACGTACTCCCGGACCTTTATGCGGGAAAGATGAACGCATTGTTCTACCGCCAGTGGCAAAGCCGGGTGAAAGGGCGTGATTGGTACGACTTTATCTGGTATGTGCGCCGCAACATAGCTCTTAATCTTGAGCATTTCAACATCCGCGCAGGGGAGCAATCTCTCGAACTGTTTCCTGGCCCTTTCACGCAGGATACCTTCTTGCTGGCATTGCAAGAGAAGATTGAATCTACAGACCTGGTTGCCGCCAGGGAAGAGGTACGTCCCTTCGTACGCAACAGCCTGGAGCTAGAAGTCTGGTCAAAAGATTTCTTCATGCAACTGGTTGATAAGATACGCTTTCTCTAAAGGTAGTCAAAACTACACGCTCCCGGTGACTTCCTGATGGCACCTGTCACAAATCAACCCGATGCAATTCTGCGTAATTTTCAACGATAGTGTCCAGGGAGTTTTCTGAACGTCCCTTTAGGTGTTGGTCAAAGAACGCAAGCGTAAGCGCTTGAGTGATCTCGAGAGACGTGGCTGCTTTGGTTGTTCCTACTCCAAAGAGTTGATCCAGCGGTTTACCTAAGACAAAACCTAAATCCGAAAAGGCAGAGTGTTGGCTACCCTCAATAAGGAAAAGTGTTTGAGTGCGCGCCAGAATATCTGAGAACTCAAGGATAGCTTCCAGCGTCCTTTGCTTGTTTTCTTCATAAGCTGCCTCGCTTCCAAAGCTCTCAAGCATCAGTGCGCTGTAGTCCCTTGGTAAGTCCTCTAGCTTGGGCAGCACTGCCTCAGGACAAACTACCCAATTATCCTCATTAGTAATCAGAAGGATTGGTGCCGCTTCCGTATTTGAATTGTGAATGAGTTGAGGGACGCCATCCAAATTGATAGCAGCATTAATCCTGCTGTCATTAATCGCTAGATAGTAAGCGGCAGTGCCGCCCAGTGAATGACCGACCATTCCTAGGCTGCCTAGGTTGAGACGTTCTTTAAATAAGGAGCTCCTTTCGCCGCTGTTCAACTCTTCTAAGACATTTATGACGAATATCGCATCGCCAGCCGTGATTTGAACCAGATCAAGACTGATTTGAGGATAGATGTTCCCAGAGTAGACTGGTGACTCACTCATCCCCACTATCCCTCCTGGCAACAACGCTGCGCCGTTCATAAAGGTGTGATCAATGGCAGCAACGATATACCCGTGGCTAGCCAAGTCCTCACATTGCGTAGTGTAGAGCTCTATGGAGTATCCCCATCCGTGCGAGAAAAGGATAACCGGATAGCTCGAGTGCTGCCCAGCAAGCTGCAAGTTCTCTTTGCTGTATGTCTGAGTGTAAACCAGGTGCTCAAAGAACACGCCAGGGAACCCCTCCTCTGACAAGTATGCCCCTGCGAGCTCTCTTGAGTTGCGGAAGTAGGGGAGAAAGGGCTGCGCAGCGTCACCCTCGGCAGGATAGTAGATTTTGACCATCAGCTCTCGATTGTCTGTTGATCCTGTGAAGAAACTGTTGTCACGGTTTTCGTCCACGAGATGGAGGTACTGCACACCTACAGCGTATGTGCCGGTTGGTGCAGGCAGCGTGGGAACGGGGAGGACGCTTGCCAGAACTGCTGTGAAACCAAGTAGAAGGACTACAAAACCTACGCCGACACCTTTGAACACAGCAGCAATCTTTCGCCTTGGCTTCATATTTTCCTTTGGCTCGCGCAAGGTCACCACAACAGCTGCGAGGACCATTACAACAACAAATATGTAGGAGACGAACAACTGAGCGCGTATGCCCTCTATGGCAATGTGGAGTAGGAGGATTATAAGGTTTAGAGCGGCGCTGCCAAGCCAAACAGCTTTAGAACGTCCCCTTAGATTCTGAGAGTATCTCGCAAATATTAAGAGAATCAGTGTTGCACAGTTAACCAGCAAAAGCATTAATTCAATTGTTCTCATTAACTACCTCCATAATAGTCTGCTTCTATTGTGGCACAATGTGACGATAGACTGCGACAGAGGTATGAGGGAATTGTCACAAACCAACCGTGCCTCTGTCTCACTCTATTGCTATCGTTTGACTCTCTAGACTATAATGTAACTATATATTAGTTACGTATTTGGAAAGGAACGGACTATTGGTGACAATAGACAAGCTAAAACTTGAGTTGAGGAGTAGACCAAAGAGCTTCACCTGGTTGGATATGAGACGGATACTCTTGAGTGTTGGGTATACAGAGAGCACTGGCGGAAAGACATCAGGCTCGCGTTTAAGATTTGTACATTCTACTGCACCGCCAATTGTTTTACATAAGCCACATCCAGGAAACGAAATGAGGCAGTACGCAATCAAGCTTGTCGCTGACCTATTGGAATCGGAGGAGTTGCTATGACAGATAGTGCACTTGAATACAAGGGGTATAGAGGTAACGTTGAGTTCAGCGCTGCAGACCGTTGCTTCTTTGGAAGGATTCTGGGGATTCGATCTTTGGTTACCTATGAAGGAACGGACGTGGACTCAATAGAGAGGGAGTTTCAGGCAAGCGTAGACGAGTATCTAGATTTATGCGAGCAAGAGGGTATATCTCCTGACAAGGAGTACTCTGGTCTTTTTCAGGTTCGAGTTTCACCCGAGATTCATAGAGAGCTAGCCATCAAAGCTGAAGCAAGTGGAAAAAAACTAAACACTATTGCAGCAGAGGCCCTGGAAAAATACGCTGAGGCAATGTGAGCGGAACGTATGTGACAAGGGGGCGTCAGACTGTGTAAAAACGTCATTCTGGGCTTGACCAGGAATCTTGACTGCATGTCAAAAGATTGCGGGTCAAGCCCGCAGTGACGAAATTGAGTAATTCACACAGTCTGGAGTACAGATCGTCACATTATGTTTAATAAGGTGACGATTTATGTGTCCCCTTGTAAGATGCGTTAAATATTGCGTTTACGCAATATATATGCTAGCATGGTGTGAAAAGAGGGGAGTTACTATGCTGACTGTTAAGCAAGCAGCAGGATTACTGGGAGTTTCTCAAGCCCGAGTGCGGAAAATGATAGCTGACGGCATCTTGCCGGCAGAAAAGTTTGGCAGCAGCTGGACTATCCCTGACACAGCTGTTTATGTGCGAGCTGCCAACAAACCACAGAGAGGTCGACCTCAGAAATCAGCTGAAGAAGTCACGGATACTAATCACTTCGATATAGAAGCTGTGAGCCGTTTGTATCAAGAGTTCAAGGACAAACTATCACATGGATATGATATCAATGCGCTACTCTTGATCCCAACGACTGATGAAAGGGAGCTCTACATTGACATTGCTGATTTCTTCTTGAGGCTAAAACAAAGAATCCTTATAGCTAGAGGCGTGTTTTAGTGCCTCCACAACGTAAATACTATATTGTCTTTGCTGGCATTAATGGTGCTGGTAAATCTACTTTATACAGATCGGGCCTATGGCACACTCCGCGATTTCCGGCAAAAATGAAGCGGGTGAATTCTGATGAAATCTTAAGGGAATTCAAAGGAGATTGGAGTAGCCAGTCCGACCAACTGCGAGCAATGAGAGAGGCAGTTAAAAGAATAGAGGAATGCTTTGATAGCAGCGATTCATTTAATCAAGAAACCACTCTTTCAGGCGCTAAAAGTATTAGAGATATCAAAAGAGCCCTTGAAAAGGGATATGAGGTGATAATGTTCTATGTTGGGGTTGATAGTCCTGATATCGCAAACAATAGAATTGCTCACAGAGTTCTAATGGGAGGTCACAGCATAGAACCAGAGGTTGTTGAGCGACGGTTTGAGGCATCTCTAGAAAATCTAAAAGCAGCAGTCTCTCTGTGTGATGAAGTTTATCTGTTTGACAATACAGATGAGTTTTCTTTAGTAAAGATTTATAAGAAGGGGACAATCGAGTATTCGAGAAAAAGTAGCCGAGTGGCTTGGATGAAACGTCTTGACTACTCATAAGGCACAAATAACCGTTAATTGTGTTCGTTACTTGACATAACATATATTATCAGAATGTTGTGTAGAGCTTGAATTCTCGCCTAGATACCTAAACCAACTCTATCAGAGCTTCCTATACACATCTCTTCGATGCCCTATCTCTAGGGCCAATACAATTAGCTCTTCATCTCTTATTTCAACTAATATGCGATATTTACCAACCCTATAACGCCATTTGCCCTTGTGCTCTGCAGAAAGCGAGCTTCCTAGTGCGCGAGGATCATCACAACCGTCAATATTGTTTAATAACCACAGGGCAATAATCCTGCTTTGCCTGGCGTCGATTTTATCCAGTTGCTTGCTTGCCCTCTTGGAGTACCTGAGCCTGTAAGTCACTGGTACTTAGCTGCAATTTCTTCAGCAGAGTAGCTTACAGGGTCTCCTTCAAATTCCTTCTTTGCTTCATCCCAGGCCTTTAGATCCAGCTCGTCCTCAATGCGCTCCAGTGCGGCTTCACGCATAAAGTCCGAAACTGTCTTTCCAAAGGTGCCCGCGTAATCTGCAATGAGGTTCTTGTCCTCTACATCGAGTCGTATAGTCATTGTGGTGCTTGCCATTGTTCCTCGCTTAAAACTTAGTATTATGTAAGACATTGTAGCACAACTATTAAATCCCTTCAACTGTCTGCACAAAGCAGACCACTCCCCTGCCGGGGCTTGTTACGATGCTGTAAACAGTGTCAGGCAATACAACTGAGGTGCAGGATGCAACTCCATAGTAAAATGAAGCGAGCAAAGGCAAAAGAGGACTTACACGAGAGGTTGTGCATGGCCCACGTTGAGAAGTTCCTGGGTTCATACAGAGAGACATTGGCTCAAGAGGTAGCCTCCGGCGGCCTGTGGCCAGAGGAGTTGGCACAATTCTATGAGCCCGAGTGCTGCCTCAAGCACTCGGGTGCCAAAGAGGTCTATCTTGCCATCGACCGACGCACGGGTGGGCGTGTGGTACTCAGGGCATCAGACCTCGATGCAGGCGAGCGCGCAGATGTTGAACACGCCATACTCTCTCATCTCAACTTTCCCGGAATCCCCAAGACCTATGGCACCTTTGTCAAAGACGGCAGGAGCTACCTTCTGAGGGAGTACTTCGATGGAGAGCCTCTCGATCAGGTCATCGCACGCGGCACGCTTTCACCTCAACAGATATACCAGCTCACCCGCCAGATCTGTGCCATCTTAGGTTACCTGCACAAGCAGACACCACCGGTGATACATCGAGACATCAAACCGCAGAACATTATCGTGCGCCCTGACGGCTCTCTGGGCCTCACCGACTTTGGCATTGCCCGTACCTACAAGGAGGGCTCAGACTCAGATACCCAGTACATGGGAACACAACCCTACGCGCCACCCGAACTCTACGGATACTCCCAGTCCTCGCCACAGACCGATATCTATGCACTGGGAATCGTGCTTATTTTCCTCGCCACCGGCTCTCACGACCGACGCCATCTCTCAGAGCGTATCGCGGATAAGAAGCTCTTAGAGCTCATCGAGCACTGCATTGCCTTTGACCCCGATGACCGCTTCCTATCCACTGAGGAGGTGTGCACCTTCATCGACAAAGGCCGCCGCGCAAAGTCAAAGGCAAAGCGCCGCCGAACCAAGGTACTTGCTGCGCTGGTCAGCGCGCTCGCCATTTTCCTTGTAGCTGGTGGTGTGTTCGTCTACACCGATCCTCTGGGATGGGTTACTGCACTGAGCAACTCAAGCTCCCAGGAGGATCCTGAGAGCGACGGTTTGGAAGCCCTTGACAATCAAGGGCCACTCTTCAACTCGTCGCTTACCGGCAACCTGACAAGCAATATTCTCGTAGGCGGCTTTGCTGTTGAAGGAGAAAACGAAGTCTACGTTGCACTCAAAGACGGTATTTACGTACTTGAAGACGACGGAAGTATCGGGCGACAAGTAATCAAGGTTTATGAGGCAACTAATCTTAATTATCATCAAGGAATGCTGTATTACATTGATAGAAGTTTCAACTTGAACATACGTGGCATCAGATGCCTGGATCCACAAACCGGTGAAGCTTTTACCCTGGATGACAATAGGCCTGAGTATATTTACTTCGACAACGGAACACTTTATTACCGCCTTCTTACAGAAAACGATGCTCTTTACGCAGTCGCCCTCAACGGCTCCGGGACAACCAAGGTAAGAGACCTGAACGTTGTAGGACTACAGGATTACTTCATTGCCGACGGTTATCTCTACTACAAAAAACATGCCGGCGACTATACCTTCTACCGTCAAAACATTGCAAGCGGAAGAGAGGAAGTGATTACTGAAGACTCTGTTCAGTGGGCCTCAGTGTACGACTCGAGACTCTACGCATGGATCACTGCCAGAGTTGTCACCATAGATCTAAAAACGAAAGAAGCAGAGGAGCTTCTTAATACCTCTGGCAACGTTGCTCTAATCTACAAAGATTATAGTTTTCTGAACGCTACACCTCTCGGGGTGTTTTTTCGCAACAACTATAACTCGAGCATAGAGCTCGTGAGCCATGATGGTTTAAGTACAACGGTGAAGGTCAAGGAGGGATGTGGGGAGTTTTGTGTTACGCGTGATTGGATAATCTACATTAATAGAGGCGATGCTGGCAACCTCTGGGCTATGAGCATGGACGGCTCAATCAATGTTCGCCTGGAGGCCCAGGAGTAACTCCAGCCCCTGTCAGGCTCTTAGAATAGTGATGTAATGTATTGCAGCGCCTCTGCATAGAGAATAGCGCCGGAAGCTCCTGTTTCGCCAGTTCCCGGGATAGTTTCTGGGGGATCGGCTGACCCCACAAGATGAGGTTCGCTCACCGTATCGCTCGCAACGTCGTAGACGTATACAAAAGTATGCGTTCTTTCAGCAAGTGCGCCGCCGTCTCCTTGCGACTCAGGCACGTAATAGCCGATGGTCTCGTATCTGACTTTGATAATAATCACCTGGGTACACTCAGCTGGTTTTATGGTAAACCTCGAAACATCTACTCCGGCAAAGGACTCACCTTTGAGTATCGACTCGGTTGAGCTGGGCCCGGCGTCCACAGTTGATAAGACCATCACGGGTCCCGTGATGGCGCCGCTGTAGCCACCGCAATTCTCCAACATTTACAACGTAATTCTATATACTAGTGTGATTTGTGTGTCAGCTCTTGAACCTCTAAAACGCTTGCAGCTGCAATCATTTATCAGCTCTTAAGTTCTGCTCTAGCACAGCTAGCAGTTCGTTGAGCACCAGGGGTTTGCCGATGTGGCCGTTCATGCCGGCCGCGAGGCATTTTTCTATGTCCTCGCGAAATACGTTTGCCGTCATGGCGATTATGGGGATTTGTTGTGCCTTGGGGTATGGCAGGCTGCGGATATAGCGAGTTGCCTCGTAGCCGTCGAGTTCTGGCATCTGCACGTCCATGAATATCATGTCAAATTTACTTGGATTCTTTTCAAACGCGGTGATAGCCTGTAGGCCGTTATCAACGCACACCGTGTTGATTTTGGTAGGCTCAAGCAGTGCCAATACTATTTCACAGTTAATCTCAACATCCTCGGCAAGCAGGATGGTAAATTGCGAAAAATCATAGGCTTCCGCAGAGCTGCGTACAGTCTCTTCTGGGAAGTGCTCTTTGGAGAGCTCGCCATTTAACGAATCAGGGATTTTTGAAAGCATTGCGGTAAAGATGAATTTGGATCCCTGACCCGGTTCAGACTCTATCCAGATATCGCCGCCCATCAGCTCTACGATACGCTTTGAAATTGCCAGCCCCAAACCGGTTCCGCCGTATTTGCGCGAAGTGGCAGCATCGGCCTGCTCAAAAGAGTGAAATAGCCGCGCACTCTGTTCTCTCGTGATACCTATACCGGTGTCAGTAACGCTAATCTCAAGGAAGCACTTGTCGTCCTCTTCAGACAGCAGCCTGGCCTCCAGGTGAATAGAGCCCTCTTCCGGAGTGAACTTGACCGCATTGGATAAAAGGTTGGTGATGACCTGGGTAAGTCTCTGATCATCGCCTATCAAGATGCGAGGAATGGCCTTGTCAATGCCCAGTGTAAATTGTTGGCTGCGCTCTTCTACGCGATAGTTAATAACGTCAACAACCCTTTTGAGCAACTGCTCAAAATTGAAGCGCGCCAGAGATAGCTCAAGTCTGTTGGCCTCAATCTTTGCCATGTCGAGCACGTCGTTAATGACACCTAACAGGTGCTTTGAGGCGGCATCAATCTTGCCAAAGGCGTAATCCTTTTTCTCAACAGTGGGTGAAGTGAGCCCAATATTTGTCATACCGATAATCGCGTTCATTGGCGTGCGCATTTCGTGGCTCATGCGCGAGAGAAACTCACTTTTAGCCACATTGGCAGCCTCAGCTGCGCTGCGTGCCTCTTCAAGGCGTGCCTCATGTTCAATGAAGCTGGTGATATCCCTGATAACCGTTGCAACGAGTATAATCTCACCCTTTTCGTCCTTGATACTAAACAGGGTCTGATCAACGGGTATCGAGGTCCCATCCTTCTTGATGAGCTCTCCTCGCGTTACCCATATGTCGTTTTTGATAACCGCCTTTATGCCCTCAGTTCTCACCAGGCGTAAATGTTCAGGCGTAAACAGGCTTGCAAGTTGGAAAGAGTTTGACTCGGACTCATAGCCGGACATTTGATAGGCTCCGGGATTAACATAGAGCAGGTTTTCATTGATATCCGAGATTACCACAAAATCGCTGCCCTCTTCGATAACCGCGCGCTGCCAATTGAGCGTGATTTCTTTAAGGGTCTGCTCAGTTATATCAATTGCAACCCCCTGGCAGCCGTTGAACTCGTCAGCATGAAAAATCGGAACCAGGGTCCATCTATGGTATCTGTCAAACTCAGAGAGGGCCGGAAAGCGCACATAGGGAGCATCGCCAGTTTTGAGCAACTCAAGGTTTTCTAGCACTAGAGATTTGTCACCCTCCGCGATGATGTCAAGGAAAAACCTACCAACAATGCCCTCAAGAACCGAGGAACTGTCAACTTTTCGCCTCAGGTGAGTAATGACAAACTGTGAATCCAACTCAATGGTGCAGTCAGTGAAGACCTCCCAAAAAGAGGTCATCCACAGCAAGTCCATAGAGTCCTCGCCTGGCGACCTTTCCTCTATGATCTTATCGCGAATATCTTCCACTTGGCTCCCCGTTGGTTAGCTGTTAAGCTCCACTTCTTCCCCAGCCTCAATTATCACTCGGTTGGGCCCAGTGAATTGCTCTGCCATTTCTCGGTCAAACAGTTCGCCTGGCTTTAGATGCACCGGAACGTTGTGCTTTGCTCCAATAATTTCTGCACATTCGGCAGCTTCGGCCAGGTCCATGTTGTAATGACCGTCAGCACATAAAAAGGCAAAGTCAAGGTTTCTGGCAGCAAACTCTTCCATCTGCGCCGTACGCGAGGTATCGCAGGAGAAATACATCTGCAAGCCATCCATAGTGATGATAAAGCCAACGCACTGGTCAATTGGATGACCCTCATTGGCTGCCTCAACCGCCTCAATCTCAATACCCTTGAGGTTGAAGGTGTTGTGCTTGCCGCCCTCAAGTGCTTCAACATTGCTGATTATTGTGCAGTTGGGTTTCTGAGTAATGAGGTCAATCTGATTGTGATCCGGGTGCTGGTGCGATATGAGGACTATATCAGCCGGCATATCATAGCCTTCCCCCACAAAGGGATCAATGAACACCACTACCCCATCGCTAGAGGTCAAACGAAAACTCCCATGCCCCTGATATAACAATTTTGCCATAATGCTACCTCCCAAGTTATACCTAGTTTTCTGTTCACATACCAAGAACACTATAACAGGTTACACACTTTTGCGACCCGGCAACTCACTGGGGACGGGGAAAGTGACTCACTGAGCAAGCCCAGCTGGAACAGGGGGACGGGGTTGGTGTTCCAATTTGACCAAGGTCAAATTGGAACACCAACCCCGTCCCCCTGTTCCAGACCAAGGTCAAATTGGAACACTAACCCCGTCCCCCTGTTCCACCCCTGTTCCAGCTGGGCTTGCTCAGCGAGTCAGTTACACGTCCATGATAATGGGGATTATCATGGGTCTTCTGCGTACACGTTCCCAGAGGAGTTTTGAGAGGCTTTCGCGTATGGCGCGTTGGAGGCGGGTGGGGTTGTTGCGGTGTTCGTGGGAGAAGTTGGCAACGGTTTTGCTCACTACGGTGATGGAGTCGGAGAGAAGATCGGGGTCGTCTCCCCCACTCACGCCGCGCATGATTATCTCGGGGTCTCCTGCGGCTTTGCCGTCGCGTTTTCTTATCATGACCACCACGGTAGCTATGCCATCTGAGGCCAGGGTTTTGCGGTCTTTCAGTACCACGTTGGAAACGTCGCCTACTGAGAGCCCGTCCACGTAGATGATGCCCGACTCCACGCATTCGCCGCGTTTTGCCTTGCCACCTTCAAGTTGTAGAATCTCACCATTGTCCATGATGAAGATGTTTTCCTTTGGTAAGCCTACTTCTTGAGCCAGTCTGGCGTGGGTGCGCAGATGCAGGGCCTCGCCGTGTATTGGCATGAAGTTTTTGGGCTTGCACATGGTGAGCATGAGTTTGAGCTCCTCAGCACTGGCGTGCCCGGATACGTGAACCAGAGCGCGGTGCTTGTCGTACACATCGGCGCCTATCTTTGAAAGCGCGTTCACCACGCGTGTAACCGCTTTTTCGTTGCCCGGCACCGGGGTAGCAGCAAGGATGACTACGTCGCCCTCTTCAATCTCAACTGTGCGGTGCTCCTTGTTTGCCATGCGTGCCAGAGCTGAGAGTGGTTCTCCCTGAGAGCCCGTGCAAAGGATGACCACTTTATTGCCGCGGATATCCTTGGCTGCGTAGGCATCTACCATCAAATCGCCCGGCACCTTGAGATAACCCAGTTCGCGGGCAATCTGGGTGTTGGTGAGCATGGATCGCCCCGTAACCGCTACCTTGCGCTTGGAGTCACGTGCCGCATCACAAACCTGCTGTATGCGATGTATATGGCTCGAGAATGCGGCAACTATGACGCGCCTGTCGGTATTCTCGATAATCTGGTGCAGCACCTTGCCTACCTCGGCCTCACTTTTAGTGAAAGTGGCGTTGATGGCATTGGTTGAGTCAGAGAGCAGTACATCTACGCCCGCTTGAGCAAATCGGCTGATTGCCGCAAAATCGGTAGGCACGCCATCAATAGAGGTTTGGTCAAACTTAAAATCCCCCGTATGTAACACGTTGCCCGCAGGGGTTGAGATGAAGATTCCCGTTGACGCAGGAATCGAGTGATTCACCGCAAAGAACTCCAGGGTAAACGCACCCAAATGGATGTGCACCCCGGTTTTTACTTCGCGGAGATCGCTGTTCTTGATTCTAAATTCAGCGAACTTTCCTTCAATGAGCCCCAAGGTGAGCCCCGAGGAATAAATGGGGATCTTCTTGTCAAGATCCTTCAAAAGGTACGGCAAGGCGCCGGTATGATCCTCATGGCCGTGGGTAATCACAATGCCACGGAGCTTGTGGGCGTTTTCGAGTAAATAGGTGTAGTCGGGCAAGATGAGATCCACGCCCGGATGCCCGTCATCAGGAAACATCAAGCCGGCATCTACAACAATAAGGTCGTCCTTGTACTCAAAGACGGTCATATTCTTACCGATGCCGTCAAGACCACCCAGAGGGATAATCCTGAGCGGTTCGCTCCTCTTATTCTGCTGTTTGTTGTGTTGCCTTCTTCTATTTGAAGGCTGTCTTCTGTCCGTATTAGTTGAAGACTGTTCTTTTTGCACAGTGGGTCGCGCGCCAGCAGTATTGCTTCGCGCTCCACCAGATGTCCCTGATTGCAAGAGGACACCTCCTTATCTGATTATTACCCCTCCCCAAAGGGAGGTTCTATAAATAGTCTCCAATGAGACTTTCATTCAATGTTTTGTCCGCGCCATCCTTAAGCACGCCCACGCCGCGCATGACCTCTGCGAGGCCCTCGCGCTGCTTGGCTGTTGCGTCTATCAAGGGTAGACGCACGCCGCCGCAGTCAAAGCCTATGAGCCTCATGGCTTCTTTCAGCATGATGGGATTGGCGGTGACAAAGAGTTCGCGCATGAGAGGTTGCAGTGCCAGGTGAGCAGCCAGGGCCTTGGTTTGGTCACCGGCAGCCATTGCCTCCACTATCTCTTTCATGCGCGTGGGAGCCAGGTTGCCTATGGTTGAGATGACACCCCAGCCGCCGAGAGCCATTAAGGGGAAGGTGATCTCGTCATCACCGGAATACACGCAAAATCCCTCAGGCGCCTCTGCAGCGATCTTGGCAATTTGGTCGAGCTTTCCGGAGGCCTCCTTGATGGCCACGATATTATCTACGTCGTGTGCGAGTCTGAGCGTGGTCTCTGCATCCATGTTGATAACGCAACGTCCGGGTATGTTGTAGAGAATGACGGGCAGCTCCACGGCCTCGGCAATGAACTTGAAGTGCCAATAGAGACCCTCCTGCGGCGGCTTGTTGTAATACGGCACCACGCACATGAGTCCGTCTACGCCAATCTTGGCCGCCTCAATGGCAAAGTCCATTGAATCAGCCGTGCAGTTATCGCCCACATTGGCGATGACGGGCACCTTGCCTTGCACAGCCTCCATCACGGCGTGAAAGAGCTCTATCTTCTGAGGGTAGAACACGGTGGGAGACTCGCCGGTTGTGCCACTCAGTAATATGGCATCGGCACCTCCCTCAATTAAACGCAAAGCAAGCTCTTGAGCACGCTTGAGGTCTAACTCAAGGTTCTCATCAAACGGCGTTATCATCGCCGGGATAAACCTACCAAAGGGGTTGGCAATTTTACTCATAGTTCCATCAGCTCCTCTAGGCCAATTACCAGTCCGGACATAGTACCAACGCTACGTATCGCCAAAAGCACACCGGGCATGTATGATCTCCTGTCAAATGAGTCATGGCGAATAGTCAGGGATTGCCCTGACGAACCAAATATAACCTCTTGCGAGGCCACAAAGCCGTTTGAACGTACTGAATGCAGGTGAACGTCGCTATTGAGCAGCTCAGCGCCCCGCGCCCCTGTAAAAGCTGGTAGCTCTGTTTCGCTCCCGGGGGCTTTTGAGGCAACTCCTTTAGCCTTGCGCACCTCACTGATCATCTGTGCAGTGGTAACGGCAGTTCCACTGGGGGCATCTTTTTTATTGTTGTGATGAAACTCAATTATCTCAACGTCTTCAAAAAAGCTTGCTGCCATTTTGCTCATGAGCATCATGAGTACCGCTCCGGTGGTAAAGTTGGGGGCAACAAACAATGCAGTGCCGGGAGGAGCATCTTGTGCCAGTTTTTCAAGATGCTCTGCTGGCACGCCGGTGGTCCCTAAGACACAGTCGATACCCAGTTGCAGGGCGGCCTCAAGATTTGCTGCGGCAACGCTTGGCATGGTGAAGTCCACCATGATCTGAGGCTTGACCTCTGCCAGCGCCTGCTCCAAGCTGGTGAATGCTGGGGCAACCGCCTCGCCGTCTATGAGAACGGACTGTTGAGCCCTGCCGGGGTCAAAACCGCCTACCAACTGCAAGTCAGGCGCCTCAAACACGGCACGAGCTATCTCTGAGCCCATTTTGCCGAGATAGCCACTTACCAAGACTCTCGGGCCTGTATTTTCTTGATTAAAACTCATGCTCAACTCTCTTCTTTTGCGCCTATGAAAGCACTGTCTCAAGCTCAGCTGCACCCAGGGGGCTGATCACCGCAACGGTTGGCGGCTGGGAAAGCACTTGCTCAGCAACGCGTTTGATATCGTCCAAGGTCACCGCTCTATAGCGTGCAATACCCTCATCCAGTGAGAGTATCTCCAAGTCTTGCACCGCGTTACTGCCCAATCTCAGCATGTGTGAGCGGGTGGATTCTTCCAGTAGCACCAAATTACCTACCGTGTACTCCTGCACCCGCTTGAGCTCTTCAGACGTGAGCCCCTTTTTGATGAGAGACTCTATCTCAAAGCGCAAAATGCCCACTACCTCCTTGAGGTTGGTGGGTCTGGTGCCTACGTAGATGAAGAACTGTGAGGCGTGCATATACGGCGAGGTGCTCGCGTATACGGCGTACGCCAAGCCGCGCTTCTCGCGCACTTCTTGGAAGAGCCGCGAAGACATGGGGCCACCCAGTGCGGTTTCCATCAAGCGGCTTGCAAAGCGGTCGTCGCTGCCCAGGGCAATGCCGGGCATGCCGTAGAGCATATGCGCCTGCTCGGTGTCTTTTTGCTCAAAGGTGAGCAGCTTGCGCTCGCTCTCGTGCACCTCTCCCCTGCCGTTGGCAGCTCCGGAGGGCAACTGCGCAAAAAAGCGCTCCGCCAGTGCAACGAGTTTCTCGTGATTCACGTTACCCGCCGCTGCAATAACGGCGTTTCCTGCGTGATAGTGCTTGCCTAGATAGGCAGCGCAGTCTTCGTATTCAAAGGCGCCCACTATGCTGCGGGTGCCGAGTATTGAGCGCCCTAGCTGGTGGGTGGGAAACATAGCCTCGGTGAAGATGTCGCCCACATGGTCAGAGGGCTCGTCTTCATAGCGTGCTATCTCCTCAATGATGACCTCGCGCTCTGTGGCTATTGCCTCAGTGGCAAACGCCGAGTTCTGGAGCATATCGGCCAGTATCTCTACCGCGCTCTCCAGATGCTCGTCCAAAAACCGCGCGTAGTAACAGGTGTACTCCTTGGAGGTAAAAGCGTTGAGTTCGGCTCCCATGCCGTCAAAGGCCATAGAGATGTCCAGGGCAGAGCGGCTGGCCGTTCCCTTGAACATCATATGCTCCATAAAATGGGAGATTCCCAGCTGGGTCAACTCCTCATCACGCGAGCCAACCCTAAACCAGATTCCCAAAGTTACTGAGCGTACACCGCCAATATATTCAGATATGACATCAAGCCCACTGGGCAGGCTTGTCTTTTGATAGAACATTAAAACCAGCCTTTGTAGCCCTTCACATAGGTCTGCTCAAAGTCTTCCTCGGTGGAGGTGATGTACTTGACTGCCTCGACTATCGCGATGACTACCATTACCGAGGTAGCAACACCAACGGTACAGATTAACCCTATAGCTGAAACTAACAGCATAACGAGGCCCTCTGACTTGTACCCAAGGTAGAACTTGTGCATGCCAAGCCAGCCCAAAACAAAGGCGAGTATGACTGCCGGCCATTTCTCCTTTTGGGCACTTCCTATGCCGGGAGTGCGGGTCTTTGTGTTGGCCTGAGGCTGCGCGTAGTATTGCTGCTGCGGTGGAACCTGATAGGTTGGAGGGGGCTGCGTAGGAGCCTGACCAGCCTGAGCCGGCGGTGTGGGAACTACAGGGCTTTGTTCCGGGGTTTGTGGTGCTTGATTTTCATTCATTTTTTATCCTAACTCTCTTTTGCCTACCCTATTGGTCTTCAGACTCAGACTAGTTATCGTGCCTGCGTCTGGGTTGTCTGTTTTGATTGCGGTCTTGTCCTTTGTGGCGAGACGGGGGACGGTCGCCTCCTGGCCTGCCGCTGAAACCGGATCCTTCGGGTACGTCCGGCTTGTCCAGGCGGTCAAGAGAAATCTTGCCCTTATCATCGATTTCGATGATCTTGACCTTGAGCACGTCGCCTATTGACAAGACATCCTCCACCTGAGCAACGCGGCCTTTGGCAACCTTGGATATGTGCAAGAGTCCATCCTTGCCGGGTAAGAGCTCAATAAAGGCACCAAAGGGTTGAATGGCCACAACAGCACCCTCGTACTCCTCCCCTATCTCCGGCACCTTGATGATTGCCTCGATAAGTTCCTTGGCAAGCTCGCCGCCGGTATCCTTTGAGGCAATGTAGACAGTTCCGTCTTCAGTGACCTCGATGGTTGCGCCGGTTTCTTCCTGCAGGCCTCTGATGACCTTGCCGCCGGTGCCGATGACGTCTCGGATCTTGTCGACGGGCACCTTGATGGAGATGATGCGCGGAGCAAAGACGCTCAGATCCTCGCGTGGTGCTGCAATCTCCTCAATCATCTTTGAGAGGATGTGGGCACGGCCAGCCTTGGCCTGATCAAGAGCCTGGGCGAGTATGTCAACAGAAAGCCCCTTGGCCTTGTTGTCCATCTGCAAGGCGGTGATGCCACGCTCGGTGCCGCAGACCTTGAAGTCCATGTCGCCGAGAAAGTCCTCAAGACCCTGAATGTCAGAGAGAATTGCCACGTTTTCGCCCTCTTTGATGAGGCCCATAGCAATTCCGCTGACCGGTGCCGAAATTGGCACACCGGCATCCATGAGGGCAAGGGACGATCCGCAGGCAGATGCCATTGACGAAGAGCCGTTAGACTCCAAGACCTCACTTACAATGCGAATGGTATAGGGGAATTGATCCTCGCCCGGCAGCACCGGCATGAGTGCCCGCTCGGCGAGCGCGCCGTGTCCTACTTCCCTGCGCTTAGGCGCGCCGATGCGACCGGTCTCTCCGGTGCAAAACGGCGGAAAGTTGTACTGGTGTATGTAGCGCTTGCCCGGCATGGGGTCAATGGTGTCGAGGCGTTGCCACTCGTTAAGCATGCCCAAGGTCAGCACCGAGAGCACCTGGGTCTGTCCGCGCGTGAAGAGACCGGAGCCGTGGGCGCGTGGCAGGTAACCTACCGTTGAGGTGATGTCGCGGATCTCATCAGCGCGGCGACCGTCAACGCGTTCACCGGTTTCGATGACCATTGCGCGCATGGCCTTCTTCTCGAGGCTCTTGAGCTCAGCTGATATCTCTCCGCCTAGCTCAAGGAGTTCCTCAGCGTCAAAGCTCTCTTTGATGCGGGTCTTGAGCTCAGACACCTGCAGCAGGCGCTGTTGCTTGTCAGGATGGCGCAGTGCCGCGCTCATGTCGCCTTCGTAGACGGCTAGGCGGTCTGCCAGGCCCGGTGTGGGCTCGGTGAGCGGGTACTCGCGTGGCTCAGGTGCCACGGCATCGATGAGGCGCTGCTGGGCCTTGCAAAACTCTGCTATGGCCTCGTGTCCTGCCACCATAGCAGCGAGCATGTCTTCTTCTGAGATCTCGTCTGCACCGGCTTCAACCATCGAGATATACTCGGCGGTACCGGCGATGACCAGCTCAAGGTCAGATTGCTCTTCCTCTTCAAAGGTGGGGTTGATGATGAACTCGCCCGTGGCGGTGTTGCGCCCTACGCGCACGGCAGCAGCTGGTCCGTCAAAGGACACTCCTCCAACGAGGAATGCCGCTGAGGCGCCCATGACGCCAATGACGTCGGGCTGGTTAACCAGGTCGGCACTCAGTATGGTTGCCACAACCTGCACGTCGTTTCTGAAACCGTCAGGGAATCCCGGGCGAATGGGGCGGTCGATCATGCGAGCCATCAAGGTGGCCTTGTCTGAAGGGCGGGTCTCGCGCTTAAGATAACCGCCGGGGATCCTGCCCACAGCGTACATGCGCTCAACAACGTCAACCGTTAAGGGAAAAAAGTCGAGGTCGCGCTGCTCAGGTGACACAACGGCCGTCACCAAAAGGATGGTGTCGCCCTGCTGCACCATAACAGCGCCGGTTGCCTGTTTTGCAATCTGGCCAGTAGAGATACTGTATTCCTTACCGTAAAGCTCAAATCGTTCAGTATGTATAGTCATGTTTTTCCTTAGATGTTATCGCGGATAGAAAGTCTGGCGATGAGCTCACGGTATCTCACCACGTCATTGCGCTTGATATAGGTGAGAAGGCGACGGCGCTTACCAACCAGCATAAGCAGCCCTCTGCGGGTATGATGGTCTTTCTTGTGAATCTTGAGATGCTCAGTGAGCTCGCGGATGCGCTCGGTGAGGATAGCAACCTGCACCTCTGCGGAACCAGAGTCCTTGGCATCACTGCCGTATTCTGCTATTAATTCTTGTTTTCTTTCCTTACTGATGGGCATGAGTCCACCAACCTTTCTCGTGCGCCCCTATAGACACACTGTCCGCCGCTGGCCGAGAAACCCGTTGGTGGCAACGCAGCTCCAAGCACAGGGCACTGTATATTGAGTTGCTATTGTAACATATGTTTGAAATAGAGGAGCAGGGCTGGAACAGGGGGACGGGGTTGGAACAGGGGGACGGGGTTAGTGTTCCAATTTGACCTTGGTCAAATTGGAACACTAACCCCGTCCCCCTGTTCCAACCCCGTCCCCCTGTTCCAATCCGTCTCCCTGTTTTACGTAGGTGTTCCAGATTTGTGCGGAGTTGGGGTGGAGGTAGCGGTTTCTGCGGATGAGGCGCTCGAGGGATTCGCGGTAGCAGGCGGAGAAGAGTTCTTCGAGGGGGATGTTGCCGGCGAGGGAGCGGAGGTGGGGTAGGTTGGGGGCGGTTCTGAGGGGTTCTATCATGTCTGCGATGTAGATAATCATGTCGAGTGGGGTCATGTTTGTGGCTGCTGAGGTGTGGCGTTCGATTGCCTGGAGAATCTCGGAGGGGAGGCTGGGGTATTCTTCGGCAACTGCTCGTGCGCCGGTGTGTGCGTGGATGAGGGAGGCGAGTTTTTGTGGGTCGTCGGGCAGCTGTATGCCAAACTGGTTAGCCCGCTCCAGTAACTCGGGGTCGGAGTAGGCCTTATCCCAGTCGTGCAGCAGGCCGGCTACCAGGGCATACTCGCGGTTTACGCCGTAGACTTCGGCCATCAGGGCGGCGATTTCTGAGGTGCTGATTGAATGCAGCAAGCGGTATTGCGTTAAGCGCCCTTCGAGTTTTTTTCGTGCGTCATCGTATATTTCGCTCAGGCTAAGCATAGAGGGAGTGATTTTCTATATAGGCGAGCGCAGCTGCAGGAATGAAGCTGCTGACGTCCTCGCCGCGGGAAAGCATAGTGCGCAGGCGGCTTGAAGATAAGTCTTGCGGCAGTATGGGCAACTCCTGAAAAGCAAAACCCTCGGGCAAGGTATGCTCCTCCCCTGCTCCGGGCCTTTTGGCGTAGAGGATGGTCACGAGCCGGGCAATCTCTGAGGCGTTTTTCCAGGTATGTATGTCAGAGGCGGCATCTTCTCCTGTAATCAGGAACAGCTTACTTTGCTGACCGTAGTGCTCCTTCAGGAGGCGCAGGGTGTCTATGGTGTAGGTGACCTCTGGCCTGTCCACCTCCAGAGAGGAAACCTCAAAGCCGGGTATCCCCTCGCAGGCTGCCTCCAGCATATGCAGGCGCTCCACAGCACTGGCATGGGTGGTGTAAAGCTTTCTCACCGGCAAGCCGGTGGGGATGAAGAGCACCACATCAAGATTGGCATACTCAAGAGCCACCCGTGCTAGCTCCAAGTGCGCGTTGTGCACCGGGTCAAAGGTACCTCCGAGTATGCCGATCCTTTTCATGTTAACCGCGTATCTGGCCGTCTCCGTCGAGGAGAAACTTGCTTGAAGTGAGCGCTGTGAGCCCCATGGGGCCGCGTGCGTGCAGTTTCTGCGTTGATATGCCTATCTCGGCGCCCAGGCCAAACTCACCGCCGTCGGTGAAGCGGGTTGAGGCATTGGCGTATACGGCTGCCGAGTCCACCTCTTCAAAGAAGCGCTTGACCGCCACGTGGTTTTCCGAGAGGATGCTCTCAGAGTGATGTGTGGAGTAGGTATTGATGTGCTTGATTGCCTCGTCAACGCCGCTGACGCACTTGATGGAAATCTCAAGGTCAAGGTATTCCGTGCCCCAGTCAGCTTCTGTGGCAGGCGCAAAATAGTCCTCGGCACCCGGCAGGCTCTCTGCAAGCGCAGCAACAGTCTCGTCGCCGTGCACCAGTACCTTGGCATCAAACAAGGCTTGGAGCATCAAAGGAAGCTCCACAGAGGCAACTTCACTGTCAATCAGAATTGACTCAATTGAATTACAGACTCCCGGACGCTGAGTCTTTGCGTTGAGCATGATGGGGATGATGATCTCACGCCTTGTGTCTGCGTGCACGTAGAGATGACAGTTGCCCTCTCCCGTCTCAATGACCGGGACCTTGGAGTTTTCAATGGTGCTTTTTATCAAAGAAGCCGAGCCGCGGGGAATCAGCACGTCAACAAGATGATGGAGCTGCATTAACTCGGTGGTGGCCTCGCGCTCAACGGTCTCTATGCTTTGGAGCCAGTGCTCGGGGAGCCCTGCCGCCCTGCCGGCCTCGTAGAGCACCTTGGTCATGGCGAGGTTTGAAAACACGGCGAGCGAGCCGCCTCTGAGCAGGCAGGCATTGCCGGTTTTAAGGCAAAGCCCCGCAGCGTCAGCTGTTACGTTGGGGCGCGCTTCGTAGATCATCGCTACTACGCCCAGGGGTACCCTGACCTGCCTGAGTTGGATGCCGTTATAGAGCGTGCGACCCTCGGTGAGCTCTCCGATAGGATCCTTTTCAAGTGCCAGTTCTTTGAGAGCTGCTGCTATACCGCTGATGCGCTGCGGGTTGAGCAAGAGGCGGTCGATTAAAGGCTCAGCAGTGCCCTGCTTGCGCGCTGCTTCAACATCCTTGGTGTTCTCGCTCACGAGATAATCGGTTTGCTCTAACAGCGCTACTGCCAAAGCCTCCAAGGCAGCATTTCTGGTGGCACTTGAGAGCCTGGCCATGCCTTCTGCCGCTTGTTTGGCGTTTTGTGCCTTGAGTGTTGCTTCGCCCATTTTGTTTCACTACCCTTCTGGATTACTGTGGTACTGCTTGTTTGTTTTTAACTCAAAAGATAACCATAGCGTCTCGGTGTACTACTTCGGGTTTGGCGTTGAGCTCTAGTGCGGCGGATTCTATCAATTCAGATGAGCGTTGGCCTGCTGCTTCTTCAAGAGCCTCTGAGGAGTAGTTGCTGATGCCGCGGCCCACGAGTAGGCCCTCTTCGTCTCTGATATCTACTATGCTGCCTTTTTCAAATGCGCCGCTCTGAGCTATCACGCCAACGGGTAAAAGAGAGCTTCCGCGCTCACGCAGGGCTGAAACGGCGCCGGCATCTACGGTAACCGTACCGCAGACCGTGCCGGAGAGTGCCAGCCAGAGGCGGCGTGCGTTGGCGTGCTGACCGGGAGCTTCGCGTTTGAAATGCGTGCCCTTGAGTGTTCCTTGCGCTGCGTTCAAAATGGCATCCTTAGAATGACCCTCGCAGATTATCATGGGTATGTGAGCCGCCATGAGCATACGCGCAGCCTCAAGCTTGGTGAACATGCCACCGGAGCCTCGTTCGCTGCCAGCGCTACCGGCCGCTTCTACAATCTCGCGGGTGAACTCCTCCACACTCTCAAGCAGCTCAGCGTCTTCACTCAGGCGTGGGTCGGCGGTATACAGTCCATCAATGTCGCTTAAGAGCACCACCAGGTTGGCCTTGACCAGTATGGCCACCTGCGCGGCCAAGGTATCATTGTCGCCAAACCTGATCTCGTCGATAGCTACGGTGTCGTTCTCGTTAACCAAAGGAATGATTCCCAGCTCCAAAAGCCGCTCAAGCGTATCGCGCGCGTGAAGATACGCTTCACGGTTTTTGGTGTCATTGCGTGTGAGAAGCACCTGGCCAAGCTTTAAGCCGTGCTCGGCAAAGGCTTTGGTATAGCTTTGCGTTAGAACTATCTGCCCCACGGCCGCAGCAGCTTGCAGGGTGGGGATATCATTGGGACGCTCGGGAGGCATGTTAAGGCTTTGCAGGCCGGCAACGATGGCAGCCGAGCTCACTATGAGCACCTCGCTGCCCAAAGCCTTGAGCTGGGCTATCTGCCTGGCCATGTCACGCAGATAGGATGCGTCCAACCTGCCAGAGTCATCGGTCAGAGTAGACGAACCAATCTTAACCACTAGGCGCTTGACCTGTGCACCCTGCGTACCCTGTGTATCCTCGCTGTTATTCATCATCTTCCTCATTAAGGGCGCTTTCACTCACGCGGTAGATACTGTCAAAGGCAAAGGATCGGTTGGCAATACGAATCTCGTCACCCGCCAGGGCGCCAGCCTTGTTCAGAGCTTTTTCAACTCCCAGTTTATCCAGACGGCGCTGCAGGTGATCGATGGCCTCAGGGTTATCCCACTCGGTTTGAATCACCATGCGCTCAACCAGCTTACCCGCTACCTGATAGACTCCTCCGCCCAGGTTTTGCACGGTAAACTCCTCGTCGCCCTTCTTTTTTTGGTGTTTCCAGACCTTTTCAAAGTGCAACTGCTCCGCTTGGAGCGTTTCCAGATCCTCACGAGCCTCGTTTCGCAGCGTGTGTACCTGTTCTGCAGTAGCAGCAATTACCTGCGGTATACCTGCGCCCGTAACGGCCGAGACGGCAAATATCTGGGGCTTTTTATACTCATCGGAAAACTCATTGCCATCAACTGCCGCCAGAGCCTGCCGATTGAGGTACTCAGAGATGTGTGCCAGCCTCTCCTCCGCACCCGGCATATCCATCTTGTTCACCAGGACTATGCTCGGGCGCCTTGCCAGCTCCTCGCCATAGAGCTCCAGTTCGCGGTTAATAGCCAGGTAGTCTTCTACAATGTCCCTGTCCTCAAATCCGCCGGATGCATCTAAGACGTGCAGTATCAAGGCGGTGCGCTCTATGTGCCTGAGAAACTGGTGCCCCAGCCCCTTACCTTCAGCTGCACCCTCAATGAGGCCGGGCACATCCGCAACCACAAAGCTCAAATAACCACTGCGCACCATGCCCAAGTTGGGTACAAGCGTGGTAAAGGGGTAGTCGGCTATCTTGGGCCGCGCTGAACTCATGCGCGCTATGAGAGAGGATTTGCCTACCGAGGGAAGACCCACCAAAGCTGCATCAGCCATGAGCTTCATCTCAAGTTCAATCCACTGCGCTTCTACCGGTTCTCCCAGCTCTGCAAAGGCAGGTGCACGCCTGGTTGAGGTCACAAAGTGCGTATTGCCAAGGCCGCCTACGCCGCCTTCAGCCACAACAACTCTCTGGCCGTCAAAGACCAAGTCAGCAATGAACGCTCCGGCCTCCTTGGTCTCAGCATCATAGGCGCGTACGATGGTCCCCAGTGGAACCTTGAGTACCAAGTCGTTTCCGGATGATCCGTGCATCTTGGAGCCCTTGCCGTGCTGCCCACGCTGAGCGGTAAAGTGGTGCTTAAAGCGAAAATCAATTAAGGACGAAAACTGCTGGTCAGCCTGGAGCACCACGTTGCCTCCCCGACCTCCGTCTCCCCCATCAGGGCCGCCTCGCGGCACGTAGGCCTCACGTCTGAAAGACATGCAGCCGGCACCGCCGTCGCCGCCCTTCACTGAAATATGTACTTGATCTATAAACATGGTCTCATTCTACATAAAAAGCCTGCAAAAAACCCTCCGGCTTGTGTATCCAGAGGGTTTCTGATTCTGTCTCTTACCGGTGAGTCTAGACAGTGCGTACGTGGACTTTACGTTTGGCTCCACGAGTGAACTCCAGGACTCCGTCCTTCAAAGCAAACAGGGTGTCATCTGATCCCCGGCCTACGTTGTCACCCGGGTGGATATGCGTGCCTCTTTGGCGCACAATGATATTGCCCGTGGTTACCTTTTCACCGGCAAAGCGCTTAACGCCAAGGCGCTTAGCCCTGGAATCGCGTCCGTTTCTGGTTGAACCCAGACCTTTTTTATGTGCCATGATACTACCTTACTCTTCTTTCTTGTCTTCTACGGTCTTTTTGGGCGCCCTGGTTCTCTTGGGCTTTTCTTCAGCGGCGGCTTCTGCCTCCGCAGGAGTTTCTTCTTTAACAGCGGGCTTCTTGGCAGCTGGTTTTCTTGCTGGCTTCTTCTCCGCTGCTACTTTTTCCTCAACGGGAGCGTCAGCATCTGCGGCAGCCTTCTTGACAGCCGGCTTTCTGGCTGGCTTCTTCTCGGCCACAGCCTCTTTCACAACTTCTACCTTGGCATCAGCTGCTGCGTCAGAGTCAACGGCAACTTTCTTAGCCGCTGGCTTCCTTGCCGGCTTCTTCTCCGCAGGAGCCTCGCCTTCTTCAACAACCTTCTTGGCAGCCGTCTTTTTGGCAGGCTTGGGCTTTTCAAGCTTGATGTCTTCAATCTTCAACTTGGTCAGATCTTGACGGTGCCCTCTCAGGCGCTTGTAACCCTTACGCTTTTTGAACTTGAAGATTATCTGCTTCTCGCCTTTGAACTGTTCCACAATTGTGGCAGAAACCCTGGCGTGTTGGAGTTCATCAGCGTCGGTGATGAACTTGTCACCGTCAGCAATAAACACAACTTCAAGCTCAACGGTGCTATCAGGTTCAGCATTAAGCTTTTCTACCTCAATAACATCATCAGCGAAAACTTTATATTGTTTTCCGCCGGTCTTTACTATCGCATACATGTAGTGCCTTTCGTTTTGCTTCCGGTATTTCCAACCCTTGCGGGATAAAAAACGTGTGGCTCCCCGGGTAGGACTCGAACCTACAACAAATCGGTTAACAGCCGATTGCTCTGCCATTGAGCTACCGAGGAGTGTAGTCACAGGTACAAGATTATAGCAAATAGCTTATGAAATGCTACTTATTTTTATAAAGAAGCCACCGATTTGCCAAAAATAGCCTCAAAACGTCTCCTGCGCACAGTAAATGCGCAGGAGTTTAGGTTCAAAAAGACTCATGAGGTGGCTCCGAGATTACACCTCTACGTTGATGGTGAGCAAGAGTATTGCGTCGTGCTCAGCAGCAGCAACAATAATCTCTCGAGTGAGAACCGTGCCCTTTTCGGCCTTGAATTCTTTGTCTTCGCTCTCAACGTCTGCCTGCAAGGTGGCGCCAACCAAGAAATCGATTATCTCATCATCGGTGATGGTTTCTTCCTCGTCACTCACCTGAATGGAAATGATCTCTTCTTCAATGACAACAACCGGGGCCTCAAGCTCAAGCTCAGCCTCAACTTCTTCTACAACCTCAGCTACATCCTCAGCCTCAACTACGGCCTCTACCTCAGCCACAACTTCAGCCACGGCCTCAGGTGCTTCAAAGCTCACAGGAGCGTAACCAGCAACAGAAGGAGCAGCTACCGAGGTTGCCTCGGCAAAACCACTCTTGCTGGCGCGTTGCTCTGGAGCGGTGGGGGCGCCGTCGTCAATAAACACAAAATCCTGAGAGAAAAAGATGAAGGTGTCCGCGTCATAGGAGCTGCCGTCTTCAAGCTCCAACTTGGTTACTGCTCCCTCAACCGTATCAAATTCAAATCCCTTAACAGGACTGAGCTTGTTGCCTGTTTTAGAGAATACTTGTTCTTTCAACAGCACATAACCCTCTTTAATAACCTTGTTAGAAAAGGCATCATCAGCAGCAAGAAAGTCATTGCGGCTCTGTACCGTCATGAAGGTGTCGCCCACTGCAAGCGCTTTCTCAAAGGGAAGAACCAGTGTTGATCCCGTGCTTTCGTTATTGATGATGTAGTGGCTTACTGCCATCTTGTCACAATCAACGCGCAGGGCCTTTATCCCTCCCAGCTTCTTGTGTGCATCAATAATTACCACGTCTCGTGCGAGAATAGCCTCATTTGTTTCCATAGATCCTCCCTAGTCTGCTCTTTCTCTTAGTCCAACTTTTACTGTGTAATAGCTCGTGTACCGTCTGGCATAACAACAACGGTTCCGCTTAGCACCATATACGTATCTCTTGCAAGGAGTACAGATTCCGTCATATTTCCATGATAATAGAACACTTTGAATGACTCAATAATGTAAAAAGAAGAATTGCGCAAACTGGAGTCTACGTCTAGACCATCAGGCAGTGGCGCGCCGGCCATGTGGTAGATGATTAAAACCGCCATTGGCTCAATGCGAATACCGTCAGCAAGAGGCTGACCTAAGAGGGTGACAGTGATTGTTTGACCCTCAGACACTGCATTTATCTTAATGGGAGAATCACCATGATTAGAGAGCCTGAGGTCCATGCGCGAGTACTTTACGTTTGCGTCCAAGCCGGTTTGGGCAAAATCCACATTGGTGGGATGAGGGTGACGTTCTTCGATAACAAGATTGGTGGAGAGAGCGGCAACATAGAGGGCCGAAGATACCTGGCTCACTCCCCCGCCGCGGATATAGTCAGTTTCGCTATCCAACACCATTGGCGCAGGGCGATAACGCGAGTCGTTTTCTACATCCCCCACTACCTCATTGAATGAGAACGTTTCGCCCGGCTCAATGACAATACCGTCAATGGCCTGGGTTGCGAGCCTGAGGTTTTCTACCCGACCTGTGTCTGTGCTGGTTGATACCGCAGTGTTTTGGGCAATGACCACTACATCATCAAGTTCGGTGCCAACACCGGATGATGCCCCACCTTCGTTTGACTGACCGGAAGATTGGTTACTTTGATGGTATTCAATTGCTATTTGTTGCTGGCTTGAATCCGGTGGCATCAAGTTTCCGAGAAACATATAGCCACTCATCACCAATGAGCAGAGGATGAGCAAAGGGGCAACTATCAAAGTCCCCTGAGGAAAATACCTCATTAAGAACGTTGTTTCTTTTGAGTCTGTCATGTGGTCGTTGGTCATTTGAGCATCTTTGAAATAGCCTGTAGTTTTATCTTATGGGTAGGGCTTAAATCGGGTTCTTGAATCATTAATTCAACCAACCTTCTCACGTCGCCCATCTTGTTTGCCTTGGTGTAGGAGGTCATCGCGTCAAACGTTGAGCGAATCCTCTCTTCAGGTGAGTCAGTGAGAACCGAGCTCTCTTCATAGAGTACTGCGGACATTGGCCAGAGGCCGCGGCTGGCCATAGCAGCAGCCTTTTCGCAGCAGCTTGCGTAGCTTACAGAAGCAGAGACGGGCTCTGGCTGAACCGGCGCAGCAATTACGGGCTCAGGCGCAGCAATTACCAGCTCTGGAGTAACAACAACCGGCTTAGGCTCTACTGCCGGCTTGGGAACTACCGGTTGTGCAATATCTGACGCAGGGCGTCGTTTTGGCTCTGGCACAACTCGTTTTGTGTATTCGGGGATAGCGCGCCTTGTAGGTTCAGGCACAACACTTTTTGCAGCGTCAGGTACAACACTTCTTGCAGCGTCAGGCATAACGCTTCGTGTAACGTCAGGTACAACGCCTCGTGTTGTGTCAAAGAGAACCTCGCCTATTGACTCCTCTTCTTCAACCATCGCTGGCTCAATGACCACCTTCTTGATAGGCGCAGTGATAATCTTTTCTTCTGGCAAGCTTGAGCTCAGTTGCTCAAACAAAACAGTTTCATCAGCTGCAAGCGAATCTTTACGCTCATCAAGGGATTCCTCAGAACGAAAATCAAGATCGTAGGGAATCTGTTCACTGGGTGGTTGTTTTCTCATATCTGCTTGATCCATCTCCAATCGATCATCAGGATAATCAGGTTTACTGAGCATTTTGCGAAAAGCAAACCCCGAATCAGAGGGCTCATCAAACGGTAGATCGTCAGCGGGTGCAGGCTCTAAAACATCGGCCTTCTTGTCCCTGAAGCTAAAGCGTTTTTGGGGTTGCACGTCTCGCATGGACTGACTGGCCTCCAGGTATTCTAGAGGCATCTCAAATACCTCATCCAGAGGCAATACACCGCCGTGAGTTGCAAGATCTGCCTGAGCTGCTTCTCTTCTGAGGGCAAAATGCATGAGTATGAAATAAACAGCCAGAGGAAAGATAAAGCTCGCTACTCCAAAAAATGGTGCAGCGCCAGGCTGTCCCGGTACAACAGCAACCAGGATGTAGAGGAGCCAGATTACTAACAAAGTAGCAAAAGCAGCCCCAATAGCCTCTCTTTGACTCTTGCCCTTGCTGATGAATACAGCAATAAGCGAGCCCACCACAAAGATAGCTACTGGCACGAGTATTCCTAGCAAGGTGAAATTCATAGCGCCCCTGTTGACCTTTACCTGATAAGAGCGGGTGAAACGCTATGTATAATACCACAAAGCACTCACAGAGCTCTGTATCATTGATTGCAGGGTAAACAGGCTCTATGCTTGCTACTTTGGAAAAGGAGCTGAGCGTAGTTTTTTAAAATGGGGCCCCCAAAAATTGCTCTCTGATTTTTGGGGAAAAGGAGCGGCAACGGAGCGGGCGGAATTTCTGCGCCCTTGGCAGAAATGGAGCTTAGCGTAGTTTGCCGCGACGTGGTGGGCCCAGCAGGATTCGAACCTGCAACCAAGGGATTATGAGTCCCCTGCTCCACCGTTGAGCTATGGGCCCTACTTCATCGCTTGAGGATTTTATCACATTAGCCGGCAGTTGATCCGAGCACTACCTCAATCTTGTGCGTTTGACCTTCACGATTAACAACCAGAGAAACCGTTTGTCCTATCTCATATCTGCGCACTTCTATTATGAGCTCTGCAGAGGTTGAGATGTTTTGGTTATCTATGGAAGTGATGACATCTCCGGGTTGCAAGCCTGCTCTCTCTGCCGGCGAATCCGGCATGACGCTCTCGATGTAGGCGCCACTTTGTGTGTACACTCCCAGCTCCTGGGCGTTTGAGGAGTCAACGGTAAAGAGCATTATGCCGAGGTAAGGATGAGCAACCTCCTCGCCGCTCATAATCTGCTGTGCAACTGAATAGGCAAAGTTGCTGGGCACGGCAAAACCCACCCCGGCGCTGGAGCCAGAGGTGGTGTTAATGAGCGTATTGATGCCGATGAGCTCACCTTGGCTATTAACCAGGGCACCGCCCGAGTTTCCGGGATTAATGGCAGCATCGGTTTGGATGAGGTTGGCAAAGATACTTAAGCCCGATTGCGACTGCATTGCCGTTGAGCGATACAAGGCCGAGATAATGCCTACAGAAACCGACTTCTCCAAACCAAACGGGCTGCCTACCGCCATGACCCACTCTCCCACGCTCACCGCCTCGGAGTCTCCGATGGTTATGGGAGTGAGCCCATGGGCTTCTACCTTGATAACCGCGAGGTCACTAGAGGGGTCGGAGCCTACTATAACTGCCTCCAGCTCTTCGTTGTTAAGGCGCACCAAGAACTTCTCTCCTCCATCAACCACGTGGAAATTGGTGAGAATAAAGCCGTCTTCGGTGAGTATGACTCCGGAGCCAAGACCCATTCGCTGAGGTTCCAGGGCATTGTCGCCAAATATCTCATCAAAGATGTCATCGAGCATAAAGCTATGAGGGTTAGCAAAGACGTCAATGTTGACAACAGAGGGAGTGACCTTGGCTGCCACAACAACCGGCAAGTCTATGTCGGCACCGGAGGAATCGATTACTATGGTACTGGTGTCTACCGTACCGGAGAAACTGAATCCGTTGGTAGAAATATACAGCGCCCCCACCGATATTACAGCGCCCACCAAAACGCCCAGAAAGCCGAGGATGAATGCCGCGCCCAAGCCAAAGCGTTTGGACGAAGCAGGAGGCGCTGCGTGGAGCGAGTTCTCTAGCTCGTATGTCTGTTGGGGAGGCGGTTCTTGACCGGGTTTTGGTTGAGCTTCTGCAGCCATCAACGGATCAGGAAGCTCTACCTGGTATGGATACGCTTGCTGCGCTGTCCTGTGTTTTAGGGAATAATCTGGGAGTAGAGGCGGCTCTTGTACATGAAAGGGGTCAGGAAACAGAGGCGAACCCTGTGCCTGAAACGGGTCGAGAACCTGTAAAGTGTTGGGTGCTTGAAAAGAGTCAGGTGTTTGAAAAGTGTCAGGTGTTTGAAAAGTGTCGGGTGCTTGAAAAGAGTCAGGTGTCTGAGGAGGGTCAGGAGCCTGAAGAGGATCAGGTGTCTGTAGAGGATCAGGTGTCTGTAGAGGGTCAGGTGTCTGTAGAGGGTCAGGTGTCTGTAGAGGGTCAGGTGTCTGTAGAGGGTCAGGTGTCTGTAGAGGGTCAGGTGTCTGTAGAGGGTCAGGTG
>Ga0123353_10000157_pt1 | contig 86162 bp, 71 predicted proteins | sample TergutLab28metaG_3_FD_92763 | JGI IMG/M metagenome (GOLD analysis project Ga0123353, IMG submission 92763) | Labiotermes labralis P3 segment gut microbial communities from Petit-Saut dam, French Guiana - Lab288 P3 | ecosystem: Host-associated > Arthropoda: Insects > Digestive system > Gut ...
CCGGAATCCATTGTTACTAAAAACAAATGATATGATAAAACAAACAGCCTGCGGTTAAATTAACCGCGGGCTGTTGTTTGTTTTATCTTCTTTCCTCTCCCTAATCAGGGAGATGGCAAGGTGAGGGTGAATGTTTTACACTATGTCTTTATTTTCCCAGCATATACCTTACGCCTACATGCCCATATATATTTTGATATCTTGCGGCTGTGTAATAATTCATGTTCGCAAACAGTTTCCAGCCTTCCGCTATAACTATATCTCCGCCTAAACCCAATCCCAGCTGTACCTTTCCTTCCTCTGTTCCTCTGCTTGTAAAACTTACATTCGTTCCTTCAAATACGCTTTCTATTTCAGGTTCTTTGCCGGACATCAAATATTTTCCTTCTAATTTACCGTACACTCTCCACTCTGTCATGTTATATTCTATTCCTGTTCCCAGTCTCATCGTGCTTCTTACATAATTTCCGCCTTTGACGTCCAAATTCAATCCGCCGGCTCCGCTTTCTTTAAATCCTTTATAATTCACGTTTTGAAGTTCAAACCCCAAATACGGTTTAACATTCATATTATCTTCTACCTCTACACTCCACGCTCCTTCTATATCCGCGTTCATCGTAAATGCTTCCGCTTCGCCTTTCGCCGTTCTGTCCAGTATTGCTATACGTCTTTCAGTATTGAAATTATCAAAACTTCCAAGCAGCATTGCTTTCAATTCCCATTCATCCTGTATATATCCGCCGTATGCTCCAATACCTTTCTTATTTCCGGACGCGCTGCTGTCGCCTTGGCTTATATTGTTGCCGACAAATCTCACAAATGCTCCCCACATTAATCCCTTTTCAGCTATATATCTGTCATAACCTGCCATTAGCCCCCATGAACTGTCTTTATAATCCTGCAAGGAATTATCATTTTCTTTAAATGTTTCTACTCCGCCTTTTACCTGCGTCCAAACTCCGCCGTTTGTTTTGTCTTCTATCAAATGGTTTCTTATTTTATCGTATATTTCATTATTCGGATTGTCTGCCGCGGCATTTCTTATCACATTCGACAAGAAAAAACCTGACGCTTGTGAAAGCAATGCTGCCTGCGCGTCTTGATCCCAATCCATCGCGTTTGTTATTATATCCGCAAGATCATCTGTTATCATATCTGCTACTGACAATTCATCAAATACGTTTGCCATTCCTCTCTGATTGGAACTCAACATTTTGATTTCGCTGAAAGTACTTTTAAATACTCCGTCAACTATCAATATTACGGCATTTGTGCTTGCATAATTGTTAAATGTAAATTCCAAAGGAGCATTTGTGCTTGTACTTGTAAACAATCCCAGCACGTTTGGCAATGATGTTGAAAGGATTATTTCATATGCTTTATTATCGTATCTTCCTACTCTTGCTTTTATGTCTAAATTTCCGCCTACTGTCGCCATACCCGCTATTACTTTGTCATGATCGCCGTTTGACCATATATCCATTTTTGTGTTCACGGTACTTGAAAATACTCCTACGGTTATTGTATTTACCGTGTCATTTTGCATATCAAGCGTTGTTCCCGGCAAGACCATGCTTGTTCCGGTAAAATTCGCGTTGTCCAATAATACTACATTACCGCCGGTTATATTAAACGCTGCATTTTTTATTATTGTTTCCCCGCCAAGCACAAAACTCCCTGTTCCTGTTTTGTTTATAATACCGCTGCCATCTCCATCAACTTTCATTCCGTTTGTCAATATTATATTTCCGCTTGCCGCGTTATAATTAAGAACTCCGTTGCCCAAATATATATCATTTAAGCTGCTGCCGGCATAGTTGTCTTCAAACAGTATTGCCAAATCCGAACTTAACGTATTAAAATTTACCAAGCTTCCCGCGCTTATATACAAAGCGCCGCCGTCAGTTGCAGATTTGTTTCCCGAGAAGGATATTGACTGCGCAGAAAAAAATGCGCTGGACATCCATACTGCAAGCGCCCCGCCCTCTCCGGTGTAAGCCCTGTTGTTTACAAAAGAAATATTATTTCCGGCAGTAAAATCCGCTTGAGAAACATAAAGATTCATAGCTCCGCCTCCGTTATTGCCATAATTATTTGTAAAAGATATATTATTTCCTAAATTAAAAGACATAGAAGAGGACATAACGTATACTGCTCCGGCAAATGAACCTGCCGTACCTAGGTCAGCCCTATTATTGTCAAAAGAAATATTTCGCCCGGAAAAAGACATAACAGTCTCCCCAGTAGCGTGAATCGCACCGGCATAAATATCGGCTTGATTATTCAAGAAAAAAATATCATCATTACTGCCTGCAATAAAAGTTATGAACGAACCATTTGCATCTATCGCTCCACCGTGACCTCCTACAGATTGATTGCCGCTAAATATCGCCGATCCGCCGAAATTCATTGTTGAATCATACGCCCATATCGCTCCGCCGTTACTGTCTGATATATTTCCGCTGAATATTGCTGAAGTAAAACTTGCCGTAGACCATGCAATGTACATCGCTCCGCCAGCTGTAGAATTTGAAAAGTTTTGAAATACTATTGGTCCGTTTATAGTAAGAGATATGTCACTTCCTAAATTTAAACCGCTATAAGTATTTACACCGTCAAATATTCTGTTATTCCCGGCAATTGTCATATTAAGATTTGAAACAGCTGTTCCAAGTGCTGGTCCAAAAGTGATATCTCCCGTTAAATTTATGTTTGGAGTTGCACCGTACGTACCTGTCCAATAATCATTAAATGTTGCAAAATCGTTTACATTCGACTGCGCATATACTTTAACGCTTACACAAAACATCAATGCCACAAGAACAAACATTACTTTTTTCATACACTTTCTCCTTTTTAATAGATTGCGGATCGGAGTCCGCAAAGACTATAACAGCAAAAGCAGATTGCGGATCAAGTCCGCAATGACGACAAATACTATCAAACCTCTGAAATTAATACTTCCTGCTGGGTTTTGTCTTTCATATTTTTAACTAACACTTTTCCGTTGTCATATTCGGTTTTGGCAAATATTATTGCTTTATCTGAATTGAGTTTATCGGCGAGTTTCAACTGCGAACCTAAATTTTTATTATTGACAGGACCTTCTATTGAAATGTTTTTTTTGTTTTTGGCAAGATTCATAGCAAAAGCAAAAGCAGGCTCAAAAAGCTCCTGATCGGCTATGGCTATAAAAATCTTTTCAGGTTTTGGCAAAGTATTAAAAAAGCCTGCTTCACGCGCGGCTATCATAACCCTTTCCGTACCGAAAGCAAAACCAACAGCCGGAGTATCCTGCCCGCCAAGCTCTTTAACCAGACCGTCATATCTTCCGCCGCCCGCCAAAGCGCTTTGAGCGCCAAGAGCGTTTGAGCGTATTTCAAAAACAGTTCTTGTATAATAATCCAAACCGCGGACAAGTTTAGGGTCAACAATAAAATTTTGTCCCGCGCTTTTTAAAAGATTTTCTACTGTATTAAAGTTATCTTTGCAGTCTGAGCATAAATAATCAGTCATTTGGGGAACTTCCGTAAACTTCGGAGCGTCAATTTTACAGTCCAGCAGCCTTAGCGGATTTTTATCAAGACGAACATTACAATCCGCGCATAAATCTTTAACCGAACTAAAATACTTTACAAGAGCTTCCCTGAAAAGCGGTCTGCACTTAGGGCATCCCAAAGAATTTATATGAACCGTCAGTTCTTTTATTCCGACAGCCGACAAAATATCCGTTGTAAGAATTATTATTTGCGCGTCTGCCGCGGGAGACGAATTTCCGAAATATTCAGCGCCCATCTGGCTAAACTGCCTGTATCTTCCCGCCTGTGGTCTTTCATATCTGAACATCTCGCCGCCGTAAAAAAACTTTCCGGCAGGAAAAGACTGGTCAAACCTGTTTTCTATATAAGAACGCACAACGCCCGCAGTCCCTTCGGGGCGAAGCGCAAGCTTGCGGCCTTTTCTGTCTTCAAAAATATACATTTCTTTGGAAACTATATCGGTAGTTTCGCCTATTGAACGCAAAAAAAGACCTGCGTCTTCAAATACAGGGGTTTTAATTTCGGCAAAACCGTGTTTTTTAAAAATTTCTCCGGCTGTTTTTTCAAGTTCGGCGACAGCCAAAGCGTCTTCGGCAAAAATATCGTGAGTACCGCGCGGAGCTTTAAAGCTCATTTTTATTTTCCTCGATTTTTTTCTGAATTTCGTCGTTTATCTCTTTTTGGTCTAAACCCAAAACTCCTGCTGACAGAATAAACCGAAAAGCGTCTTCTATCGTATATTTGGTATATATTACGTCTTCCTCTTTACATAAAAACAAAAAACCCGTAGTAGGATTCGGGGTAGGAGGCATAAGCACGCAGAGATATTTTTCGCCGTTAATCATCTGTTCTCCGGTTAAAAAGGCAAGACTGTAAATACCTCTGGTGGGATAAGGAACAAAAAGTACCTGCTTAAAGCCTTTTTTCCCGTCTCCTGAAAAAATAAAGCCGATAAGTTGTTTCGTGCCGGAATAAATTGTTCCCAAGAGAGGAACTTTTTTTATAACATTTTCAAAAAACGCTAAAATTGTTTTGCCCAAAACTTTATTCGTTAAAAAACCCAAAACGCAAACAATTGATATTGACGCAAAAAAACTGATTATCTTAGCAACCCAATGAACCCACAATCTGTCCGATATAAAATAACTAAGCGCCGGAACTATGTAAGGAGAAGTAAAATCGCTTATAAAATTAAATAATATCTGCAGTACAAAAAATGTAAGCCACAAAGGAATTATTACGATTAAACCCGTAACCAGATATTTCTTAAATATGGGTTTAGTTTTAATTAAAAGTATTTTTGTATTAGTTTCAATAATTTTATTTACTTTTTTTATTCTGTCTTTAAGATCATTTGCCATACACAAACGCCTTTCCCGCTTTCAGCAGTTTATTTATTTTAGTCTGCGAATCAGATTCAACATAAACTCTTACGACAGGTTCGGTTCCCGAAAGCCTGAATCCGATCCATGTATTGTCGTCAAGAATAAATTTATCGCCGTCTATGGTAATTTTTTCACGGACTTTCATTCCCGCGATTTCTTCGGGAGATTCTGTTTTAAGGGATTTTCTGAAATTTTCCATAACATCAACGGGCAAACGGAAATTAAGCCTTGAAGTAAGCACTTCGCCCGTCATTTTCTTTATTTCTTTTAACATTTCGCCGACGGATTTTTTATTCATGGCAACAGCTTCCGCCATCAAAAGACAAGCCAAAATTCCGTCTTTTTCCGGAACGTGCCCTCTTATGGTAAGACCGCCCGACTCTTCGCCGCCTATTATAAAATCATCCGGATTATTTACCATTATATCGCCGATATATTTAAAGCCTACGGGAGTTTCTTTAACCTCAACGCCGATTTTTGCGGCAAGCCTGTCTATCATGTGGCTTGTCATAACGCTTCTGGCGGCAATTCCTTTCCACCCTCTGGTTTTATTAAGATGATAAAGCAGCACGGGAAGAACTTCATTGGGAGTAATAAATTTCCCGTCGGAATCTATAATTCCGAATCTGTCCGCGTCGCCGTCGGTAGCAAGACCCAGTTTGCAGGATTCTTTTTTTACTATCTGCAAAAGGCGTGAAATATTTTTTTCGGCAGGTTCAGGAGCTCCGCCGCTTGAAGCAAACATCGTGTCCCTTTCTTTATTTATTACGGTCTGCCTTATTCCGGCTTCGTCAAGCAAAGCATCAAGATAATCGCTTCCTGTGCCGTTTAACACGTCAACAGCGATTTTCAAATTAGCTTTTTTTAACGCTTTAAAGTTTATGAGTTTCTTTATTTGTTTCAAATACGGCGTACGCGGATTATAGTATTCAATGATTTTACTTTTTACCCCCGCATCGAAAGAAATACTCTTAACATCCTTAGCGGTAATTGAAAAGCTGTATTTTTCTATTTTTCCGGTAGTGTCGGGTAAAGCAGGACCGCCCCATGAAGGCGAATATTTAACGCCGTTATATTTATACGGATTGTGGCTCGCGGTAAAATTCATGCCGCCGGCAAGTTTTGAGTGAATAATATCGTAGGAAATCACGGGAGTCGGCGTGTCTCTTTTACAAAACAAAGCCTTTATTCCGTTGCCTGCCAAGACTTCGGCTGAAGTTTTTGCGAAATCTTCAGACATAAAACGCGTGTCATAACCTATTATAACGGACGCTTTTTTATATTCTTCATTTATAAGCTTTGCTATTGCCTGCGTTACGATTCTTACATTTTCGTAAGTAAAATCTTCGGCTATAATGCCTCTCCAGCCGGACGTCCCAAATTTAATCATACACTACACTCCCAATAAAACAAATAAATTTTGCTTGTCATATTGAGCGAAGCGAAATATCCATTACCACACCATATGGATTCTTCACTTCGTTCAGAATGACGGACAACAACATTTGGATTGCTTCAGATTGCGGGTCAAGCCCGCAATGACGACAAACGTCGTTCACTCCACTCTTCACACTCCAAATTTCACTCTGTCTTTATTACTCCTGCCATTCTCTTATTTTTTCAGAATATATTTCTATAAATCCTGCTGCCGCGGATTTCTCTTTTGATTCCGCCCATACATGGAAAAACGCTTCGTCCGGATCCGGAACAAGCAAGACCCAGCCGTTGCTGAAATGTATTTTCACACCGTCAACAAGCTCGGATTTTTTGCCTTTCGCGTCTTCTATCGCTTTGCGCATAGCCTGCCCTTTTTTATCCCATGAACAAGGCACGGCTTTATGCAAAACGTCAAAGTGCGGAATTTCGCGGCTTATGCTGCTCAGGCTTAACTCTTCTTCCGACATTATTTCTATAACTTTTCCTATCGCGTACATAGCGTCAAAAGAGTTTAAAAATTCAGGAAATATAAAACCGCCCATTCCGTCGCCGACAAAAACCACGTCTTTATCCGCTGTCGCAGCCATAATATTTCTGGGGCTCATAGCAGTTCTCTTTATTTTCACGCCGAATTTCACGGCAAGCTCGTCAATAACGGAAGACGTATTTATCGGAACTGCTATAACCGCGTCTTTATTTTTGTTAGTTTTCATAACAAGATACGCCATTATAAGCATAGCCAAATCATCCGGAATTATTTTTCCTTTCTCATCAACAAGAAAGAGTTTTTCCGCGCCGGTATCTATCAAAAATCCGACATCGCTTTTTAAAGTTGTTACTATGTCTGAAAGCCTGCTTAAAGAATTGCTGAATTCTTCCTGCGATTTTGTTATCTTTGACGAATTAACAAACGCATTTAAAGCGACGGCGTCAACATCCAGTTCCCCTAGTATCGCCGGAAATATCATTGAAGCGGAAGAATACGCGTAGTCTATCACTATTTTCTTTTTTGATTTCTGTATTTTATCTTTCTTAATCGTATTAAGATAGCCGGTTTTGTAATATTCAACGGCGCGCGGAGGAACGGTAATTTCCCCGACGTCGTTCATATTGGCTCTTTTAAAATCTTCCCTGAAAAAAAGCTGTTCAATGGCTTTTTCCTGATTAATTGATATATCGCTGCCTTTAGCGTTAAAAAACTTTATATCGACAAGTCTGGGGTCATAAGGAGATTGTCTGACATGAACCCCGCCCGCTTCGCCCTCGTTTCCTATTTCGTAGCGCACAACGGGAATCGGAGAACTTCTTAAATCTCCGACCTTAACGCCCGCGGACAAAAGTCCGGAAATTATTCCTCTTTTTATCATTCTTGTTGCGCGGTGATCGTCTCTTGAAGTAAGAATATAAGCGCCCGCTCCGACAAATGCGCCGTATGCGGATCCGATTTTCGCCGCGAATTCCGGCGTAATTTCAATATTGCCCAGACCCGTTATTCCGTAAGCGTTAAACAATGCTTTATTCCATTTTTCGCCCCATACAAGACTGCTCGCAAGGATTGCGCCCGCTTCCACCAGTTTGTGCGGCCAGATTCTTAAATTAGTTCTTATAATCGCGTCTTCGCCTATTTTGCACTGGTCGGCAATAATGGTTCCTACCTGTACGACTGCCCTATCACCAATTATTGTCGAATTTCCTATAACAACTTCCTTAAGCCTCGCATCTCTTCCGATAGTGGCATTGTCCCATATTATCGCGCCCAAAACATCCGCGCCCGCGCCTATTCTGACATTAGAACCTATAACCGAACGGAAAATTCTCGCGCCGTCCTCAATAACGACATTATCGCCCAATATAACCTGAGAATCAATCACAACATTCTTTCCTATAACCGCGTTATTGCCGGCGCAAAGCTCTTTGCCTTCAAGTTTAACGTTTCTGCAGGTAAGCCCTATATTAACTTTGCCGTCAAGCACATCGTAATGGGCAAGTCTGTATTCATCGTGATTTCCTATATCTTTCCAGTAACCTTCGGCAATATAACCGTAAAGAGGTTTCTTTTCTTTTAAAAGAAGCGGGTATAAATCTTTTGAAAAATCGAAAGATTTGTCCTGCGGAATATAATCAAAAACTTCCGGCTCCAATATATATATGCCGGTATTGATAGTATCCGAAAAAACTTCGCCCCAAGACGGTTTTTCCAAAAACCTTTCAATTCTTCCCTCTTCGTCCGCAATAACAACGCCGAACTGCAAAGGATTGTTTACTCTGGTCAAAACCATAGTCGCTATAGCTTTTTTCTTTTTATGAAATTCTACGGCTTTCGACAAATCGAAATCCGTTAAAACGTCACCGGAAATAACCATAAACGTGTCGGTTAAGTTTTTCTGTGCGAATTTCACGCTGCCGGCAGTCCCTAAATCAGACTCCGGTCTCAAATATTTCATATCAACGCCGAATTTTTTACCGTCCCCGAAATAATCCGTTATTATTTCCGGCTGGTAATAAAGCATCATTGTTAAATCATCGAAGTTATTTTGTTTTAACAGATTAATAATGTGGCAAAGCATAGGTTTGTTCGCCACGGGCGCCATAGGTTTTGGAACACTGCATGTGATAGGTCTGAGTCTTGTGCCGAATCCGCCCGCCATAATTACAGCCTGCATAACGCCACCTCTCAAAAATTGTTGAAATACAAGCGAATTTTATCAAATTTGTACCGTAAAATCAAAACTTCTTTTGTTAAAACAAAAGAAGTTTTGACAGTTTATTAAATATAAAATATAATCATTAATATTTGATTTTGGAGAATATAATGCCTCAGAAACAAAAAAATAAAAACATTAAAAATAACAGATTTTTTACCAGCGCGTTTATTTTTTTAGCGGTTTTTATTCCTTTATGTATTATAGCGCTTGGAATAATCGCCGTAAAAGCAATAGAAAGTCTGCCTTCAATTGGCCAGCTTGAAAATTACACTCCTAACCTTTCTACAAAAATATATGACAAAGACAATAATCTTATAGCCGAACTTTTTACGGAAAAAAGAACATTCGTTTCCATAAGCGAAATTCCTCTGGACTTACAAAATGCTTTTTTTGCGATAGAAGACAATGATTTTTTTCAGCACTGGGGAATATCCACCAGAGGCATTATGCGCGCCGCTTCCAGAATTTTCTTAAAAAGAAAAATCGCCGAGGGCGGCTCTACCATAACACAGCAGCTTGCCAAAACAATATTCTTAACTCCCGAAAAAACCATATCACGTAAGATCAAAGAAATGCTGCTGACTATACAGCTTGAAAAAAATTATTCCAAAGACGAGATTTTGCAATTTTACATAAATCAGATATATTTCGGAAGCGGAGCTTACGGAGCGCAGGCGGCTTCAAAAATATACTTTAATAAAGATGTGGAAGATTTAAATCTTGCCGAAAGCGCGACGCTTGCCGCGATACCAAAATCCCCCAATTTTTATAATCCGTTCAGAAACCAGGACGCTTCTCAAAGAAGAAGAAATACCGTTTTGATGAGAATGAGAGTTTTGGGTTACATAACTCCCGAACAGGAAGAAGAAGCTTTGAAAGTTCCTCTCCCTGTCAGAAGAGAAGCCGAAAAAGATTCGGGACATTATTTCGTAGAATTTTTAAGAATCATGCTTGAACCTAAATACGGCACAAACGTTTTATTTAAAGCCGGTCTTTCAATATACACTACATTAGATATGCAGGCTCAGACAGCGGCGGAAAAAGCTTTGTCGGAAGCTTTAGATAAATTTGACGAAAGCAGAGCTTCCGCTTTTGCAAAAGCAGGCAGAGAACCGGTAAAAGTTCAGGGCGCGTTAATCGCGACGGATATAAAAACCGGGGCAATACGCGCTATGGTAGGCGGAAGAGATTTTAAAGAAACGCAGTTTAACCGCGCCATACAGGCAAAACGCCAGGCAGGTTCGGCTTTTAAACCGTTTGTTTATCTTGCCGCGATTGAAGCCGGTTTTACAGCAGCAACGCTTCTTGAAGACGAACCTATGGTTTTTCTGTATAACGGAACTAACTGGGACCTTGTTTCAAGAGACTTAACTGAACTTGAAAATCTGGCTGAAATTCTTCCTGAAGAAGAACTAATAGACACGATGAAAGTATGGATACCTTTAAATTACAACAGAAAATTCAGAGGACCGGTAACATTAAGAACCGCTCTCGCTTTGTCAATAAACACCGTTGCCGTAGAAACCATAATGAAAGTTACCCCGATAAAAGTAATACGGGCGGCAAGAAAACTAGGTATTACAACGCCTCTTTCAAACTCTTTGGCTTTAGCTTTGGGATCAAGCGACGTAACGCTCCAAGAAATGGTATCGGCCTACGCAACGTTCGGCTCCGGCGGAGTAAAAACAAAACCTTACGTTATTAACAAAATAACAGATAAAGACGGCAGAATCTTGGAACAAAATGTTCCCAGCCAGTCAGAAGTTTTATCGCCTCAAACAAGCTATATTATGACAAATATGCTTAAGTCCGTAGTTGAAAGAGGAAGCGGATGGCACGCAAGAAATCTGGGCAGACCTTCCGCCGGGAAAACCGGAACAACAAACGAATACTCCGACGCCTGGTATATAGGATATACTCCGCAGCTTGCCGCCGGCGTATGGGTGGGTTATGACGACAGATCAATTTCGCTTGGTGATAAATCTACCGGCGGAAACATAGCATGCCCGATATGGACTACTTTCATGAAAGGGGCTTTAGCCGGAAAACCCATAATAGATTTTACACAGCCCGAAAACATAGAATGGGCTTTAATTGACCCTATAACAGGTCTTCTTGCTTTAAGCAAAACCCCGGGAGCTTTTCTTGAAGCTTTTATAAAAGGCACGGCGCCGACGCAATATTATAACCAAGCAGGCGGCGACGAAGAAAGACAAGGGCTGTTAATTGAAGAAGAAGGATTCTAGGCAGTGTCGTGTCATTCCGGACTCGATCCGGAATCCACGTTAATTAGATATATGACGATAATAGCAAAGGAGAAACAAATGCAGACAAAAGAAACTATTAAAACATTAATCAATGACAGTATTGCGGCAAAACAGCATATGATTGACCAGACAGATTTAATTGAATCTATAACATACAAAATAGTTGACGCATATAAAAATGACAAGAAAACAATTGTCTGCGGAAACGGCGGATCTGCAGCCGACGCGCTGCATTTTGCGGCGGAAATGGTGGTAAGATTTGAGAAAAACAGGAAAGCGTTGCCGTCAATAGCATTATCCGAAAACGTATCAACACTGACCGCAATCGGAAACGATTTCGGCTATGACCAGTCTTTCAGCCGCCAGATAGAAGCATTTGCCCAAAAAGGCGATATTTTTATAGCCATATCAACCAGCGGAAATTCGCCGAACGTAATAAAAGCAATAGAATCCGCGAAAGAAATGGGCGTTTTTGTTATAGGGCTTACAAATTCTGACGGCGGAAAAATGAAAGATATGTGCGACCTTTGGTACGGCGCGCCGTCAAAAACTACCGCGCGCGCTCAGGAATGCCATATTCTTCTGATACACATTATTTGCAGAATAATTGAAACAAAAGTTTTTGAAAATAATTAGTTAGTTTGTCATTGCGGACTTGATCCGCAATCTGACTTTCAAGGATGAGATGCTGAATCAAGTTCAGCATGACAAATTAATCAGGAAAACATCAATGAAAAATCTTAAACGCGCTTTGACATGGAAAGAACTTAAAGCCGAAGTACAAAAACTTCAAAAAGCAGGCAAAAAAGCAGTTTTTACAAACGGCTGTTTTGATTTGATTCATTTGGGACATGTATCTCTTTTTGAAAAAGCCAAAAGCATGGGAGACGTTTTGATAGTCGCGATAAATTCAGATAAATCTTTAAGCTGTCTTAAAGGTCCTAAAAGACCGCTTGTCGGAGAAAAGGAAAGAGCAAAACTTTTGCTTGCTTTAAAGGCAGTGGATTATGTTGTGGTTTTCGGCGAGCAGACTCCGTATGAACTTTTAAAAGAAATAAAACCCGATGTTTTAGTAAAAGGCGGCGATTATAAACTTAAAGACATAATCGGCAGAGAGTTTGTAAAAAAAATTTACAGATTTCCTTTCATAAAAGGAAAATCTACTACAAATCTGATTAATATTATTGTGGAAAGATATGGAAAAAAATAAAAATACAAATACAAAAAAACCTGTCATTCTGAACCTTGAAAAGGTGAAGAATCCAGCCGTTAATTCCAATCTCCGCTCTTCAATCTCCACTCTTCGTATACTGGACGCGAACCTCAACCGCTGCCGCGAAGGATTAAGGGTAGTTGAAGACAGTCTGCGTTATGTTTTAAATGACGGGGCTTTGTATAAAAAAATACGAAATATCAGGCATAATACCGATAAAATACTAAGAAGCGGTTATGCTTCTTTAATAAAAGAAAGAGATTCCATAACCGACAGCGGCAGAAAAATGCCTGAAACCATAAAAAAGAACCTGTCTGACATAATAATCGCTAACTTCAAACGCGCTCAAGAATCCTTAAGAGTTTTGGAAGAATATTCAAAGGCAATATTTCCAGAGAATTCACCGTTATTTAAAAAACAAAGATACGCCGCGTACAATCTGGAAAAAGCGGTTTACTCAAAATATAAAAAGATGTTTACAAAATAACGAATATGAAAAATTTGATATTTACGTCATTATCATTGCTATTTTTCTCCGCCATGGTTTTTGCCGACAATTCATATGAGGTAATATATGAAACATTTACATATCACTACCGCCCATATATAAGCATTGACATTCAAGGGTCTATAATTAGCGAGAGGCACAGTTCCGATGACAAAAAATCGGATTTAAACAGAAGTTCAGCTTTCAGCGATCTTTTTAGCGTAGCTCTGGGAATAAAGCAAAAATGCGATAAGGAAAATTTTACTCCACGCGTCGAAATATCCTATTTATCCAGATCTTTATTTGACATAAAAAGTCACCCGGAGTCCTACGAAGAAGAAGTTATAACTTATTCCGAACAAGCGTTTATGCTAAACATATATGTAGATCGTTTTTCCAATAATATTTCCGCGTGGTATATAGGCTTAGGAGGCGGAATTTCAGCATGGGAACAATCGCCTGATAAGGACAATATATATACCGTTAAACACGGAAGTTGGTTAGGTTTTATATTAGGCTTTTATTTTGGCTGGAGTTTTACCATGCTAGACCCTTTTATTATTGATGTAGGTATAAACATTCATTATACAACCGGCTTGGAGCTTAGCAGCGCCGGTGGAAAAGTGGGACTTAGATATACGATTTAAAAGGAACTAAAATGAAAAAAATTTTATTGGTTTTCGCGTTTATTTTTATGCCGGTTATTGCTTCTGCGGTAAGTTTTGAAATGATGGGAAAAGACTGGCGTCCGTATTTGGGCGTAGGCGCATCAGGTTCTATTGCCACCGTAGGCGTGGAAGTTCCGGAGGGCTGGGATTTGAAGAGAGCTATGGCGTTCGGAGGAATTGTTGATTTTTCGGCAGGTATAAAGCATGAAAGAACCCGCCTTGAACTAAACTATTTCGGAAGAGCTTCATTAAATGATTCCCTTTCCTGGATGCTTATAGGAGTTGTATCGGCATCATCGGAAAGCGGAGTTATCGCGCATTACATTTATGACTGGGTTAAAGCCGGATTTTTCTCAATGTATATAGGCGGCGGACTCGGTATTTCTTGGTGGAAGCAAAGCACAAGTTATATTTATCACGGTCAAAAACATTACGAACGCAGCGGTACTAATTTGGTTTGGGACATTTTAACCGGTATGAGTTTTACCATAATGGACACTGTCAGTATTGATTTAGGTATGGGCTGGCAGCAAACGCAGGGAATAGATTTCAAAGGCATGAATTTTAGATTAGGCTTGAGATATACGCTTTAAATGTAGTTGTATGTCATTGCGATGAGCAACAAAAGTTGCGAAGAAGCAATCCATTTTTAAAACAACAACTTGGATTGCCGCGTCGGAAACAAAGCTTGTCTTTAGACCCGGGGCGCTCACATCTCGCGCCCGTTCGTGACTTGCGCTCCTTATTCGTCGCGCACTCACCCTCGCAATGACGACAAAAACTTGTTTATCAGTCAACCCGTCTTAAAAGCCAGGTTCCGCAGACAACATCATTTTCCAGTATTTCGCACGCATCAAATTGTTTGTTTACATATGCGTTAATCACTTCGGCGTATTCCGGATATTTTTCCGATAATTCTTTGGCGCGGTTCGGGATATACTTCATCATATAGTCATTCATATTTTTTATGCCTTCTTGATTTACATCTATAACATCGATAACTTCCAAATCCGCTTCTTTAATCAAATTATGCCATTCGCCAAGCTTTAAAAACCCGTAATTTTCAGTTGAATTATCAGGAGCGAAAGCCTCGTCAATAATAATATACCCTTTTGGTTTTAATGTTTTTTTCAAACCGGCAAATGTTTTGCCGTAATCCCCCCAAATCGGTCCGGATCCGCCCAAAATAACGCAGTCATAATCTTTTTCTTTCAAAACCGACTCGGTTGCGTTTTCAACAACAAAACTGCATAAATTTTCAACTCCATATTCAATTGCTTTTTGTTTTGCGTACTCAATAAACTCAGGAATGATATCAATGCCTTTTACACGGCATTGAAAGAATTTTGCAATCTGAACGCTTTCAGGTCCCTTTCCGCAGCATAAATCCAATATACGTGATTCAGCAGAAATTTGCGTATTATTTTTTAAAAGCGTAATCATATCAGCAGGGCTTGAGCCAAGCTCCCATAAATCCTGCATCAAATAAGGTAAAAACTGTATAACCGCCGCATCTTCGGCATCCATTGAAATTGCAAGTTTTTCTTTTGTAAAATCATCCATTTTCAACTCCTTTCTATCTGCGCAATGTAATCCTCTATTGGTTTTAATTCATCCTTTTTAACAAAATCGTCGGATTTGCCGTAAACTGCCAAAAACTCTTTTTCTTCTTCCGAACGTGCAGAATCTTTTTTGTATTTTATTTCGGCTTTTCGCAAAAACATAAGAATTTTGTATAAGAAATTCAGTTTTTGATAATTAATGCTTCCTTTTAAATGAAAAAATTTAATAATCTGCCTTTGTTCGTCATTGAAATTCCTGTTAATAATTGATTGCTGCCAATCCGCGTTTTTCGTGTTTTCAAGACCTACGGTAAATACAATTAAATGCTTATTCTTCAATGCATCCCATTGGTCAGTCAAAATTGATTTTCCGCCAATATTTCCGAGATATAACGCGCCGCCAAGAATAATAATGTCATAGTCGCCGAGATTGAGTGTCTTGACATTAACCGCGCTGACAGCCTGGCAGTTCAAAGCCTCCGCCAGCCAGCTTGCATAACATGCTGTACTGCCGTATTTAGATTTATATATAACAATTTTTTTCATTTTGCGCTCCTATTGTCATGTCACGGGGACGTTGTTTTTGACACAAAATTGTGTCAAAAACAACGTCCCCGTGACAGTAATTTAAATAAACAGAGACATATCCGACTCTTCTGCATGCGCCAGCATAGCGGCAGCTCCGCCTAGTTCCACGCCGTCTATCAATTCTTCGGACTTAATACCCATAATATCCATACTCATGGAACAGGCTATAAATTTTACTCCGTTTTTTTGCGCGGAAGCCATCAATTCTTCAAGACTGTTTACGTTTTTCTTTTTCATAACATACCGTATCATTTTGGCGCCCATGCCGCCCATATTCATTTTTGATAACCCAAGCTTTTGCGAACCTTTCGGCATCATAAAACCGAACATTTTTGAAATAAAATCTTTTTTAACTTTTACTTTTCCGGATTTTCTGAGCAGGTTAAGACCCCAAAACGTGAAAAACATGCTGACGTTTCTGCCTAAAGCCGCGGATGCGTTTGCCATAATAAAAGACGCTATGGCTTTGTCCAAGTCACCCGAAAAAACAATAAAATTTTTACCGTTTGCCGCCGAAGCCGCGGTTGCGTTTTGTATTCCGTCTGCGGATTTTTTGATTCTCGTAACATTAACGCCCTTATTTCCCTCCGAACCTAAAAAGACATTGCCTGTTCTGCGGCAGTAACCCTCAACATCGCTGACAAAAGCAGGGTCGGTTGTGGTAATTTCAATTACATCACCGTTTTGCGCATCTTTAACAGCCGCGGAAAGCGCAAGAATCGGACCGGGACATTGCAAACCGCTTGCATCTATTTTATTTACTTTCATATTGTTATTATCCTTTTGAGCAAGATTTTGCGCGGAATTTACAGCAACAGGTTTTACCGTTGTTTCATGATGAGAAGTTTTCTTGCCGAAGATAGAACTGTAAAGCCTGTAACCGCCGATCAGATTGGAAACGTCAAAACCGCTTTGTGAAAGCATTCTTGCCGCGACATATCCGCGAAGCCCGCTCTGGCACATTAAATATATTTTTTTATTTTTATCTAATTCCGGAATACGGTTTCTAAGCTCGTCAATCGGAATGTTAATAAAACCGTCTATATGTCCGTTTTCATATTCAATAGGCATACGCGCGTCAAGCAAAATAACGCTTCCGTCGCGCGGCAAAGCGCTGACATCATGCCAGTGAAAACTTTTTAATTTCCCGGTAAGTACGTTTTCAATCGCGAATCCTGCCATATTTACAGGATCTTTTGCAGATGAATACGGAGGCGCGTAACACAATTCTAGTTTCGTCAAATCAAAAGCGGTCATTCCGGCGCGTATGGCAACGGCAATTACATCGCACCGTTTATCAACGCCTTCAAAACCGGTTATCTGCGCGCCGAGTATTTTCCCGCTGACTTTTTCAAATAAAGTCTTTATACACATATTAACAGCTCCGGGGTAATAACTCGCGTGATTCGCCGAATATGTAAAAGTCTTGTCATAAGCAATACCCAGTTTTTTTGCCTTTTTTTCATCTATTCCTGTTACGGCAGCAGTCATATCAAACACCTGAATAATTGCCGACCCCTGGGTCCCCTCATATTTAGACAAAACGCCGCATATATTATCAGCCGCTATACGACCTTGTTTATTCGCGGGTCCGGCAAGATGAAACATCCCCTTTTGACCGGTAACAAAATTTTTAACTTCCACCGCGTCGCCAACGGCATATATGTTTTTATCCGAGGTTTTCATATATTCGTCAACTATAATAGCTCCGCGGTCGCTGACGCTAATACCGGCATTTTTTGCAAGTGCGCTTTCAGGACGAACGCCGACCGACATGATCAGTATATCAGCGCGGACATTTCCGCTGCTTAAAACAACATTCAAGCCATTTTCGTCTTCCTCAATTTTTTGTACGGCGGTTCCCAAAAGCAGATTCACGCCTTTTTGTTTAATATGAGTATGTATTTCACATGCCATATCATAATCTAATACTGCCAAAACCTGATCCGACATTTCAGCAAGAGTTACAGAAAGCCCGGCATTTACTAAATTTTCCGCAACTTCAACGCCGATAAAACCGCCTCCGACAACAACCGCGGTTTTAGGATGGCTGTTATCAATAAAATCTTTAATTTTGTAAGTATCAGATATATTGCGAAGAGTAAAAACCTTTGAAGAATTGATTCCGGGTATGTTTGGCTTAACCGGCTCGGCTCCCGGGGAAAGAATTAAATCATCATAACTTTCTAAATATTTCTCGCCGGTTTTAAGATTGGTAACCGTCACAGATTTTTTTTGCCTGTCTATTGAGGTAACTTCATTTTGAATACGTACATCAACATTAAAACGAGCTTTAAAGCTTTCCGGAGTCTGCAGAGTCAAAACCGACTTATTTTTTATTACTCCGCCGATATAATAAGGAAGAGCGCAATTCGCGAAAGATATATACTCTCCGCGTTCAAACATAATTATTTGTGCAGTTTCATCAAGCCGCCTAAGCCTTGCCGCTGCCGACGCTCCGCCTGCAACCCCGCCAACAATCAGAATTTTTTTCATTAAAATCCTCCCCAAGTACAGCGTTAAAATCAATATACAACTGCTAAAGCGGTTTGTCAATAATAACAGTTCTGCGGGTTTGTTTTTTATCCGTAATTCGACATTCGTAATTCGTAATTGATGTTTAAAAATGCTATTATAACAAAATTATTAATAACTAAAGCAAAAGAGGAAAAGTTATGACATTAATGACGGATGCAATCGAAAAAAAATCAAACGAATTAATAACAGCCGCGGCAAAATCTGAAAATTTAACCGAAGAATTTATAAGGGAAGGCGTTGCCGCCGGAACTATAGTAATTCCCAAAAATATAAACAGAAACCTGTCAAAGATCGTTGCCGTAGGAAAAGGCTTAAAAACCAAGGTCAATGCGAATATCGGCACTTCCCCTGACCATATAGATTTAAAAGAAGAATTAACTAAACTTGACGCGGCCGTAAAAGCCGGTGCTGACGCGGTTATGGATTTATCAACAGGCGGAAACCTTACGCAAATAAGAAAAGAAATACTTGCGCATTGTCCGGTTCAAGTCGGTACCGTGCCTATATATGAAGCGGCATGCAGAACAGTAGCGGCAGGCAAAAAAATCTCTCAAATAGACAGTGAAGCGCTGTTCGACGTTATTGAAGAACAAGCCGAACAAGGCGTTGATTTTATAACGGTTCATTGCGGAATAAATAAAGCCACCGTCGATATATTAAACCGCCAGGGACGGCTTGCCGGAGTTGTAAGCCGCGGCGGATCTTTTTTAGTTAAATGCATAAATGCCACAGGCAAGGAAAATCCTTTATACGAACAATATGACAGACTTTTGAAAATAGCAGCAAAATATGACGTGACTTTATCGCTTGGCGACGGTTTTCGCCCGGGCGCGGCTTTTGACGCTTCGGATGCGGTACAGCTTGGCGAACTTGCGGTACTTGGCGAACTTGTTTTAAGAGCAAGAAAAGCGGGCGTGCAAACAATGATTGAAGGTCCCGGACATGTTCCGTTAAATCAAATTGAAGCAAACGTCAGGCTTGCAAAAAGATTGGGTCACGACGCGCCCTTATACTTTTTAGGACCTTTGGTAACAGACATTGCTCCCGGATACGACCACATAACTTCGGCAATAGGCGGAGCTTTGGCTGCTTCTTACGGCGTTGATTTTATCTGCTATGTAACTCCGGCGGAACATATAAGGCTTCCTGACGTAGCGGACGTCCGCGAAGGCGTTATTGCCTCAAGAATAGCCGGACACGCAGCTGATATTGTAAAAGGCGTGAAAGGCGCGAAAGAGCAGGATGATGAAATGTCAAAATGGCGTAAAGCGCGCAACTGGGAAAAACAAAAAGAATTCTGCATAGACCCCGAAAAACTTGCCAGCGAAAGAGCTAAACTTCCCCCACAGCATGAAGATGTTTGCACTATGTGCGGAGAATTCTGCGCTATGAGAGACGAATAAAGGCAAATAACTGACAAAAGCAGGTTTTAATTCCTTTCTTTGTCATCCCCGAGTGTCTTAATCGGGGAACCAAGTTCTCTAATTTACAAATAACAAAAAACAGCTCAACTTTGCAAAGTTGAGCTGTTTTTTTATGTATAATATATAAAATACTATATGAGAGATTTGTATGACAAATGAAATTAAATTTATTAACTTTGAACCTTCTGAAACAGATAAAATTAAATCTGAAACCCATGAAAACATAGCAAATTCCGTGATGGAAGTACTTACAAAAACAAAAAAAGGATTGACTATAGGACTTGAAGGAGAATGGGGCTCCGGGAAATCAACAGTAATTGAAATTTTGAACAACAAAATTAATGAATATAATGAAAATAAAGACATCGAAGATGATAAAAAAGTCTTTATATTTAAATTTGATACATGGGTACATGAGGAAGATAAATTAAGAAGAATTTTTTTGGAACAACTTATAATTAAACTTGAAGAAGATCAAACAATACAACTTACAGAAAATGAGAAAAAACTCTTAAGAAACATTGAAGATCAAAGAAAAAAAGAAACCCTTTATAAAGATTTTGAATACAAACAATTGAAAAACAAGGAAAAACATAAAAATAATGAAGTCTTTGTCACAATTGACAGACCAAATTTGAAAGATGGTGTAATAACACCAAAAGAAACTTCATTATCTGAGCTAAAAAGAATCATATCCGGCAAACAAAAAGAGGATTTAACAATAACTAAAAATCGCTATTCTGGGCTCTTAAAAATATTAGCATTTGTTTTTATTTTTGCTCCTATCTTTGCAACAGATGAAAGATATCTACAATACATCGGAATTGTAATATTGGTATTTATAGGTTGGGCTATATATCTTTTGACTAAAGAAAAAGATGTTTTTGACGGTAATAATTGGACATTTAAAGAAGATGAGAATAAAATAGAAAACAATCTATGCTTAACAGATAATGAATGTTCTTCCGTAGAGTTTGAATACTACTTTTCTAAAATATTAGAAAAGATAAATAAAAAAAATTTGATAGTTATAGATAATTTAGACAGAATTGATTCGGATATTGCTTTAAAAATGTGGTCAACCCTCCAAGTATTTTTACAGAATGAAAAAATCAAAGAAAAAACGTATGTCATTGTTCCGTTTGATTCCAACGGTCTTAAAAAACTTTGGGATAATGCAGACTGTGAAAATTCTGAAAGTAAAGATTGCTCAAAATCATTTATGGACAAATGTTTCCAGATAATAGTCGATGTTCCTAAACCTATAACTTCGGATATTAGCTTGTATGCTAAAAATAGAGCAGAAGAGATATTTGACGACAAAGATACTATTGACAAGATTTTATCAATCTTAAGAAATACAACAAACTTTGATGAAGAAAAAATAACTCCAAGAATAATAAATAACTATTTAAACAGTATACAAATGCTTATATTGCAATATAATGAATATAACATCAGCATACCGGCAATTGCATATTATTCTTTGTTGAAAAACATTAAAGATAAATCCCTTAAAGACATCAGAACTATGCTAATAAACAGAAGTTTGCTAAATCCTAGTGTAATATATTTGTTTGAAAATTTTAAAGATACTGTATCTGAATTTGCATCCTTAGTATTTATTGTTTCCAAAGAAAAAGGATTGGAAATACTTGTTGAAGAGCAAATAAAACATGCCTTAAATAGTAATGACCATTCATCTCTCCATACAATTTATAACGATTACAAAGACTCTTTTGCTCACTACCTTAGCAAAAGCATTGCTGGAATCACTAATTTTGATACTGTATTTATTTATTCTTTTACAATAAGACATGCTCTTTATAATGATGATGCGCCGGAAGAACTAAAAAACATTCTTAAAGGACAAGATTGTGTTAAGCAGCTACCGAAAATATTTCAGGACAAAAGTAGAAAACTGGAATTCCCTAAAGAAGAACAAGATATTAAAAAATATATTTCTTTCGTTGAACTCGTAAAAGGCAATATTCTTGCGATTGATGACTTCCATTTCCATTTTATTAAATCTATAGAATCAGTTTTAAATAAAGAAAACTCTTTTCTTCCATTACATATTGGATGGATTGCTAAACATATAATTCTAGTTATGGACATATATAAACCTCAGCCTTCAAGATCTTTAGAAGCTAAGCATTTTTCAGATCTTTTAATAGAAAATGACGAGGTTACAAAATATATTTTGCCTAGGGATGACCAGGAAGTCTATAATAATGTATTAATTACACAAACATTTCCTAACAAAAAAGTTCTTGATTATATAATTAATAAATGGTCCAACATAAAAAAATTTAAAGAATTGTTACGCATTTCCTTGAAAGATTATTTGCGTTATGCAAAAGCTAATGATACTGTTCATATGGAGTATAAAATGTATGTGATTGAAAAACTTAGTCAAAAAGAAAATTTTAATTATATAATGAACGAAGTAATTGAAGAATTAATCCTTAGTAATAAAGAATATATTTATAGTTTGGAATTGAAAAAAATAATTTCAAAATATGGTATAGATATAAAGTTACCTTCGTTTTAAATATTATCTGTAACAGATTTTTATTTTTTGTACATAATATATAAAAATTGTATAATTATCAGGTTAAACTACTATTATAGTAAACGTATAAAAGGACAAACAATGAAAGTTAATGTAAAAGTGCCGGCTACTACGGCGAATTTAGGTCCGGGATTTGATGTTTTCGGAGCTGCTTTATCAATTTATAATGAATTTGAAGCCGAAGTTGCCGGAAACGGTATGGGCGGAAAATTTATTCTTAAAGGCGAAGGAAAGAAATCTCTGCCTAAAGGCGAAAAAAATCTTCTCTGGCAGTCAATGCAGGAAACTTTCAATATTTTGAAAGAAACCAGATATAATTTAAAAAATCTCAACATTACGGTTAACACCGGAACCCCCTTAAGCGGCGGTTTAGGTTCAAGCGCGTCGGCGATTGTCGGCGGCATAGAACTGGCAAACGCTTTGAGCAAAAATAAACTGACAAAATCGCAAATTGCCGAACTTGCCATAAAAATTGAAGGACACCCTGACAATGTCGCCCCCGCTGTTTTCGGCGGACTGTGCGTCTGCGGTAAAGAAGAAGACGGACACGGAACTGTAATACATTTGCCCATCCCAAAACTGAAAGTCGTTTTGTGCGTGCCGTCTTTTGAACTAAGAACAAAACGTTCAAGACAGATATTGCCTAAAACCTTAAATTTAGAAGACGTTGTTTTTAATACATCAAGAGTCGCGTTTCTTACCGCGGCGTTTTGCACCGGCGATTTTACGCTTTTGGCAAAAGGCATGCAGGACAAAATCCACCAGCCTTACCGCGGAAAAATGATACCAGCCATGAATGAAGTTTTAAAAGCGGCTTTGGACAACGGAGCATACGGCGCTTACCTTTCAGGCTCGGGCCCGACCATTGCGGCTTTATGCGACGCAGAAAAAGCTGAAACCGTAAAAAAAGCAATAGTTAAATTATGGAAAAAAGAAAGCGTTTCGGTAAAAGCTTATATTTTAGATTTTGACGCCAAAGGCGTTGCAGTAAAAAAAACGGGTAAATAACCCGCAAAAGGAGGCAGTTATAGTGAAGTTAAATTTGAAGTTGGCAGTATCCCTGGCAGTTGCAGTATCAATCGCAGGCGCAGGAACATTACACGCGGCAGGTTTTGCCCTGTATGAATGGAGCGCGCGCGGAGTTGCAATGGGCGGAGCCGTGATGGCAAACAAAGCGGAACCGGCATCATTAGCAGCAAATCCTGCATTGATTACGCAGCTGGAAGGCACGCAGGCGCAGGTTGGATTTACTCTGGTCAACGTATCAGGCAACGCGACAGTAGGTACGCAGCAGAGAGCAATTGAAAATGACACATTTTTTATTCCGAACGCTTATTTTACAAGCAAAATAAGTGACAACGTCTTTTTAGGCATAGGTTTATTCTCCAGATTCGGACTCGGCGCAACCTATCAAAATTACAAAACTTGGGTCGGCTCAATGATGGCGTATTCCGCTTTATTAGAAACATTTTCGGCAAATCCGAACATAGCGGTAAAAATTAATGAAGATTTATCCCTTGCCATGGGACTTGAAGTCATGACCCTTTCCTTCAAAGAAAAAAAATACGCGCCGGCAAGTCTTTTTGGAATGCCGGGCGATTTAACTCTTGAAGGAGACAGCATATCGTGGGGCGGAAATTTCGGAGCATATTACAACCCTTCATGGGCAGACAAATGGGCTGCCGCTTTAACTTACAGAACAAAAGCAAACCACATAGTAAGCGGTAAAGTTACTACTTCGGGAGCATTTGCACATCCGATGATTATGGACATACCGTCCGGACACGGTACAGCACCGTTAACTTTGCCGGACAGCGTAAGTTTCGGTATATCAAACAAACCCATAGAAGAACTTGTGGTTGAAATTAACGTAACCGGCACTTTCTGGAGCAGTTATAAAACGTTAAGAGTTGACTATAATGATTCTAACATATCTTTGATTGAACCTAAAAATTTCAAAGATACTATCAGAATTGCTTTGGGAGCGGAATATTCTCTTACAGAAAATTGGGATCTTCGCGCGGGTTATACTTTCGACGAATCCCCGATAAACCCCAAATATATGGACACTCTTATACCTGCGCATGACAGAAACATTTTCAGTTTCGGCGCGGGCTATAAAATGAACAATTGGGGAGTTGATTTAGGTTACTCTTATTTAAAAGCTTCTGATTTGAAAGGCAAATCAGCACCTTCTCCGATTCCGTATATAAACAGCGTAAATGTCAGTTATGAAGACGGTTCAAGCCATATAATCGCGTTAAGTTTTAAATACGCATTTTAATAACGGCATATTGAAGTTTGAAGAGTGGAATAAAAAACGCCGAGTTATTTAAACTCGGCGTTTTTTTTATTATTTTGTTATTGCAGATCTTAAAAGTGTGTCATGCTGAACTTGTTTCAGCATCTCGCCGTTTAAAATAACAACAGACCCTGAAACAAGTTCAGGGTGACAACACTTACCATTTATTCATTATTATTTGTTATTTGTACTTTATTATTTGCCTTTAGTCAGTATTTCAATTATTTCTGTTTTATCACGCGCTATCGCATAATCCAAAGGAGTATATCCGTTTTTATCTCTTATATTTATTTTTGCCCTGTGCTGAATAAGAAATTCAACGGCTGCCGGATCGTTTCTGTTTATCGCGGTCATTATAGGAGAAACTCCTTTTAAATCTTTTCCGTTGACTCTCGCGCCTTTAGATATAAGAAACTTTGCCATGTGCAGATTTCCGGATTCAATTGCGACATTAAGAGCGCGTTTTCCGTTTTTGGAGTTCACGTAAGCACCTTTAGCAATAAGTTTTTCCGCTATAGTTCTGTTTCCGAGAACAACGGCAAGAGACAAAGGCGTATTAAGATTATTGTCTATATTGTTCACAGATGATGAATTATACGCAAGAAAATTATCAACAAGAGATTTGTCGCCCGTAAAAACGGCGTGCATTAACGGCGTAAGACCGTTTATATCTCTTACTCTAATATCGGCTTTGTTGCTCATGGCAATATAGGCTAAAGATCCGTTATCTTTCATCGCGGCTACAAGAACAGGAGTAATCCCGTAAGCATCCCTTACATTGACATTCGCTCCTCTTGAAAGAAGAAACTCGGCAAGTTTAGAATCCTCGTTCGCAAAAGCAATCAGCAGAGCGGTTCTTCCAAACTCGTTTTTAGTTTCAATATCTATTCCTTTGCGTAAAAATTCCGTTACCGCGTACAAATCCGACAGAGCGGCAGCTTCAAGAATACTCAAAGGGTTCGCCTCTTTCTCATGCAAAAATCTTGCCATTTCCATATTTTTTACTCTTAAAGCTATTGAAAGAGCAGTCATTCCATGGTCATTTTTTGCATTTATATCAACCATATTTTTATTTATAATATTTTCGGCAACGCTTAACAGATTCTTTTCGGCGGCAAGCATCAACGCGTTCATACCGTTGCTCAATTTAGCGCTGACATCCGCGCCGTGTCTTATAAGAAGATTCGCGGTATTTTCAAGATTTTTGTTTATAGCAATCATAAGAGCGCTCATTCCCCGCATATAACTATCACTGGAATATGCGCCTCTTTTTATAAGAATTTCGGCAATTCTCTCATTACCGTTATTTATTGAAGTAACAAGAGCAGAGTTTCCGGCGGAATCTTTCGCATTAGGACTTGCGCCGTTTTCAAGAGCTCTTATGACGCTTATAAAATCATTTGATTTTACGGCATTCATGAGTTCTATGTCATAGTTAGCAGAAAAAACTAAAGACGTGAAAAAAAATACAGGCAGTATAGAAAATAATATTATTTTGTTTGCTTTCAATTGTCCGCCCTATTATCTATTACAGAGCCTTTGAACTTCCGGTATCGTCATTGCGGCCTTGAGCCGCAATCTCGTTGTGAATCATAGATTGCGGGTCGGAGCCCGCAATGACAGACAAAGTTGTTTTCAAGGTTCTGTTATTTGCTCTTTGTTATTTGTTTCTATTATCGCGTATTGCCTTATGGGAATATCATTTTTATCTATAAAAAAGACTTCTGCGTCTTTCAAATCCCTGAAATTTTCTCTCATTTTATTGTCAACTTTTACAACAACCGTTTTTTCAGTTCCTAAACCGGCGGGAACTTCCCAATATGCAAACTGATTTAGCCTATGGCTATCCAAGGTCACCTCAACTTCGCCTTTTGTATAATAAGCAATCGCGCCTGCCCACTGGTGAGAATTCGTAACCGCGTACTTTACGTCGCGTTTCACAAGCTTGTTTCCTAAAACTTTCCAGCCGGAAAACCAGTTTGTAGCGTCCGCAACGGCCGCGTCTTGCGAAAACTTATATATTGGAACTATTGAATATTTGGCATGAAGTCCGACAATTATTGATAGGAATACATTAATCAAAATTCCTATGACTAGAATTTTACGCTTAACTTTTGAATTATCTGACAGCAGGTACTGCGCCGCCATTATGCAGAATGTAAAATACGCAAAAGACGGCCAATTTGCACCCGGCAGCCTTTTTAAAGCGGTAAATGCGAAAAAGAGTATAACCGGAATTGAAAAAGACGCAAGAAAAATCTTTTTGGAATCTTTTGAAACAAAATATCCGTACGCAGCAATAAATCCGGCTATAAAAATAACCGGTCCCGCCACAAGAGCCTGCGCTCCTAAATACTCAAAAACATACCCTATATTAAGACTGGTATTGTATAAACCGTGACCTAACTGATAAGTAAAAGATATCCAGCCGTGCTGCGCGTTCCATATTACGACAGGCAAAAAAACAATAAAAGCCGTCAAAAACATAAGATAAAAATGTTTATTTTTAAACCACGAAAGTTTTTTGTCTAAAATCATATAAACTAAAAGACACGGAGCAAATAAAACTCCCGTATATTTTGAAAGGAGAGTCAGCCCGAAAAAAACACCCGTCAAATACCAGTATTTTGTTTCGCTTGAATCAACAAGACGCCACAGGAAATAAACGGTGAACGCGTAAAAAAGAAAAACAGGAGTGTCGGGGGTGATTATAAAAGACGCCGCCATCATAAGCGGTATTGTGTTCACTATTATAACCGATGCCGCGGCTATGGTTTCGTTGAAAAGTTTTTTGACGAATTTCCACATCAAAACGCTTAAAATTACGGCAACGATTGTTGAGGATAAGCGGACAAAAATCTCGGCATCCGAAAAAATAGTGGTAATTTTTATAAAATATGCGACCATCGGAGAATGATCATAATAACCTAAAGCCAATTTTTTTGACCAAAGCCAATAATACGCTTCATCCGGATGAAGTTCTAAAAAAGCCGATAAAAAAGCCTTAAAAACGATTGACGCGCCGACCGCCAGCATCGTATTTTTTTTATTGAATATCTTTTCCATTTATTCTCCATAAAATAAACCACAGCAAAGCCATACCGCCTAAAACCGGCACAACAGAGGTGATTATAATTTTGTTTGTTTCAATAACAGCCATAGCCATAATAGAATAATAAATTGCTGCTATGAAAAAAAATAAGGCCAATCCCGCCGGCAAATAAGATTTTATGTGTTTTGCCGCGCGGCTTGAAAATACGATAAAAATAATACAAAACCATATCATAAAAGAAAGAATAGCGGTTAAACCGGCGTTTTTAACGTAATAATAGTAAGCGGCAAAAGGTTCAAAAATAAATCTTAATATCGAGCCCGACTGCTTCTCTCTAAAAGTTATAATTTTCAGTTCAGGCTTTCCGGCAAGCTGGTCTTTTAAATTCCTTTCCGTATCGCCGGCAAAGATAGTCCAGACGTCCGTCATATAACCCCAGCCGTGCCAGTCTGTCGTACCAAACATCAAGAGATTATTATCTCTGCAAAAAGAAATCAGCTCCTGCTGCTCTTTGGCATTAAAATTTCTGTACCCGCAGTTATAAACTTCAAAGCCGTCTATTCCGAAATCTCTCAATTCTTCATAAGAAAATTTATGCCATTTCCACCAGTGAGGCATAATTACAAGCATATTGTTTTGATGCGCTTTTTCTATTATTTCAGGCAAAGTTTTATTGCGGTATTCATCGCCGTTAAATTCTTTACCGGAAAGGAGCAGTACCGAAACTCCGTTTGTGGTACGCATCTGCATTCCGGGAAAAACCTTTTTATAGAGCGAGTTTTCCGGAAACTTAAAAAAACCTTTAGTATGGTTATGTTCCGTAATAAAAAAGAAATCAAAACCCTGAAGTTCGTGAAATTTTAAATTCGAAACAGGCGTTCCGATTGCGTCGTGAGAAAAAAAAGTGTGCGAATGAATGTCCGCGGCAACATATCCTTCAGGTTTTACAAGTTTCGGACCCGGAAGCGGAATCAAAACGACTAAAACCGAAACAGTCGCAAAAAGCATAACCGCGTATATAATGCTTTTAATACAACAGCTGACTGTTCTTTTTTTTATGCGGCAATAAATAAACATGCCTGCGGCAAGCCATACAAACCAGGAAATAATCGCGGGCTGGTAAAAATTTCTGTCAAGGGTGAGAAGATATAAACTGAAAGCATAAAAAGGTTCGGTTAAAATTCTTACAACAGGCCAGCCAATAGAAAATCCCGGTACGGCGGTTCCGGTTATTAAATCGTATAACGGAACCGGAGAATAAAAAACCAGCCCCGTAAGGCCGATTACGCATATACATAACAACATACGATTTATTGCTTTCATTTTTTATTCAGTTACTTTAATTGCCGCGTCCTTTTTAACAACGGTGTTATCGACTGCAAGCGCAAACCTGGTCGCTCCGGCTTTTCTCGCTTTATCCATAAACTGGACAACGTAATCATATCTGACATCCTGATCTCCCTTTATCACAATGGGCTTTTCGGGAGACTGCAGTATAAGCGACTTTATAGTCGCGTCAATATTTGAATCATGAATTTGCTTGCCTTCCATATAAACAAACCCTTCTTTATCAATAAGAATCTCTATGTTTTTCGGATCTTCGTGGTCTGTAGTCTGGGTTTTCGGAAGATTGACTTTTATTCCCGGCTGCGTAAGCATGGGAGTCGTTATCATAAAAATAATGAGCAAAACAAGTATAACGTCGGTAAACGGCGCTATATTTATTTCTGCCATTACTTTGGATTTATATTTGCTGCGTTTCATTCGTATTGCCTTTATCCGGAATATTGTCTTTTACAGATAAAAAATCTATTACTGTCGACGCAGTGTACTCCATATCCACGGCAAATTTTTCAACGTATTTCATTAAAAAGTTGTAAGCCACTACGGCAGGAATTGCGACAAAAAGACCCGCGGCAGTAGCTATCAATGCTTCCGAAACGCCGCCGATTACTATGGAAATCCCGCCTGCTCCGACTTTTGCTATATCGTGAAAAGCTCTTATTATTCCCAAAACCGTACCGAACAAACCTATATAAACAGCAACGCTGCCTACAGTACCGATAATCGTCGTAAATTTTTCAAGTTTGACGGTTTGTATCATAATTTCCATGTCCATGGATTCCCGCATTGTGCCTTCACCGTCTCTGTAGGAGATTAGTCCGGCTTTAGCCACAGGGGCCATAGGAGTATTAATATTTTCACAAATCTCTATAGCGGCGTCAATTCTGTTTTTTCTGAGTCTGTCCATAAGCGTTGAAATGAATCTTTGCCTTGTGATTTTAGATTTTACCCAAAATTCAAAAAGCTTATACGCAATAACCGTAACAGAAACTATTGAAATAATAATAAGAACAGAAAATGTCCAACCGCCCAACCGTATTATTTCAATAAGACTTTTACCTTCGAACATTGTTTTCCCCTAGTTGTATCAATTACGAATAAAAAACTAAAAAGTCTGTTGCCGTTGATTCGTAATTTTGAATTCGTAATTGCTGTTAATTTATCTTCTTTTCAATACCGGCGACCATGCCGGAGAATAAGAACTTCCCGGAATTTCCGCGAGTTTTCTTGTTCCCGAGCCGTCTATAGCCATAATATATATTTCACTTTTCCCGGATCTGCTTGAGGCAAAAGTTACAAACCTTCCGTCCGGCGACCATGTCGGATTTTCATTATTTCTCTGGTTATTGGTAATTTTTGTAATTTTGGAAGTGGGAAGATCATATACGTATAAATCGTAATTTCCTCTAGGCTGCCTCATGGTAAAAACTATTTTATCACCTCTGGGCGACCATGCCGGAGAATCACAATGTCCGTTTGTAGTAAGGCGCCTTATATTTCCGCCGTCAACATTCATTATATAAAGCTGCGGATAACCCGGTCTGTCGGAAATAAAAACTATTTCCTGGCCGTTAGGCGCGAAAGACGGGCTTGTGTCAATGTAAGTACCGTCTGTCATTCTGCGTAAAATTTCACCCGTACGGTTTATTAAAAACAAATTCGGGAATCTGCCTCTGGACAAAGTCAAAGCTATTCTTTCCCCGTCCGGAGAATAGGCTCCCGCGGCATTCAAACCCTGATATTTTGAAATTACACTGCGCCTGTTTTTGATAAGGTCTAAAGAGAATAAATCCGGATTGTCGTAAAGATAGCTTGTATATATAACCTGCTCGCCGCTTGGAGCCCATTTCGGCAAAACATTAAGTTTATTGTCTTTTGTAAGCCTTCTTAAATTATGTCCGTCATAATCTATTACATAAAGCTCTTTGAATCTGGTGCTGTTATTTATAAAAACTATTTTAGAACGGGCTATTCCGTCTTCTCCGGTAAATCTTCTTACAACTTCGTCACTGACTTCATGCGCTAAAAGCCTGTAATCCGTCACTTCGATGCTATAAGAGTGCTGCCATATTACCTCGCCGGTAATAACGTCGTAAAGTTTTGGGATTATGGTTAACATATTCTTTTCTAACTTAACGGTCGCGGTAAGAAGAGCCGTCGCGCCTTTTTGGTCCCAGAAAACAAGCCTGTTTTTAAAGGTCATTTTAACTTCGGGATCACCTTTGATTATGTTGAAATATCTGCTTAAAATCAAATCATTTTCAACAATTTCCTGCAAAAGCCGTGAGGCTTTCAAAGTTTCGAGAGATCTGTCTCCGCTTACAAAGGTTTCAATCGCTATATCTGATCTTTTTCCAATCGCTGAAAGCGAAAGATAAACGTCGCTTTGCGCGTAAGCAAAAACTTTACAGACGCACAAAACGAATAAAACAAAAAATATTTTTTTTATAGCTCTAATTTCTATATTTGAATTCAAAATAAACTCCCAGAAATTTTCCGTCGTATGCGTCCGGAAGAGGAGGAAACTTTCCGACGCGCCTTATCGAGTTTTCAGCGTTTTTGTCAAATCCCGAATCTCCCGAAGATTCTTTAACAACTATGTCCGTTACAGTGCCGTCTTTAAGTATCTTAAAATAAACTACCGCTCTCAGCTTACCGTAACTTTCAGACCACTGCCAGTATCTGCCTATTGTACGCACTATCTGATTGGTATAAAACGCGTATTTAAAATTTTTATTATCTAAAGAAATTTCCCCGTACTGGGAACCGCTTGCTTCATAACGCGGCTCCGCGTTTACCGGAGACTGAACTGTTTGAACGTTATTATTATTTGTTTTTGGAGCTTCCGCTGGTTTTGGCTTTTCTGCCGGTTTAGGTTTTGGCGGCGGAGGCTTCGGTTTAGGCACTTCTTTCTTTTTTACGACAACATCTTCCTTTGTGACAGGAGGCTGTTCTTCTGCAGGTTTTACAGTTGTTTTCTGTTCCGGTACATCAACAGGCTCGGGTTCGGAACGCTGCACCGCGGGCGTATAAAAAGAAACTTCTATCGGAACGGAACTGAATATCATCGTATCTTTTATACGCGAATGAGATACAGCAAACCATACGGCAAAATGCAACGCGACCGAAACCGCAAGAGCAACCGTAAAATAAGTGTTTAACTCACTTTCTCTGAGCATTATTGTATATTCTTATTTTTTCCTTAGCAGTTAAAGCTTCAGAACTCTGAGGATGATCCTTTATTATTGAAGAAAAAAGATTTATCGCTTCGGTCTTTTTTCCGAGAAGTTCATAACTGAGAGCTATTTTCAGCTTTGCAGAAACTGTCAACTCTGAACGTTTGTAATTTTGAATAACTTTTTCATATTCCGTCACAGCCTGGCTCCACATGCTTCGCGAATAGAAACATTCGCCCATATAATATTGAGCCTGCGGAGCAAGTTCTGCATTCGGATATTTTTCTATAAACGATTTAAATCCGTCATAAGCCAAATCGTATTTTCCCATAGCAAAATCGCTGTAAGCGCTCTGGTAAATATCGGAAGGAAGCGCAGTTACGGCGCTGCCCCCGGCGGCTCTCTTCTTTGACGAAACTTCAACATCCTGTATATTCTGAGCAAGCATTGAAACCCTGTTCCGCAAATCCTGAACAGAAGCGGAAAGAACGTCTATAGATACAAAAGAAGTATCAGCTTTCGCGTATAAATCCGCGTGGTTTCTCTGAAGTTCTTTAAGCTGTATCTGCATTTGAGCGACTTGGCCTTTTAATTCAGTAACTTCTCTCGGATTTACAGACATACAGCCCGCAAGCGTCAATGCTGATAATATTATTACATTAAGTGAAATTTTCATCATTCAGAATCTACTTTACAATGACTTTCGTTTCAGCTCTTCTGTTTTTAGCCCAGGCAGTTTCGTTTGATCTGTAATCAACCGGTTTTTCGTGCCCGTATGATATCGTGGCTATTCTGTTAGGAGAAACTCCGAGCTGTACATAATATTCTTTAACCTTTACGGCTCTGCGCTGGCTGAGCGCAAGGTTATATGCTATAGTGCCCCTTTCATCGCAATGACCTTCAACAACTACATTTACGTTAGGATTGCTTAAAAGAAAAGCCGCGTTTGTTTTCAAAATTGTACGCGCGTCCGCAGTCAAATCACTTTTGTCAAAATCAAAATTTATTGTTTTCAAATTAGCGTCTCTTTCACGCTCGCCTCTTACTGAAGGTTCATCTGCAAAATCAACTGTCTCCATCGAATGTTCATCATAAGAAGAATAATCATCCGTTGTAGGATTAATACTCTGTTTTTTTGCACAGCCCGCGGCAATCAACATAACTCCTAAAAAAGCGCACAGCAAAAGTTTCTTCATACAAACTCCCCCTCTTGATTTTCTTATTAAAACAAGGATGTTTTAATTCGTTATATTTTATCTTTTCCTGCACAAACTGTCAATGTCAAAACAACAGAATATGGGAAGGTTGGATGTTGGAAGGTTAGGCAACTGCTTTTGTCTTTGCTCAGCTGCTCAACTTCTCATCATCTCATCTTCTTTTTTTCAATACTTTCATGGATTTTAAATCCATCATTTTGTCCCTTAAAACCGCGGCGGATTCAAAATCCAGATTATCAGCGGCTTCTTTCATCTGAGACTCTATTTTTTTTATGATACTGTCTATATTTTTAGGCGTAATATTGTAATCCGCAATATTTTCGTCAACCATATGCGTAACGGATTCGGATCTGGACAAATTCTGGAATTCATCAAGATCGTGAACCGCTTTTATAATAGATTTCGGGGTTATATTATTCTCGGCATTATATTCAAGCTGTTTATTCCGGCGGCGGTTCATTTCTGTTAAAGCCCTTTGCATGGAACCTGTCATCGTATCGGCATAAAATATAACCCTGCCGTCAACATTTCTAGCGGCTCTTCCGCATATCTGTATAAGAGTAGGTTCCGAACGTAAAAAACCCTCTTTGTCAGCGTCTAAAACCGCGACTAAAGAAACTTCCGGCAAATCCAAGCCTTCTCTTAAAAGATTTATGCCTACAAGAACGTCGAATTTCCCAAGCCGTAAATTTTTAAGTATTTCTATTCTTGTAAGAGTATCTATTTCGGAATGCAGATATTCGACTTTAAAACCTTTCTCTTTGAGATAACCCGCCAAATCTTCCGACATTTTTTTAGTAAGCGTTGTTACCAAAGTTCTCTGCTTTTTATCGACATTTTTTTGAATTTCGCTCATCAAATCTTTAATCTGCCCGTCAATCGGACGTATTATAACTTCCGGGTCAACAAGTCCTGTCGGACGAATTATTAAATCCACTATATGTTTTTGGCTGCGTTCAAGCTCATAAACACCCGGCGTAGCGGAAACCATCATGAATTTCTTTATAAGTTTTTCAAATTCCGGAAATTTCAGAGGTCTGTTATCTAAAGCGGACGGCAGCCTGAAACCGAAATCCACAAGGGTTTGTTTTCTGCTTCTGTCTCCTTCATACATACCGCGTATTTGCGGCAGAGATATATGCGATTCATCTGCTATCATCAGAAAGTCATCGTTATCATTCAGAAAATAATCTATTAAGGTAGTGGGTCTTGTCCCTTCGGGATTTCCCGACAAATGCCTTGAATAGTTTTCCACGCCGTTACAAAAACCGGTTTCTCTCAGCATCTCCATATCGTATTTTGTTCTCTGCTCAAGCCTTTGCGCTTCAATAAGCCTTTTTTGCGAGTTCAAAACCTCAAGTCTTTCGTCTAATTCAGCCTTAATAGTTTGTAAGGCATGTTCTATTTTCGGCTGTGTAGTAACAAAATGTTTTGCCGGATAAATATACGATTTTTCTTTTTTAACTAGAATTTCGCCTGTCAGCGGATTAAATTCTTTTATGCTCTCAACAGTATCGCCGTAAAATTCGATTCTGACCGCAGTTTCAAGATACGCCGGAAATATTTCGACCGTATCTCCTTTAACGCGAAAACGTCCTCTTATAAACTCGATTTCGTTTCTTTCATAATGTATTGAGACAAGCTCCGTCAAAAGACGTTCTCTTGACTTTTGCTGTCCCGCTATAATTTCAACGCACATATTCTGGTAATCTTTAGGAGAACCCAGATTATAAATACAAGAAACAGAAGCCACAACTATAACGTCTTTGCGTTCAAGCAGAGAAGTCGTGGCTTTAAGTCTGAGCCTGTCTATGTGGTCGTTAACAGACGAGTCTTTTTCTATATAAGTATCGCTTGACGGGATATACGCTTCCGGCTGATAATAATCGTAATATGAAATAAAATATTCAACGGCATTATGCGGAAAGAACGATTTAAACTCCGCGTAAGTCTGCGCCGCCAAAATTTTATTGGGCGAAATTATCAAAGTAGGTTTTTGAAGCCGCTCTATAACATTTGCCATAACAAATGTTTTGCCGGAACCCGTAACGCCCAGTAAAACCTGGGAATTTATTTTATTCCCGTAATTACGGCAGAGTTCGTCGATAGCGGCAGGCTGGTCGCCTGAAGGTTTAAATTTTGAAACTAATTTAAATTTTTGCATTCTGTAATTATAGCAAAACAAAAAGAAGATGAGATGATTAGATGTTGGGAAGTTGAGCAACGACACTGCCTTTTCTTCTGCTCAACCTCTCATCTTCCCATCTTCTAAACCTCTTTTTGATGCCTGTCGCAAACAAAACCAGGTATTTAACTACAAAAATAAAAAACGGCTCTAAGTTATTTAGAGCCGTTTTTTTGTTCTTTGTTATTTGTACTTTGTTAATTGTATTTTGTTATTTGCTTTTTTCGTACTTCAAGGTTTTTGTAGTCATATCTGTTACTGCCGCAGGACCAAAATATTGTATAGGCCCGGGAAACATATAACTTTCAGTAACCGCCCACTTATCCCTGTTTTTCACAAGCTCTTTAAACGGCTTGCCTTTTAAATCAACTAATGCTTTTTGTATTACGGGCTTTTCTTTGCCGTGTCTTCTTTCAATATTCATCATCATTGTTAATGGTATTCCGCCGCAAACCCATTGTTTAGGAGGTTTTGTAAGATTTTTTACAGATGACAAATAGGCTGTCATATTATTAAGAGCTAAAACCGCCGCATTATAACCTAAAGCATAACAGTAATTAGCGTCAAAATTTGAAGGAATGCCGCAGCGTCCTTCGTATCCGAAAAAGTGCGTTATCGCAGAAAATTTACCTTTAAATTTTCCCGCTTTTTTAAGTTCCGTAAGTTTCTTATGTATCATTTCAATCAAAAGTTTTTCGGTTTCAATCAAAGAAACCTGAACATTGCCGTGAGGATCTCTGTCAAGCATCAGCTGCGAAGCAATTCCCGCGGGAAGAGATTTCATTAAAACCGAAAGATTTGACGGAAGATTTTTAAACACGAATTCTTTCTTTTCTTCTATCGAACTCATTTTGGATAAATCGTCGGAATTTTCAGCCAAAACGTCGTTAAGCGCCGAAATAAGTTCTTTCATTTCGGGAATAAATTCTATCAATCCTTCCGGCACTAAAGCAACACCGAAATTTTTCCCTTTTTCGGAACGTTTTATTACGGTTTTGATTATGCCGTCAACAATCTGCGCAAGAGTCATTTTCTTTGCCAGTACTTCTTCGCCGATTAAAACTATATTAGGCTGCGTTTTAAAGCCTACTTCCAAAGTTATATGCGACGCGCTTCTGCCCATAAGACGGACAAAATGCCAGTATTTTTGCGCTGAATTTACGTCTCTGCATATATTTCCGACCAGCTCCGAATAAATTTTTGTAGCGGTATCAAAACCAAAAGATGTTTCAATATGCTCGTTTTTCAAATCGCCGTCAATGGTCTTAGGCACGCCGACAACGCACATTTTTACATTGTCTTTTTTAAAGTATTCGGCAATAAGAGCCGCATTTGTATTGGAATCGTCGCCACCGACAACAACCAAAGCGTCAAGCTTATTGGCTATACAATTATTTTTTGTCGCCAAAAACTGTTCGGCTGACTCTATTTTTGTTCTGCCGGACTGTATAAAATCAAAACCGCCGGTATTTCTGTATTCCGCCAAAACTTCTTTTGAAATAACTTTATATTTATTCTCAAGTATCCCCGAAGGTCCGCCCAAATAACCTATTAATACGTTTTTAGGATTGGCTTTTTTCAAACCGTCAAATAATCCGGCTATAACGTTATGTCCGCCCGGAGCCTGACCGCCGGAAAGAACAACCGCGACTTTAACTGCTTTCTTTGCTATGGAAGCATTAGCGCCTTTCACAAAACTGACTTCAGGCAATCCGTAAGTATTTTTAAATATTTCTTTTACTTTCGCCTGGTCGGAAATAGACTTTGTCGGCCTGCCGTTTTTCGCTTTTACGGAAGCAGGACCATTTTTTAAAACTTCCGGCAAAACCGGAATAAATTTTGATCTTTCAATCTGCAGTTCTGAAACATTTGCTTTCGCGCACATATTATAAATCCCCCTTGGATTATTAATAAAACAGCGGTATTATAACATATTTTGACTATTTTATTAAACAGCAGAAGTTGAGACGATGGGATGATGGGAAGTTGGGCAACGGCTTTTTTTGCTCAGCTTCTCAACCTCTCACCTTCTAATCTTCTGCCTTTCCGATTTGACAGGCAACGCAATAATAATATATAATCATCGGACTTGTTAAAAAACGCAGTAAAATTTCGGAGGAATCAGTAATGGCAAAACTTAAAACAGGCAGACATACGTCGGCTCTTAAAGAAGCAAGAAAAGCAGAAAAAAGAACAGAAAGAAACGCAGCTACAAAAAGCAAAATCAGAACGGCTGTAAAAAAAGTAGAAGCTGCCGTAAAAAACAAGGATACCAAACTTGCGCAGGAACAATTAACCATTGCTTTTTCGCAGTGGGATAAAGCAGCAAAGAAAAATGTTATACATTACAAAGCCGCGGCAAACCAGAAAGCAAGACTTTCGAAAAAAGTGGCAGGATTGTCTAAATAAATAACAACAAAAATTCAAAGCCGTTCCGGTTATTTCCGGAACGGCTTTTTTTATTTTGAATCAAAAAACTTTAGCTATGCGTATAAACGATCCAGTTGTCATACCGTTAAAAACGGTATCCATAAAGGAATAGCATGGAACAATGGATTCCGGATCAAGTCCGGAATGACAGACCCATTTGGATTGAGAAATGAAGCAACGATTAACTGCAAAATTCAAGAATTTTATTAAATTCAGACAAGGTTTGTGTTTTGTTAAACATATCTCTTATTCTTGAGGCATTAGGCAAATCTTTTACATAATAATGGCAAACTTTCCTCATCATTATAAGACCTTTGGGCTCGCCATAATATTTTGCCGACATTTCAGCGTGTTTTTTGAACCATTCTATTTTTTCAGCTTTACCCGCTTTGGGGAGAGTTTCCCCTTTATCAAAAAAACTGTTTAACCTGTCAAATAAACTGTAGTTACCTATTGCTCCTCTGCCTATCATAAGGCCCGAGCAGTTCGGAATTTTCATAAAACGATCCGCGGTTATTTCATCAATAATTCCGCCGTTGGCAATAACAGGTATCTCTGCTCCTAAGCATGCCTCAGTGAAAGCCTGCAAATCCGGTTCCCCCGAATGCCCTCTTGAAGCGGGTCTTGCGTGAACCGCGACCATTTTTACTCCGTTTTCAGCGGCAATTTTAATTATTTCGGGAGCAACGTTTTGACCCTCAACCAACCCTGTGCGTATCTTTATCGTAACCGGAATTTCAACGCTTTTTACCACAGCCAAAAGAATTTTTGATATAAGTTTTTCGTCGGCAAGAAGTTTTGCTCCCGCGCCGGCTTTGGCTATTTTACGGACAGGACAGCCGAGATTTATATCTATAATATCCGCGCCTAATCCCTGAACAATTTTCGCGGCTTCGCTCATACTGTGCGTGTCGCCTCCGAAAATCTGGGCTGCGACAGGTCTTTCGGCATTGTCAATTTTTAAGAGTTTTTTTGTTTTATCGTCTCCGTAAACCAGCGCTTTCGCGGAAGCCATTTCGCTATAAACAAGTCCCGCTCCGTTTTCTTTGGCAAGTATTCTCAAAGGCAAATCGGTTATGCCTGCCATAGGAGCAAGCATTAAATTATTTTTAAGTTCGATTTTTCCGATTTTGATTTTTTTCATTTTTTTATAAAGGCGAAAGATAAAGAAAATAACCTGAATTGCTTCGTCAGAGTTTCACTCTTCCCCGCAATGACGGCAACGACTTTCGTAATTCGTAATTTGTAATTCGTAATTGCCGTTACAGCCAGTTTGTAAGCGGCAGAGACGGCGAAGGTTTTAGTTCCGGCGGCGAATAATCAAATCCGCGTTTTTTCTGTTTTAAATACGCGGCGCAGCCTATCATAGCGGCATTGTCTGTACAATATAGCAACGATGGAATGAATACCTTTATTTTTTTATCTTTTCCCGTTTTGATAAACATTTTTCTTATAAGCGAATTTGCAGCAACTCCTCCGCCCAAAACTATTTGTTTTAACCCGAATTGTTCCGCTGCTTCAAATGCCTTAAAACACAAAGTTTCGGCTACGGATTCCCTGAAAGAGGCGCATATATCATTCAAATGTTTATCATTTTTAACCGGATTTTTCTTTAAATAATTTAAAAGAGCCGTTTTGATTCCGGAAAAAGAAAAGTCCCATGAACCTTTAAGATACGGTCTTGTAAAATGAACGCTTTTCGGATTTCCTTTTTCGGCTCTTTTGTCAATTACCGGACCGCCGGGATATGAAAGACCCAGCATTTTCGCGGCTTTATCAAAAGCTTCTCCCGCGGCATCGTCCCTTGTGGCGCCCAAAAGCTTATATTTTCCGAAATCTTCCACAATAATAAGCTCCGTATGACCGCCGGAAATAATAACGCTTAAAAAAGGCGGTTTTACAGACTTGTTTTCAATTAAAGCCGAATATAAATGCCCTTCTATGTGATTTACCGGGATTAAAGGTTTGGAATAGACCGACGCCAAAGATTTAGCGGCAACAGTTCCTACAAGCAAAGCGCCCGCCAGGCCAGGACCGTATGTAAAAGCCACGGCGTCTATTTTGTCAGAAAAATTGTCAAAATTTATGTTCGCATCTGTTAATGCTTTTAAAATTACGCTGTTTATATTTTCAATATGAGCGCGGCTGGCAAGTTCTGGAACAACGCCGAAAAACTTTGAATGAATGGCGATTTGCGATGATATCACTACAGATTTGATATTAACTCCGTTTGAAACTACAGATGCCGAAGTTTCATCGCATGATGTTTCTATGGCTAAAATATTCATTTTTTACCGCTTTTTTGGGGAGATTCAACAAAGGTTATATTTGAATAATTCCTGTTAGGGGCATAAAATTTATATGTAACAGAACCGTCAAGATTTTCGGTTTTGCTTAAACCAAGCTTCATGGAACGCGCGATAGATCTGAATGACATTTCAAAAGCATCCGATTTTTTACCTGACTGCAGCCGGATTCTTTTATAAAATTCATTCCATTCCGCAGACGATGTAGTCCGTTCTCTTATATACTGGCTTAAAATATCGCTCTGTGTAACGCCGTTGGCAACCAAAACATCTATAACTCTTTTATCAAGCTCCAAATCAACGGACATTTTTTGTTTCGGCTGCGACTGCATTGCAAACCACAATCCTATTCCGCAAAAAAATAAGATAATTATATACAGCTTGATAAGCGGATTTTCCTGCCTGCTTTCTTTGGACACCAAAAACTCCGATAACGGTAATTAATAATTTTATTATTTATCTTTTTGTTCTGTTGTTACATTTAACTCTTTTATCATCTCAAAAACTTTGCCTTCGTTTATTATTTCTATCGCTCTGTTTAAAACAGCATCCGAAATTTTATTCTCATCGGCTACGACGGATTTCGGTTTTTTATCTTTTGAAAAAATCATCTCTGACTGCGTGTAGAGCTTAACCTCGTCTTCAACAGGAACTTTTATTTCTATATCCGGAAAAATTCCGTTCTTTGCGAGTTTATCGTCAAACCGGTTAATAGGTCTTCCGGATGGAAGATAATATTTGGCTATTGTAAGCCTTAATGCAGTACCGTCAGACAACGGAATAACAGTCTGAACGCTGCCCTTTCCGAAAGTATTGTTTCCTATTATCAGCGCTCTTTTAAAATCCTGCATGGCGCCTGCCACAATTTCAGAAGCCGAGGCGGAACCTCTGTTGACAAGTATCACGAAAGGTATATCGGCAAACTCACCGCCGCCTTTGGTAAAATATTCTTTTTTCATTTCCTCGTGTCTGCCTCTGGTGGTAAGAGCAATAGTTTTTTCTTTTATAAACAAGCTGATAATATCTATGGCAGAATCCAAAAGACCTCCGGGGTTATTTCTTAAATCCAAAACGAGAGCTTTCATTCCCTGTTTTGAATAATCCGTAAGCGCTTTATTTAAATCCGACGCGCTTTGGGCATTAAATTCCGAAAGCCTTATATAAGCTATACCGCCGTCTAAAAGAACGCTTCTTATGGTTTCAATTTTAATTTTCTCGCGTACAAGCGTAAACTCTAAATCTTCAAGGACATTGTCTCTTGAAATAGTAAGTTTTACTTTTGCGCCGGCTTTGCCTCGCATTAAATTTACCGCTTCGTCGCTGGACATTCCTATCGCAGATTTTGAATCAATTTTAATAATTCTGTCTTCGGGAAGTATCCCTGCTCTGTAAGCCGGAGTGTCAGGCAGAGGAGAAACAACAGTAATGAAACTATTTTTCACCATTATTCGCAAACCGACTCCGCTGTAAGCGCCTTCTGTTTCATTTTTCATATCTTTATAGGCTTTTTCTTCCATAAACTGTGAAAAAGGGTCGAGCGTTCTTACCACGCCGTTTATCGCGCCGGTAACTAAATCCCTGGGATTTGTTTCATAAACGTAATTGGCGCCAATTATTTCCATTACGTCAATCATAATTCTGAGCTTATCGTATGTTTCGTCTGATGAGGCAAAAAGATTAGCTGAAAATAAAAAACAGGCCGCAGACACTGCCAAAAACTTTTTTAAAATAAATTTCATTTTTCTCTCCATTATGTTTAACATTTATGTCTTATTTTGTAATCCACAGCATAGGATTATCGGGAACGTTATTCTGCCTTATTTCAAAATATAAAACACTTTCATTTCCCGAACCTAAAGTTGCTAAAACCGTACCTTTTGAAACTTTTTGTTCATCTTTGACTAAAATCTTATCCAGCTGACCGTAAACGCTAAAATACGTCTTATGGTCTATTATAACAACTTTTCCGTAAGAACGGAAGTTTCCGGTAAAAACAACTGTGCCTAAATCCACACTTTTAACCTGAGAAAAATCAGCAGCCTTTATTTTGATACCGTTGCTTATAACATATGTATCGAGTTCTTCATGCTTGTTTTTTCCGAAATTAGTTATCACTTTGCCGTCAACAGGCCATGGCAGAGACATTCTTCTTTTGGTATCCGTAGCCGGCTTGCGCGTTCCCGTTTTTTGCTGCTGCTCTCTTTCTCTTTGTTCACGCTCCAATTTTTCTTTTTGCGCCTGAGCTGCCTGAGCCTGAGTCAATTTTTTTATAAGAGCCTGCATGGCTTTCGCGCTTTCATTTAAAGCTTTAATTTCCGCTTCCGCGGCGGCGCGTCTTCCTGCGGTATTTTTAAGAAGAGCGTTTTTTTCATCCATAAGTTTTTTTCTTTCCTGTACGAGTTTCTTTTCTTTCTCATTCAGATTTAAGAGTTCACTTTTTGCTTTTTCCCATTTTTTTATATCAACGGAAGAAGCGTCGGCGGTTTTCTTTTCTTTCTCAAAACTTTCCTTTTTCATATTTAAAGCATGTTCCGTTATCTTATAAACCAGCGGATCTTTTTCGTACGGCAACAAAAACGTCTTTTTATGAAAAAGAGAAATTTCATCAAGCATAATCTTATTCCAGTCGAGGCTTTTTGAAAAAGCGCTGTTATACCGGATCGACGCGGCTTCAAGATTATTTTGCGCGTTTTTTATGTCTTTTGAAAGTTCATCAAGATGCTTTTCATTTTTCTCTATGGAATCGTTAAGGGCTTTAAGCTCTCTTTGAAAAACTTTTTCCTGAAGAGCAAGCTTGTCTTTTTCAATTTGCTTGGCTTTGATTGTTTTATTTACCTCTGAAAGCTGGCTGGTTTGTTTTTTTATATCGCCTTCCTGCGCGAAAACGCAAACAAACGGAAAGAAAAATATAATAAATGCTACTATGTATTTTTTCATATTGATAAAATCTCTGTTTAATTAATAGTGAATAATTAATAGATAATAATTTCGGAGTTTCGCCAAAAGCGAAACATATTAAAACATTTTACTTCGCAAAAATTCAACACTTATTAATTATTATTTGTTAATTGTTATTTATTAATTGCCGTTAATTAGTCTTTAAATATGATTCCGCAAATTGCGGTAAAAGGGATTATGAAAAAAGCCGCTTCTTCTTTTACAAGAAGAGGATATTGGATAAAAACGCATACGCTCCACAGCACGGCAAAGCCAAAAGCGCCCGCGAAAAGATAAACTAATAAATTAGCTATAAACTTTTTCGCGTTAGATTCATTTTCCAAAACAAACAGAACAGATTTGAACACAAAAAGAACAAAAATGACAATCGCAAAAATAAAAAATGCTTCGGAATAAAACTCCAAAATATTTTTTATTTTTACGTATTCGGCAAAAAATTCCTGTTCAAATATGACTTCATCCACACCTTCTGTTTCTAAAAGCCCTTTTTTAATAGAGAGCAAATGTTCTTCTGTAGGAAAATCTTTAGGCAAAACCTTTAAATATGACTGGAAAACATCTTTATCTCCGGGAACGGAAATATCTTTTAAAAAAGGATTTCTTTCAACGGCTTTTGAATAAACGTCCTCACCCGAAACAAATTCCTCGACGGAAACAATTCCCAAAGATTCAACTGCTTCTAAAATTCCGGCGGTATCTTTGACGGTTTTATCAATAAAAACAATTATTGAAAACTTAGGCACTAGATTTTCGGCGTCAGTACGGAGTTCATAATAATAATTGGACAAAAAAACACAGAACGCGCAAAAAACCGACAATGAAATAAATTTTACGATTTTTGAAAGTATAACGGCAGGATTAGGACTTGCGTTCATTATTATCAACTCCTGACAAAAACAGTTTCATATCGTTTCTTGTCAATGAGGTTTTGATACATTTCAATATATTGCAAAACTGACCTGTCCCATGAAAAATCGCTCGTAAAAGCATTCTGCACAAGGGCATTCCAATTCTGTTTGTCATTAAATATTTCTTCGGATTTACGGATAGTCTGAACGAAATCTTCCCCGTAAGTTATGTTAAACATAAAACCGTTGCCTTCTTTTGTGTAATGATTGTAATAAACGATGCTGTCGGAAAGCCCGCCCGTACGGTTAACGACCGGAATTGTCCCGTATTTTAAGGAAATCATCTGACTTAAACCGCAAGGCTCAAAACGCGAAGGCATCATATAAGCGTCGCAGCCCGAATATATTTTATGGGCAAGCGGTTCGTTATACTCAAAAAACACGGCAACGTTTTTTGGCATTTTATTTTTAGCTTCTTCCAAAGCTTGTTTTATGTACTGGTCACCGGAACCTAAAATGACAAACTGCCTGTTTTTATCCTCAAGCCTGTAAAGGGCGTCTATTATTATGTCAAAACCTTTCTGGTTATCCAAACGGGAAACACAGCCGAGCATATAAGCGTCGTCATTAACGTCAAAACCGCAAAGTTTCTGAAGATCGGCTTTACATATTTTTTTGCCAGACACATCATCTTTTGAATAATTTGCCGCGATATATTCATCCGTAACGGGATTCCAGTAATCATAGTCAATTCCGTTTAATATACCGTAAACTTCATCATGTCTTGAATTCAAAACACTTTCCATTCCCCTGCCGTTAAATTCTTTTATTTCTTTTGCGTAAGTAGGGCTTACGGTAGAAACGGCGTCAGAAAGCTGTATACCGCATTTCATACAGTTTAAATTATTAAAAAATTCAAGTTTGTCCGCCGTAAAATCTTCCCATGAAAAACCCGCGGCAGCAACTGTATCGGCGCCGAATGAACCTTGATAAGCTATATTGTGTATCGTAAAAACCGACGAAGTATTCCAAAAGAAACCGTCGTCTTTTAAGTTGGTTTTTAAATAGGCAGGTATTAATCCTGTTTCCCAATCGTGGCAGTGGACAATATCGGGTCTGAACATCAAAGCCTTTACTGATTCAAGAGCCGCGCGGCAGAAAAAAATAAATCTTTCCCTGTTGTCGCCGTAATCAACGCCGTTGTCGCCGTAAATTCCGGGACGGTTGAAAAAACGCATATTTTCTATAAAATAAACGGTTATTCCTTCATGCACGCAATATTTTATTCTGAAACTTTCAGTATCTCTGCCGACTTTAACCTGAAGCCTGTAGGGAAGCGTTTGAAGATTATATTTTTTGCCGTCAATGGTTCTGTATTTAGGAAGAATTATGCGTACATCATGTCCTGCGTTTTTCAGATATTTAGGAAGAGTTCCTACTACGTCGGCAAGACCGCCGACTTTAACAAAAGGGACGCATTCGGAAGCAACCATTAATATGTTCATTATTCGGCTTCTCTCAAATATTTTGCCGCGTCTTCAGGAGAAACAGGGTTTACATATAGACCGGTTCCCCATTCGAAGCCTGCTGTTTTGATAAGTTTCGGTATTATTTCCGCATGCCAGTGGTAATATGGTATGTTTCTTTCTTTCAGAGGTCCGGTATGTATCAAAAAACTGTAAGCGCAGTCGTCTAAAACTTTAGATATTTTTGAAAAAACCGATTTCGTTATCTGCGCGTAAGACGTAATTTCTCTTTCGGAAATGGAATCAAAATCCGATGCGTGATTTTTCGGTAAAATCCATGTTTCAAAAGGGTATCTTGCCGCATACGGACAAAAAGCGACAAAAAATTCGTTTTCATCCACAACTCTGGCTGCGTCGGAAAGTTCCTGAGCAATCATATCACAAAAAACGCATCTTTCTTTATAAGAAAAATATTTTTTCGCTCCGTCTATTTCTTCTCTCACTCTTTTCGGAACTATCGGCATCGCGATAAGCTGCGAATGCGGATGTTCAAAAACAGCGTTTGCCAAAACCCCGTAATTTTTAAAAATGAGAATATATTCCAGTCTCTGATCGTTTCTTAAATCTTTTATTCTTGCGATGGAAGCGTTATACAATGTTTCATAATATTGCGCGGTTATTTCCGCCTGCTTAATGTTGTGCTCCGGCGTTTCTATAATTATTTCGTGGGCGCCGATACCTTCCATTTTATCATACATGCCTTCGCCGCGGCGGTTTAACGTGCCTTCAATAGCCAAAACCGGCTGGTTATTCGGAATAACTCTTAAATCCCAGCCTTTAGTATTAGGTGTTCTGCCTGAAATTTTAGAATACGCCAAAATTTCCGGTCTTGTCATATATTCATTTCCCGGACAAAAAGGACAACCGGAGTAATCTTTAGGATAAGATTCGGATTCAGAAGGAATGCTTTTATTGAATCTTCTGGCAGGATCTATTATAACCCATCTGCCGATTACGGGGTCGCGCCTAAATTCAGGCATCAAAGTCCCCCTAAGAACTTTATTCTTTCCAAAGTTTTTGTAATATCCGCTCTGGACGGATTAAATTCTAAAGCCCTTTCCATAAACTCAACCGCTCTTTTTTTGTTTCCGGACGAATAAGCTTTAAGACCTGCATCATAATATTGCTGCGCCACGGAAGCGGAAACAGTTTCTTTTTCTCTCGCGGCGGATAACAGTTTAGGATTATAATTTAACGCTTCGGTAAATTTCGCTATGGCTTCTTCATTTTTGCCGTTTTTAGCCAGTGCCTGCCCTTCTTTAAATAAAGCGTTGGCTATGGCTTCTCTTGCTCTGTCGGAATAATCTCTTATAGACTGGTTTAAATCGTAAAAGTTATTTTTCATCGATTTTTCCCTGAGACTTACAAAAGCTTTTAATGACTCTTCATATTTTCCCTGATTAAAGAAATCTACAGCCTGATTATAATACTGCTCCATTTCTTTTCTTATTTTCTGGTTAGACGATAAAACTGAATCGTCTTTATTTGCAAGCTTGTTTGAAGCAGTCTGTTTTTGCTTTGCCTGAGCCGCCTGTTGTGCCTGCGCGTTCTTTGCCGATATTTCAGTATATGACATATTTAACGCTTTTCTTGAAAGTTCGTAATATTCCCGAGCATCCGCACGGGAAGGATCTGCTGTAAAAACCGCGTTAAAAAATTTTGCGGCTCTGTCATAATCAGCCATATTGTAAAATTCCATAGCCTGGGTAAACAAATGGTCAGCCTGCATTGAAGTTACTTTTGAAATCTGACCGTCAATCATACTGATATATTTCAAAGCTCCGGCATTTTCGGGATCTATATCCAGAATTTCTTTAAACTTGTCTTTAGAGGCTACAAAATGTCCGTCATTATAAGAAGAAGTCGCCTGAGCCCACAATTTTAGAATTTGTTTTTCGTTCTTTTTTCTGTTGGTCAGAATCTCGGCCTGCGAAATTCTCTCATTTACTTCCGAAAGACCGGATTCCGCTTCTTCGTTCTCCGGATCAATGCTTAAAACTCTGTAATAATAACCTCTTGCTTTTACAAGATTGTTTCTATGAAGTTCCAAATCCGCCCTGCGTAAAAATTTGCTTATCTGTATTTCAAGATTTCTTTCATACAAATCAAGGTCGTAAGCTATTTTTTTCAAATATTCTTTTGACGGAACGTGCTCTGGGTATATTGCCAAAATATCTTCAAATTCCTGTCTGGCGTTTATGTAATCTCCTCTGTTATAAGCGGCTTTTGCTTTATTGAAATTGAATCCCAAATAATAATCAAAAGCTTTTTTCTGGTCAGTAACGCCGCCGAACATAAACCCGAGGTTTACAGTATGCTGTGCGTCATATCCTTCCGCCAAAGCCGAATACGCATAGCCTATATTGAAAGCATCGAAATTCAAAAAGAATCCGGCTGTAAAACCTTCGTGTATTTGATCATCAAGACTTCTGTATCCGATTTTAAATGTCGCGGGGTAGACGGGAGAAATTTCCGCGCCGACAGCCACTCCCGTTCCTTCGGAAAAAAACTTTATTACATCGCCGGTAACGGCAATTCCGAGATCACTGAACGGCATCTCATATCTTAGCGCAAAATTTAAACTTGAAGGAACGTCAAAAGGTTCCGCGCCGGTCATTTCCACGGAACTTCCCAGATTTTTTAAAGCTGCAAAAATCCAAAGACCGTTCAGTATGCGGGAAAGACTGTAATGCGCTCCCACATCTGCCGTAAACGATATTAATGACGTATTACTTGCGGATAACTGATGACCTTTTAATGTAAAACCCAAACCGCCTTTGTCGGCGTATACGGGTATTTCAGTCGTGAACGGCAATACATAATTTAAAAATACCGTCATATCGGATAAAAGAGCTTTTCCATCCGGAGTAATCATATCTACGGAATCGAATCTGTTATAAGACGCGCCCGCGGTAAAGTTTCCAAAACCCGTGGGAACCATAAAAGCGCCTGCTCCGCCGTAAAGTCCGCCGTAAGAAGCAATGCCGGAAAAATCGAGCCTTTTTGAAAGCACGCTGAAGTTTGCTGAAGGATTTGACATAAAACCGAGTGAGTTTACTGAAAAGGATGCTAAAGTTCCTCCCATAGCCTGAGAGGCAGCGTCATAATTTAACTTAAAAATAGAAGACGCGGGAACTTTATTTACTGCATAAACCGTTCCGCACAAAACAGCGGAAAGCAAACAAAACAAAAATGAAACTATATATTTTTTTATTTTTTTTTTCATTTCAAAAGCCTGTTTATATCTTCAACAAATCTATCCATATCCAAAGGTTTAAAAACGCAGTCATCCGCGCCTTCGGCAAAAGCTTTATCGACATGAACTGCCATATCGCCGGTTACCATGATAACTGAAATGCAAGACAAATCATTGCTTGCTTTTATTGTACGTAAAACCTCAAAGCCGTTTTTATCCGGAAGATTCACATCGAGAAGTATTAAATCGGGCTTTTCAACAGCCAAAGCTTCATAAGCAGATTCCGCGTTAAGAGCTTTTAAAATTTTAAATCCTTTTGTTTCCAAGATCATTTCGACGGAATCCAAAAATGCAGCGTCATCGTCGACAATGAGAATTTTTTTCTGTTCCACTTTTACTCCTCCGTTTTTTCAGGAAGCATTATTATTATTTCTTTCTTTAATTCTCCGGAAAGTTCTAAAATCAAATCCAAAAAATCAACAAGATTATATCTGTTATCCAATATTCTATAACCCGGATATACAATGGTCATCGTATAAGCGCCTTTGGGCAGTTTTATTTCCAAAGGAATATCGGAAGAAACGCCTATAAATTTGTTCAATCCTCCGCCTTTTTCTTCAATGGATACCTGAGCATTAAGCAAAGGAAGCGTATGAGAGTTAGTGTTAAGAACAATCTCTCTTATTATCTCCATTCTGGATATTCTGTCAAACGTTACAGAAAGACGGTCAATATGATCGTCTTTTGCCGTTCTGACATCCAAAACAATTCCGGAAACATTACCGGTAATTTCATGCAATTCTTTCCCTGCCTTTTTATGCTTCGGCATACTTGCCAGTACAATCACAAGAATTATTACCGCTAAAGCAACTACTGAACCTAAAAAAAGAGGCTTTGTAAAAAAATTATTGTCTTGCGCCGATTCCGGAATAGGCACAGTAAAATCTTTCTCGTATTGAGATAATATTTTATCTTCCGTTAAAGACTGCAGCTTAACTTCTTCGGTTATTGTAATAGGTTCTTCCACATAATCCTTGGTAGGATTATAAGAAGCGTCATCCTCTTCTATTTTAAGAGCAATAACTGTAGTATTGTCGCGTCCTCCGGAATTGTTAGCCGCGGCAATAAGCTCTTCCGCTATGGCTTCAAGATTTCCTCTGTTCATATCGATTATGCCTTTTATGGCAAAATCGTCTATTTCGCCGTTCAAACCGTCGCTGCACATTACATATTGGTCGCCAGGTCTTACGGCAACCGCTTTATAATCTACCTTTATAGTCGCGCCGGTACCCAAAGCTCTGGTTATCATGCTTTGCATTTCAGCGGTTTTAACATCTTCTTCGGTCATTTTTCCTTCATCAATAAGCTCGTTGACTTTAGAATGATCTTTAGTAATAAGTTCCATAACGCCGGAACGCACTCTGTAAAGCCTGCTGTCGCCTGAATGATAAACGTGGAGAAGACCTTTTTCCGCTTCAAATCTTATTGCTACGGCGGTAGTTCCCATCCCGAAAAGTTTAGGATATTTAAGCGTAAGATTGTTAAGCATTCTGTTAGCAAGCATTATTGTAGCTGCGGGACGCAATATTTCGGTATCCATACTACTATACTTCGTACCGATAACGGCTTTTATCTGAGCTTCATCAAGTTTATCAAAAGTGCGAAGCATTACGTCAACCGCACATTTGCTGGCAAAATCGCCGGCTGCTCCGCCGCCCATTCCGTCGCAAACTATAAAGAAATCTTTAACTGCGTTTACCCCATAGGCGTCTTGGTTTTCTTTCCTTACAACGCCGGTGTCGGTTTTAGCTGAATATAAAATTTTCATAAGAACTGAACCTTAACCTTTTTAGAACTTTTTTTAACGGCAGACCTTATTTTAAAGAATATAAATACAACAAAAAGTATTATTCCGCCAAACAACATATTTCTGTATTTCGCTTTATACGCTCCCATACCCTTAAAACCAGTATGCTCAGGATTTCCCATAAACATAGGCCATACCCTGAAGTTTTTAAGAATTCTTGAATTAGTGTCAATTACCTGCATCATATCTGTTGAATTTGCAAACAAAATATTCAAATAACCTTTGCCGAACAAATCTGCAATAAGAGGCGTAGACGTAATAGGCGTATTACTTGCTCTTATTTCAGCCATTATTTCAAACTCTTTGCGTCTGGTATTACTCTTTATAACAATTATTCTTCCGTCCTCGGTAGGAACAACAAATTCCATCATTCCGTCTTTGTCAAAATCATACATTGAAGGAGATCCTATCATCCTTCCTGCTCCAGGTATAGGAAGTCTCCATAAAAGTTCTCCCGCCGGATAACCTGTTTTTCCGCGAAGACCTAAAACAGAACCGTTTGCCGAAACAATAAAAACATCGCCTACGCCGTTACCGGTAAGATCCGCAATCAATGGCGCAGCGTTGTGAGCCAAGCCTGCCGGAGGAGTAGGTTCGACAAAGTATGTCCACATAACATCAAATTTAGTAACGTCTATAGCGGAAACATACTGGGGAACATTAGACTGAACTACAACATCGGGGATTCCGTTTCCGGTAATATCGCCGACAGCAGGCGCTCCCGCGACAAGATGAGCTTTGCCGGTTTTTTCAATTAAATCCACTGTTTTTTTTGTTCTGGATTTTCCGTCTATAAAATACACTTTACCCGCATAATTAGCAACAACAACCATCGGAGCTATATCTTTTGCGCGGTAAAGCACGGGGCTGGCGTATATAGGTCCTTCCAGATATTCAGTATATCTTTCATATTCGCTTTCATAGCCTGCGTTGTATATAAAATGTACTCCTCCGTCTTCAGAGCACACAACTATATCCATTTTTCCGTTGCCGGTTAAATCTGCCACAAGAGGAGTCATATCCGATACTACTCCGCCGAGGATTTCTCTTCTTATAAGGCTGCCTGTCAATCCGTCATAAATGAAAAGCATTGAAGAGTCGGATACAACTATTATATCCTGCGTTCCGTCCCCGTTAACATCCGCAAGCATAGGAGAAGTTTTTCCAGAATTAAAGATTTCTATCTGACGCCATAAAGCGTCTCCGCTTATTGCATTCCAGCCGTATAAAAATCCCGCAGCCGTAAGCTGAACTATATCGTTTTTCCCGTTATTGGTTAAATCCCCTATTGCGGGCGTTGATGTAATGCCGTATTCTCCAAAGCTCCTTAATGGAATATCTTTTCTAAAATTATCATTAAGGGTTAGCGTCAATTTTTGATAACCGGAAAGCAAAGACCCCTTGCTCCAGCCCATCCATCCGAAATAACAAGACGTTCCTAAAACAGCTAATGTAACTATCAATGATATAGGTTTTATTATCTTCAATAGTAATATGTTTTGCTTGACCGGTAACGAATAATCTTCGTTTTTGGAACTTACAAATCTGAATATAGTTCTGCCTATAGATATTTCGTCTCCGGGCTCTATATTCATACTGTTAAGCTGCCCGACTTTATATCCGTTTACGGCAACCCCGCCGGTACTGCCTACATCGGTAACCATAAATTGTTTACCGTTTAACGAAATTTTGGCATGACCTTTGGAAGCAGTCATATCGTTTGTAAGAATTATATCGTTTTCAATTCCACGCGGAGAATACTGCTCTCTGCCTATAAAAGTATCGCCTTTTTTAACTGAAAACTTTTTTCCCGTAAATTTTCCGTACACTCCGACAAGATAATAATCAGGATTATCTGCGGAAACATCAGCAGCCATAACTACGGAGTAAGGTCCTATGCCTATTACATCGCCTACCTGCAAATCGGCTTCCGAAACAGTTTTTCCGTTTAATTTTGTTCCTGTTATGGTATTTTGGTCTTTAAGCGTATATTTTCCGTCATTAAATATAATGGTGCAGTGATGTTCGGAAATATTTTTATCTTTGATAAGAATATCATTGCCTTTTTTACTTCCGACAAAAATTCTGGGTTTGCGTCTCAACAAATATTCGCCTAATATTTCTTCTTTTCTTTTTAAAAACAGCCTTGGCATATTTTACCCCTTATATTATCTGGCAACAAAAAGAGCCGCAATCATTGTTATACCCAAACTTATTGTGGCTATAGTAGCGCCGCTTGACCCTGAACTTTCCGAGCTTCCCGACGAGGCTGACGATTTATTGGAAGCAGATATGCTGTTTAATCTTTTTTCGATTCTCTCAATATCCGAACGCGTCTGGTTTTGGGATTTGCTTATTTCTCTTCTTATATCACTGGTAGTAGGAACCTCGGCAACGGTTCTCTTTATATCCTGAATCTGGCTTACAATCTGAGCGTCAACAGAAGCGCCTTTTCCACCCGAGCCTGCTGCTGCAACAATCGGTCTTGAGTCAATTTCGTCAACTCTTTTTGACATACGGACATAATTAGACTGAATCTGCTCCAGCGACCTTTTCAATTCCGCAAGTTCTTTTGAAGAAGGCGCGGCGGCTGAAGAAGAAGCCGGACTTGATTCCATATTGTCCAGCTGTTTTGCCAAAGAAGCAAGTCTTTTATTAATATCATTTATCTCTGCGGATGAAGGAGCGCCTTTTGATGACGCTGTTTTACCTGCATTTGATTCTATATTGTCCATCTGTTTTGCCAAAGCAGCAAGTCGTTTATTAATATCGTTTATCTCTGCGGATGAAGGAGTACCTTTTGATGACGCCGCTTTACCTGTGCCTGCTTCCAGACTGTCAAACTGTTTTGCCAAAGCAGCAAGTCTTTTATTAATATCATTTATCTCTGCGGATGAAGGAGCGCCTTTTGCAGACGCCGTTTTGCCTGCTCCCGATTCTATACTGTCAACTTGTTTTGCCAAAGAAGCAAGTCGTTTATTAATATCGTTTATCTCTGCAGATGAAGGAGCGCCTTTTGCGGACGCCGTTTTGCCTGCTCCAGATTCTATACTGTCAACTTGTTTTGCCAAAGAAGCAAGTCTTTTGTTAATATCATTTATCTCTTTTGAAACAGCAGCTGTTGAAGCGCTTCCGCCGGCTGCTCCGCTTTTCTCCTGAGAATCCACTCTTTTTGTAAGCAAATCAACTCTGGTAGTCAAAGTATCAATATCTTTTGTCAAAGTCGCGGAAAGAGCGCTCTTTCCGGAAGCAGCAGCTCCGCCGCCTGCAGCAACCTGATGCTGTAATTCTCTGAAAACTTTAGAATTTTTCAAACTGTTATCTAAAAGCATTGGCATATTCGGCGTTAAGTCTGCAATAACCTGAACTATATCAACGCTTCCGCCGCCTGCTGATTTGGCAGATGCAGCTCCGCCGCCGCTTTTTTCAATTGCAGCAACTTTATTTCTTAGAGTGTCAAACTCTTGGCGTGATATAGAAGGACTGGCGTCTGCCGAAGAAGCGGGACCGCTTGCTCTTCTGTCGTATTCATAAATAGCCTGAAGCAAAGCGCCTCTTGTTATAGGCTCTTCTTCTACGAAAACAGTTTCGCCGTACTTATTGATGAACTTTGGCATTTTCTTGCTTAGTTCGCTGATTATTTCCCTTAAAACAGGATCGTTAACGTCTCGTTTCTGTGAAAACGCGGGAGAAGCATTCGCGACCATAACGGCTGCTACAAACAAAGAAATGATTTTTCTGATTTTCATTTTTTACCTGCCTCTGAATATATTTTTAAAAGATTGATGCTTGTCTTTGTTATCCGTGTTAAAAATAAAAATTCAATGATATTTTATTCTTGTTGTCAAAAAGATTTCCCATACTCATAGCATAATCCAGCTGCAAATATTTCCCGAGTATCATAACGTCAACGCCGAAACCTATGCTGTACGTAACATTCTTATTTATATCTGACTTTGCTCCGTAACGGCTTTCCAAAGCCAGAGAGTTTATACCGCTTCTTAAATGCAATGCTTTTAAACCAAAATCAAAACCTCCGTAAACATCAACATAACTAAATTCAACGCCTAGATTAGCGCCCAAAGGCTCTTTTTGAGCCTGAACCAAATCCAAAGCTCCAAGTAGTTTAAACTTGTCATTTAAGTCAAATTTATTTGACACGCCGAATTTTGCCAGCAACGGCGCGTTATCGGCTTCACCGGTATCCCATTTCATTGACGCGCCTTTACCTAAAAACACGCCAAAATTTAAAGTCTCATAAACATTATACATTACGCCCAAATCCATATCATAACCCGAAGCTTTGCCGCCGTTTTGCGCATTCATTTTTTCCGAAACATATTTAAACGACGCACCTACATACAGTTTAGTGTTATCTTCCCATATGGGCATACCCCACGAAAGATAAAAAGCGCTTTGCGTGTCATCAAAAGTCCCGGTCTGAACGCCTAAATCATTAGATTCTACAATATTATCAAGCGACGAACTGATAAAACCCAAAGCAAAAACTGATTTCCCTAAAGACTCCGTGAATTTAGCAGCCGGCAATGAGCCCGCAAAAAAACTGTGGCTGGGAATAACATCGCTTAAGCCTGTCCACGCGTCGGAAGCTCCGGAAGTCGTCATAAATGTAACTGAGTAGTTTTCACCGATTTTACCAAGTCCGGCAGGATTCCAATAGATTGCGCTGGTATCATCGGCAACCGACGTAAAAGCGCCGCCCATACCCAAGGCTCTTGCGCCTACGCCTTTTCTAAGAAAAGCCGCTCCGCCCGACGCCGCATACGCGTTGACGGTAAGAGTTAAAACAAAACAAAGGCAGATTATCTTTTTCATTGTTTTTTTCATGTTATTTCCTCAATATAGCAAAGGATACATAACGTCTGTTTTCTTTGCTGCCTTTTGCAATTATTTCGCATATATATACGCCGCTGGCTAAGTCGTCGCCGGCATAGCTTTTTGCAAACCATTCGTCGGAATCATTTAATCCGGCAAAACGTCTCTGCGAATCGATCACTTTGCTTACAAATTTTCCTGCCCTGTCGTATATGTTAATTGTTACCACAGCATCTTCCTGAAGAATATATTTGATTTTCATAGACTTGCCGCTCTTTGGGTTATACGGAGATGGATAAGGCAAGAGCTGAGGTATCGGATCATTGTCAACTTTGAAAGTTACAGCGCTCGAATACACAGTCCCGTTGTCTGTAAACTGTATAAATAATGTGTATTCTCCGCCATTGTTTAGTTTCGCCGCGGTATATCTGTAATCAAGCAATTGTGCGCTAGGCATTTTTCCGTTGGCATCTTCAGTTGAAAGAGCAACCGTATTTGTAGAAGCTCCCGCAAACATTTGAATGGTAACGCTTGACGGATTAACGCTGGCAGAAAAAGCAGAAATTAAATTTGCCTTAATATTCGGATTGGATCCCGCTAAATCCGCAGGCAGTAAAATAAATACGCCGGCCGCATCTGAACTTACAATAATCTGAAAAATAGAACTTGGCTGACCATTAACGCTTGCCGTGTTTTGAGCAAACCACTGCAGAAAATTTACGCCGGGTTGAAAATCCGAAGTTATTTGAGCGGAATATGTATAAGTATCGCTTCCGGAATCTTCGGTTAATACCCAGGTATAAGCGGTTGTCGCCAATGCATCAAGTGAGTTTGAAATTCTGTATCCCAATTGTTCAACATTGCCTTGAAATGTAATAGCGGTAATGCCTATCGTCACCGCGGTTGTTGTCGAAACAGCACCTTCTGCAGGAATCGGATCAATAAAAGTAATATCGTTATTTGATGTAACAAAAGAAGCCAAAACACCGGAATCCAAACGAAAATTCCTGCTGGCTAATGTTTCCGTAAATACTATACCGCTGTTAACGGATGTCGTATTTACAAAATTCCCGGCTGAAGAAGATATTGAACCGTTAGATAACGATATATCTCCCATTACACCCTCTTGGGCGAAAGCCAATCCCGTAAAAGAGATAAGACAAACTCCTAAAATACAAAATAACATTTTTCTCATAATTTTTCCTGTTTTGCTATTTTTAAGTACTTATAAATTTTTAATCCCTAGCTTACTGTAAATTTACTAATACCATAATCGTACTCTTGGAACCTGTTGAATTTTCTAAAGCCTTGCCTATCACCGTTCCGGGTTTAGGGTCAATACCTTTCATCGCGCATCCGGGAGTTGAAGAGGTAACAATTAAATCCCCTCTTTTTATATCGCCGTTTTCATTAGTAACATTTACGGGAACTTTTCCGACCAAAGCAAGCTTATAACCTTTTTCATTAGAATTTAAAACTACTCCGGGAGCCGTAGAAATTACACCCGCAACCATAGTATCATTTTTAATTTTTGATTTTTCTATATATTCATCTTTAGTGGACGATATTATTACAACGTCTCCCGGCAATAAATTATCATAAGAAGCATAAATTTCAGCGACGTCGGCATTTTGAGTTAAAGTACCTGTAGCATAAATATCACCATTAACCAGAAGATCATTGCTTACAACTAATCCATCAGGATTAGAGGATCCTACTGTACCATAACTTAATGTCACATCACTGCCTGATGCACCTATTGTTAAAGTACCATCTACTGTCGCATTGCCACCGACAATTGCATTACCGGCTGTTACTGTTAAATCTCCGGCTGTTATCGTAGCTCCTCCGGCTGTCACTGTCAATGCATCAGGAACTGTAAGTCCTGTACCTGCTCCTAATGTCAACGCTCCGGTTAATGTCGTAGCTCCAGCTACGGTCAATGTTCCGCTATTTGTTATATTCAAATTACCGGAGATTGTTGAATTGTTTAAATATGCGGCACTGTTTACAGTCAATACTCCCTCTATAGTAGCTGCATTTTGTACCAGCAAACCATTATCTGTAAGCCCTGAACCGCCATATGCTGTTATTAGACCGGTTACATTTAATGAATCACTCAATGCCGTAGCTCCGGATACAGTCAATGCTCCGCTATTTGTTATACTCAAATTCCCGTCTATAGTTTGATTACCTGCTGACAAATATGCCGCCGATGATGCCCATATTGCTGTTGATATAAATCCTTCATAAGGGGCATCTATCGTACTTTCATCCAGACCTATTAAATATGTCGCCGTTGATACTGTCGCTAATTCTAAATTCGTAACGTTTTCACTGGATATCGAAACATCCGCATTTAACACCCATGTCGCAGTCGTTGCCCATACCGCTGTTGATATAAATCCTTCATAAGGGGCATCTATCGTACTTTCATCCAGACCTATTAAATATGTCGCCGTTGATACTGTCGCTAATTCTAAATTCGTAACGTTTTCACTTGCGACATTCAATACCCACGTTGCCGTTGCTGACCATACCGCCGTTGATATAAATCCTTCATAAGGGGCATTTATAGTGCTTGTACTTAACCCTAATAAATTAAGCGCCATTGTCGCTGTCCCTGCTTCCGCCGCGTAACTTATTCCGCCAGTTACCCACGTCGCGCTTGTCGCAAATGCCGACGTTCCTGCCGTCTCTGCATATGTTACTGACGCTTGATACACTATATTCTCAAAATCAAAATTTGCATTGGTTAATAAACCGTCTAAATTCAGTGTCCAAATTGACGTTGATATGAATCCTTCATATGGTTCAATTTCTGAACTGTCATCTAATCCTGTTACATATATCGCTCTTTCTACTGTTGCCGATGATAATCCAATAACGCTTACACTAGCTACGTTCAATGCCCACGTCGCTGTCCCTGCATTATTCGCATATGCCGCTGTTGATATACCGCCGGTTACCCACGTTGCACTTGTCGCATAAGAAGCCCATATCGCCGTTGATATGAATCCTTCATATGGTTCAATTTCTGAACTGTCATCTAATCCTGTTAAATATATCGCCCTTTCTACTGTTGCCGATGATAATCCAATAACGCTTACACTGGTTACGTTCAACGCCCACGTCGCTGTACTTGACCATATTGCTGTTGATATAAATCCTTCATATGGTTCAATCTCTGAACTGTCATCTAATCCTGTTAAATATGTAGCTCTTTCTACTGTTGCCGATGATAATCCAATAACGCTTGCACTGGATACATTTGCCGCATTCAATGACCAGGTCGCTGTTGTTGACCATATTGCCGTTGATATAAATCCGGAATATGGTGTATCTATTGTACTGCTATCTAATCCTATTAAGTATGTTGCCGTTGATACTGTTGCATCTATTAATCCTAAAACACTCGCGCTGGATACATTTGCCGCATTTAATGACCACGTCGCTGTTGTTGACCATATTGCCGTTGATATAAATCCTTCATACGGCGTATCTATACTGCTTGTGCTTAAACCTACTAAATCTAATGCCCAAGTTGCAGTGCTTGCAAATATTGCATTTCCAGCTGTCTCTGCATATGTCACCGATGCTTGATAAACTGTACCCCAGGTTAATGTGTCTTGTTTTCCTGTTAATGCTGTATACACCCCGCTTGATGTTATCAGATATGGGGAGTTTAGTGTTGGAATATCACTAGACGCATACCAGACAGGACTTGTTCCTGTTGTTCCGTCAGAGCCAAGATATTGCCCAACTGCATCCGGGTCAATAAATGTCCCTGTTGCTACATTAGCCCAATATACAGTAGTACCATTTGTCATTAAAGTTTGCCCGCTAAGACCTTCGCTTGCAAATATTTTTGATAATGTTACCGCTCCATCCGCTATTTTACTTGAAGTTATAACTCCGTCCATAACAGATAACGCATAAGGGCTTGCAGTTAAAGCTGTTATTCCTCCAAAAGTAGTCCCGTTATACGAAACTTTCACCCAAACAGATTGGTTAAAAGAGTTACTGATTGATGTAACATCAAATGTCACGCTGTAAAGTCCGTTGTTAACCTGCACGCCATTCTGCGTAATAGGACTCCCTATTTGAATTGATCCTCCGGAATCAGAGTAAAAAGTAAATACAAAATTACCTGTACTGGTAATTGGGACACCCGCATTATCAGTCAGCCTGCCCTGAAAAGCCAATGTTTTTGGAACATCGGCATAAACGCCTGCACAAAAAATAACAAGCCCCACAAACGCCAACAAAGACAGTTTCAACAATTTTTTCATAATTCTCTCCATAGTACTTAATATGAATTGCCTACAGTATAACCGTAAAAAAGTAAACAACATAGATTCCGGATCAATTCCGGAATGACAACTCTATTACTTAAGCGGTTTCGCGCAGTTCACGCAAAATCTCAACTTTCTTCCCGCGGGAACAGTATTTATATAACCGCAATGAGGACACAATATCACTTGAACATCTTCTTTTTGCGCCGGCGGAGCAACAACTTTTGGCTGCCTTGCCGGTTTCTCCGGTTTTGGCGGCGCTTCCGGCTTAACAGGAGGAATAATTGCTTCAGGAACTGTTATGGGTTCCACCGGCATATCCGGCACCATAACCATTTTATGATTATATCCTTTGCCCGGCGCCAGAACAACGCTAAATTGTTCTTCGGCGTATCCGGTAGCTACAATTTTCCCTTTTACCGAACCCGGATCAAAAACATCTCTCCAAACGCCTTTATTATTTGTTCTTCCGGCAATTTTATTGTCAATCCAGACAAAAGCGTTTTCAATAGGGATGTCTTTATCTCCGTTCTTACGTAACACTGTTATATTCAGAGGAACTTTTGAATATACCATTTCCGCATTAATAGAGTTAATATTTGATATATCCACGTTGCTTCTTACAAAAGGTTCAAACTCGTTAGCTGTAAAAGTAAATTTGTAAATGCCGCTCGGAAGCGGAATAGTAACCGGTTTACCGGTACTGATTTCTCTTGTAGTCTGAAATTCGTTGCCATCAATTCTAAGCTTAGCCACAAAAGATTCGGAAGAAGCTTTTGCAGATCTTACCCTGAATGTAATAAGCTTATTCATAAGCACGGATACTTCGGGTTTGGAAGTAGCGGTAACAGTAACTTCTTTTAACGCTTCGCCGTAACGTCCGTCGGGATCAAGAAATCTTATTTTGTAAGTTCCAGCCGTTAAATTCGTTTCTAACGGAGTATACCCTCTGGGCTTTGCTTCGCCGTCAATATGAACAAGCATTTTTGACGGAACGGAAGTAAGTTTATGCCGTTTAAACATTCTGCCTTTCATGGAAAATACATTTTCGCCGTTTATATTTTTAAGATCGGTTTCCCAAAAACGCTTATCAATGTCCGCGAATATTTCTTCTTGTCTCGATCTTGAAAAATCTATATTGGCAAAACCGTCTTCACGGCTTCTTGCCTTAGAACCTAAATCTTCAAAGCCGTCAAGAACAAGCCTGACAGTATGCTCTCCGGCTCTCAATGACGTTCTGCACGGCGTAACGCCGAATTTATTGCCGTCAATATAAACATCCGCGCCTTGCGGATCGGAATCTACGCTAAGGTCAAAATCAAAAATTAATTCTATTCTCTCATTTCTTGCCCTGTCGTTTTTGCTGGTTCTTTCTTCAATTCTGACAACGCGCTGAACAGGTCTGAAGCCTTCTTTTAAAGCAGTAATAATATATGTCTGCGGAGGAACTTTTCTTAAAGGAATAGGCATAGCGGAACTTTCGTTCTGCAAAATTACCGCACCTTCCCTGGTTTTCATATTAACAGTCGCGCCGGCAGGAATTGTGGTAATAACAACGTCCGGCGGATACATTTTCGCGAATATTGCTTTCCCGAAAGGAGTAATCTGCATAAAAATATCCAGACCGAAAAATAAAAGTATCGCGAAAATCAAAAGAATTATCAGTCTTATTATTTTTCCTTTAAGCTCTCTGAATTTATTTACAAACCAGTCCCCGACTTCTTCAAAAACTGTTTTTCCTTTGGCTTCGGCTTGAGCTTGACCGCCTTGCGGAGGCGCTTGCTGAGCAGATTGCTGAAAATTAGGAACAGGTATTTCTCCGGCTCCGGACATGCCCGCATTTTGGACGGGAACAGCTACCGCCGCTGCTGCCGCCATGGCAGCGTCCTGCGGAAAACCCTGAGGAATAGGCGGGATAAAAGCAACCTGTTGATTAGAATCATCTCCTACTATAAAATCGGCGCAAATTATTTTTGGAATAGCCGAGTTGTTTTTTATTTCCTGCCTGTCTAAAGATTTAACGCTATTAACAACTGCGTCGGAATCAGTCATTTTATCTTCCAAAACCTTGGAAACAAATGAAGATAAATCAACGGCAAGTTCTTCGGTTTCAACGCCTTTTAAAAGCCTTCTTAAATCACGGTACATCTCTATGGCTCTTTCGTATCTTACATCTTTACCTTTTTCCAAACACTTAGAAAGTATATCTCCCATTTCAACAGGAAGCTTTAAACCTTCAAGCGACGCCGTATCAAACTTATGAGAAGTAATTTGTTCTTTTATCTCGGGATTAGTGCCTGAATAAAGCTGTTTGCCTGTAAGCATTTCGTACAGAACCACGCCTATAGAAAAAATGTCGGAACGGTGGTCTACATCCGATTCTCCTCTTATCTGCTCCGGAGACATATACGGATATTTTCCCGTCACGACATTCTGTTTGATGCCTTCATTTATTTCATCGGCGGTTTTTGCAATTCCGAAATCACTGAGTTTTACGTTTCCGTCAAATGAAATTAAAACGTTTCCCGGAGATATATCGCGGTAAACTATTCCGAAAGGTTTGCCTGTTATGGAATCTCTGGCTACACGGTTTGCATAATCAATTGCCTTGAGCATGCTTATACATATTAAAACGGAAAGTTCCCAGGGAATTTTTATCTGAAGTTCATTACATCTTCTTATTATGTCTTCCAAATCAACGCCGCGGACAAAGTCCATCGTAATATAAAACGAACCGTTGTTGCCTCTCCAAAAATGCTGTACCCTTACAACGTTATCATGAATAATGTTTTTTGCTATCAAAGCTTCTTTATAGAACATTTCCACAAATTTAGGTTCGGAATATTCCGGCAGAAGTTCTTTTACTGCGATAAAATTTCTGAGACTGAAATCATATGCCTGCCATACGGTACCGAAACCGCCCTGGCCTATTTTTTTTATAGTCACATACTGGTCGTTAATAAATAAACCTACATCCAAACCGTTAATAGATTGAGTCTCATTCATTTATCTTTCACCCTTTTATAATAATATGCACATATTATATATATTAGAGAAAATTTTTACAACTGTTTTTATAAAAATTATTGTTCCGGGCTTTCCGGTTCGGCATTATTTTCAACAACTTCAACAATTTGCTCCTCAACTACTACGGGCTCACCGGACTCTGGCAATTGCTGTTCGGCGATTTCAGCTTCTCCGTTATTAAAAGGCAATTCGGGTTCGGGAGGATTTTCAGTCTGCTGCGCTTCTTTAGACATATTTTCTATTAAAGGAAGTTCACTTAAATGGGCAAGTCCGAAATGTTTTAAAAAATCCTGAGTAGTACCGTAAAGCAAAGGTCTGCCCAGAGTTTCTTTTCTCCCCACGATCTTTATCAGCTTCCTTTCAAGAAGAGTATCAATCACGCCTGACGATTCCACGCCTCTTATCTCATCAATTTCGGCTCTTGTTATAGGCTGCTTATAGGCTATCATCGCTAACGTTTCAAGCGCCGAAGGAGAAAGCTTCAAAACAGTTTTTTCTTTAAGAAGCTTTTTTATCCAATGTGAAAAATTTGTCTTTGTAGCAAAAGTCCAGCCTTCGGCCACAAATTTAATTTCGTACGGTTTATTCATATTTTCGTATTCAGTTTTTAATTCGTTCAAAAGAGTTTCAAGATTTGCCGTATCCGGATAATCTTCTTTTATTATATCTTTGAGTTCTTTCAGACTCAAAGGTCTTTCCGATACAAAAAGCAGCGCTTCCAAAACTTGTTTAACTTCAGATATTTCCATCGTCTTCCCCTAGATTTTCCTGTTCGGTTTCCGGTTCAAGTTCAAAATCGGGCGCAGACGGCTCAGCATCAGCCGTTTTTTCTTCTTCAATTAATCCCAATTCTTCTTCCTGTTCCTTTACGCTGTCTCCGATTTCTTCATTATAAACTTTATAAATTCTTATCTCCTGAAACAACTCCGACTGTTTCGCGGCAATCTGTCTGTTTTTTATAAGTTCCAAAACAGCCATAAAACAAACTATCAAAGCCATTCTGTTTTTTTGTATTTTTAAAATTTCGGAAAAAGAAATATACTGTTTGCCTTCAAGTATGTCAAGAATTTCCCTTATTTTTGTTTCTATAGGAATTTCCTGATACATTATTTCTTTAATATTGTCAGGCAGAGCCGTCAATGCTTCGCGAAAACTTTCCATTAATTCAAAAAGAGTCGCGTCTAAAACAAAATCATGTTTATTAATAACAGGCGCCGGTCTGTAATAAACCTGTGAGCTTTCTATGGATTTATAAGATAAAAGTTTTCCTATTTCTTTATATTTTTGATATTCAAGCAATCTGTTTTTCAAGTTATCAAACGGATCTTCTTCTTCGCCTTTTTCGGATTCCGACGGCAAAAGAGTCTTTGCTTTTATCTGCATTAGAGTTGACGCCATAACAAGAAATTCACCGGCAATATCTATATTCAACTCTTTCATCAGATTAAGATAAGAAAGATATTCGGAAGTTATATCAGCTATTTTTATCTCGCTGATTTCCAAATCTTTCTTTTTTATTAAATGCAAAAGAAGATCTAAAGGACCTTCAAATGTGTCTAAATGAATGTCGTAACTCATACCAACCTTTTAACTACGAAGTTGGGAGGGTGAGAGGTTGAGAAGGTGAGCAAAGACAAAGTCGTTACCCAACATCCCATCTTCTCATCATCTCATCTTCTGATTTTAGAATTTCAAAGCTTTTCTTATTTCCGTCATTGTCGCCTGCGCCGCTTCTTTGGCTCTTGCGCAGCCGTTTTCAAGTATCTTTTCCAAATATGCTTTATCGCTTATTAAATCTTTTCTTTTTTGCGCGAGCGGCTTCATAAATTCAGACAACATTTCCATAATCTGTTTTTTGCAAGCCACACAGCCTATTGTTCCGGCTTTACATTCCTGCTCTCTTGTTTTGTAATCAGGATTAAATATTTCGTGAAACGCGAAAACCACGCAGCCGTCGGGATGTCCCGGATCGTCTTTTTTTATTTTAAGCGGATCCGTAAACATAGCTCGGACTTTTTCTTTCATAGAGTCATCATCTTCGCCCAAGAAAATTGAATTTCCATACGACTTAGACATTTTTCTGCCGTCAAGCCCGGGAACTCTGGCGGATTTTGTAAGTTTTTCTTTCGGCTCAACAAGTATATCTCCGTAAAAATTATTGAAACGTCTTGCGATTTCTCTGGTAAGCTCCAAATGCGAAAGCTGGTCTTCGCCGACAGGAACGATATCCCCTTTATAAAGAAGAATATCCGCCGCCTGCAATACCGGATAACCTAAAAAACCGTAATTATTTAAATCCTTATTTTCTATCTGAGTAATCTGTTCTTTGTAGGTAGGACATCTGTAAAGCCAGCCTAACGGCGTTATCATGGACAATATCAAAAAAAGTTCGCTGTGCTGCGGCACCTGCGACTGTTTAAAAACAACGCTTTTTTCGGGTTCAATGCCCGCGGTAAGCCAGTCGGCAAGCATATCCAAAGTATTTTCATCGATTTTTGAAGTGTCGGCATAATCGGTGGTTAAAGCATGCCAGTCCGCTGACATATAATAACAATCGTATTCATTTTGAAGTTCAACCCAATTTTTTAACGCTCCGAAATAATGCCCGAGATGAAGTCTCCCGGTAGGACGCATTCCCGACAATACTTTTTTTCGCATTTCCGCCTCATCAGCCTAGGATTAATTTCATGAAAAAATTTACGACAGGACCGGCAATTTTCCATATTATTCCGGAATACAACAAAGCAAGCAAAATTATAAAACCTATATACGGATTTATGTTAAGATATCTGATTGCAAGCTCTTCGGGCAAAAAGTAAGTTATGACTTTCGAGCCGTCAAGCGGCGGAACAGGTATAAGATTTATTACCAAAAGAACAACATTTACCATTACCATTACGTACAAAAAAGTTTGTATAGAAGCACCGAAACCTGCAGCAAAATCAGGATATGCCTTTATAAGCCTTATCCCTATGCCTGCCGATACGGCAAGCAAAACATTAGATAAAGGACCTGCCAATGAAACCAGCGGAATATCTGCTTTAGGATTTTTAAGTCTGTAAGTATTTATGGGTACCGGCTTTGCCCAGCCGAAAAGTATAGGGGCATTCATCAAAATCAACACTCCGGGAAGAACTATAGTACCGAACAAATCTATGTGAGGAATAGGATTTAAAGTAAGCCTGCCTGACATTTTGGCAGTATCATCACCCCTGAGGTAAGCGACATATCCGTGCGCGACTTCGTGTATAACAACCGAAAAAATCAAAACTACTATATATATAAGTATTGTCATTGACATTTTATAACCCCGGTTTTTATAAAATTTTATATTTTTTCAGCTTTTTTGTCAATTAAACATTTTTTATTGATTTTTGAAGCCTTTTTTATTAAACGCCTAGCCGTAAAAGCGATTGCGATAATTGCAATAACCGTACCTTCTATTATAAGAATGCGGTATTTAGCAAACAATTCTCTGGCATAATGTTCCCCGCAAAGCCACATTCCAAGAAACAAGGCAACCCATGAAAGCAGATATATTCCTGCGCCTATGATATAATACCTTTTTTTACATTTTGCTTTTGCAAGATGAATAAACCATACAAGCCCTATCCAGCCTAGCGGGAAGTTTACGATTATTAAAATTATTCCGATTATAACTTGGGGCTGCAGGCTTTTAATAAACTCAATCATTATTCAGCCTTTTTTTGACATCGGAAAACAGTGATTTGTTTTTTGAAATACGATCAAGAAGTTTTTTGTAATTTAAAAGACTGGGATTTTGTTTAAGCAAAATTTTCAAAGCGGAAACTATACTGTTTTCATCAATGGTTTTACTGCCTTTCAAAACCGGTAAAACCTTTGGAATGGAAAATTTTCTTGCAACGCTTGATGAAATTTTTAATGCGCCGATTCCTATTTTGGACGCAGTATATTCTAAAACAGACTCTTCATCTTCAACTTCCTGCTCCGCTTTTAAAATTAAAACCAAATCTTCAATGCCGAAAATAAGAAAAGGCTCATAATTGATTTTTTGTTTTTCAGTAAAATTATCAATAGCCGAATGGAACTCTTTCAACATTTTTTCCCTGCATTGCGCCGCCTGATTTTGAAAAGCCAGAGGGTAAACAAAAGCAATAAGCTCATTTTCGCTGTCATGGTAAAGAATAAAACACTCGGCGTAAAACATCTCGCCGCACTGAGGACAGGAAACGAGATTTATTTCGCCGGCTATTAAAGCTTCTTTTAGTTCCGGATTATCGGAAACGCTTATTGCGGAAGTTAACTCAGCCTCAAACACATTGCCGCAAGGACAGGTTATTTCCTCTAAATTTGAAATAGACATAGAGAAATTCTACTATTTTAGGAATAATTTATCAATGAAAAGATAACGAAAAGATGTAAAAAACTTGTTAATTATTTGAAAAGCTTATAATTGACATTTCTCCTGTCAAAACCAAGAGGGTTAAAAGCCGAAGCCGCCAGCATATACCATCCGGTAGAAGACGCGGAAGAAACCCACTGCCCTTTTTTTCCACGCGGGATTTCCCATTCATCGCGAAAGCTGGTGAAAATTTGTTTTTCACCCGGTTTTTTAGAAGTATACGGCAAAGCCCCGTCAACCATACCGCAAAGCGCGGAAGCTTTGTCCATTTCGTTTAAAAAATATATGGCTTTTTGTCTGAAATAATCGGCGCGTTTAGCGTTTCCTTTTTCATGCGAATATTTCGCCATAACCTGCATGGCAACTATATGAAACCCTGTTCCTTCAAACCAAACCATTTTATAATTTTTACGCCTGCCTTCATAATTCGTAAAGTCATATCCGCGGACTTTTTCTTTCCCGATAACATCTTCAATAAGATAATGTTTATCGGCAAACTGCATTAAAAGGAAAGGGTCAACGCCGAGTTCTGCAAGACGTTTGGGACCTAAGGCAGGTATAGTCCATGAAATTGTGTCCAAGGCATCCACCTTATCAACGCCTTTTTCATTTACTCCTACATTAAAAGTTTTTTTGTTTTTATCATACACAACTTCCATAAGCCATCTTTCAATGGCGCGCATCTCTTTGTTCATATCTACTGCAGAATAACCTCTACGGCTAAAAATCTTTTTTATTTTATCGTCTTTAACATCATATATCTGTTTGAGCATTTTTAAAAGTGCGTAATGACCGACTATATTTTCAGTAGAATAAGTTTTAGCCCAGTTTGGTCCCCAGCCTGAACCCATTGAAACAGCCCCTCTCTGACCATCTTTCAGAGTATAATGAGGAATATTTTCAATCCATTTGCACACATCTATAATAAACGGCAAAAAATCAAGTTTGCCGGTAGCCGCTGTATATTGAAGCGCCGCTATTGCCACCCACGCAGTAGGACCTACATGCATTCTATCTCCGTCAACACCGATTACAAGCCCTCCTTGAAAGCCTTTTTTATCCGTTCTGTAACTGTTAAAAAGACCAAAACTGTCGTCGTATTTTAAACGGTAAAACTCATGCCTGTAAACGTTTAAAATATCATGGGCTTTTTTGGGTTGACCGCAAACCAAATAAGAAAGCGCCGCTATGGCTCCGTCATAAGTAAAAGATTGCGAGTCAAGCGAACCGCGGGCACCAGGAATAAATGTATTGGTAAACATGTCGTAACTGTTAATTGAGCTTCCTTTGAAGCTTTCAATAAGACCGGTTCCTGCGGAAGTCTGGCGGGAAAAGTAATTTGAAACTTTAACTTGCATTTTATAGTAATTACTTACGGCTTCCGGAGATAAAAACTGTTCTCGGTATTTTTTATTTACTAAATCGCCGGCGTGAACCGACGATGAAAATAAAATAAAAAGTAAAATATATAATATATTTTTTAAAAATTTATTTTTCATAATTTTTGATTATATTCGAAAAGCCTTTTTATGTCAAGAAATATTTTGTAACAATAGATAAATGACATCAAAAACAAAACCGGATATTTAACGGCAAAATAAACGGCAGCAGCAATTTTATTTTCGCTGCAGCCGTTTCTTATTCATTTTTCTCTCCCTAGCCAAAGAGAGAATTGAGGTGATGGTGAATTACCAACTTAAGCATCTTTCATACCTTTTTACAAAATTATCATTGAATCGCCGTATGAAAAAAATCTATATTTTTCTTTTATGGCTTCAGCGTAAGCTTTAAGTATTAATTCTCTTGAAGCAAAAGCGCTTGCCATCATCAGCGGAGTAGATTTCGGCAGATGTAAATTTGTTATAAGCCTATCTACGATTTTAAATTTATAGCCCGGAGAAATAAAAATTGAAGTTTCGCCTGAATATTCTTTTATAAAAGTTTTTCCGTTTTCTGAAATCCCCGCTTTTGAACAGAGCGATTCCAAAGCTCTTGTGGAAGTAGTCCCTACCGAAACAATTTTTTTATTGTTTTTTACCGCATTATTTATTTTTTCGGAATTTTGAGAATCAATAAAAAAATTCTCAGACATCATGTTGTGATTATTTATGTCTTGGCTGACAATAGGTTTGAATGTACCCCAGCCTACATGGAGAGTAAGCGTCGCTATTTGAACGCCTTTTTCTTTAAGTTTTTTAAAAATATCTTCGGTAAAATGAAGCCCTGCCGTAGGCGCAGCTATTGCTCCGGGAGTCTGCGCGTAAACAGTCTGGTATCTTTCTTTATCAAAATCAGAAAGTTTTTCAGCAAGTCCTTCCTTCCTGTTTATATACGGCGGCAAAGGCATAACACCGTTTTTTTCAAGAAAACTAACTATATCGGATTTATTAAATTCTATGATTGCTTCGCCCGCTGTTGTTTTGGATTTCACTTCGCATTCATAGCCGCCGTCAAAATAAACTTTTTTCCCTGTTTCCATAAAAGGTTTAATTAAAACCCTGTGTTCTTTGCCGGCAGAACACGGGTCAAGAAAAAGAAGTTCAACTTTTCCGCCGCTTATTTTTTTCCCGAAAAGTCTTGACGGGACAACTTTTGTCGTATTGATTACGATACAATCACCGGGCTCAAAATAGTCAGCTATATCTGAAAAACTTTTATGATAAAATTGACCGGTCTGCTTGTCAATAACAAACAAACGTGAATTCTGCCTGCTTTCCATTGGTTTTTGAGCTATTAGCTCCTGCGGAATATCGTAGTTATAATTGTCTAATATGTTATCGCCTGACTTTAACTCCACTCTTTGCTCTCCAAATTTTATTTATACACTACCTTTTCAAGTTTTGTCTTAGGATAATAATGCGCCAAAATCTGCTTGTAAGTTTTACCAGCATCGCCCATCCCTTTTGCGCCCCACTGGCACAAACCTACTTTATGCCCCCATCCGCTGCCTTTAAAAACAAATTTGTTCCCCTGCTTTTTTATGCTTTCCAAAGTAACGCTTTTCACCTGCCACGCATCAACTGCAAGTCGAAATTTATTAGCATTCATAACCAATGTCCCTTTTGAATGTTTAATTTCAATTTCTTTAGCCATGCCTGCCTTGGTTTTATCCTTAATTTTTATGGATTGTATCGCGCCGACTTTATGGCCTGCGGTTTCAAGTTTTTTTATTATAAAACTTTCGTCGATGCTTGATTCCCAATTCGAGTGCGGCGTACCCGAGCAGTAACCGCATTTAACGCCCAAAAGATATGCAGGAGTAGTGCTCAATCCCCATACATATTTAGGATCTTCGGTATGTCCCGCGCAATTAGCGTGAAAAAAAGTATTGGCAAGCTTTCCGTCGAATGTTAAAACTTCGTTTTTTGTTTTAACTACCGCTGTATTGCTCGGAACTGTTTCCCCCTCGGCTCCGCCGTAAACCTGACAATGCGTAGTGGAACACAAATCAAACCCTTGTGCCGAATGTTTATTCAAGTTCGCAAGCAGATATGTTCTGCTTATAACCGCCTGAGCTTTTAAAGTTTCAATTTTCCAGGATGTAGGCGCTTCCTTAGGCAAAACGCCTTTAAGATAGTCATCAACAGGCAAAATATTAATCACGTTGATTTTATTTCCGGACTTATTAACTGTCAAATAGCCTCTGTAAGCCTTCTTATCCGCAAATATTAATCCGTTTTTGCTGTCTATTCTAACAGGCAGCGAAAGCGAATATTTTCCCGCTGTAAGATTTTTTCCGTCAAAAGAAAGCTTAACATTTCCTTTTGTAAGTTTAAGATTTTTACCGGTTGAGTCAGTAATAAAAAAATCTTTTGTGTTTGCTGCCGTAAAAGAATCGGCGTTTATAATAATGCCGACTTTTATGTCTTTTCTTACGCTGTCTATACAATAAGCGCAGGTAAAAAACATGCTAAAAAACAACACTGCGATGAATTTGGCATAAAATTTATTTTTCATATCTTTCCCTGTAAGACTTTGCGCAGCCGCAGTATTTTTGAATATAATATCCCGCTTTTCTTAAAGAATTTTTACTTTCGTAAAATTCAGATCTGAAATCTTTATATAAAAACCCTGAGGTATATTTTTCAGAAATTTTTTCGGCAATTGTTTTTATCAAATCATGCTTCTGGTACGGACTTGATAAAAGGGATGTTGAAAAAAAATCAATTCCGTTGTTTTTCGCAAAGAGTGCCGTTTTATCTATACGAATACTATAACAATTTTCACACTGCTCAAGATTTTCGGATTTCCAAGCATCGTAATTATAAGAAAAATCTTCTTCTTCAAAAAAAGTAACATTTAATTCCGCCGCGTAACGGATTGCGGCTTCTTTTCTTTTTTCGTATTCGTCTTTATCGTAAATATTAGGATTATGCCAGTAAAAAGATATGTCAAAATCATCTTTTAGCATTTTTACCGCGGAAGCCGAACATGGAGCGCAGCAAATATGTAAAAGAAGTTTCTTCTTCATTTATAAAAACTCTTTCTGAAAATTTTTAGGAATTTGCGCGCCGACATGCCTGTAGCCCGCTTCGGTAACAACGCGGCCGCGCGACGTACGGACAATAAAACCGGATTGTATAAGATAAGGCTCGTAAACGTCGGTAATAGTATCAGATTCTTCGGAAATCGCCACGGCAAGAGTATCAACGCCGACAGGACCGCCCGCGAATTTTTCTATCATTGTTTCAAGTAAAAGCCTGTCCATTTTATCAAGACCGGCATTATCAACTTCCAAAGCGTCAAGAGCTTTGGACGCGACCTGACACGTAACTTTTCCCCCGGAAATTTCCGCAAAATCCCTTACTCTTTTTAAAAGTCTGTTTACGATTCTGGGCGTTCCTCTGGAACGTTTCGCTATTTCTTCAGCCGCGTCATCATCTATTTCAAGATTCATTATCAAAGCGGAACGTTTTACTATCATTATAAGTTCTTTAAGATTGTAAAAATCGAGATTTCCTATTATGCCGAATCTGTCTCTTAAAGGACTTGAAAGAAGACCTGCGCGGGTAGTCGCCCCGACTAAAGTAAAACGCGGTATGGGAAGAGGATAAGTTCTTGCGGAAGGACCCTGCCCTATTATAATATCAAGTTTAAAATCTTCCATAACAGCGTAAAGAGATTCTTCTACAAGGTGATTCATTCTGTGAATTTCGTCTATAAAAAACACGTCGCCTTCGGAAAGACTTGTGAGAATTGCGGCTAAATCGCCGACTTTTTTTAAAACCGGACCTGAAGTCATTCTGAAACTTCCGCCCATTTCTTTGGCGATAATATGCGACAGCGTTGTTTTGCCTAGTCCCGGCGGAGCGTAAAAAAGCGTATGGTCTAAAGCCTCTTTTCTTTTTATAGCAGCATCTATAAATATTTTTAAATTCCCTTTAAGCTTGTCCTGCCCGATAAAATCAGCAAGCGTCCGCGGTCTTAAAGAGTTTTCTATTATATTTTCGTCAACAAGCTGAGATGATTCTATAAGCCTTTCCATTTCATCCATGTTTTTTCCCGGTTAGATATTGCCTATATATTTCAATGACTTTTTAATCAATTCTTCAATGGTAATATTTTCTGAATCCGCATAGGCGGCATTTACAGCATTTTTTGCTTCGGATTCTTTATAGCCCAGAGAAATAAGAGCCAAAACCGCCTCGGACACCATAGGGTTAATCAAAGATTTTGCAGTTTCATGCCATTTTTCGCCGCCCGAAACATTAACCTCTGTTATTTTATCTTTTAAAGCCGCAATAAGCTTGTCAGCGGTCTTTTTTGTGAAACCGAATATATCGTTAAGCATAACGGCGTTTTTTGCCATAACGGCAGTTTTAAAATCCGCGAAAGATTTAGATACTTTATCGGTATATTCCATGGCTTTTTTCGCGCCTGTCCCGGGGACTTCATCTTTTATCAAAAGATACATGTCCCTTTCTTCTTTTGTCAAAAAACCGTATAAAGATATTACTCCGCCGTACATTCCGGCAACAGCTTCAACTATATAAATTTTTACGGAAGAACCCGGCTCAGGAAGATTTGAAAAAGTAGAAACAGGTATAAAAACTTTATACCCTATTCCTCCGGCTTCTACAATAATCTCACCGGATGTTTTAGAATCCAGCGTTCCATTTATGTATTCTATCATGGTTTAATTATACAAAATACGCCAGAAGATGAGAAGATGGGAAGATGAGATGTTGAGTGACAACAAAAGAATTGCGCAGTTGCCCAACCTCTCACCTTCTCAACCTCTTAGCTTCTGACTGTTGGTATTGATATGACACACAGCCATCGCGAGAGCATCGGCGGCGTCATCGGGCTTGGGGATTTCCTTGAGCCTTAAAAAAGTTTTTACCATATGCTGCATCTGGTGTTTATCCGCGGAACCGTAACCGGTCAAAGCCACTTTTACAAGACGCGGATTATATTCGAAGAGAGGTATTTTATTTAACGCCGCGGTTAAAACAATTGCTCCGCGCGCCTGACCTATCGACGCTACGGAAGCTGATTTTTTTAAGAAAAACAATTGTTCTATGGCAATAACTGAAGGTTTGTATTTGTCTATTATGGATTGGAGTTCCAGATTTATGTGTTTAATCCTGTCTATAAGCGCGTCTTTCGGAGAAGTGGTTATACAGCCGTAATTTAAAGCAGACAAATTATTTACGGATTTAGCTTCTATAACACCCCATCCGACCAAAGAAAGCCCGGGATCTATTCCGAGAACTATCATGCGTCTATTTTTTCCATTTCTTCTTTTGAAATATCAAAATTTGAATAAACATTTTTAACGTCGTCATGTTCTTCAAGACCGTCCATAAGTTTTATCATGCTGCTCGCGTCATCACCTGTAAGTTTAATATAAGTTTGCGGTATCATTGAAATTTCGGCAGACAGCGTTACAATGTTTTTTTCTTTTAAAGCATTTTTCACATTATCTAAATCTGACGCAGAAGTTATCACTTCATAAACATCCATGTCCGGCTTGCTTCTGAAATCTTCCGCGCCCGATTCCAACGCTATATTCATCAAAGTTTCTTCGTCAGCCGCGCTCTTATCCACAACTATATAGCCTTTTTTTTCAAACATCCAGCCTACGCATCCGGTTTCGCCTAAATTTCCGTTATGGCTTGAAAACATTTTTCTTATTTCAGATGCCGTTCTGTTTTTATTATCGGTAGTAGCCTCTACTATCAAAGCAACGCCTGCCGGTCCATAGCCTTCATAAACCATTTCTTCGTAAATCGCACCCGGAATTTCACCGCTTCCTCTCTGAATGGCTTTTTTTATGTTGTCCTGCGGCATATTCGCTTCTTTAGCGTCATCTATGGCTTTTCTTAAACGGGCGTTATTTTCAATCAACGCGCCGCCTTCTTTAGTGGCAACTACGATTTCTCTTATAATTTTTGTAAAAGCTTTCCCTTTTTTCGCGTCAGTAATTGCTTTTTTGTGTTTAATACTTGCCCATTTATTATGACCTGACATAACGCTCTCCCGTAATAAAAAATTTAATAATTTAACGTAAAAATAAGCTCGCCTTTATTGCTAAACGCTTGTCTTTTAACCAATTTCCCCTTAACGTATGTATCTATGTAAATAGGTATTTCCGAATTATTATTACTGAATATTTTTGTTTCCCCGTGCTGGAGATTATTGGAAAAATTCATAATCGTCTGTATGCTGCCGTCTTCATAAAATTTTTTAGATATTCCTTCAAGTTTGTCTCTGGAATAGTTGAATTCCGCAAGAAGCACGCCGCTGGAATCAAACTCTCTTCTAAACCCTTCTCTTTTTCCGTTCATATATTCGATTTCAATCTTTGTCTTCCCGTTGACAAAAAACTCTTTAAATACTCCGTTAAGTTCGCCGTCTTTATATTCCGCTCTCGACAAAAGAGTACCCGTATCGGAATATTTACGGACAACTCCGGACAGCAAACCGTTAGCATAAGAAGCTTCTTCTTTAATAATTTTGTTAGGATAATACTCTTTTAAAGGACCGTGAAGCTCTCCGGCTTTATAATTCCTTACCGAAGCAACATTGTTATTCGGATAATATTCTTTAACTACTCCTTCAAACCTTCCCGCGTTATAATTATATTCCGCGGCTATATTTCCTTTATCATAATACTGAACAATCAAACCGTCGGGAATTTTGCCTTCAACAATCGTCTTTATCCCTTTACTGTCTATACTTTCCACTGCATAAACAGTATCTCCATCGGGAGAAACATATTTATAACCTTTCGGGGCTCCGTTTTCATACCTGCCTGTTTCGATTTTTTTCGCTGTTACAACAGCTTTTCCGGCTATTTGGTCATCAGGGCCTAAAACTCCGAAATTATCTTTTTTCCCCGTATTAGAACAGGAAAATAAAACAAATAAAAAAAATGACAAGAAAGCAAACTGCAACATTTTTTTCATTGTTTTTTCCTCTTCAATCCTACATTTGATTTTAGTTCAAACACCGCTTTTTTTAGTTCGTTTTCAACAGCGGACAAATCAACCATATTTTTTCTCTTGGCTTTCATTTCTTTTGCAAGATTCACAGCCTGCTCTACTTTATATTTATTTGATTCGTCAGACGGAATCGCAAATTCGGAAACAACATTGACGCGGTTTTCGGAAATCTCGATAAATCCGCCGGTAACGGAAATCTCTTTTTTTTCTTCGGGAGTTTCTATTAAAATATTACCCGCGACAAGTCTTGTAATAAGATTTGTATGCCCCGCCAAAACAGTAATCACGCCTGCCGCCGTCGGAAACATAACCGACGTTGCAAAACCTTTATACGCGCTGCCTTCGGGAGATAAAATTTCTATTTCAAATGTGTTCATAAAAATCCTTAAAACAACAAATTTCAAATAACAAAGAACAAAGTTAAAATTATGTATTTTCGTTTTACGAAAACCTATAATAAATTTCGGCAAAGCCGAAATACTATATTTGAACTTTGTACTCTGAACTTTGAACTTTTTATTTTGTCTTTCCTGCTTTTGCTACCGCTTCTTCAATTGTTCCCACCATATAAAAAGCCTGTTCCGGCAGAGAATCATATTTTCCTTCTATAATACCTTTAAAACCTTTTATTGTATCCGATGTTTTGACATATCTTCCCTCAAGCCCCGTAAAAGTTTCGGCAACATACATAGGCTGAGTCAAAAATCTCTGGACTTTTCTGGCTCTGGAAACGGTAAGCTTATCTTCATCCGAAAGCTCATCCATACCTAAAATCGCTATAATATCCTGCAAATCTTTATATTTCTGCAAAATCTTTTTAACTGCCATTGCCGTATTATAATGGTCTTCTCCGATAATATTCGGATCTAAAAGTCTCGACGCGGAAGTTAAAGGATTTACCGCCGGATAAAGCCCTTGTTCCATAATAGCTCTATCCAAAGTCAGCGTTGCGTCTAAATGAGCAAAAATCGCGACCGGCGCCGGATCGGTATAATCGTCGGCGGGAACATAAACAGCCTGAACGGAAGTAACAGAACCTTTATTGGTTGATGTTATTCTTTCCTGTAAATCGCCCATATCCAAAGCCAGATTCGGCTGATAACCTACGGCTGACGGCATTCTTCCGAGCAATGCCGAAACTTCGCTGCCTGCCTGCGCGAATCTGAAAATATTATCTATAAATAAAAGAACATCTTCGCCTTTTTGATCGCGGAAATATTCCGCCATGGTAAGACCTGTCAAAGCGACTCTCATTCTGTTTCCGGGAGGTTCGTTCATTTGTCCGAAAACCAAAACGGTTTTATCCATAACTTTTGACTCTACCATTTCCATCCATAAATCAGTTCCTTCTCTTGTTCTTTCCCCGACGCCGGCAAAAACAGAATGACCTTTATGAACAGCTGCAATATTTCTTATAAGTTCTTTAACAATAACTGTTTTTCCGACTCCCGCGCCGCCGAAAATTCCTATTTTTCCGCCTTTGGTAAATGGAGAAATCAAGTCTATGACTTTAAGTCCCGTTTCAAGCATTTCCGGAGTTGTTTTTTGTTCGGTAAAATCCGGAGATTTTCTGTGAATGGGATGTCTTTCAACAGACGCTTCAATTTCGCCTAAAGCATCTATGGGTTTGCCTAAAACATTAAAAATTCTGCCAAGCGTCTTTTCTCCTACGGGAACGCTTATCGGAGCATAAGTTCTCGACGCAAGCATTCCTCTCTTCATTCCGTCTGTGGAACCCATTGCGATGGTTCTCACTTCCGAATTATCCATTTCAAACATTGTTTCAAGAGTCAAATCGCTGCCGTCAGACATTTTGAGCGTTAAAGCTTCGTAGACTTCGGGAACCGCGCCTTCGAATTTCAAGTCGACTACCGCTCCCTGAATTCTTATAACCTTTCCGCTTTCTTTTTTTTGTTCCGTTGCCATTTTGCACCTTCTATTTATTAGTTTTTGCCGTTTATTCGTAATTCGTAATTGCCGTTAAATAGCTTGTCCGTTTGCCAAATCTAAAATTTCATTAGTAATTTTTTCCTGTCTGGACTTATTGTATATGTTTGTCAAAGAAGCCGAGATTTCATTTGCGTTTTCTTTGGCATTGCTCATCGCGGTCATTCTTGCAGCCTGCTCTGAAGCATAAGAATTCATAAGCGCGTTATAAAATTCTACTTCAAAATAATAAGGAACTATGTCTCTCAAAACCTGCTCCGGAGACGGTTCAAAAATATAGTCTATGCCTGAATCATTAAATCTTTCATCAGGTTTTATCGGGAAAATCTCATCCACAACCGCTTCCTGAATAAGCATATTTTTAAATTCCGTATATACAATCGCGACTTTTACGACTTCACCGGACAAATAAAATTTTCTTGCTATGTCTATCATAGGAAACATATCATCATAACGGGGAAAACCCGTTCCCATAGGAAAAGACGCCAGCACATTGTAATCGTATTTAACAATTCCCGAAGCGGCTTTTTTTCCTACCGCTATAACATAATCGTCTTCGGATATATAAGAACTCGCTTTTTTCAAAAGATTAACCACAAGACCGCCGCACAAGCCTTTATCCGGAGAAATTACAAAAACGGCTTTTTTGCCTTCTCTTTCTTTTGAAAATTTCTCAACACCGTCCAATTCTTTATCGGCAATCATTTTATGAACTACATTATATATTTTTTTCGCGTAAGGACTGTGTTTTTCCACCGCGGCTTGAGCTTTGCGGATTTTAGACGCCGCAATCATTTCCATAGCCTTAGCTATCTGCGCTATGCTTTGGGATGTCTTTATTCTTTTTTTAAGCTGCTGTAGATTTTGAGCCATATTTTAACTCTTAAAATTATACTCTGCCTTTTTTAAATTCTTCCATGGCATTTTTAAGTTCTTCTTTTAACTCATCGTCAATTTTTGCGCCGGTTGAAAGTTTTTTTACTATTCCGGGATACGCTTTCTTTATATGATTAGTCATACTGTCAGTCGTTTCTTTTATTCTTCCGACATCAATATCATCAAAAGCCCCTGACGTTACTGCAAAAATCGATAATATTTCAGATATTTCATCGTAAGGCGTATATTGCGGCTGTTTTAAAATTTCGGTTATTCTTTTGCCTCTTTCAAGCCTGTTTAAAGTATCTTCGTCTAAATCACTGCCAAATTGCGTAAACGCCTGCAATTCCCTGAACTGCGAAAGCTCAAGGCGTACGGGACCGGCAAGCTGTTTCATAGATTTTGTCTGAGCTGCTCCGCCTACGCGCGAAACCGATAAACCTACATTAATCGCCGGACGTATTCCCGAATTGAATAAATCCGCTTCAAGATATATCTGACCATCTGTAATGGATATTACGTTTGTAGGAATATACGCAGACAAGTCATTGCCTTGCGTTTCTATTATGGGAAGAGCTGTAAGAGTTCCGCCGCCTCTCGCGTCGGACATTCTGGACGCTCTTTCAAGAAGTCTTGAATGTAAATAAAAAATATCGCCGGGATAAGCTTCGCGGCCCGCGGGTCTTTTTATCAAAAGGGAAATCTGCCTGTATGCCCACGCGTGTTTTGTCAAATCGTCATAAACAACCAAAACATCTTCGCCTTTATCCATAAAATATTCGCCGATAGCGCACGCGGCAAGAGGAGCTATATACTGCATCGAAGCCGGATCGGAAGCGGTCGCCGCGACTATAACCGTATAATCCATAGCGCCTTCTTCTTTTAGTCTGGCCGCAATCGCCGCAAGATTGGATTTTTTCTGACCGATTGAACAATATATGCATATTACTCTTTTCAAACCCATGTCCAGTTTTTTCTGGTTTATTATTGTATCAATGGCAATGGCGGTTTTTCCGGTTCCTCTGTCGCCGATTATAAGCTCTCTCTGTCCTCTGCCTATAGGCGTCATTGAATCTATAGCAGTAATGCCGGTTTTTAAAGGCCTGTCAACGGAACTTCTTTCAATTATTCCGGGAGCAATTTTTTCAACAGGATAATTTACGGGGTTATCATGTTTTAAATCTTTACCGTCTATTGCCTGACCGACGGCATTGATGACTCTGCCTATAAGTTTATTCGACGCGGCAATATTTAAAACCTTTCCGGTGGCTTTTACTTTCATTCCTCTCACGATATGTCCTGAATCCGAAAGAAGAACTATAGAAACATAATCTTCATCTATATTTAAAACAAATCCTAAAGAACCGTCGTCAAATTCCACTTCTTCGTAATAACCGGCGTTGGAAAGTCCCGATGCTCTTACGATTTCGTCGCCGATAGATTCCACTACGCCAAAATTTACAAGCTCGGGATTTATCTCTTTTGAATACAATTGTTCTTCAATTTTTTTTATTATTTCTTCGGGTTTCATAATTTGCTCTCTGCGTAAAATTAATATCTGCGGACTAAACCGACAGATTTTCCAAAGTTCTTTTTATTATTCCTGAAACGCTGTAATCCAAAACAAAGTCGCCGTACTCAAAACGCAATCCGGCTATAAGACCCGCGTCATCGCGTATAAAATTGACTTTTCGTCCCGGAAACATTGAAATAATTTCTTTTTTCTTTTCTTCGCTTAATTCACCGGCAAAATTTGCGGAAACGTTTTTATCTTTTATTTCGCGCGACAATAAAAGCATGAACTGCTTAAGGTCTTTCCTTGAAAACATTGAGAAAACATGCTGTAAATCTTTATCGGAAAGTTCTCCAGCACCGATTATTGACTCGGAAAGTTCCTTAATTTGCGCTCTTTTCATAATCGCCCTTTTTTATTTTTTCAAGCGCGCGCGCCGTAACTTTTTGTTTTTCATCTTCGGTAAATAATCCCTCAAGAGTTTTGGAAATAACTTTCCCCGCGATTTCCACGGACATCGCGCCGATTTGTTTATTCATATTCTCAAATTCCGCCGATGCTTTTTGTTTTGCTTCTTCGATAATCTGCTGAGAACGGTTTTTAGCGTCCGCCGTAAATTTCTCTTTTGTTTCATCTAAAGCGGCTTTAGCTGAAACCGCAAACGCATCTGCGTCTGCTTTCGCGCCTGCAAGAATTTTTTGTCTTTCCTGCGCGGCATTTTCCAAAGCAATACCGGCGTCTTCGGCGTCTTTCAAGCCTTTTTCTATTTTATTCTTTCTTTCATCCAGCTTTTTCATTAACGGGTTATAAAGAAATTTCTTTAATATAAACGCCACTATTAAAAAATTTATAACCTGAAAAAGAAACAGGGATGTTTCAAGCCCGAATATGTTTAATATTTCTTCCATTTATCACACCTTATTTCCAAATAAATACGCCTACAAACGCGAGAATAGCGAGAGCTTCTACAAAAGCTATTGCTAAGATCATATTGCTTTGGATTTTTCCTGTAGCTTCTGGGTTTCTTCCTATAGCCTCAACTGCTTTTCCGCCGATGATTCCTATGCCTATTGCAGGACCTAAGCAAGCCACCGCGAAAATAATACCGCCTACGATAGAAATACTGCTCATTTTAGACTCTCCTTTTTTAATGCGACTTTTCTGTCAAAACTGTCATAAATGCCATTGTAAGCATGGCAAACACAAATGCCTGAATAACTCCGACAAACATTTCAAACGCGAACATAACAAAAAAATATTGCGTTACTCCCAAAGCTATGTCTCCCGCGAAAATATTTCCGAAAAGACGGAAAGAAAACGATATAAATTTAACAAATTCGCTTATAAGCTCTATCATACCGACAAGCAAAAAGAGCCCGAACATTTTTAAAGAAAAAAATCTGCCGATATAAGATTTTATTCCGGTATATTTTATACTGTAAAAATGCGACATAATAACTGAAATAACGGCTAAGGCAAGAGTTAAATTCAAATCGCTTGTGGCAGCCCTGAAAAGAGGAACGCCATGTTCATGACCTTCCGCGGCATGCTGAGAAAAAAACCTTATACTTTCAAATCCCGGAATAAATTCTATTAAATTGTTAAAGATTATGAAAATAAAAAACGAAAGGACCCAAGGATATATAAACGATACTCTGTCTCCGGCTATGTCTTTTGTCGCAGAGTAAAAATAACCCATTACTGATTCTACCGCGTTTTGAAGTCTTCCCGGACGCAAGGACATGGCTTTATAAACAGAAAAAACCATTAAAACTATGATAATATCTACTATCAAAGTAACAAGAACAGTATTTGTTACGGGAAAACCCGCTATCGTAAATAATACACCTGGACTTATCTGCATATCAAGCCTTTATTTAGGTAAAGCTCCGACTGCCTGCAAATATCTTATAGCATCTTCGTCTTTAGGATCAAGCCTGTGAATTTCAACCCACTGTTTGAAAGCATTTTCATTGTCTCCAAGGTTAGCGAAAGCAACTGCCAAATTCTTCCTGACTACAATAAAATTAGGCACAAGTTCAAGAGCTTTCATATACATATCTCTTGCCGCTTCAAATTTACCCTGAAACATATTCAGATTGCCAAGCTGGGAATAAGTTTCCGCGTAATCCGAAAGCCGCCTTGAACCCCAGTCTTCAACCCAGAAACTATGAGGAGGTCTCTTCAAATTATCTACAAATCTTATATGCTGGAATAAAATTTCTTCGGCTTTAGCGAAATTGCCGATATTCGCGTATAAAGTGGCAAGCGCATAATAAGTTAACGGATATATAGGGTCAATCATTATGTATTCGTTAAAACTTCTTATAGCATTATTAAACGAATCCGTTATTTCTTTCTCTTGTCTTTCAATAACTTGCTGAGGTCTTCCTTCTGCTATATATTCTTCTCTTAATTTTTTGTTTCCTTCCCACATTTTAGCATACATTGTTCCGGCAAGATATTTTGATTGTACATAATTAGGAGCAAGTCTCCATAATTCTTTAAATGTACGTTCAGCCATAAGAGGGTCGCCAGGCTTCCATCTGTCAACGTGAACGTTCGCCCTAAAATATTTTGACATCGGAAAACCCGGATTATATCTGTTTACCGCTTCATAAGTAGCTATCGCCAAATCCCAGTTTCCCTGTTTGGAATATTGTATAGCCCGCGAATGAAGTATATCAGCTTTAAAGAAGCCGCCGAAAAAATAAATAGCATAACCTAAAACCGCAATAATTATAATTTGTATGGCAGCTTTTACATACCATTTTAATACTCCGGGAGACAATTTATCTTTTTTATTTAACAGTTGAACGCTTATGGATATCGTCACGCCTATTAAAAGCCAGAGCATAACTCCGGAAGATACAAATCTCAATGATACGCATACAAAATCGTGCGACAATTTCGCGGCAAATGCCGCAAGAATGCCAAGCTGTATATAGGCCAAAGGATCGTCACGGGTACCTTTTCCGCCGATTAAAAAAAGTATGTTTTTATATCCTAAAGTAAAGATAAAAACTATAAGCAGCATAAATATCGCAATGCCTATAATACCTTCATCAAACCATACTTCAAGATACTCGTTTTCGGGATGGTCGCTTTCGGTATTATGTTTCCCTTCAATAAAAAATATCTGGGGTCTTCTCCATGCCGGATAAGTCACATAAAAAGTGCCTATGCCCGTTCCCAATACAGGATTTGTATTTATCATTTCCCAAGCCGAAAGCCATGTAAATACTCTGAAAGAAATACTGTCCGGTCTCTTTTTTGAAAAACTGAAAATCCCGAAAAATGCTATGACGGCAATAAGTGCTCCGGTTATAAGAACCGTAGTAATTAATTTTTTGCTTATTTTGTCTTTAAGAAATGAAAATGCGTAAATAACAACAAACGCCAAAGTGCCCGCGGCAAAACCAAGCCAAGCACCTTTAGAGAACGTATAAATAGTATTAACACAAATTAAAAGCCATAAAAACAACAGATAGAAGTTACGTTTATATATAAATAAAGCCAGAACTATAGGACTCATAACTATTAAGAAATCGCCGTAAAAATTAGGATTTCCGAAAGTTGACATTATTCTGTTTCCGAACGCTTGTCTCCACAGGAAAGGATCAAGACCCGCAGTATGGTGCGGCGCGGGAAAGAACTTATGATCAAGAATCTGTATAAGACCGTAAACACAAACGACATAACCGGCTATGATAAGCCAATTTTTTATTCTCAGCAACTTTTTTTCGGTATCAAACTCGTTTACTATTATAATAGCAAACGCGCAATAAATGAATCTTTTGACAAATTCAGTCAAACTGCAAAGAGTAAAAGGTGATATTGATAAGGATAAAATACCTGAGGCAAGGAAAAGCAAAACAGGAAGAATAAACAAAAACTTATTTTTAAAAAAATCAAAACCGCCCTCTTCTACCTTTAAAACCAGCCAGCTCATAACCAAAAACAGCCCGCCTACGTGCAAAAGAGTTATCTTTATTTGCGCGGAATCATATGTTTTCAAATAGAAGCTTACCGCGATAAGAAAATATAAAACCGGAAGACCAAAAAGAATAACAGTCCTTAGGCTTTTTTGCATAATTTGGGAATAGGAGGCCATATAAATACCTTCAAAATTTTAATAATATATAACTAAGTGATTATACATTTTAAGACGTCCTTAGTCAAATTACTTTTTTTGTTTTATTTGCTTTGGCGCTGAATTGCAATCGTTCGTATTTTTTAAGCAATTTCAACAACTCGCAGTATATAACGACTTTTCAAATAGTTGAAATTGAACAATCTTAAAAAATACTCACTCATATACGCAATAATGCGCCTATCGCAAACAAAACAGGGATTTTAATACAAAACAAACAACGGCGGTAATTTAATTCTTACCGCCGCTGTTTATTTGTACTTTGTTAATTGTTATTTGCCGTTATTTCATCACAATCTCAGCTCTTCGGTTTTGAGCTCTGGCTTTGTCTGTTCCACTCGTTTCCGCAAGTCTTGTTTTTCCATACCACTGCTTTTCCAATACTTCTGCTTCTATTCCCAATTCTACCAGCTTCTTATACACTGTATCCGCTCTTCTCTTTGACAATCCTTCATTATACTTATGGCTTCCTTTTTCATCCGTATGTCCTTCTATTATTACCGTTACGTTTTCATCCAGTTCCTTCAACTCTTTCAATGCCCTTGCTATTTCTTCCGTTGCTCTTCTGGCTTGAGAATTCAAGTTAGATCTGTCAAAATCAAACAATATTTTTGTCATTTCTATCTGTTTCTTTAATGCCGCTATTGCTAGTTGTCTTGCTCTTTCTTTCGCCGCTCTATCTGCAGCATCCCTTGCTTCTGCTTCCATTCTCGCCTGGTCTGCAAGCCTGGATGCTTCTCTCGCGTCATACGCGCTTGTGTCTTCCGATTCCGCTTTCTTTGCGCTTCCAAATCTGTAACCTATTCCGGTTTCTCCCACTACCTGATGAAATCTCTCTGCTTTCTCATACGAACCCATTGCAAACAACTCTACTCCTTTCCATATATCTACGCTAAATCCTAATTCTGCTTTTCCTGACAATAAATTGTTTCCCGCTCCGTATATATCAAATTCATTATCCAAATTGTTTAACGCTGCCTTAAATATTCCTTTGCTGCCTCTTAAATTATATCTTGCTCCCAATTCTCCGTACCATCTCAACTCTCCTACCTCTTTTTCCGCTCTCAAGCCTGCTATTGCATTCAATATTTCAAACTGATTGTCTTTTACCGTCAATACTGCCGCTGCGTTTCCATATCCTTTTTCCTTAAATCCGCTTGTTCTTATAAAACTTCCGTCCACGCCTGCAAACGGACTTAAATTAAATGCATCGCTTTCATATACTTTGTAAAATGCTTCTAGATTCGCATTGATGTTCCAGCCGTCATATTCGCTTTCTGCTCTCGACTGCAGTAACGTTTGATATCTTTGGCCCTTATACTGCTGATATCCTCCGCTTAGCTCACCTCTTATTGTCCATTTGTTTATAAAGCTTCCCATATACAACCCGCCGCGGTAATCGTTTATGTCCACTATATCATCCCACTGATGTGTATCATGCTGACCGCCGCTCAGGTAATATCCCATCATAAAATTACTGCTATTGCTGTATTTTTCTAAACCTAATATCAAATAACCGTTACGCGCTTTAAAATCTCCGCTGTTACTGTCTTGTTCCATCTTATATTGCGAACCGTATATTCCTGCCCACACATTATAACCTTCATATCCGCTGTCTCTTCTGTCCAATATTCTGTGATATGCCTGTCTCATCTGCTGACCGCTCATCAACAATGCATTCGCGTGTATACTTCCTGCTACTTCTTCCATTACTCTCATTTTTCCGGCATCATCCAGCGGATCCATTATCCCTATTATCTTTGATATATCATTTATTTTATCAGTATCCCCTGTTGCAGTTATTTCATCTATTATTTTTGCTACTTCCGTATTATTATGATCTAAGCCGAGGATATTCATGTAATTTGTTTCTACATTTTTTAAATGCA
>Ga0123353_10000158_pt1 | contig 85571 bp, 64 predicted proteins | sample TergutLab28metaG_3_FD_92763 | JGI IMG/M metagenome (GOLD analysis project Ga0123353, IMG submission 92763) | Labiotermes labralis P3 segment gut microbial communities from Petit-Saut dam, French Guiana - Lab288 P3 | ecosystem: Host-associated > Arthropoda: Insects > Digestive system > Gut ...
ACAGAGAAGTTAAGCCCGTTCACGCCGATGATACTGCACGTTTGCTGTGGGAAAGCAGGTAGCCGCCTAAATTTAGAGCGACCTTTCGAATGAGAGGTCGCTTTTCTTTTGCGGTGCGGGAGATGGCGGTAGCCGCATAAACACAACAGCCTATCATAAACAAAGAACGGGGGGTTGTGCAGATTAACACAGGCGCGTGCGAAGTATTTTGCTATCTTTGTTGGCAAAACCAAATTTTTCTATGAATGAAAAGAATTATTACTATGGTTGCATTATCCGCCCTGATGGCTGCATGTGGGAATAAATCCCGAACCGGCGAACCGGCAGCTATGGAATCCCCCGATAGCGTTGAAACGATCCGTTGGAATGGGTACACGAAGATTGAGCCGACTCAGATCGATCGGAACGCCGTTGCTCTTTTCTCCGAAGATTGGGCGTTGATCACCGCGGGCGATGAAAAATCATTCAACACCATGACTGCCAGCTGGGGCGCTCTCGGAGAACTCTGGATGAGACCGGTGTCTATTATTTTTGTGCGTGAAAGTCGCTATACGCACCAATTTCTCGAACGGAACGAGTATTACACGCTTAGTTTTTTCGATGAGCAATATCGGGAGCAGTTAATGCTTTTAGGGACCAGATCGGGGCGCGATGGCGACAAGGTCAAGGAGTCGGGATTGACCCCGATGGTAACTCCTTCGGGATCGATGGCCTTCGAGGAGGCGCACATGATCATAGAATGCAGAAAGCTATATTCGATAGCTTTTCGGCAGGAGGATTTCAGCGATCCGGCGGTTTATCGTGCGATTTACGGTGGAAACGACCCTTCCCGTCACACCCAGTTTATAGGTGAAATAGTCGGTGTTTGGGTCAGATAGGACTACTGTTTTATCTCGAATAGCCGCTCATAAATGAGCGGCTATTTTTTAAGAATCTCTTTTTTGCGGGCAAAACAGTTATAATCCGCAACGAAAAAAGTCGTACATTTACAGTTTGTAAACACTAACCGTAAAAAGACGAAACACACATGTCATACGAAAATTTTGCAGACCGCCATATAGGGGTTACCGAGAGTGATCTGAAACAAATGCTCGGTAAGATCGGCGTGAAGAGTGTCGAAGAATTACTGTCGCAGGTCATACCGTCCGATATTCGCCTCAAAAAACCATTGGAACTGCCGCAAACGGGGATGAGCGAGCATGAGTTCACGGCTCATATACAGGCACTTGCGAATAAGAACAAACAATTCCGGTCGTTCATCGGGATGGGTTATTACCCTGCAGCATCGCCGGCGGTCATTCTGCGCAACGTATTTGAAAATCCGGCGTGGTACACGTCATATACGCCTTATCAGGCCGAGATTTCGCAAGGGCGGTTGGAGGCATTGCTCAATTTTCAGACGATGCTAATATCGCTCACCGGTATGGAGATAGGCAACTGTTCGTTGCTGGACGAGGGTACGGCGGCGGCCGAAGCGATGGCGATGATGTTCGGGCTGCGCTCGCGCGATGTCGTGAAAGAGGGGCGTAACGTGCTTTTCGTGGACGAGAATATTTTTCCGCAAACGCTGGACGTGCTGCTCACGCGCAGCGAGCCGTTCGGAATCGATATTGTGGTGGAAGATTTTGCGTCGTATGAATTTACGGGCAAAGAGTTCGGCGTGATCGTTCAGTATCCGGCGGCGAACGGCGCGGTACGCGATTATGAAGATTTTGCCGCACGGGCGCATTCGCATGGCGCGATGGTAGCGGCGGTGGCCGATCCGCTGAGTTTGGCGGCGCTGCGCGCTCCGGCCGAGTGGGGTGCGGATATTGCGGTGGGCTCGACACAGAGACTCGGCTTGCCGATGGGCTTCGGAGGGCCGCACGCGGGATATATCACGACGAAGGATGCTTACAAGCGCAATATGCCCGGGCGCATAATAGGCGTATCGATCGACCGGCTCGGCAATAAGGCGCTGCGCATGTCGTTGCAGACGCGCGAGCAGCATATAAAGCGTGACAAGGCGACGTCGAATATCTGCACGGCGGCGGCGCTGATGGCCTCGATGTCGGGGTTTTACGGCGTCTATCACGGGGCCGACGGATTGCGACGCATTGCGCGGCACGCGCACAACTGCGCGGTGGCGGTGGCAGAGGCGTTGCAGGCGTTGGGATATAAGCTGACGGAGAGAGAATTCTTCGATACTCTGGAAGTTGCGGCCGACGCAGCGGTGGTTCAGGATGCCGCGTTGGAGTGCGGGATAAACTTTTTCTATCCCGACGAGGGGCACGTGCGAATGAGTTTCGATGAGGTTACCTCGCCCGAAGAAATCGAAGCTGTGGTGGGTATATTCGCGACGGTTGCGGGTAAGAAAGCACCGAAGACGGCGCTGAAAGATAGGGCGATAGACGTGCGACATGCGCGCCGCACGGAGTTCATGACCGAGCCTGTATTCCGCATGTACCGCTCCGAGACGGAGCTGATGCGCTATATAAAGCGTCTTGAACTGCGCGATATATCGCTGGCCAACAGTATGATTTCGTTGGGGTCGTGCACCATGAAACTTAATTCCGCCGCATCGATGATGCCGCTGAGCCTCAGTGGGTTCGGCAACATTCACCCCTTTGCGCCACGTTGGCAGGCGGAGGGTTACCTCGAAATGATCCACGAGCTTGAAAAAGATCTGGCGTCGATAACGGGTTTTGCGGCTACGTCGCTGCAACCCAACTCAGGCGCGGCAGGTGAATATGCCGGACTTATGGTGATTCGCGCCTATCATCAGAGCAAGGGCCAGGGCCATCGTAACGTGGTGCTGATCCCTGCATCGGCGCATGGCACGAATCCCGCGACGGCGGCGATGGTGGGCCTGCAAATAGTGGTCGTGAAGAGCGACGAACGCGGAAATATCGACGTCGAAGACCTGCGCACGAAAGCCGCCGAACATGCCGGCGACCTGTGCGGACTGATGATCACCTACCCTTCGACGCATGGCGTTTTCGAGAGCCGTATTCGCGAGATTGTAGATGCCGTACACGATGCAGGCGGGCAGGTATATATGGACGGCGCGAATATGAATGCGATGGTAGGGTTCAGCACGCCCGGGTTTATCGGGGCGGATGTGTGCCATCTCAATTTGCACAAAACGTTCGGAATGCCTCACGGCGGTGGTGGGCCGGGCGTAGGGCCGATCTGCGTGGCGCGCCATCTCGCACCGTTCCTTCCGTCGCACCCGATAGTCGATGCCGGAGGTGAAGAAGGTATCACGGCCGTTGCATCCGCGCCGTTCGGCAGCCCGTTGCTGTTGCCGATAACCTACGCCTACATCAAAATGCTGGGCGAAGAAGGGATGCGCCGCTCGACGGTAATGGCGATCGTTAATGCAAACTACTTGGCGGCATCGCTGGCCGACGAGTTCCGCACGCTGTTCACCGGCGAAACGGGGCGCGTGGGACACGAGATGATCATCGACCTGCAAAATTACCGCAAGGACTACGGCATTGAGCCAGCCGATATGGCGCGCCGCCTGATGGATTACGGTTTCCATGCCCCGACGCTCTCGTTCCCTGTCCACGACACACTGATGGTCGAGCCGACCGAGAGCGAGTCGAAAGCCGAAATAGACCGCTTCGTGGCGGCAATGGTGAGCATCAAACGTGAGTGTGAACGCGCTGTGGGAATTGCCGATAACGTGGTGGCGAATGCTCCGCACACCGCCGTCGAAATTGCCGGCGGATGGTCGCACCCTTACACGCGCGACGAGGCCGCATTCCCCGCAGAATGGACGCGCGCGAGCAAGTTCTTCCCCGTTGTCTCGAAAGTCGATGCGGGTTACGGCGACCGCAATCTGTTCTGCACCTGCGCACCGCTTTATAATAATGACTAACGTTAAAAAATAAAAATATGAAAATCGGAAAAGACACATTCGTTTCGTTAATTTACGCGCTCACAGTAGATGGGCAGGTCGTGGACAGCACCACTAAGGAGAATCCGTTGCAATTCCCGTTCGGCGAGGGTTATCTGCTGCCGAAGTTCGAGGCGCAGATAGCAGGTCTCGGCGCAGGCGACAAGTTTGACTTTACGCTCAGCGCGGCAGATGGCTACGGCGAAGTGGCCGAGCAGGCGATTGTCGAGTTGCCGGAAACTATCTTTATGATCGACGGCAAGGTAGAGGACGGTCTGCTCGTGGTCGGCAACCAGATCCCGATGAGCACGCCCGACGGTCAGCGGCTGGTGGGTGTCGTGCGTGAGGTGGCCGATGGCAAAGTGCGGATGGATTTCAATCACCCGATGGCGGGCAAAACGCTCCATTTCATGGGCGAAATCGTCGAAGTGCGCGAAGCCTCCGATGACGACTGCTTCTCCGATATGGACACGTCGGGCTGTAATTGTGACAGTTGCGACAACGCCGAGAAAGGCGGTTGCGGTGGGCATTAATATCATCCGGCAGGCTGGAAGAAACACGCGTATGAAATGATGAGCACGGCGGGACGCGAAACCAAACCCCATGTGGGAATTTTCGGGCGGTGTAATGCGGGTAAGAGTTCGTTGCTGAACCTGCTCACAGGTGCTGAGACGGCGATCGTTTCGCCCGAAAGCGGAACGACGACCGATACTGTGCGCAAAAGTTGCGAAGTCGCGGGCTTGGGGCCGGTGATTTTTATCGATACTGCGGGTATGGATGACGGTTCGCCGCTCGGTCGGCAGCGTGTCGAACGTACTACGGAGGCGATGCGGCAGGTCGACTTGGCGTTGTTAATCTATCGTGAATGGGGCAGGCCGGAGGAGGAATTGTTGCGACAACTCGATGCGATGCAAGTGCCGGTTGTCGTTGTGAATAACAGTGGGGAGGCAGCGGGCGACGGACTTCGTGTCGATGTCGCAGGTGGTGATGCAGAGCAGCGCAAGGAGCAGCGCGAGGCGCTGTTCTGCGAGATAAAACGGCGACTGCCTGAGAGCGCTTACACTGCGCCGTCGATGTTTGGCGGGCGCGTTGCGGCGGGAGATGCAGTACTGTTGGTGTGCCCGATAGACAGCGGCGCGCCTGCCGGACGCATGATACTCCCTCAGATGCAGGCGATTCGTGAACTGCTGGATATCAACGCAATACCCGTTGTGGTGCAGCCGGAGCAGATCGGGCGGGCATTAGACGGTTTTAGGCCGGTGTTGGTGGTTACCGACAGTCAGGTTTTCGCGGAGGTGCGCGCGGCAGTGCCACGCGAAATAGAGGTGACATCGTTCAGCATCCTGCTGGCTGCCGCAAAAGGAGATTATGAGCTGTATCTCAGGGGGTTGGATGCGGTGGAGGCGTTGAAAGACGGCGATCGCGTGCTCATAGCCGAAAGTTGCACGCATCAGGCGGGCTGCGACGACATCGGTCGTGTGAAAATTCCGCGATGGCTCGCGGAATATACGGGACGCAAACTCCGGTTCGATGTCGTGAGCGGTCTTGCGCCGTTGCCTGCCGACATGGCCGAATATGCCCTCATGGTTCAGTGTGGCGCGTGTATGGTGACGCGAAGCCAACTCCGCAACCGTCTGAGACAGGCCGTCGAAGCAGGCGTGCCGGTAACGAATTACGGCATGTTAATACGTGAAATTCGCAAATAATTACGGCAAATAACTGCTACGGCGGCAACGTTTTTGCGGGTATCATTGAAAATTTTGCACGCCGATGCAACGTTTTACGTTCCCGCAGCGTCTTATATACGAGTGCCGCTTTCTACGCGGTGTTCGTATATAATACATTTTAAAATATTATTTAATAGGGGGAGATTACCTCGTAGCATACAGCTGCGAGGTTTTTTGTGCCGCACACGCGAGTACTTAAAGAATTATGAATATCGCCGGTTGTTTGTCGAGATCGGCGGGTGGGGATTTGCGCCACTCGGCGACGGTGGCGGTACGTATGCGCTCGGAGGGTGAAGTTATGTTTACGGCGATGGTTAGACGCGTGTCGGGTTGGCACGTAGCGAGTAAGTCGCTGAGTAACTTCGAGTTACGGTAAGGAGTTTCGATAAATATCTGAGACTGGCGTTCGGCGATGGCGCGGCGTTCGAAATGACGGATGGCCTTTGTGCGCTCGGCCGAACGCACGGGCAGATAGCCGTTGAATGCGAACGACTGACCGTTCAGTCCCGATGCCATAAGGGCGAGCAGTATCGACGACGGCCCCACTAACGGCACTACGCGGATGCCGTGACGATGACACAGTGCGGCGACCTCAGCGCCCGGATCGGCGACGCCCGGCGCTCCTGCCTCCGATATCACTCCGGCGCTTCGTCCTGCGAGCAAAGGCGCGATAAGGCGTTCGATATCGTGCGGCGGCGTGTGTTCGTTCAATTCGGCGAATTCGAGCGTGTCAATAGGACGTCCGATTCCCGCTTTGCTCAGAAATCGCCGCGCCGTGCGCAGATTTTCGACTATAAAATAATCGAGCCGCCGCATCACATCGAGGTTTGCCGCCGGAAGGACATCCCAAACGTCACCGTCCCCGATCGGACATGGGATCATATATAGCGTGCCTTTATCCATTTTGTGTCCCGCGCGTGGAAATACTTATATCACTTTCTCGGCTCGAAACGCCATTCAAACTGCGGTGCATCGGGAGCAATGGATGTGGTGCGTAATATCGTGCCCGGTCCGGGGTCTGCCACGAGATTCCGGTTTGCATAAACGTTCCAGCCCTGCGCGAACGACAACTCGTGACGGAATGACCCGAAAGTGCCTGAAAGCGAGAGCGGCCGGTCGGTGTAGTGGTAATAGATGAACGATTTGCCGACGGACGACCCCGTGCCCGGCCAGTCGGTCAGAAAAACGCGTCCAACCACCTTGCCCTCAGTATTATATGCCAGGATATCGCCGAGTGCGGCAACGCGTGCATCGGGGTCATCGGCCATTGCTCGCCAGTGTCCCTCGTAGTCCCGGTCGTTGTCGCGCACTGCTTTTTGCAGTTGTTCGTACTCGAACTCTGTCGGAAGTTCGAGCGTGCCTTTATTGTCTACGAACTCTGCCTCGACGGTGGCGATCACCTGCCAGTCGAAGCCCGTTATCTCGGCGCGTAACTTGCTGATAACTACGTCGCTCGGCACACCGACGATTCCCGAAACGGTAATCCGGCTGCCATCCGGCGGCGTATCGACTGTCGGCGGACATTCCAATTCAGATTTTTTACACCCGGCCGACATGGATAACGTCGTGAAAATCAGCAATAAAGCCGCCGCTCGCAAGATAAGGTTGTTCATGCTATTTTATTTATATCATAAAATTAAGCTACTGCAATATGCCTTAAAACAATTCGTCATTCCTCCGTTCTGAAAGAACGGAGGAATCTATCGCTCGCCTTTCAATAGAACAATCTAACGATAGATTCCTCCGCCTTTGGCGTTCGGATAACAGACCCAACTTGTCAACCTCAGACGTAAACCTTCGGCACGGTCTCGCCTTCCAAAACGCGCAAAGCGTTGAACGCCAGCGCTTCCAGCTCGTTCTCACCCGGCATCACCTCGACCGGCGCGATGAATCCGACATGTTCCGCAATGTATGCGCATATCTTTTTATCGTTGGCAATACCGCCAGTAATGATAATCGCGTCGACGCGTCCTTTGAGTACCGCCGCCACCGCACCTACGTATTTCGCTGTGTTGTAGGCGATTGCATCGAGCACCAAGCGCGCCTTTGCATTCCCCTCGTCGGCCATGCGTGACGCATCACGGCAGTCGTTCGTGCCCAAATGCGCCACCAGACCGCCCTTACCGGTTATCATTTTAAGAACCTGCTCTTCGGTGTACTTGCCGCTGAAACACATGCGTGCGAGCGCACCCGCCGGCAGCGTGCCCGCTCTTTCAGGCGACAGCGGGCCTTCTCCGTCGAGAGCCTGATTTACGTCCACGACGCGCCCCTGCCGGTGCGCGCCGACCGAAATTCCGCCTCCCAGATGCACCACGATAAGGTTGAGGTCCTCATAACGCCGCCCTACGCGTTCGGCATACATCCGCGCCATCGCCTTCTGGTTCAGCGCATGGAATATCGAAACGCGCTCCAACTCGGGCAAACCACCGATGCGCGCCACGTCGTCCAGTTCGTCCACCACTACCGGATCGGCAATGTATGCCGGAATGCCCAACATTTCGGCGATGTCTGAGGCAATGAGCCCGCCGAGATTCGACGCATGCTCTCCGCGCGCACTCGCCCGCAGGTCGGCTTTCATCGCTTCATTCACCTCGAAAATGCCCGAATCCACCGGTTTGAGCATCCCTCCGCGCCCGATCACCGCATCCAACGATGCGATGTCGATGTCCGCCTCTTTCATCGTGTCAAGGATTATCCGTTTGCGGAAATCGAACTGATCGGCGATCCGCTTAAAGCCCGCCAATTCCTCTGTGCTGTGGCGCAACGTTATCTCTTTCAGTAACTTACGCCCATCGTAAATAGCGACCTTCGTAGAAGTAGAACCCGGATTGATCGCCAGAATCCTGTATTGTTTCATTGTACCTTTAACTCAGTTGATTATTTTGAACTATTATTTGTCATTCCGGACACTATGTTAAGAACATTCGGAATGACAGCCGGTAGGCAATAAAACACGCGCGCGTGCTATTTTACCGACAAACAAGCCAGCGCTATGGAATAAAGTTTCGTCTGACGGCTGTCGCCGCGCGAAGTCAGTACGCACGGTTTCTTCGTTCCGACAACCATTGCCGCAAGCTCCGCGCCCGCGAATTTCGTGCACGTCTTGAAGAATACGTTCGCCGCGTCGATGTTCGGAAACAGCAGGCAGTCGGCATCGCCGGCGACGCTTCCGGTGAGTTTTTTCACCTTCGCCGCCTCCTTGTCCACCGCAACGTCCATTGCCAGAGGGCCATCCACATCGGCTTTGCCCAGCTGTCCTCGCGTGCCCATCACGGCGAGCAGAGCGGCTTCGGTACTCGACTGCACGCCGGGCAGCAGCTGCTCGCTCGGGGCTATACACGCCACCTTCGGTTTGTGAATACCAAGCACATGCGCTGTGGCTATCAGATATTTAGCGATCGCTGTTTTCTGTGCGAAATCGGGGTAAGGGATGATAGCAACGTCCGACACCGTGAGCAGCTTGGAGTACGCCGGCACTTCGAGCACCGCCACATGGCTCAGCACACCTTTCGGCGGAACGAGACCATACTCCTTATTCAGGATGCCGCGCATGTACTTGTCCGTCGTCACCAGACCCTTCATCAGAACGTCGCCCTCGCCGTCGTTCATCATTTTCACGGCTTTCTCCACGCACTTCACGTCGCTGGTCTCGGCGATGATGCGAAACTGCTTGTGGTCGATTTTTTCTTCGGCGCACACGCGCTCTATCTCAGCCGGATCGCCGATTAGGGTCGCTTCGACCAGCCCCATCTGCACCGCGTCGTTCACCGCTTCGAGAGTGTGGGCATCTTGCCCATAGGCCACTATGAGTCTTTGCTTGCCTTTTGCCTTCGCCGCGTCTACGATGTCTTGAAGTTTATTGATCATATCTTTCGATTTTTATGGTTTTTCTCGCACAAAGATAATAATTCGGCGGCAAATATTACGAAAAAATATCATTCTATCAGAGATAACAGAGGATTACTTCATCTTCGTGCGATTATGTATAGCGTGGGCTATGGTGAGTTCGTCGGCATATTCCAATTCGTCGCCGAAACCGATACCCCGTGCGATACACGTGATGTTGATTTCGCCGGCCACTCCCTCCAACAGCCCTTCCAGCCGGCGCATGATGTAGAACTGCGTGGTTTCGCCCTCGACCGTAGCGCTCACGGCAAGGATTACTTCGCGTATCTCGCCACGCCCGATGTTTTCGAGCAGCAGGTCGATCTTCAAATCCGACGGCCCGATGCCCTGCATCGGCGAAATAACGCCTCCCAGCACGTGGTAAAGTCCTTTGTACTGCCGCGTATTCTCGATCGACACCACATCGCCGACCTGCTCGACGACACATACCGTCGTGCGGTCGCGCCGCTCGTCGAGGCAAATCGGGCAGACATCCGTGTCGGAGAGGTTGTTGCAGAATTTGCAATACATGATATTCTGCCTGAAATCGTCCATCGCTGCCGTCATCCGCCTCACCTCGTCGCGCTCCATGCGCAGCATATACATAGCCAGCCGGAACGCCGTACGCCGCCCGATGCCGGGCAATCGCGTCAACTCGCCTACGACATCGTCCAATAATTTCGACATATCGAATTATTTATTAAGTCTCACGCTGTTCGTTTCGCGGTCGAAGCGCAGCGGCGTGCCCTCGAAAAGCAACTGTATTTCGCCACTGTCGATTAGTTTTTCGGCCGTTCCGTAAAAAAACCGCTCGCCCTCGATCATCGCTATCGTGTCGCACAATTCCAGCGCAATGCCCAGATCGTGGGTCGAGAAAATAATACTTTTCCCTTGAATATGAGCGAGTTCACGCAATAATAGGCATATCTCGTAACGGTTCGGCAGGTCGAGAAAAGCCGTCGGTTCGTCCAGAAGGATTATCGGCGTGTCCTGAGCCAGCGCGCGCGCGATCATTACCCGCTGCCGTTCGCCGTCGCTCAGTGTGTCCATGGCTTTCGAAGCAAAGCCGCTCATCCCGACAAGTTCCAGCGACTCCTGCACCTTCGCGCGGTCCTGCTTGCCGAGTGTCCCCATCCAATTCGTATAAGGCGCACGCCCCAACCCGACGGCATCGGCGACCCGCAGGTTCGTCACGCGCACTTCCTCTGTCGAGACGAAACTGATTTTCTCTGCCACCTCGCGCGCCGACATGTCCGACAGCCGTCTCCCATCGACTGTAATCTCGCCGTTCATAGGCTTTCGTAACCCCGCTATCGTGCGCAGCAACGTGCTCTTGCCCGTGCCGTTGCGTCCCACGAGGGCCGTGAACTCGCCCCAGCCGAACCCGATATCCGCGCGCTCGAACAGCACGCGCTCCCCGTAGCCCAGCGTCAGCCCATGCAGTTCGATGACGTGTATCCTTTCGGTATCCGATTTGGATCGCTGCTTCACAATTAAAAATAAAAAATATTGTCATTCCGAACGCCGCAGGCGGAGGAATCTATCGCCGGTCTGTCTTTGAATTTATAAACTAACGATAGATTCCTCCGTGCTTTGCACGTTCGGAATGACAGATCCCTATCGCATCTGCTGCATCTCGACGAGTCGGCGATAAACGCCGTCGGCAGCCATCAGCACGTCGTGAGTGCCCTGCTCCACGATGCGTCCGCTGTCGATTACGATGATGCGGTCGGCATCGCGCACGGTGCTCAGGCGGTGGGCGATGACGATCGACGTGCGCCCCACGAGCAACGAACCGAGTGCCTCCTGCACCAGCCGTTCGCTCTCGGTGTCGAGGGCCGATGTCGCTTCGTCGAGAATCAGAATCGGCGGGTTGCGCAGCACGGCGCGCGTGATGCTCAGACGCTGACGCTGCCCTCCGGAGAGCTTAACGCCGCGGTCGCCGATGTTGGTGTCGTAGCCCTCGTCGGTCGCTTCGATAAAGTGGTTGGCGTTGGCAACAACGGCCGCGCTTACGATTTCGTCGAACTCTGCCGTGCGCCGCCCGAGCCGGATGTTATTCTCGATGGTGTCGTTGAAAAGCACCGTCTCTTGTGCCACGATGCCCATCTGCGTGCGCAGCGATTCGATGGTGTAATCGCGGATGTCGCGCCCGTCGATAAGGATAGCGCCGCCCTGCACGTCGTAAAATCGCGGCAACAGATCGACCAGCGTCGATTTCCCGCCGCCCGACGGACCCACGAGCGCAACCGTTTCGCCCCGCCGCACGGTGAAACTCACGCCGTCGATCACCGTCCGCGTGCCGTAGGCAAACTGCACGTCGCGAAACTCGATCTCGCTGCAAAATTCTTTCAGCTCCACCGCATCGGGCTTATCGACAATTTTGCTCTTGGTGTCCAGAAGCACCAGCACGCGCTCTCCTGCGGCGATGCCCTGATTGATATTGGCGAATGCGTCGGCGAACGAACGAATAGGGCGCGTGATCTGCGAAAAGATGCCGATATAGGCGATAAACGCCGCACCGTCCAACGCGCCGCGCATCACGAGGCTTCCGCCGAACATCATCAGCCCTGCTAACGCCGTGATGCCCAGAAATTCGCTTACGGGCGATGCCAACTGCTGGCGTTTGGCCATCGAGTAGAGCGTGCGTGAGTACAGCCGGTTAATCGAGTGAAATTTTTCGCGCACATAACCCACTGCGTTGTTGCCTTTTATGACCTTTATCCCGCCCATCGTTTCGTCCAGCGTGCTGACCATCTCGGCGTATGCTTCCTGTGCCGCCATCGCCTTGCGTCGCAGACGCTTCACGATTGTACCGATGACCAGAGCCACCAGCGGCAGATAAACAGCCGAGAATGCCGTGAGCGGCAATGAGATAGCCACCAGCGCGGCGACGTAACCTATGATCAGCAGCGGGTCGCGGAAAACCACTTGCAGCGTGTTGCTTATACAGAACTGCACCACCTGCACGTCCGACGTGATGCGTGAAATTATGTCGCCCTTGCGCTCGTCGGCAAAAAACGACACGTTCAGCCCCGTCACATTGTCGAAAACCCGGTTGCGCAGTTTTTCCAGCGTGCGGATCTTCATCTTCTCCACCGTCTTCTGCCCCAGATAGCGGAACATGTTGCTCAGGAACGCAAAGACGACCAACACTCCCGCAATGAACGCCAGCAGTTGCATCATGCTGTAATTTGCGCCGAAAAGCTTGTAGACGCCGAAGTTCAGCGTTCCGTAAAGGAATTCGCGGTTCAACCCGAACTGCGGCATCGTCGTTACGGCCTGCATAGCCCCGTTCTCGGCGAACAGCGTGTCCAGCAGCGGCATTATCATGATGAACAGTAGCACGTTGAACACCGAATAGAACAACGTAAAGAAAAAATACGGCCACACGTACCGCCCGAGCGGCCGTGCAAAACCGAGTATTCGCCAATAGGTTTTCATTATCTATATACTGTCACTGCCCAACGCGTTGATCTGATAACAAAAGTAGCTATTTTTCGGGGAAATAATTACTTTTGTAGCCATGAAGACTGTTTTAAGCGGTATACGGCCTACGGGTCGCCTGCATTTGGGCAATTATTTAGGAGCGCTGCGCAACTTCGTTAAGATGCAGCACGAGGCGCGATGCTTCTTTTTCATCGCCGACTACCATTCGCTGACGACGCATCCCGATCCCGCGTCGCTGCATGAAAACATACGCAACGTGCTGGCCGAATACCTCGCCGCGGGACTCGACCCCGAAGTGGCGACAATCTATGTGCAGAGCGACCTGCCGCAGACAGCCGAGTTGTCTCTGCTGCTCTCGATGCACGCCTATGTGGGAGAGTTGGAACGCACGGCGTCGTTCAAAGAGAAGATACGCGCCCAGCCCGAAAATATCAATATCGGGCTGCTGAGCTACCCCGTGCTGATGGCCGCCGACATTCTTATCCATCGAGCCGATTATGTGCCGGTGGGCAAGGACCAGGAGCAACACTTGGAGATGACGCGCAAGTATGCACGGCGGTTCAACACACTGTACGGCGAGGAGTTTTTCCCCGAACCGCAGCCCTACAACTTCGGCGAGCAGCTGGTTAAAATACCCGGCCTCGACGGTTCGGGCAAGATGGGCAAGAGCGAGGGCAACGGCATATATCTCTCCGACACGGACGAGGCGATCCGCAAAAAAGTGATGCGCGCCGTGACCGACAGCGGCCCCACTAAGCCCGACCAACCTATGGCCGAGCCGATAGCCAATATCTTTGCAATAATGAAGGCGGTGTCGCCTGCTTCGACGTATGATTTTTTCCTCAGCGCCTATAACCGCTGCGAAATTCGCTACGGCGACATGAAGAAACAGCTGGCGGAAGATATGATAGCCCTTGTCGCACCCATCCGTGCGCGTATCGAGGAGATAAAAGCCGACGGCGCATATCTGCATCGCGTGGCTGCGGAGGGCGCGGCGCGTGCCGCCGCAAGCGCCGATGTTACGATGCGCCGCGTACGCGAAATTATGGGCATTAAGCCGCTGTAACACGCGCGGCCGTTGCGTAGACACCGAGACAACGCGTCGGCGCGCTGTTTCTTCGCTCCGCCGCCGTCGGCGCGCCGAAAAACTATTGTGTGGACAGACCTTTAAGACAGTTCTCCGCGCAGCGAACCGCCCATGCGGGCGGCGACTTCTTGCGGCATGAGACCGAGTCCGAGCAGGTACATCAGTTTGGTGACTGCGGCTTCGGTGGTCATGTCGCGGCCGCCAACCACGCCGATCTGCTGCATCTGCATCCCCGTTTCGTAAAGCTCCATATTGACAGTGCCGCTCTGACACTGGCTGACATTGACCACTACCACGCCGCGCGCTATCGTTTCGCGCAGAGTATCGATAAACCACCCCGCAGTGGGTGCGTTGCCCGCTCCGTAAGTTTCCAATACCACTCCCCTTACGTTCGCCGCGCCGAGTATCGCACGCAGCGTTGTCTGTGTCAGGCCCGGAAAAATCTTCACTATCGCCACATTAGGGTCGAAATGCGTGCAGATTCGCAGCTTTTCTGTCGGCGCGGAAGGTCGCAGTATCGCCGCCCGATTATAATGTATATTTACGCCCACTTCGGCCAGCGCAGGGTAGTTGTCCGAGCGGAACGCTCCGAACTCCTCGGCGCTGAATTTCGATGTGCGGTTGCCGCGGAACAGTTTGTTCTGGAAATAAAGGCTCACCTCCGGCGCCATCGCCTGGCCGTCTTCCGCGCAGCGCGCCGCCGCCAACTCGATGGCCGTTATCAGGTTCTCGCGCCCGTCCGTCCGCAGCACCCCTATCGGTATCTGGCTACCTGTGAAGACGACGGGTTTTTCTAAATTTTGTAATGCATAACTCAACGCTGAGGCCGAGAACGACATCGTGTCCGTGCCGTGCAGCACCACAAAACCGTCATACGCGGCATATTTTTCCCGTATGATCTCCGCCAGTTGCACCCATAATTCAGGAGTGACATTCGATGAATCGATCGGCTCGAACGGGTGCACATCGATACGAATGTCGAGTGATCGCAACGCCGGAAACTCGTCATAGATCGACGAAAAATCGAACGGCGCGAGCGCACCCGTCGCCGCATCGGTCTTCATCCCGATCGTGCCGCCCGTGTATATCAGCAGAATGGAGCGATTGTCCGTGTTTTCCACAAAAACCGGTTTTTATTAATAGTCACACAAAGTTATAAAAATTCCGTACGTTTTTGTATTTTTGTGAAACGTTTGGGAAAACGACGGGAAAACCCACGCATGAGAAAGTTCGTTACATACGTGTTGCTTACGGCGTTTGCAGCGCTGGCGGGCGGTTGCGAGGGCGGGCGCAGGATGCGGCTGATGGAGACCGGCGAACTGTCGGCAATCTACATTCCGCGTCATGCGTCGGGCTTTGCGATTTATGGTATCGGCCAGCGGAGTTCGCTGCTATCGGTGCTCAATCCGTGGCAGGGTGCGTTGGATGTGGAGATGCAGCTTTTCCTGTCGCGCGGAGGTGAAATGCCGCCCGAAGGTTTCAGTGGAACGGTGGTCAACGTGCCGTTGAAAAAGGTGATCTGCATGTCGTCGTCGCATATCGCGATGCTCGACGAACTTGGCGAGACACGTGCTATTAAAGGCGTTTCGGGCGGGCGGTATGTGACAAATCCTTTGATCGTCGAACGGTTCGAAAGCGGCTACGTGCGTGAGGTGGGCTACGACGCACTCGTGAATTACGAACTTATCGCGGCGCTTGAACCCGACCTGGTTATGATCTACGGCATATCGGGGGGTAATTCGCGCATGACCCACAAGCTCGACGAACTTGGCATAAAGTACATATACATAGGTGATTACGTCGAACATTCGCCGCTCGGTAAGGCGGAATGGATTGTGGCGTTCGGTGAGATGTTCGACAAGCGCGACCAGGCGGTGAATGTGTTTAGCAACATCGAAGAACGATATAATGAAGTGCACGCCTCCGTTGTTGCGCATCTTGCCGGTCGCGATTGGGAAGACCGGCGGCCGGTGGTGATGCTGAACGCTCCCTATCGCGATACGTGGTATGTGCCCGGCGACCGCAACTATATGGCGCGCCTGCTGGCCGACGCCGGAGCGCAATATGCCAGCGCGGGCGTGGATAGTTATGCCAGCCGCCCCATAAGCGGTGAGTCGGCGTATCGTTATGCCGTGCTGTCCGACTTCTGGCTCAATCCTGGTCAGGCCGAGACGCTCGACGACGTTCGCAGTCTCAATCCCAAATTCGCCGATATTCCGGCGGTTGTGAACGGGCGCGTTTACAACTGCAATGCGCGTACTACTCCCGGCGGCGGCAGCGATTTCTGGGAGTCGGGCGCGATGCGTCCTGATCTGGTACTGATGGACATGGCACGCATCTTTCATCCGCAACTCCTCCCCGACCACGAACTTTTCTACTTTCGGCGGTTGGAATAGTGGGGCTTTTTATCCGGTAACATGAAAATAATTTTCGCAACGAACAACCGCAATAAACTCGAAGAAGTGCGCCATGCGCTCGGTTCGGAGTATGAGTTGCTTACGCCGCGTGAATTGGGCATCGTTGAAGAGATTCCCGAAGAGCATGATACTATCGAGGCAAATGCACTTCAAAAAGCGCGTTACGTCTACGGGCGGACGGGGTTGGACTGCTTTGCCGATGATACGGGGCTTGAAGTCGCTGCACTGGGCGGAGCGCCGGGGGTGTATTCGGCGCGGTATGCGGGAGCGGGGTGTTCGGCTGCCGATAATGTAGCGAAACTGTTGGCCGCTCTCGATGGCGTCGGAGACCGCCGTGCGCAGTTCCGAACGGTGATCGCGCTGATACTCGACGGGCATGAATATCTTTTCGAGGGACGCGTAATGGGTGAAATAACGTTGGTGACGGCAGGCGACGAAGGCTTCGGTTATGATCCCGTTTTCCGCCCCGAAGGTCGTCAGGAGACCCTTGCGCAGATGTCTATGTCGGAAAAGAACGCGATCTCGCATCGGGGGCAGGCGGTCAGAGGTCTTGCCGAGTTTTTGATTGCACGCGCGTGTGTTATCAGGCCTATCGGATGACAATATACCGCATAGCCACACAATGCTCCTTCCACGAAAAATCGTATAGATGAAAAGCTATAAAGCGCGTGGCGTGGTGCTTCATACGGTGAAGTATGGCGAAAGCGGGATGATCGTTTTCATGCTTACCGACGTACTGGGGCGGCAGAATTACATGGTTCAGGGTATTCGCAGCGCGCGGAGCAAAGGCAATAAGGCGGCGATGTTTCAGCCGATGTTCGTACTCGATTTCGTAGGTTTGGAATCGCCGAAGATGCAGATGCACCGCATGAGCGAGGTGCGTAGCGGCTTCGCTCTCAGCTCGTTGCCATTCGATGTGCGCAAAAGCACCGTCGCTCTTTTCATGGCCGAAACGCTTTATAGGCTGATAAAGGAAGTCGAGCCGCACAGCCCGCTTTTCGGGTTCGTGGAGGAGTCTGTGGCGGCGCTCGACGGGCTTCGCAGCGATGCAGAAGTAGCGAATTTCCACCTGTGGTTTATGGTGCGACTCAGCGCATATCTCGGATTCTATCCCGGAAACGAGTACATCCCGTCGGGATATTTCGACATCGAGGAGGGGCTTTTTGCGCCTTCGATGCCGTCACATGGCGTGGCTCTCGACGCGGATAACAGCCGCTTGCTCGATAGGTTTATGTCGGTGAGTCTTGACAGGCTCACCGACATAACTCTCTCACGCACACAACGTTCGGCATTTCTTGCCGCGTTACTGTCTTATTTCGGCTATCATCTCGATTCGATCCACAGCGTGCGTTCGCTCGACATATTGCGCGATGTTTTTTAGCCTCGCCGCACACGGTGTCGTCGGTAACGACTGCTCGGTAGTAAGTATAAAATGAGAGGAGCGGGGAAATTTCCCCGCTCCTCTCATTTTGTTCAAAGCGCGGCCGCTAAAAATCTTTCGGCCGCGCTTTGCCAGATGTTCGACAATAGCTTATCCCTCGTTGTGAGTGAACTGTATAGTGACGGTAGATTCTTCTTCATTACCGAACACATCGGTTACAATAACTGTCAGGTTCTGAACTTTTATAACGCCGAGTCCCCATGCTGCAAGACCGTTGTTCACGCCTTGTAGTAAGACTACGGGCTCGCCCGTAGAATTCACACCTGTCTCGATTGTGAACAGAGTATCTATCTCATCCAGATCTTGACCTGCCGGGATAGTTCCGGGAATGAATTCGACACTGGCGATACGCGGATCGGCAAGCAGATTTGCGTATGCTGTTCCTTCTATATCGGTAGTGACCGTATACGGAAGACCTACGAACGTTGCCGAGAGCAGGACCTCAGTAATATCTACGGGCTCTGCGATCACTGCACCGAGGCTGAACGGCGCAACAGGATCTTCGGTTACGATTGCTGTCAATTCGTTAGGCTGCACCAGCACGAAGAAGTTGCCGTTTGTCCAGAAAGATACCGGAGTACCGTCGGAATACGATACCATAACGGGAAGTGTCTGGCCGGTGCTCAACTGTACGAAGAGCTTCACGTTTATGGCATATCCATCTTCGTCGATTCCTACTTCTTCTATCATTGCAGCTATACCTGTCGTGTTACCGGCGAGTGTCGGGATACTGAGGTCATACGTGTAGCCCGATGCCGGAGCTCCAAGAGGAGCGGTGGCGACGAGTTCGACGTTACCGGCAAAGAGGTTGAGCAGGTCGGCTACTTCTATCACATCATCCGGAGTATCTACCGTGGCAACTATTGCGGTAACCGGAAGGCTGCTGGTCGGTACGTTATCTTCGACGAGAGCGTCGATCGTAGCGTCTTTCAGTCTCAGGCTTATCGTCGGAGCGACTACCTGTGCTTCGTCATAGATTATAACGTCTCTTCCATCTATGTTGAACTTGTATCCGAGCCTGTACAGACCAACGGGAACAGTGTTGGCAACGCTAACGGTCAATTCGTCGTTATCTTCGGCTGCGGTGAACGGAGCTGTCGAAGCAACCCACTCTGTACCGTCCCATACCTCAACTGTAAGACCTTCGAATTCGGCCGTTGCCAGTTGAGCGGCGGTGAAGCCCATGCCCGATCTGGGGTCTGTTGTAACGCCTATGACAGCATCGTAAATAGCGTCACCTGCTGCAGCCCATGTGTACACGGCAAGTTCTTTTGTCGCTTCTGTGGGCAGCGGAATGTAGAATGCTCCGATCGGGTATTCGACAGTATTTTCGGAAAGCAGTCTGATCGCTCTGATAGTGAGAGTATTAGATACGGTTTCACCATCCGGTGTCTGCGCCGTTACCACAACTTCGTATACGAGAGCCCAACCTGCGGGCCATATCGTTTCGTTAAAGTCGCCGGCAAAATAAATTTCGAGATTTCTGAAATCTTCTGCCGTTACGCCGTCTGTCGGAACAGAAAGAACAGTCTTGATGTAGCTGAGAACTGCTGCTCTTTCAGTGGGGAATGTTGCTTCGGTTATTTCGATAGGAGGATTGATACTCCAATGATCCCAATATATTGTCTGTACCTCTACGGTCGGGTTGCTGAGATAACCCGGGCTGGATGAGAATACATCCGTATCGATCGATATTACACTTTCATAAGTCTCATCCGAGAACATCGTGTACGCACCTGCTACTGCGGGAGTTGCGCTTTCTTCGGTCGTTTCGATCACGAGTACGTCTTCTTCCGGAACGTCTACCATTTCGGTATTGATCCAAACGGAGTTGCTGGACATCGTGTACTGCATCGTAACCGTCGGATTTGCGGGCGGAAGTCCAACAGTGCTCTTCCAGATACCGTTAAAATCGTTGCCGTTCGCCGGGAACTCTACCAACATAGAATAAGGCTCTTCTTCCACAATAAATTCGTTGAATTCGAATTCAAGCACCCAACGACCTGCGAGAGCGCTGATACCTTCAAATATGTCTGCAAAGTCTGCAAACTCTGTCGAACGCGTTACCGATATCAGTTCGACACCCGGTGAGAGTCCCGAAGCTGCGCGGCTGAGAGCGATGGCGAGATCGAACGTAACATTTTCGAGGGTCAGTTCGAAGCCCGACGGATTAACATCCACCAATGCGTAGGCAATTTCGCCGAGTTCGGCCTCCACGGTATTCACAGCGAACGATACACCGTAGGCGTTAGCGGTCGAGAAGTTCTTGCCCATGCGGATCACATAGTAAACATCCGAAGCGCCTGTCTTGTTGCCGTCTTCCCAGATCTGAATCTCATAGTAGTTACCCGCGTCCGTGTAAGATTTTACGATTGCGGTTCCCGGAGCTGCGGGAATGTTGGGAATAGTAGGAACAAAGTACGGAATGGTAGTCGAAGTGTTGTTCGAATACGTAATGGTAAGAGTGTTGGTAGTAGTGCTTGCCGTTACATTGGTGACAAATACCTTGCTACCCAAGACACCGAGATCAACTTGGAGCTGGGCAATTGCTTCCTCGTTGGTGTTTACTTTCCTTTCGAGTGCATCCACACGCTTTTCGAGATCATCGATGTCCTTCTTGTAGCAACTACTCGCAAAAACGAGCGAAGCCATCAGAAGGCTCGCGAAGCTCAGTTTAAATAGTTTTTTCATCTGAAAAGTTTTTAAAGTTATTTTGTTAAAAATTTTATGGGTCTTGAAATTTCGTCACGGTTCAGGCCGGGCTGTGCTACGAATACAAATGCCACAAATCGGAAGTATGCATCAGCATACCTCACCATAGTCGCCACAAATATATCATATTTTTCGTAAAACAAACAAAAAAACCGCATTTTCCCGGAAATCACATCGTTTTCCGGCAGTAATCGCCTCTATTAGCCACAAAAGTATGAATAAAAAACCTTCTTGTGCAACTTTTTGACAATATTTTCCGCAAAAAACATGTCTTTGCATCAAAATGGTACTGTTTTTGCCCATTTCCCATCTGAAAACCAAACTTTTAGAGCTATGAAAGACTATGAATTCGGAGACCGTACCATAGATTCCACCGATAATAACGAGTATGCCGACGGCGAACGCGACGAAACGCTGTGGGACACCGACATCGTCGATACCGAAGTCCCTGTCGATGACGCGATCCCCGACGCCCTCGACGAGTATAACGAAGGCTCGCGCCCGCTATACAGCGAGGACGGCTTCCGTAAGAATATCGGCGAATAACATGTGCGCGTGCTACTTCACGGGTATCTTCTCTACCCGCGTCTGATGCCGTCCGCCTTCGAACGCCGTGTCCAAAAACCGGTCGACGATCTCGGCCGCCGTCGTATTCTCGATAAACCGCGCCGGCAGCGAGCAGATATTCGCATCGTTGTGCTTGCGTGCAAGCTCGGCTATTTCAGGCGTCCAGCACAACGCCGCCCGGATTCCCCGATGCTTGTTCAGCGTCATCGAAATGCCGTTCCCGCTGCCGCAGAGCGCGATCCCGCACCCCAGCTCGCCGCTCTCGACCGCGCGCGCCAACGGATGTGCCACGTCGGGATAGTCCATGCTCTCTTCGCTGTGGGTCCCTAAATCATGTACATCCCATCCCATTCCGTCGAGATAACCGACCAGGAACTCTTTCATCTGATAGCCGGCATGGTCGCTCGCAATACCGATTTTTTGTCTTTCCATGAGCGTCGCTACAAAATATTTATGTGAAATATCCTCGATATGCCCGCGAGGATGATTTGTATGCCGATGCAGAACGTAATGAACGCAAGTAATTTGCCTATAATCAGATTCCCCGCCGCTCCGAGCCGCTTCATAATACGGTGGGCATTGACGAGCCCGAAGTACAGCACCACCAACATAGCTATGATCGCCACGCTGATGATGGCGTAGTTAATGCCCGTGCGCAGCATATTATCCCTGACCGAAGCGGTGGCCATCAGTGTGAAGATCACCGATACCGACCCCGGCCCCAGGCAGATAGGGAAAGAGAGCGGATAAAACAACTTGGATTCCACATTTTGCAGGGTCACTTCCTTAGTCACATGTTCATGTTTTTCTGTGGGCGAGGCAGGCTTGCTCGACAGCCATTCGAGCCCCGTTTTGCTTATTATGATTCCCCCCGCGACCTGAATAACAGGAATGGCCAGGCCGAAAAGCAGCATAATGAGATGTCCCGTCACAAGGCTGCCCAGACCGACTATCAGGCAGTTCCTGACAATCTTCTTCGATGCGGCGCGTCGCTGCTCGGCGTCCAGATCGGCGAAGAACCCGTTCACGACAAACGAGTTCCCTATCGGGTTCATCACCGGGAACAGCGCGGCAACCGACGCCAGGAACATATAAACGAACGAGTCTAAAAACATTGTCTCTTTTGCGAAAATTTCAGTGTCTACTCACACGAACATACGAATGTCATTCCGAGCGCGCACGTTGTTATTCTCCTATTCTCCGGCAGGCCGGAAAACACACTGCGTGTGTCCGGCGCGGTGTTCTTCTTCGAGGCGAAGGGCGCGAGCCTCGATGTCGCGGTACATGCCCTGACGCCGTATGGCCTCGTCGAAATCGACCTGGTGGGCGTCGAATTCGGGGCCGTCGACGCACGTGAAGAGTGTCTTCCCGCCGACCGTCACGCGGCACGCGCCGCACATTCCCGTTCCGTCCACCATAAGCGCGTTGAGGCTCACCGTCGTTTTCAGCCCCAGCCCACGCGTTACGTCCGCCACTGCACGCATCATCGGCATCGGCCCGATGGCTACCGCCTCGTCGTAGCGGCGACCCTCGCGCTCGACGAGGTTGCGCAGCACGTCGGTGACGAAACCGCCATGCCCGAGCGAACCGTCGTCGGTGGCGACGTAGAGATTCTCCGACGCCGCACGCATTTCGTCCAGCATGATATGCGTCGCCGCGTTACGCGCGCCCACAATAACGTCCACCTGCACACCGCGCTCGTGCAGCCACTTTACCTGTGCATATACGGGGGCCGTGCCCACGCCTCCGGCGATGAACAGAAACCGCCGCTTGCGCAGCTCCGTGAGGGTTTCATGGGCGAACTCCGCCGGCCGTCCCAGCGGCCCCGCGAAACTTTCGAACACGTCTCCCTCCTGCATAGCGAATATCTTGCGCGTCGAGACGCCCAATCGCTGTGTCACGATCAGGACAGTGCCCTTTTCAGGGTCATAGTCGGCGATGGTGAGCGGAATGCGCTCACCTTTCTCCGACGCGCGCACGATCACGAACTGTCCGGGTTGCGCCGCCCGCGCCACACGCGGCGCAGCAACTGTCATCCATACTATATCAGGGGTCAATTCCCTGCGTTCCAGAATCCTGAACATAATTTATCCCCCATAGAACAGTGAAACTCCCGGTCCTAACGGTATATTGAACACAATCCAAATGATGAGCAACACGATCCAACTGATGAAGAAGGCAATCGAAAACGGCAGCATCGTCGCGATAATTGTTCCGATACCGGCGCTTTTATCATATTTTTGATAGTACACAATAATCAGCGCGAAGAAGCTCATCATGGGCGAGATGATATTGGTGATGCTGTCACCAACGCGGAACACTGCTTGCGAAAGCTCGGGCGAATAGCCCAAAAGCATAAAAATCGGAACAAATATAGGTCCCATGATGGCCCATTTTGCCGAGGCGCTACCCATCAGGAAATTCGTAAACGCTGTAAATATGATGAAAAGAATGACCAAAGGTATCAGGTGAATATCTAAACTTTGCAAGGTATTTGCTCCGTTTATAGCGAGTAATAACCCCAAGTTGCTCCATTTGAACCACGCGATAAATTGTGCGGCAAAAAATACCAAAACAAGGTAAGCGGTAAGGGATTTGATACTTTCATTCATACCCTTAATAACATCATCGCCTTTTTTATACAGGCCGACTGTGAAACCATACACCGCTCCGGCAGTTGCAAACATCAGAAACAGGATACTGATAAACCCTTTTAATACAGGTGAATTGAGTATCGGACTATCTCCTTCTCCGCGCAGGATACCGTTTTCAGGAATTAATCCGATGAGTATAACAGCAATCCAAATCAAGAATACCCATCCGGCGTTTCTCAATCCTTTTTTCTCTGCGGGAGTGGGCTGTACGATTTCTTCTTGCGGCACATCGCCGGGGTATTTTCCTAAACGAGGTTCAGTCCATTTTACGGTTACGATGGTAGCCACTACGGTAACCATTAAGGCAGAAACAGCCATAAAATAGTAGTTCGCCGTAGGAAGTACCTCATAGGCCGGATCCAAAATTTGTGCAGCTTCAGTGGTAAGTCCGGCCATCAGCGGGTCGAACGACGTGATAAAAATATTCGCAGTGAAACCACCGCTCACCCCGGCGAATGCCGCCGAGAGACCGACTAACGGATTACGCCCCAGCGAATGGAAAATAGCGCCGGCCAGCGGAATTACCAACAAATATCCTAAGTCACCCGCAACTTTCGAAATAACTGCTGTAAAAACAACCATTATCGTGATGAGACTTGCCGGAGTTTTCACCAGCATCGAGTTGATGGCGGATTTTATCAATCCGCTGTGTTCGGCGATACCTATACCCAACATGGCTACCATCACAATGCCGAGCGGTGCGAAATTCGTGTAATTCCTCACCATTTCAAGAAGGATGAAGTGAATACCTTCTCGCGACATCAAACTATTGACTTTAACAATCTCATCTGTGCCCGGGTCTGCGCCACTCCAGCCCAAAAACGAGCCAAGAGCCGACAGCACGAATATGGCAAGTGCAAAAATTCCGAACAACAAGGCCGGATGAGGCAAGGCGTTACCGCCTTTTTCTACATAGTAGAAGAAACCTTTTTTATAAGGCTTTTGGGTTGTTTTATTCATTGTTCTTCGTGTGATTTTCTGTATCCCTGTATCATTGCAATGTCGCTATCGATGTCCGGCCCCGACGTGGTGAGCATTTCGCCGGTGATCAGCGCGCTTGCACCGCCACACAGCAGGCGGCGTTCGAGTGTGCGGTCTATCATCGCGCGGCCACCCGCAAGACGTATCCGGGCATCGGGCGCAATGATGCATAACAGCGCAACGCAGCGCGAAATCTCCGAATCGCTCAAAGGCGCAGCCGTCTCCAACGGCGTTCCCGGAATGGGCACGAGAACGTTCAGCGGAATCGACGCGACGTTCAACTCGCGCAATGCGACGGCAAGCTCTATGCGATGCTCTTCTGTTTCGCCCATGCCGATTATACCGCCTGAGCAAACGTCCATCCCTGCTCTCTGTGCACATCGCAACGTTTCCATCTTGTCGGCGACAGTATGTGTCGTACAGAGGCTCGGAAAAAACGACGGCGCGGTTTCGAGATTGCAATGGTAACGCCCGACGCCCGCATCGCGTAACGCCCGCAGTTGTGTCTCGCCGAGCAATCCCATCGACGCGCAGAGCGAAAGGCTCGGCACATCGCGCTCTATCTCGCGGTAGATCTCGCACGCCGCCTGCACCTCGTCGTCGGTCATCGTGCGCCCGCTCGTCACGAGCGAAAACCGTCGCACACCTTTATCGGCATTATGACGCGCCATCTGAACCGCCTCGCGCGCGCCGACCAGCGAATAAATCTCGACCGCCGTGGCGTGATGCGCCGATTGTGCACACCACTTGCAATCCTGTGGACAACGCCCCGAACGCGCGTTCATTATCGAACACAAATCCACTTCACCGCCATGAAAATGCCGTCTCAGCGTATCTGCAAGCGCACTCAACTCCTCGTCCGTCGCCGTGCGCGCCAGCTCCACCGCTTCGTCATACGACAGCCGTCGCCCATTAATTATCTCCTTTTCGAGCCGCATTAACCGCAAAAGTAGTAATTTAGCGCGCAAATCTCATTACTTCGCTGAAAAATTTATGACAACCAACGACAACATTAGAGAACTTGTAAGACGCCGGGATGCGTTGAGGGGGTATCTTTGACATCGACGGCCGAAAGATCGAACTCGAAGAAGAAGAACTGAAAACGCAGGCCCCTGATTTCTGGGACGACCCCGCGAAGGCCGAAGCACAGCTGAAAGCCGTAGCGGCGATTCGCGGATGGATCGACCGCTATGAAGCCGTGAACGCGGCGGTGGAGGATTTGCAGCTAATGCCCGAATTCGTGCGCGAGGGTGCGGCGAGCGAAGCGGAGCTGGATGCGCTCTATGCCCGAACGGCGGAAAAGATCGGCGACCTCGAAATGCGCAATATGCTGCGCGGCAATGAGGATCGCATGGGTGCGATAATGGACATCAACTCAGGTGCGGGCGGAACGGAAAGCCTCGACTGGGCGGCGATGCTGCTGCGCATGTACACGCGTTGGGGCGAACTCGGCGGCTACAAGGTGCGCATCATCGACCTGCAAGAGGGCGACGAGGCCGGTATAAAATCGGCGACCATAGAGTTCGAGGGCGACTATGCCTACGGATTCCTCAAAAGCGAGAACGGCGTGCACCGGCTGGTGCGTCTCTCGCCGTTCAACGCCAACAACAAGCGGCAGACGACGTTCGCGTCGGTATTTGTTTCGCCGGCGGTGGACGACACGATAGAAATTGTCGTAAACCCGGCTGACATCGAGTGGGACACCTACCGCAGCAGCGGCGCGGGCGGCCAGAACGTGAACAAGGTGGAGACGGGCGTGAGGCTTAAATACCACCACATCGACCCGACGACAGGCGAGGCTACGGACATCGTGATCGAGAACACCGAGACCCGCTCGCAACTTGCCAACCGCGAGAATGCGATGCGCCTTCTGCGGTCGAAACTGTATAGCTTGGAGCTGGCGAAACGTCAGGCGGTGCAGGACGAGTTGGAAGGGCAGAAGAAACGCATCGAGTGGGGTTCGCAGATCCGCAGCTACACGCTGCATCCTTACAAACTCGTAAAAGACCACCGCACGGGCCGGGAGACGTCTGACACGGCAGCGGTTCTGGATGGCGATCTGGACGAGTTTATAAAAGCGTACCTTATGGAGTTCGGGGCAGGAGCATAGCATATTATGCAGATAATATAGCAGGGTCTGTCCGCGCAAATAGCAAATTTGTGTGGACAGACCTTAATTTTTTTGCGGTTTTTGTTACCCGTTTTGCGCGGGGAACTGTCTTAATATCGCTTGGGCCGATGATAAATGGCTGGTTTTCGGAGGTGTAGTTGTATTTTTAGACTAATCTTTTATCGAACCGGACTTTTAAGGGTTTTTAGACTGAATTTGTTGCTTGTTTTTGTTCAACCGATAATTATTGTATTTATCTTTGTCATCGGAGAGATGGCAGAGTGGTCGATTGCGGCGGTCTTGAAAACCGTTGAGGTGAAAGCCTCCGGGGGTTCGAATCCCTCTCTCTCCGCGCTGTTGGGATGAAAATTATACTGGCCGGAGAAAGAAAGCAAACAAGGCATGGTCTTTGATAAGGATCAGACGTAAATAGGTTACACCGCAAAAACACACGCGTGTGTTTATTCCATGTCCCGTACGGGACATGGAACATGGAATAAACATCAGATAGAAATAAACAACGAACTTTCCGAGAACAGACCTGAAAGATAAACAGAAAACACTTTTTAATAACAAACCGTTCAACTAAATTTTTTTAACATGAGAAAAATCCTTTTACTTACTGCTGCGGCAGTGTTCGCTTTCGCTTCTTGTACGAAAGAGAACAAACAGACGGAAGATGGACCGAAAACCCTTACCGTCAAGATTGGAAATGCAGAGACCAGAGCTGTCCAAGCTCCGGGAACAGCCATTCCTGCTACTCTCAGCTCGGGTATCATTTTCCTTATCGATCCGAGCGGTAATGTTATCGGCTCTTCGATTACATTGAACGTTGGTCAGGCTACAACAACCGGCCAGGTTATCAACAACGTTTCTTCTTCGGCGCGCGTCTACATTTTAGGTAATGTTGTCGCCGGCGATGTTTCCGCTGTTTCGGCTCTTACGACATGGTCTGCCATTCAGGCCTACGCGTCGGACATTGCCGCTTATCAGACGACTCTCTACACTGCTGCCGCTCTGGGTAACCAGGCAGGTGTTCCCGCAGGTATCACCGTAACTTCTACCACTGAGGCCAATGTCAGTATCAACCTGACTCCGCTTCACGCTCGTTTGGAGCTTTTCGGTGTCACCTCAGCTTTATACACCGATCCGGGCAACAGCCTCAACCAAACACAGATCACAAACTTCGATGTAATCGGCGTTTATGTGGATTCTTATTATCCGAACTTCACGTACGGCGGTGGCGGTAGCGGAACTTTGTTCCAGATCAATCAGGCTGCTCCTTCCGGCGGTATCGGCGATACCGGCACATGGCCCGCTGTGGGCACTCCTCCTACGATGACAACAGGTCCTAATCCCAGCATATGGGGATACAACGTCGCAGCAGGCAGCCTGCCGCGTCTGGTCATCGCTTTGACAACCATCGAGTATGAAGTATCGACTGACGGCGGTTCGACTTGGACACCCGGCACCGACATCACCAGCACCGGAACTTACTACCTGACCGTCGGAGGTTACAGCAACGCCGGTTTGACTTCGTTCGAGAGAGGCAATATCTACCAGATCACTGCCGCCAACATGACGTTCAGCACTGATAATCTCCACACTACTCCGAACCCGACAGAGATCGACCTTACTATAACTGTAACGGTTCTTCCGTGGGTTCTTGTAAATACACTGCCCATCCTGGAATAATCCTGGTTATTCCATGAATCACAGGGAGGCGGAGGATGATACCCTCTGCCTCCCGCTAACGCGAATCAGCCATTCCGGACGCCATGCGTTAGGTCCGGCCACAATTATAACGGTGCGTTCCCGCTTCGCGGCGGGAAATGGCGCGAAGTGTCGATAGCAAGACACGTGAACAAGTAATTAAATACATACCGCATATGCTAACGCTAAGAAGGATTCTGTTTTTTTCTCTGCTGTCCCTTTTGACAGCCGGCTGCGTAAAAGAGAACAGAGATAATTGTCGCGGACTCAAATTGCAGTTCACCTACACCTACAACAATCAGGACCAGAACCTGCTGTTGGAGGAAGTCGGGAGTATCCGCATTTACCTGTTCGCACAGAACACAGGCATACTGGTCGATATTATCGAGGTAGGGGCGCAGGATATTGCGAGAGGATATGTTTATGCCGACATTCTCGACGGCGTTTACACCGCAGTCGCATGGGGCGCAAGCAGCGAAAATATGACGCAGGGCGGATACAGGGCTACCACGTCGATAAGTCAGGCCCCCCCTCCGGTAGCCATAGGAAGCACTTCGCTGAACGATTTCCGCATGATGCTCGCCTACGGGCTGCTCCCCGCTAATCCCGAGGCAGAGGTCGCTCCGCAGGTCAAAAACTTCGACCACCTGTTCTGGGCTATTGCAGAGGATATTACGGTTGCGGGCAGAGGAACTCGGACCATCCCGTTCGAATTCCAGAAGAACACCAGCACGCTGAGAGTCATAATCAACGGTATCCAATACCTGCCGGGCCGTTCTTTGGCGCCGCTCAACGTCTTTACCACAGGCAAAAACTGGGCATACGCATACAACAACATCCCGGATGTTGCCGCCGCTCCGAGGATGCTCTACGAGCCTCAGAGCGTTACGGTCGACGTGAACAGGATGGAGGCGGATATCAGGCAACAACGTTTCGTTATAGCTCAGAGCGCTACCGATCCCGTATTGCTGTACATCCGCGATGCGCAACATGGCGTCAATATGCTGAATCCGATCAACGTGATAAATGCGATCCTCCAAAGCCCCGATTATAACAATCAGGCGGACATAGACCGTGAAGATCTGTTCATCATAGAGCTTTCTATCGCTTTCGACCTGAGCATCACGGTCACCGTAAACGGATGGGAGATAATCATACTCGATCCCATAATAAGAGATTAAACGCACGGTAGAAACGACCTGAATGGTAAATTCGTAAGTCAGAAAACAACATAGTATGAAAACGATCAAGATACTGAGATTTTCCGTCGTTCTTTTTTTCGCGTTTGCTCTGTCGGGCTGCGTGAAGGAGAGGTTCGACGCCTACATTGCCGATAGCGAGGTCACTGTCGTTATAAAGGTTCCGGGGCCTTCGCGCGGCAATACGAGGGCTATTGTCCAAAACAGTGCGGACGACTATGCCGTGACCAGGGTCGATATATTGATGTTCGACGCTACCACCAAGGTCTATGCCGGACGCATATTCAGCAACGTTATCACGGGTGCGGGGAACACCAAAACCTTCACCGCCAAAATGCCCGTGGGCGACTTCGACCTTATGGTGCTGGCCAACGCAAAGGATATAATCGATAACGATCCTCCTACGGTCGGCTCGACGACGAAAACTCAGGCATACGGCATGTTCATGCAGAGTCTCCCCCCTTCGGGAGGATGGAATGCCCTGCCCGGAAGTTCCGGCTATATAAACTTCCCGATGTGGGGTGAGGTCGATAACTTCAACGCCGGTGTCACGACCACGATCAGCAATGTAGACCTTGTAAGGATGCTGGCTAAAGTAAACCTGTCGTTCGCAAGCCAGGCCGCCGCCGATAAGCTGTTTATCGAGGAGATAAGGCTCTGCAACTTCAACAAATTCGGATATCTGACTTCGCGGGGATGGAACTGGAACGGCACCGTTGTCTCCGACTTTGCGCCCGATGCTATATCCTCGACCAATGTGGGGGGCTTTTCCAGCGGGATAGTCTATGCCAATTCCGTAGCCAACCCCAATGTCATCAACCACGCCAACTATGCCCAGTTGTGCAAGGACGAAATATTCCTTTTCGAAGTTGCTAAACCGGTTAACCCGGCCGCCGCGACCAGTTCGGTCTGTCTCATCATCAAAGGCAGGTTCGACGGCAGCAGCACTTCTACCTACTACCGTATCGACATGGTAAACAGCAGCGGCGCATATTTCGATATAATCCGAAACCACTACTACGACATAAAGATAATAGACATAAACGGTCCGGGACATCTCACGGGCGAAAGCGCTTTCGATTCCAAACCGGTCAACATAACCACCCAGATCAACGCGTGGAACGAAGCCGGCATGAATGACATCACGTATAACGGGCAATATCAGTTAGTCGTCAATCGGTCGGAGTTCGACGGTTTCGACCAGCATGGCAGCACGCCCCAGGCCCTGAGGGTCTACACCGATTTCCCCAGTGGCTGGACTATCGAGATCGATCCTATCAACGATTTTTGGATAAGGGTAAACCCGACTTCTTACGACAACAGCGCGATTCCGTTCGAGTCTGTCGAAGTGGAGATAACCTGCGAGTTCAACGACTGGAACGAGATTCGCACCGGTTCGTTCTGGATCGTTGCGGGGCCGCTGCGCAAACAGATATTTGTTACGCAGGACGACGGCAGCATCATCTTTGACGGCGGTTCGACAGACCTCTTGTATATAATGGAAGACGGTACGCTCGGTGTGGGCAAATGGAGTCCGTTCGGCCCCGTTACGCAGGAAAACGTGCTGTACTTCAAGTTCGGCGGCGTGGTCGGATTTACTATGCCGCACGTTCTTCCCGGCGGCTTCATAGACTGGTCTGACCTCTATCCCACATTCGGTATCGGTGCGTTCAATGATATTGTCGTGTTCAATCCCACGGGCGTGACGATCGATGATTTCCCGTCTCGCGGTTATGCCGGCAGTTTTGACTCTGGCGATAACGACCTGCCCAATCTTCCGGGTTATGATCCGGACGACTTCAATTCCTACAATATCTACAACACTTCGTCGCGACTCTACCATACCGGTTACAACGTCAGGATCAATGGCAAGGGCGACCCGTGCAAGCTGGTGGGCATGCGCGCGGCGGATATTATAAGCGCGTCGTCGGATGCTGAGATAACCAACTATTTCAGCGGTTGGCGTCTTCCCGGGGTCAATGACAATATCGACTTTATGGGTGCGCCTACAAGTTGGTATGCTTTCCCTCCCGTTCCTAATGAGGAAAACAGGGTCATTTACGATGGGGACTATTGGGGTCCGAATGCTCCGGGCTATACCGGCCCTTCGGATATGGATTGGGATGGCGGTTGGTTTCCGCTCGGCACTCAGCCGGGAGAAGGCTTGTTCCTGCCTGCCCTGGGATATGCCATTCCTACGGGCTTGGGCGGTCAGGGTCTATTTTCGGCCTACTGGACGAGTACGCCCCGTGGCGCTCCGGGTAACGCCAGCGACTCGAACAATGCCTACGGCCTGTATATAGGCGAGTCTATGCTGCAAGTTATAGATTACTTCTACAATGCCGCTTCGCCCATACGCTGTATCAGGGATGCTCCCACACCTCCGCTGTCGGTGGGCGGTATAGACCTGCTCTATTTTGACGAACACGACGTGTTGCGCATAGGCGAATGGGGCAACGAGGTAGGCGTGGAAAACGTGGCTTACTTCAAGCCAGGCAGTGTCGTCGGCTTTGTTATGCCCGACCTCGACACCGTACAAATATATGGTCAAGCTCCCTGGGATGTCAGTCTCATTCGCTTAAATCCTACGGGGCAGGTAATAGAACGCTATGCGACCGATGAAGACAGCTATGGACGCTATGGTGATATCAGCAATACGCTGCCCAACGTTCCGGGATTGTGGTATACGGATTGGAGAGGTACGGCAACTCCGTTGCTCTCAGACCCGGCCTACCACAGCTACAACAACGTCATTAACCGCGGTAAGGGCGACCCGTGCCAGTTAGTGGGCCTCACGAGTGCGAGTTTTTCGGGTATGAATTCGTCACAGTTCAACACTATGACAGCCAGCAGCCAGTGGCGTTTGCCTACCGCCGAAGAGAATGTCGTGCTTATGGGAATCGATAACGTCCAGTTGGATGGCAGGGCGTACTTTTTCTATCAGTGGTTTTATGGTGCGGATACTGAACACGAGTCATATTACAACTTCTGGGACGACGGAACATCGCCGGATGGCGACAACAGGCCGGTACCATGGAGTGGCCCGACTTTGAACGGCGGTTGGTTGCCTGTCGTACCTTGGGATGCCCCGCTTAATATAAGTGATGGTACGTTCTTCCCTGTGACGGGCTATTTCGAGGCCGAGGGTTATATGGGTGATTCAGAATACGTCGACGGGGTATACCGTGAGATGGGCTATACCGGAGTAATACATTCGAGTACCATGCAAGTATCAAGAAATAACCATAGTATTGGAAACCCTACAAATATCATAGTGGTTCTTTTTGGAGGTGGCAGCTATCAAAATGTCGCTACCGGTGTGACTGATGTTAATACATTCGCCTTCCCTGTCCGTTGTGTACCCAAAGACCCGGAATCGTATAGCGGCAGCATAGGCCGCTCGGCTGCCGCCATGACCCGCGCCGGCGCGAACGTGCAGCCGTCCAGGTCGTCGGTACAGCAGCCGTCGCAGCAACGGCGACCGCAAACAGAGCATCCGTTTTTCGGCCGCCGCACCATGCGATAGCCGAAAACGGCGATGAACATCTCCTGCCCTCGCGGCCATCAGACAAGGAGAGTTCACCCGCACAGCCCCGAAGTTCCTGACCGAACCTCGGGGCACAAAGACAAAAAACGTACTCGAAAACGATCAAGAGACATAAATATGGAAACGATCAAAGGAATATTATTTTACGGCGCTTTTCTTTTTCTTTCCGCTTTTGCCTTGACGGGTTGCGTCAAGGAGCCGTTGTCGGACCGGAATCGCATCAAAGATAACGACGTCACCGTCGTTATCAAGATCCCCGGCGCGACAACAAGAGCCATCACCGAGGGAGGAACGGACGACAACGCCGTGACGAGGGCCGACATATTGCTGTTCAACCTGAACGATGCCGGAAGGTATGCCGGACGCGTGTCCACCAATACTATCACGACGGTCACAGCTAATACCAAGTCGTTCACCGTCAGGATACCCGAAGGCAATTTCGAGCTTGTGATCCTGGCCAATGCCATGAATATAGTCAATGCTGTCGACGCCTCTTTAACGGTCGGCACGACGACTAAATCTCAGGTGTACGGCCTTCTCACGGAGTCGCTCCCGGCCAGAACTCCGTGGACGGCTCTTTCGGGAGTATGGAACGCTCAGCCCGGAAGTTCCGGCTACAAACCTTTCCCGATGTGGGGCGAGGTCACTGTCGATACCGAGTCTTCGACCACCGTCAGTGCAACGCTCCTGAGAATGCTGGCCAAGATAAACCTTACTTTCCTCGACCAAAGCATCAGCGACAAGCTGGAACTCGAAGAGATCATACTCTGCAACTATAATTTTCAGGGATATCTGGCCTCTCCGACCTGGGCGCAGTGGACTCCCAGCACTCCCGGTGTAGCTAACCCCTTTACCTCGTCTAACCAGACGGGCTTTGCCAACGGGTTGCTCTATGCCAATACGGCTTCTTATTCCAATATTATCGGCGTTAACGTGGCCGGTGTTCAGGTCTGCAAGGACGAGATCTTCCTGTTCGAGGTAGCCGCTCCGGCAAATCCATTGATCCCCGCGCAGCGTACGGCGTCGCTTTGCCTTATTGTCAAGGGTAGATATGCCGGCGACACCGAGTCGTCCTACTACCGTATCAACATGGTGAACAACGGGAATTTTTTGAACATCCTGCGCAACCACAACTATGATGTCGTTATTCAGGACGTCAGAGGCCCCGGAGCTAACACCGGCGAGATTGCCTATGACTCCGAAACGGTCAATATAACCGCCATAGTCCGCCAATGGAACGCCGGCTATGAAGTCGACGTGGACTACTCCGGCCAGTTCCAGCTGATCGTCAGCCAGTCGGAATTCGATTTCGACGGGACAGGAGCGCCCGCACAGGAACTCGAAGTATTCTCGAACCACCCTGCCGGATGGACCATCGAATTCGAGAGCGGCGTAGATTGGATACATATAAGCCCCGATACGAGCACCGACATAACTGATTTTGTGAATGTATCGATCACCTGCGATCCTAATACTACCGGAGCGCCGCGCACCGGCAAATTCTATATAACTACGCCGCTTATACGGAAAGAAATAACGGTGAATCAGGAAGATATAGAACCTTATGTTCCGGGTGATAATCTTCTCTACTTCGATGGCGATGTTCTACTGATAGGCAGATGGGGCATTGAGGTCAATTCGACCAATTTGGCTTTCTTCAATTTCGGCAGTACGGTCGGCTTTTTGAATGGCGCTGCATGGGATGCGTCTCAGGTTCGGTTCAACACGGCCGCTGCTATTGCTTCTTTCCCAACATATAACGGTATTCCGCAATACGATAATTGGAATAGTTCTATTGCCGATTCTCCGGAAACTTCCGATCCTTCTTACCATTTTGGTTATAACGTTCTCGACGGCCGTGGCGACCCGTGTCAGTTGGTAGGTCTGTCGGCTGCGGCGATCAGAGGTATGACCGGCGCCCAGGTAGATGAGCATTTCAGTGGATGGCGTATGCCTTCCGCCGAAGAGAATGCCCTCTTCGTTGGCGGCCCCAATGCCGATACATGGGAGCCCGGTGGCGGTACATATTCTTACATTAACAGCACTTACGGTTATTGGACAGACGATACGAATCCCTACACGCCTGTTCCTTCGACTGGTCTAACGTGGGGTGGCGGCTGGTTCCCTGTATTGACTCCTGCAAGTCCTATCGTAAATATTGCTGACGGCACGTTCCTGCCCGCTGCGGGGATGCGCAATACCAGCGGCAGTCCGGTCGGTCAGGGTATCTCAGGTCAATATTGGTCAAGTACGCCGGCAAGTGCCACTAATGCGTACCACATATATTTCAGCGATTATAATGTTTATCCGGTCGTCCAAGAGCCTCAGAATAGCGGGTATGCGGTTCGCTGCGTCCCCAATGAAATAGCTCTTCCTCCTCCTGCTGTGGAGTGGGCGATCAACCCATGGGTAGGCACTTTCCACCGTTATAATGAGACCGGCGAACGGATCATCTATTCGGGACATACGGGCACATGGACGGCAACCGTGATCGACGGCGCAGGCTGGATCAGACTCGACGGTGGCGATGCCAATATCGCGTTCAGACTTAACAATATGATGGTCAAAGGCAATCCCGGTAATCCTGAGGCCAATCAGGTGACGGGCAGTGCAACAACTGTAAGCGGCACGGGCAATATTCTGTTCCGCGTCGGATTGACAGGCACGCTGCCCACTGCCGATACCGAGCCGCGCTATGCAAGGATCCAGCTTACGTGGAGCGGCGGTACAAGCATTATCTACGTCCGCCAGGGCGAAGAGGCCGACTATGTTATGGGCCCCGACGATGCGGTCACAAGCGCCGATCTTACCGGTCCTACGCGTCCCGACGCCGTGAAGTTCTCGCCGTTTAACCTTACCGCGCCGTCAGGATCGTGGTCGGCTGTGACCGGCGTCCAGCTCGGCAATGACTATAATGCCGGTACACGCGGCGTCTTTACCGAGTATCCAAGCCAGGCGGGGGCTTATTTCCAGTGGTCGAGTGCGGTCAATACCAGATTTGCATACAATCCGTTTACGGTGACCGTCAGTCCGTGGAGTATGGCTGTTCAAAGTCCGGTGATTTGGAACGAAGGTTCGGCGCCGAACCGAATTTCCGACAATAATGAGACCTGTCCTCCCGGCTACCGTCGCCCCAACGACGGACCGACATCCACCCTCTCGACCAATACAGTTACCGGTTCAGAGATACGCCAGTCGTTGTTCGCGTCTCCGGCCGCAGGTGATAATGTCGATGCTCTCGATAATTCGATATGGGGTTATTACGCAGACGGTTTCTTCGATCGCCGTCCTATCACGGGTGCGAATGCCGGTGCGGTGAATCCGAATCCGGCGAATCCTTATACCGTCAATTCGACCGTTTCCGTAACGACTGAGGGCACAGCGTACGTAGGTCGCCTTTACTACAATCCGGCCAACTACGCCAGCATTTTCCTTCCGGCGGCCGGATTACGCGACGGTTACGCTTCTAACGGTATATTAGACTCTCCGGGTATAGGACACTATTGGCTGAGTTCGTCTTTTGGAACTAATGTTTCTCAGTATCTGTATTCGGGCGTTTCCAATGCGAACGTGACATACGGTAACCGCTCCGACGGTTTCAGTGTACGTTGCGTCAAGGATGAACCTACCGTCGGCGAGGGTGCAGACCTGTTGTACTTTGACGGCGATGTTTTAAAGGTCGGTAAATGGGCCGACGAGGTTAATTCGAACAATCTGGCCTTCTTCCAGTTCGGCAGTACGATCGGTTTCGTGGGCTGGGGTGGTGGATGGTCCGGAGGGGCGGTTGCGTTCAACACTACCTCTGCTAATTTGAGTTTCTCGACATACGGTAATATTCCGAACTACAATGCATGGAACGGCTCTATTGTCAATTCTCCGACGACTTCCAGCGCGGCTTATCACCATGGTATGAACGTCCTCGACGGTCGCGGCGACCCGTGTAAGTTGGCAGGCCTGTCGGCTACGGACATCAGGGGCATGACAGCCGCCCAGATAAATGCTTTGACCCCCAGCGGTTGGCGCACGCCTACCGCACAGGAGAATGCCATCTATTCTGCCGGTTCTTCTTATGTCGGCGGATGGCAGCCGGGTGGCCCTCCCATTACCTCTATCTTTGACGGTTTCTGGACATCCGCTTCGGATTCCCGCACTCCTGTTCCTTCTGCTGGTACGACATGGGGTGGCGGTTGGTTCCCTGTACTGACTCCTAACGTCTCCAACCCTACCATCAATACTGCCGACGGTACGTTCCTGCCCGCTGCCGGATACCGTAACGCCTCAGGCTCTGAGACCGGTACAGGAGACGAAGGGGTATACTGGTCGAATACGCCTTCACGCAGCAATCAGGGGTATAATATGTGGTTTTATGACACAGGTGCTCCTGAATTATGGCCGACAGTTTCTTATCTTTACAGCTTCGGCTTACCGATTCGTTGTATCCGTCCGCCGGTTATGGCGTTCCCGCTCAGTGTGGAATTGGGTAACTTGGTGCAAATGCCCGCGATAGAAACTCTTTCCGTGATAACTCAGGATGCCGACGGCAATCCCGCCCCGTCGCAAAGCTGGACGCTTACCTCGTCCGCTTCCTGGCTGACGCTCTCGACCCACCCCATGGGTCTCGGAGCCGGCCCGACCGTCAGCGGAACAGGCGCGCAGACCGTTTACCTGGTAGTTACGCAAAATACCGCATTTGAAGAGCGCCGCGCTGCGATCTATCTGGGTACGGACGCTATGAATGTGGTATCGACAGTAGTTCAGCTTCCGGCGGGTGGCAGCAACGACCTGCTCTACTTTGCTGCCGACGGAACGTTGCAGGTAGGTAAATGGGGGCCGGAAGTCAATTCGACCAACGTTGCATACTTCAAGTTCGGCGGCGTCGTGGGCGTTGTCGATGCATCGTCGTGGTCAACGAGCAATATCAGGTTCAATCCTTCTACCATTAGCCCTCCTAACTATGCCTCTATACCGTCTTTCACTACCACGGATTGGAATAACGGAGTGCGGAATATTTCCACAAGATCGGGGTCGCCAAATGCTTACCATACGACTGCCAACGTGCTGGCCGGTAAGGGCGATCCGTGCAGGCTTGTCGGCTATACCGGCGCGCAGATCCGGACTTTGGCCCAAGGCGGCTCACTTCCTTCGGGAAGGTGGCGTATGGCTACCGCCAGAGAGAACGTTCTGTTCGTGGGAGGAGCTAATCCTGCCGTTCCCACATGGCAGCCCGGAAATCCCTTGATTACTTATAATCAGAGTACAGGCTCGGCGACCAACCAGATGAATTATTGGGTCAATTCTGCCTCGGCGCCGCCGGTTACGCAGGGCGTACAATATGGCGGCGGTTGGTTGCCCGGAATTCAGGGCGCTGTTCCGAATACTGCCAACGGCTCTTTCTTCCCTGCTACGGGAACTATATTGGATGGTGGCAGTGGTACTGCCTTCTCTAAGGGAACTTTTGGAGACTATTTTTCAAGTACGCCTTTTAACAGTTCTAGCGTGTACTCTATGGAGATTTGGAGCGTCACAGCAATCTCGAACCAAAACACCATTGGTTTTGGCAACGCCACAGTTATCCGCTGTGTTCTTGATGACTAACGGAGCAGGGTAAATTACTCTCGTTCGAGTCTTTAAATTATTCGCCGGCGGGCTGTTTAGCCCGCCGGTTTTTTGTTTATTCGTGCGAATACACTAATGAAGAGTATTATTTTTTGTAAGATGCACTTGAATAATGCACATCTTGTATTATTTTTGCGAAAATGTTTTCCTGTCTTTGTGCAAAGCATGAAGAATTGCAGGAAATGAAACAATTTAACGATAAAGTACGTAATTATCAAAAATGTGTTACCTTTGCACAAATTATAAAGGGCTGATTTAAGGCGACTTGTGATTAAAAATAATCTTCGGAGTCGTAAAAAGCCCGAACATGGTCGGCGGGCAGTTATTCAACGTAATGGATTTTGTTACCCATTTTGTATAGATAACTGTCTTATTATATAATGTCGTCGGTAAATGTAACCGCGACCCCGGAAATGCACAGCTAAGATACCCAATAGCATAAAAATAGATGAAGTATGAAAGTGAAAGCGTTGCTTTTATCAATTCTTGTTTTTTGCGGATGCCTGACCGCTCACTCGTCAAAAGCGCAGGATGTCGCGGTTAAGACCAACTTGTTTTACGGAATCTACACCCTCACCCCTAATCTGAGCCTCGAAATAGGGCTGAGCGATCGCACCACGTTGGACGTCGGCGTCGGCTATAATCCATGGAATCTTGAAGGCTCGGAAGAAGACAATAAGAAACTTGTCCATTTCTTGGGCAATGTCGAGTATCGCTATTGGCTTTGTGAGAAGTTCAACGGTCATTTTTTCGGGATTCACGCACTCGGTTCTACTTACAACATCGCAGGACACGAGCTTCCGCTGCTTTTCGGTAAAGACTCCGAGTCTTACCGGCATGAAGGCTGGGCGGCAGGAGCCGGCATGTCGTATGGATACCAGTTCGTGCTCAGCAGGCGCTGGAATCTGGAAGCCAATATCGGTTTGGGCTATGTCTATATGAAATATGACAAGTACCATTGTAATAAATGTGGCGACATAGTGAGTACAGCCCGGCGGGATTACTTTGGGCCTACTAAGGGGGGCATATCGTTAATATATGCCTTTTAACGGGTGATAAAAATTCTGTTTTCCCTCATACAAAGAAACAAGAAGAACATGAAAAAGATAGCAATAATTGCAATTTGTCTGTTATCTTCTATGGAGATGATGGGGCAGGTCAGAATGAGTAACGTCGAAATCAGACAAGTCGGGAATAGAACCGATATTTTCTTCGACGCACAGATGGACAGAAACGCAACGGCCCGCAGCTACAAACTGATCGTAACCCCCGTCGCGTATAATGAGGCCCAGCAGATGGCACTGCCGCCGATAGTTGTCGAAACGCGCCGCACACGTATTATGGACCTCCGTCACGGGGTGCAGCCTTTGCCCGGCGCACTTCTGACCGAAAACGGCAGAACGGTGCGTTATGCCACGTCGGTGGATAATCAGGAGTGGCTGGCCGGGGCGAGCATTCGTCTCAGCCTGAATTCGGTCGGTTGCTGTTCGCCGAACTGTTCTTCGCAGGCGGCGGCATCTCAAAGTCTGGCATTGCTTTCGAATGCAGGGCAGTTTATTACATCTGCACCTATTCCCGCGCCTGCACCTGTTCCCGTTCCTGCTCCTATACCCGCAGTTGTTCCCGCACCCGCACCTATTCCTGCGCCAGCGCCTACCCCCACTGTTCGGACGGGCGGTATAGTGCTTGTGCTGAAAAAGGATGCCGAATATGCTGCTTCCGGTCCGTCTGCGCCGGCAGCCGTGTTCCATAGATCCAATGTCAGATTCCAGCAGGGAATTTCCAGAGTAAATCCTTTTATTTTCGATAATCATTGGGAGCTGAGGAATCTCGTTCAGGCCCTCAGGGAAGCAGGCAGCGGCGCTTTGACGGGCAAAATAGAGATCACGGGATTCGCCTCCCCGGAGGGTACTCAGGCGGGCAATTACAGACTTGCCCATGATCGCGCTATCGCGGTGAGAAACTATATATTGGACAATGTTCCTCATCTGCGCCCGTCGGACTTCGAAATTATCAACGGTTGGGAGAACTGGGAGGAACTTTATACGCTGGTCGAGAGGTCTAATATGCCGGATCGTCGGCAGGTCCTCGACATAATCGAGCGCGTTCCCGCCGAAATCGATTATCTGCGCAACACGTCGAGAAAACAGGTGCTAATGAACCTGAACGGAGGCCGGACATGGAGATATATGTACGCCAATTTCTTCCCGCAGTTGCGCAATGCAACTACCGTTACTTACCGAACGGCTGCGGGCGGGAATGTGGCAGCATCGACATCCCCCACTGCCATGCAAAGGAATACCGAGCTGATAAACCGCGCTATCGATCTTATAGGTCAGCGCGATACTTCGGCCGCATTGGCGATTCTCGCGCAGGTGGAGAACGATTCTCGCGCTTGGAATCCCATAGGAGCGTGTTATGTTCTCGAAAGCAATTTCACTAAGGCCAGAGAGTATTTCCAAAGGGCTATCGATGCGGGGCACAGCGAGGCGAGAGCCAATCTGGATCAACTGCAGCAATAATTTTTACAGTTCTATCGTTTCTGCTTATGCGGACGCCTGAAACCGAATGAATTTTTTAACCAAACTTCAACATTTATAAACTAAAAATAGAAAAGCCACAGACAAAAGCTCTCGTATTCCTGCAAGGGAGGTTAAGTGAGATGTGACGAAATAACTAACGAAACACACAGGCCTGTGTGTTTCCTCCTCTTAGAGGAGGAAACAACAAACACTAAACACTAAGCCGAATAAAAACCAAACAAACTTTTTAACCATCACTAATTTTTTAACCAAATCTCAACGCATGAAAAAATTTCTTTTTTCAGCCGTAGCCATGGCTATGGCATTCGGTATGCTCTCTTGCACGCAGGAGAGAGAAGCCGGAGAAAATGGTAAGGGGAATGAGACAACAGGTTCGACTGCCGTTTCTTTCTCGTTCAACCTGCCGTCAGCTACCCGTGCGCCGATTGACTTCGAACCCGACGGTCAAGCCGAGAACAACGCACAGGAAGTAATGTTCGGTGCGGGTGACCTCACTATCCTGATCTTCAACAATGCCGGTATCTTGGAGAAGAAAGCAGAAATCACGAGTTCTACCTACACCACGCTCCTGTCGGCGGGCCAGAAGACCATTTTCGTCCTGGCTAATCTCGGTACGGCTGCGAATCACGCACTGCCCAACCTCAAAAAGGTGAACACGGCGACTCTCGTTCCTTCTGTCGATCAGTTTACTCTCGCAGATCTGGTTGAAGGTTCTACTACTTTCACGCTCACTAATTTTCTCGCGGTGGCGTTCGACGCAGGTACTCCTCAGGCATATGACGTGAACAAAGCCGGAGCGCGTACGTTCTCCGTAGTTCCGCTTCACACTCTTGTTGCCGCCGGAACTCGCGGTTTGCCGATGTCGAACAGCAACGCCAGCGTATTTACGGTTAATGCCAACGTTACGGAAGACCAGGCCAACACTCCCGGAACTCCTGTACTTAGCGGCAGCGAGCAGTACAACCGTTTCAAGATCGAACTCGATTTCCTCGGCGCTAAGGCAAGGGTTATAATGAACCCGGCTACCCTTCCGCAAACTATCGCGGACATCAGCCAGCCGACTTACTCGGTGAAGAACCTGGCGAAATATACGAGCCTTGTTCAGAGAGTGGTATCGGGCAACCCCCGTTCCATCTATCATACTATGACGTTCACACCGGCGGGCGACCCGGTGGCTTATACGCCCCATTTCGATCAGGCTTCGTCTATTACCCAGCCTGTGCTTGCCAACCCTGCGACTACTCCGACGTACATTTACGTACCTGAGAATACCAACACGGTACTGTTGCGCGGTCAGTCTTCTTTCTACGCAATGAACGTGACCTACAAGCCGAGAAATATCGTAAGCGCGATAGCGTACAACACTCTGATCACAGAGCCTCCGCGTATCGACTTCACTCGCGGCGCGTACGATGCAGTGGTTATCACACCTGCCAACTCTTATGTCTACGTAACCGAGGATGCCGGTATACACGGTATCACCGACCGTTTCTTCCGCACGGCACGTCTTTTGGCAGATGCAGTATGGATGGCAGCTAACGACCTGCCCATTACTCACGGTTCTTACTCTGCGTCGGCTGCCGACGCTTTGGTAGCGGGTAAATACAAGACCTTTGTAGACGCTCAGAGCTGGTATCGTTTCGATATCGGTGTCGGCGCTGCTCCCAATACCGTGTTCGGCGTACTTCGCGGCAATGCTTATACGGCTACCGTTACGAACCTTACAGGTCCGGGCGAACCGACAGAAGGCGATCTCTTCGAAGAGCCTGAAATCCCGGTCGAGACCCGTACTTACATCAACGTGGAGATCACAGCTAAGGGCTGGGCTGTTCGCGAACAAATCGTCGAGGGTTAACACACGCGTGTGTTTCTCAACCTGCCGGTTGTCACTCCTCCGTTCCTCACGAATGTTCGGAATGACAGTGGAGGGCAGACCTTAACATCCACAGGTGGCGGAGATCTGATCGTCTCCGCCATCACAAGAAACAAGAAAAATAACCTCGTGTAAACATGAAGGTGAAAAATCTGATCATATTACTTTCAGTCGTTCTGCTGGCAGGCTGTACGAAAGAGGACTTGTCGAAATGCGCCATCGACGTGCGGTTCAGGTATGACATGAACTCCGAAGGGGTCGATAAGTTTGCGACCGATATCAGCAAGGTAAATCTGTTCGTTTTCAACGAATCGGGAGTTCTGGTGCAGGAGTACGTGGATGCGGGCGATCGTCTCGATGGCACATATCGTATGAGCCTGAAACTCGATCCGGGTGTTTACGATTTCGTCGCATGGGGAGACATGGGAGATGATTACCACCACCCGCCGCTGACCCCCGGCGAAAGCAGTATCGATGAAGGGCGCGTCAGCCTTAAAACCGTCGCCGGAAACATGCATACCCATCACGATCCGATATATCACGGCTCGCGGGTACGTGTACAGGTTAAAGAGTTCGGTAACGAGGTGCTGTGGATAAACAAGATCAAACTTACGAAGTCTGTCAGGGTGAAGTTCCACGGACTGCCGATATCTTCTTCGGGCGCAAGCCGTTCGGGCTCGAACGCAGATCGTTTTGTCTGCCGCATTGTGGGCAGGAATGCGGATTATTGTTTCTACGCCCTGCCGGCAGAGAACCGGCAGGTACAGCATTTTAGCCCTGAGTATGATTTCGATGCGGCGACGCAAACGCTTACACTCGATTTCGCTACGATGCGTCTGTTCGATGATAATTCGTGTCAATCCAATCTGATACTCGAATACCACCCTACGGACGGTTCATCCGCGATAACGATACTGAACGTAAAACTGACCGACGTGATAAAGGTTCAATATCCGACCGTCGATTTTGTTCGTGACGATACGTTTGTTCTGCCTTTCGATTACAGAGGAGATTACGCTTTCGCGGAGTTTACGGTGACGATCAACGGTTGGACGGCAGGTGGAACGAATGTTATCGGAATATAAGCAGTTAAGAGGAGGGAGAGAATAAAAAGTCATTAAACTTATGAAGCGAATATTTTTCGGAATGATACTTTTTCTGGGCTTGCTGCTGACCGCGGGATGCTCCAAGGAGAAGTTTGTTCAAGGCGAAGATGATACCGGTAATGGTACAACAACGCTGTCGCTTACGTTTTCGACCTCCCGCAGTGGCGGCGAGTATTCCGAAGGAGCGCTCAGTTCATTGCGCGTGATCATTTTCAGAAGTAATTCTTCCGGAGTGACAGGGCCGCTTGTGCTTAATAAAAAAATACTTCCCGCATCGCCGAACGCCGAGGTTATCGAAGTCAGCGAGATCGTCCCTGCGGGCTATCTGAATATATATCTTGTCGGGAACGAGTCGGACGACATGGGTCTGGCCGGCATAACGAACCCTTCTGCGCTGAACGCCATAATGGTCGATTATGCGAATAACTATGTTGCCGATGGCTTTATGAACGCTCCTTTCCCGATGTACTCTTCATATCGGGCGGTACTTGTCAATACCAGTCAGGTTGTCTCCCATCCGGAAGCGATAGTGAGCGGCGGCACCACTACTTTCGAAATAGAGCGGGCCGTTGCTAAGCTGACTGTTCAGTTGGATTGCAATTTTTCGGACCTGAACAATCTGGCGATTACGCTCGATTCGGCGAGGGTTGTAAGTATGCCTTTGAATCCCCGTCTTTTAACCAGGGAATATGGCGGACTGAATGCGGCGGACTATTTCTCGTCGGACGGGATGCCGTTAGCGGGCAAGTTGCAGATGAAAGCGGGCAACTCCGGATTCCAGACCATTGCAGGCGATCCGGATAAGGCGATAGTGTTCTACATGCCCGAACATATTCTGAATCGCACGGACCATCATAACTTCACCTATCTCGAACTTAAAGGGCACATGACCGGCAGACCGTCGGCCGAGCTTATCTACCGCATTCCGCTTGGAAACGGGCTGGGGATAGGTGTGAATACACCGAGTTTTCTGCGTGAGAACTTCGGCAGTGTGCATCCGTCCGACCTGACGATTACCCGCAACATGCACTACGACCTCAAAATAAGCATCAAAAGCCTCGGCGAGATGGATGAGATAGAGGTGGATGCGGTTGTCAAGCCGTGGGTCGAGGTCGATGTGGATGGTTCGATGAACGCGCCATATCTGAATGTTTCGACCGTTTCGACCGCAGTGAACGGTATTTCTACCGTACAGCGCGTCTATTTCTGGACGAACCAGCGCAATCCCGTTATGGTGGAAGAAACGGGTAAGGTAGGCACGACTGCAGGAGCGAACTTTACGGTCGATAATATCTTTACATCGCTCTCAGGCGGTATGGCGGCCACGAACTTCCATTTCAATTCTGCTACGGGCACAGGATATTTTGATGTTACTATCAATCCGAATAATTCCCCGTTCGGCCCGACGCGCTTTTTGATTTACCTCAGAGTAGGCAGTCTGCGTCGGGAGATCGAGATCAATGCAAATTACAGTTTTGATTTCGTGCCGGGCGCTATATGGCTGTCGCCCACTCCGGGTAACGCTTCGAGAACGATTCAGGTAACGAGCACCGAACCCTGGGTACTTGTGGCCCAGCCTCCCAATGCCGTGGTATCGCCCACGAGCGGCGGTGCAGGAGTTACCAATATCACCGTATCGCTCCCGACGGGCCACGAGCCGATTATCTACGCCGGTTTATATACTTTCGAATTGAGGCAACCGGTGTCGGGACTTACTTCTACCGTTACCGTAGACCGTTATCATATATATGACGATGAACTCCTGATCCCCAACAATCTGTTGACGGGTAACACTATCGCCTATACTCTGGATGTCGAGGGTGCATCGTGTGATTGGGTGCTTGTACCGGGCGAAACATCGACATGGTTCACCGTGACCAAAGAACCCAACGGAGATATACGCTTTACAGCCGACCAGTCGCCCAATCAGGAAGTGCGAACCGGCTTCGTTACCGTTGCCCATGCCGACGATCCGGCCTATAAGATGACTTTCCTGGTAGAACAGGACATTTTCTCCGATATTCCGCCGTTCCGCTTCTTTGTGATCAAGTTCACATGGATCAATAACGACGTGGATATTGCGTTCGAGTTCACGAACCATAACCACCCGTATCCGATTATTCCGTTCGCCTATGCACCCTATATTCCGGGCTCTGCTCACAAAGCTTTGGGTTGGGGTATGAACAGGATGATCAACCTGAACGGCACTGCCAATGCTTCTACTCCTACTCAGACGCATGTGGCGGATCAAACGACCCTGGCAATGTGGGGTGGAGATGCGACCGGAGGGCAGGGTGAAACGGTGTTCTTCAAAGCGCCGCTGATCACTCCCGAATCGCGCCGGACCGATACCAGCGGCCTACCGCGCCACATTGAGATGAATATATACGCCGGATGGTTCACCAGTTCCAGGGCCGGAAGTCCGGTGAAGTTGTCGATCTACACATACGAGGGAGGTGTTATGATGCAGCCTTCGAGTAATAATTCGAATCCTACGCCTCCGGGCCATCAGGGGATATTCACCACCAACTTCTATAATGTGATCGAAGGGACTACACCTGTTATGTTGACAGGCCCCGATGCCTGGGATCATATTAATCTGCCCGCTTCTATTGTGCATCGGGATATGATAGTTCCCGAAGTAGCCAGCAGCGTCCGCCGTGGAGATTACAGGAACATAACTCCGACAACGGGCTATACGCACCTGGCGACCATCACATACGACCGCTACCGGCGTAGCGCAAGAATAGAATGGCGCGCACAGGAATATACAGGTCCTATTATTCTCCCGTTCAGCAATGATGTGCCGTCGTTAAGTCTGCAAGGGTTCGACATGACAGCGGAAGAAAAGCCGGCTTACTAAGTAAGTGTCTGTTCAGGACGCAAATAGAAAGAAAATTGTAAATTTCGAGTTATGCGAAATAATATGTTTTTAAGGTATGCAAAATCGGCATTTATGCCGGTCCTTCTTGCGGCGGCGCTATTTGCCGGCTGTACGCAGGAGCATATTCTTTCGGATTTCCCAGGCGGCAAAGACGGCGGAGACGACAAGCCGGGTGGAGCTACGACGGTCAGATTCCGCCTGGCGGTCCCGGAAATGGAAATCGCCGACACACGCTCGTCCGGAGTCAATGAATTTATCGTTATGGCTTTCGATGCGAGCGGCAATATGACCGACGCACCACATGCGGCGACCATCGAAAATGCCGGAACACCTGCCGAGACATATTTCACAGCATCGCTGGAAGCAACGACCGATCCGCGAAGAATAGTTATAGTAGTAAACTCATCGGCCGTGCTGAACAGTTACCTGTTGAACGCCGCCGCCGGATTCCCCAACGGTACGTGGAAAATAAAGGGTGAAGTCCCCGCAGGCAGCGAGACACAACTGAGCCACCTGAGAGCTAACCTGAGAACACCAAGCCTGCAAATGCAGTTAATCGGCTCGCACACATATATCGTGCAGCATCCCGATCCTGCGACGATGCCCGCAGCTATGTCGGGCGAGGTTCTGCTGGCGGACGGCATACACGGGGGCATGGTAGTCACTGACATTGTCGGAGGCGTTCCGCAGCCCGTGCAGCTCGTCAGAGCAGCGGCCAGGTTCACCGTCGGAGCGGTAAATATAGCTCCTATATCGACCGACTTCAAGATATTAGGCGCTTCGCTGGGCAATGCGCCGCAAAGCAGTCTGATACTTCCGCAGGCAGGGATGCCGGCGGCTACAATGATATACAATTATGCTCACGGAAGTTCTACCAATGAGGGGACCGGATATGTACCGTTAGTCGGAGCGATTGACAATTTCACCTCCGAACCTCTGTATGGCTACGAGGACAACGCGGCAAATTCTGCGGATAATACTTTCGTAATACTAAAAGCCGAATATAAGGGCAGGCCGGGATACTACCGCATCAATCTGATAGATGCCAGTGACGATCCGATCAAGGTGATGCGCAATATGTGGTACAAGATCACGATCACAAGGGTCTTGCATCATGGCTATTCCACCCTTGCCGAAGCGGTCGCGAACAAAGCATCCAATCTGGAATTTGTAATTACGGCGACCGTTCCGAATACGAATGTGAACGACGATGCGCACGACATTGTCAGCAACGGCGAATATTTCCTCGGTCTCTCGAACTCGACGTTCATAGCATACAGCAACGATAGCGGCGCTTCGGGCAATATGGTAGTTGCCACGCTTACCCATAACGCTCCGGCTTCGGTCACCACTGCATCGATCTCAGTCGAGGGGAGCGGGCTTTCGCTGGTTTTGCCTGCCTCAGGGGTTTTCAACCCCGCTACCGAAAAAGTGGTGGAGATCGTCGTGAACATGACCTCTGCTTTTAGCTACAACATGCAAGGAAAAATCACCGTAAATCTGGGTAACCTGACACAGGAGATAGCCGTCATTCGCCGTCCGCAGCTGCCGTCATCCGACGGGGTTATAAGCGACTTTGCAACGGGGGCTTGCGCTACGGCTGTTCCGGCCACGCTTTCGACTTCGCCGTGGCTGCGCTTTTCGGCCGCGTCCGACGGTTCGGATTCCGCCGGCGAACTTCACAATCCCGCAGGAAATATCTATGTGGTGTATGATACAAATTGGAGACTTGTTGATCGCAATACGGATGTTTACATTGCCCAGAACAACGATAACGGACGTATCAAAGTCAATTTCCGTCAGTCTCTTCCTCCTCCGACATACCCTGCTTTTCCGGGAGTTATAGGTTTCGATCCGGTGACGAAAAGACTGACCATCGACGGTACGGGAGACATGATCTATTTCAAGTACGGTGGTATCATCGGTATGTTTGCGGGCAGTAACGGCAATGCATGGGCGACCGACGGGAGCCATGTTGTGTTCAACCCGACCGATATTACCGGGTTTTTGAATTACGAGACATCTTTCCCGAAAACGGCGGGACAGGCAGGGCCCAATACTACTGTAGGGAATGTTAACATAGACGCCGCTTTCCACAGCGTCGTGCTTAATGTGCAGAATGGCAACGGCGATCCGTGTCGGTTCGTCGGCATGACCGCCGATGAGGTCAAGACTGCGCTTGCGGGGGGCGGTGTTCCGGACAACGGAATGTGGAGATTGCCTACGGATGCCGAAAATGCCGGTTTCACTCTTGCCACATCTTCGCCTGCGTCCCGTGCCGCAACGGGCGTCAATAATTCGGGTGAAGTGAAAAACGGTCGTACTTTTACCGCGATGCCGGCCCAAACCGCAACGCCGGATAATCCTGCCGGCTGGGACTTCCTGCCTTTCGGAGGGGCACGCAATGCCGGTAACGGGCCGGTATACGGTCAGGACGTGACCGGTTTCTACTGGTCGCCTACGGCCAGTTCTAATATGGGCCAGTTCTTTTCATTTGCTGCGGGCACGGTATCGTCGGTCGCCTTTACGGTCCAGTCATTGGGCATGAGCGTACGTTGCGTTTACGATCCTGTTACTGCTCCTCAGAGCTATCCTGCTTTCCCGGGGGTTATCGGTTACGATCCGGTGACGGAAAGATTGACCATCGACGGTACGGGGGTTATGGTTTATTTCAAGTATGGCGGTATCATCGCCACGTATTCAGGCAGTAACGACAATACATGGGCGGCCGACGGAAGCAATGTCGCGTTCGATCCTACGGATATTACCAACTTTTCGAATTACAGGTTTTCTTTCCCGAAAACATCGGGGCAGGCAGGGGCCAATTCTTCGGTAGGGAACGCTGCCATAGATGCTGTTTTCCACAGCACTGTGGCCAATGCCCTTAACGGTAACGGCGACCCGTGCCGGTTCGTCGGCATGACCGCCGCCGAGGTCAAGGCGGCTCTTACCGGCGGAAGTCCCGTTGTTCCCGACAATGCCACATGGAGGCTGCCTACGAACGATGAGAATGCAAGTTTCACCGCTGTTGCGTCTTCTCCCGCAACGATAAACGGTAAGGCCGGTCGTATTTTTGCCGCTATGCCTGCCCAGGCCGGCAATCCGGCATGGGACTTCCTGCCCTTTGCAGGCCATCGTGCAACAATACCCGGCACGGTCACCGATCAGGACGACGGTGGTTATTACTGGTCGTCTACACCCATGTCTTCTACTAACAGTTGGCATTTGCACTTCACTTCGGGCACGGTTAATCCGACTTTTAGTGCAGGCCAGACAATGGGTGCAAGCGTGCGTTGTGTCCATCAATCTCCTCCTTTTAGCGATGGCGCCGATCTGTTGTATTTCGATGGTGATGTTTTGCGTGTCGGCAAATGGGCGAACCAGGTCAATTCGACCAACTTGGCCTTATTCCAGTTCGGCAGCACTATCGGCTTCCTGAATGGTAACGCATGGACTTGGGACCAAGTTCGGTTCAACACGACCGCTACAAATACCACTTTCTCGACATATAGTATTATTCCGCGTTACAACGCTTGGAATACCACTGTTGCTAATTCCCCGACGACTTCCAGCGCCGCTTACCATCATGGCGCTAATGTCCGCCAAGGCAGGGGCGACCCGTGTATGTTGGTCGGTCTGTCGGCCGCGGCGCTCAGGACCATGACTCCCGCTCAGATAGATGCATATAACAGTGGTTGGCGTACGCCAACCGCAAGAGAGAATGCCCTCTACGTCGGCGGTCCTAACGCCGCTGCTTGGCAGGCCGGTAACGCCGCTTACGCTTACTCTAACAGTACCAACGGTTTTTGGGTAGGCGCTGGCCACGTCCTTAATCCTACTCCTCCTGCCGGTGTAAAGTGGGCCGGCGGTTGGTTACCCGTTCTGACTCCTAACAGCCCTATCGTAAATTCTAATAACGGCACGTTCTTACCCGCTGCCGGGAATCGCAATTCCGCCGGCACTGTAACCAATCAGAATCTGTGGGCGTATTATTGGTCGAATACTCCGATCAGTAGCGCCAATGGATACTATCTGCAATTTGCCGATACTTCAATATCCCCGGTCACCAATATCGCTTATGGCGCCGGGAACGCGATACGCTGTATCCGTCCGCCGGTCATGGTGTTTCCCGGTAATGTGGCTCTGCTGGCCGCGGCGCATAATCCCGCAACACAGACCATTACCGTGACGACACAGGATGCCAATGGCTATCCTGCCCCGACGCAAAGCTGGACGCTCACTTCGTCCGATCCTTGGCTAACGCTCTCGACCAACCCATCGGGCGCTGGGGCCGGTTCGAGCGTCAGCGGAACAGGCGCGCAGACCGTTTACATTGTAGTCACGGCGAATACCGGAAATGCAGAGCGGCGTGCCATGATCTATCTGGGCGCGGCGAGTCCTTCGAATATAGTCTCGACAGTCACTCAGTTTCCGGCCGAATACGCTGATCTTCTCTACTTTGATGGCGATGTTCTGCGTGTTGGCCGTTGGGGTAACGAGGTCAATTCGACCAATTTGGCTCACTTCCAGTTCGGCAGTACTATCGGCTTTCTGAATGGTAACGTATGGGATTCCTCAGAAGTTCGGTTCAATACAACCGCTATTAATATGTCTTACTGGGATTATGGTCTTATCCCGAGATACAATGCTTGGAGTGGTACTATTGCCAATTCTCCGCTGACCTCCGACCCTTCTTACCATTTTGGCAATAATGTCCTTAACGGTCGGGGCGATCCTTGTCAGTTGGTAGGTCTGTCGGCCGCCGCGATCAGAGATATGAGTGCGTCCCAGATAGATGCGCATTTCAGTGGCTGGCGTATGCCCACTGCCAAAGAGAATGCCCATTTCGTTGGTGGTCCTAACGCCGCTGCTTGGCAGCCCGGTAACGCCGCTTACAATTACTCTAACAGTATTTATGGTTTATGGACAGCCAGTTCGAACCCGGATACTCCTGTTCCTCCGACCGGTGTAACGTGGGGTGGCGGTTGGGTCCCTGTATTGACTCCTGCCAGCCCTACCGTAAATATTGCTACCGGTACATTCTTCCCCGCTGCCGGTAACCGTAACGCTACTGGATCAGTGATTAATCAGGGTGTCGTCGGGGCCTATTGGTCAAATACGCCACAAAGTAGCGGCGCTGGGTACTTCCTGAATGTCAACAGTAGCAATGTGAATCCGGTCGACGCTTCCGCTTACACTGGCGGGTTACCGGTCCGCTGTGTCAACCGATAAAAAGAGGGGGCTTTGTTTATACCGCCTGTTTACTCAAAGCCTTTTTTCAGCTCATCGATATTTTCCCGCACCATCTCGTCGAGCATTACGACGACTTGCGGCAGTCCGAGCGGCAGGCCATCCAGCGCCTCTTTTACCTCGCGCGTATCGAAACGATATTCGCGGTCGTTGTAGATATAGTTCAAGATAAATTCGGTCGACGGGTGGCCGGTCGCGGTAAGGATAAAGCTGTTGGCGAGAGCGCCCAGCGGCGGTCGGTCGATATGCGACAGGCTGAACTTTGCCTCTACTGTCGTTCCCACGCCAGGTGTCGAACTGACGCTTAAAGACCCTCCGCTCTGCTCGGCCGTCTGACGGAAGAGCGGTATGCCCATCCCTACCTTGCGTGTGGTGCGCGATGTGAAGAACGGATCGGCGAGCCGTGTGACCTGCTCCGCCGTCATCCCGCGGCCGTTGTCTTCGATGACGATGCGCAGACGGTCGGCCGCCGTATTCTCCTCTACCGTAAGCGTAACGAGCGTCGCCCCGGCGACAATCGAATTTTGAAGTATGTCTATAATGTGAAGCGAGAGGTCGTTCATGTTCAGGGATTTTTGCGAGTCGCTGCTACGCGTGTTTGGTCAATGCGTTTTTTATCTTCTCGAACGTAGGTTCGTCGTCTATCGCGAGTTCTGTCGTGGCGCGCCACAGATCGTCGGGATAATGCGCGTCGGACGAGCGCACGAACCGCCGTCCTTTAAGATAGGGGTGCGCTCCAAGGAACTGTTCTTCGTCGCATCGCGGCGAAAGTTCGAAAGCATCGGCGCGCAACTTCGGCGGCACGAACCCCAGCTGGCTCACCAGCGAGTCTTTACCTTTGTCCACGTGCGCCGGAATGAAAATCCCGCCCAGCCCGTGCACGAACGCCTCGACCTCGTCCACCGTCTTGTTTATAGCGCCGATGAGCAGCGCCTCTTCTTCATACAGCACCTGCTCGTTCTCATCCACGACAAGTTGATAGCCAAAGAAATCGGGACGGTTCGGGACGCGTACGAGGTTTTCGTCGAGAAACGCCTGTAAACGGGCGAGATTTTCTTCGCCATCGACGAATGCCAGCACGTGCACCTCCTCGCGCGTGGTGATCTCTGCGCCGCCCATTACGAAAACACCGCCCGCCTCTTTGGCCGCCCGCATCACTCCCGCACACTGTCGCGTCGAATTGTGGTCCGTAATACCCACGATGCCGACCCCCGCGCGGCGTGCACTTTGCACGATCGCCGTCGGGGTCATCTCCAAGTCGCCGCACGGAGATAACACCGTATGTATATGCAGGTCGGCTTTCATATATTATTTCCAACTTTGTCATTCCGAACGTTCCGCAGGAACGGAGGAATCTATCGCTAGTTTATAAATTCAAAGACAGACGAGCGATAGATCCCTCGTCGCGCGTATCGCGCTCGCTCGGGATGACAGGTTGCTACGTTAAGTCGTAGCAACCTGCTATTTCGGCGCACGGCGATAAAGATATATCGCGACAACGGCGAAGATTATGTTCGGCAGCCAGACGGCGAACGTCGGGTCCATAGCCCCTCCTTTGGCAAACTCCTGTGCGAACCGCGCAAAGAGTATATATGTAAAACAGAGCGTTATACCTACGCCGATATGCAGCCCCGTGCCTCCGCGCACCTTGCGCGATGACAGCGATACGCCTATGAGCGTGAGGATGAATATTGAAAAGGGGTTGGAGTATCGTTGAGCGCGTTCGACCTCGAACGTGGCGATATGCTGCGATCCTTTCTCCTTCTGCTCTCGGATAAACCGGTTCAGCTGGCCGATAGGCATGGCTTCGACAAGCTTTTCGATACGACCGAACTCGATGGCATCGAGATTTATCATCGTATCCAGCTGCTCATGTCGCTCGAACCGTTCCACATCGCCCTCGAACGTGCGCGTGATGTGTTGCGGCGCGCTCCAACGCCTCGTGGCAGGATCGAACGTCGGGCGCGCGGCCGCAAGCGACGAGACCATACGGTTGCCTTCATATTGTTGCAGGGCGAAAAATTGCGCTGTGTTATCGGCCTGGCGGTAACCCTGAATATAGACGAACACGCCGGGCGATACCTGTCGATAGATATGATAATCGACCTGCATGTTCAGGTTCTTGCGCCTGTGCCGTTCTTCGAAATCGAGGCGCTTGGCATTGGCCGGCGGAATCACGAACAGGCTCAGCACGAGCGACATTGCCGTGATCACAAAGGCCGATACGAAATACGGCCACATGAGCCGCCGAAAACTCATTCCGCCTGAGAGCATGGCGATAATTTCGCTCTGGTAGGCCAGTTTCGATGTGAAGAAAATTACGGCGATAAACGTGAAAAGCGCCGTGAACTGGTTTACGAAATACGGTACGAAATTGAGATAATACTCAACGACAATGCCGCGAAACGTCGCTTTCGTCTCTATGAAGTCGTCGACACGCTCGACATAGTCGAAAATCACCACAATGATGACAATCAACCCAATAGAAAACAGGAAAGTCCCAAGGAACTTCCTGATTATATATCGATCGAGTATCTTGAACATTTACTAATTCTGTGACATATTATCATTACGGCCTTTGATATTCGTCATTGCGAGCCTGAAAGGCGAAGCAATCCAGTGGTTTTTCCGGATTGCTTCGGGCCGTAAAGCCCTCGCAATGACAAATACGCTTGGTTTTCAGCCTTGCCGGATTTTAATAACTTACATCTGTTTTTCCAGCAGCCCCCGCATCCCCGTTTCGCGGCCGACCAGCGTGTGCAGTTCGGCAATCGGCACGCGGCTTTGGGACATCGTATCGCGGTAACGCACGGTCACCGTGCCGTCCTCCGCCGTCTGGTGGTCTACCGTCACGCACAGCGGCGTTCCGATAGCATCCTGTCGACGATAACGCTTGCCGATGCTGTCTTTTTCGTCGTACTGCAACGCATAGTCATAACGCAGCGTGCGCACTATTTCTTGTGCTATTTCGGGCAAACCGTCCTTTTTCACCAACGGCAAAACCGCCACTTTCACGGGCGCGAGTGCCGGCGGAATGGCCATCACCACGCGCTCCTCGCCGTTGTCCAACGCCTCTTCGCGATACGCCGCCGAAAGCACCTGCAACACCATGCGATCCACTCCTATGGAGGTCTCCACGACATAAGGGATGTAGCTTTCGCCCGTTTCGGGGTCATGATAGCGCATCTTGCGCCCCGAGAATTTTTCGTGCTGCCCCAGATCGAAATCCGTGCGTGAGTGTATGCCTTCCACCTCCTTGAAACCGAACGGGAACTTATATTCGATGTCGCACGCCGCATTGGCATAGTGCGCCAGCTTTTCGTGCTCGTGGAAACGGTAATTCCCGTCGCCGAAACCCAGCGCGCGATGCCATTTCATGCGTGCGGTGCGCCACGCCTCATACCACTCCATCTCGCTGCCGGGCTGCACGAAGAACTGCATCTCCATCTGCTCGAACTCCCTCATGCGGAATATGAACTGCCGCGCCACGATCTCGTTGCGGAACGCTTTGCCTATTTGCGCAATACCGAACGGTATTTTCATGCGCCCCGTTTTCTGGACGTTCAGGAAGTTCACGAAGATTCCCTGCGCCGTTTCGGGGCGCAGATATATCGTGCTCGCACCGTCGGCCGCCGCACCTATCCGCGTGTCGAACATCAGATTGAATTGCCGCACCTCCGTCCAGTTGCGCGTTCCCGATACGGGGTCTGCAATCTCCTCGTCAATGATAACCTGCCTCAGCGCATCGAAATCGCTCGCGTTCAGCGCCGCGTTCATACGCTCGATGACCGAATCGCGCCGAGTCTGCAATTCCAACACTCTGGCGTTAGTCGAGCGGAATTGTGTTTCGTCGAAAGCCTCGCCGAACCGCTTGCGCGCTTTTTCGACTTCTTTATCTATCTTGTCGTCGATCTTTGCCGCGTGCTCTTCGATAAGCACGTCGGCGCGGTAACGTTTTTTCGAGTCCTTGTTGTCTATGAGCGGATCGTTGAATGCGCCCACATGCCCCGACGCTTCCCACGTGCGCGGGTGCATGAAGATCGACGCGTCGATGCCCACGATATTCTGATGCAGCCTGACCATCGACTCCCACCAATAGCGTTTGAGGTTGTTTTTCAGTTCCACGCCCATCTGGCCGTAGTCGTAAACGGCCGCAAGACCGTCGTATATCTCGCTCGACTGGAAAATGAAGCCATACTCCTTCGAGTGCGCAACGAGCTTTTTAAAAAGTTCTTCCTGTGTCATCGGGTTTCGTGGTTTATCTTGCAAAGATAGTTATTTGTGTGGACAGACCTTAAATTACATGTTCCTAAAGTTCGTAAATTTGTTTTTGTAAATTTTATGCTTATATTGCAACGGAATTTTGCACTAATATTAACTTCTAAAATCCAAACACCATTAGAAAACTATTGTCAAAATTAACACCTAAGACGACTTTGAACAAGATTAATCTTGCTCTGACGGGTCTGTTCTGCGTAATGCTTGTCGGTAACATTTACATGCGGGCGAAGATGGATGGTCTTTACTTTCCTGACCCTGAGAACTGCGGCGCTTATTTTGAAGATGTGGATGGGGTTGCGTATAGACATTGCTGTCCCGTTGGTCTTCTTTTTTGTCCGGAGTTACAACAATGCGTTTTTCCGGGAGACCCAAATTGTACGTTTGATTGTGTGACTGCCGGCTCTTGCGAACCCGGACCCAGTGGCGGTAGAGTTGTAGATTGTTTCTCCAATTATGAAACACCTTCACACCCAAGAGATCCGGTTCATGGAGTTATTTCTTGCAAACCCGGCGTACCTCGTTGTACATGGGTGACTGTTATTGTAGACTCAGAGAGTCTTCGATCGCAATGTGTCTTACCTTAAATTAATTCCGATTTTTCTGAGCCGAGACTGATGTCTCGGCTCAATTAATTAAAAACACTGTATAACTATGAGATTTGTCAATATATTTATTTTTGTGGGGTTGTTGCTGGTCTCATGCGGGAGAAAGGATGGAATCCGATTCTACGGCGAGACCGTTGTCGTGGAGTATCCCGACCGCGTAGAGACGCTTGCCGGAATGGCGCTGGAACTGGAAGGAATATATACCGGTGGAATGACTGCTTATGACGGAATACTAATGCTTATGTCATATAAGCATCCCGATGGGATTGTTTACGTATACGATATTGAAACAGGGCAGCGTATAAACGCGATGCTCAGAAGAGGCAACGGGCCTGACGAAGTGATAAGCGTCATTTCTTCCATGAATCTCGAAAGAGATTCGAACGGCGAGTTTGCGATTTGGTTCAACGACTTCAACAGAGACAATCTTATGATGGTAAATACGCGGGGTGAGGTGCTGAAAAGGATCGAGACATCGCAGTTCAAAAGAAGAGACCAGTTTTTAGGACGGATTTTTGTTTTGAACGACAGCCTGCTGATAGCCTATATGCAGAGCGAGTCGGTATTCGAGAACGGCGGGCATAGGGTTATAGCCCCTCGTCACCGTCTTTTCAACTACGAGACGGGTGAGATGTTAAGGGAATACAAGTCGTACAGCGACTACAAGGTAAACGAGGACGCTGACTTTATTGTCGTTCGCCATTTAAATTCATATGACGAAATGAAACCCGACAGGAGCAAGATCGCCATGGTAATGCCGCTTATGAATAAGATCAATATACTAGATATCGAATCGGGCAAGGTGAAATCGGTAGCTAAAAAGAACTCTCCCAATCTGAATATTGTGTTTTCGGGCAGGCCCGTAAGGTATTATTATGTAGATATATTGAGTGACAATCACTGTATATATGCTATGGAAGGTGACCCCGATCAATCTCATCGATTCACGGGTAGAATCAATGTGTTTGACTGGGACGGTAATTTCGTGAAGGTTCTTCAAATAGGTGAAGATGCAACAGTTTTCGCGTTCGATCCCGTTCGCAGGATGCTTTACGCGAAGAACGATTTGGAGGAAATAACCGTCTACGACTTGAATTTCCTGTATGAGTGAAAAAATCCTTGCTCTGACGGGTCTGTTTTGCGTAATGCTTGTCGGTAACATCTACATGCGGGCGAAGATGGATGGTCTTTACTTTCCCGACCCTGAGAACTGCGGCGCTTATTTTGAAGATGTGGATGGGGTTGCGTATAGACATTGCTGCCCCGTGGGTCTTCTTTTTTGCGAGGAGCTACAAACTTGCGTTTTACCTGGAACGCCCGGTTGTTCGTTCGATTGTGTAGATTCCGGCTCTCCTTGCGAACCCGGCGGCAACGACATAATAATCGAATGTCAGTGCACGGGGTGGGGTGAAACAGGACGTTGTGTGACAGGTAACAACAGCGCTGTTAATCGAAGGATATGTGCCCAGAGTCCTCCGGGGGGTAATGTTAAGTGCGCAGAGTATGATGGCAGCTGCCGATAACCACAAAACAGGCAGAGGCATCTTCTTGCCTCTGCCTGCTTAATTTTACTCTGTTTGCCATGAGATACTTAACTATTCTTTTAGCGCTGTCGATAATATTGTCAGGGTGCGGTAAGAAAAGAAGCGAATATGCTTCTTTTTTCGTACAGCCCGTTGAAAATGAGAGAAACATTCTTTTCGAGTCGCTCGACATCGAAACATTCATAGTCACCCTGCCAAGCAGTTCTCACTTGGGATTCAGCGGCATAGGAAGCGACCGGATTTATTTTAACGACCGGTATACTTGTCGAATTTATGAGTTTGACAAGGACATAAATATGGTTGCGCGCCATCTGGGGAAAGGAAGAGGCCCGAAAGAAATACCCCTTAGTAGTATTGGCGGATTTACGACTTCGGATAATGGAGACTTTCTTCTTGTTGGATTTACCAGAGATTTGTTTGTTTATGACTCGGAATTTAATTTCCGCTCCGAGACGTGTTTTATAGCGTGGCCTGTGCCTGACGATAAACGATCCCTTTTTGAAAGGGATGATTTTTACAACCAACTAAATTACGATCATATTATAATCATACCGCACAAGGATCGCATTTATTTTAATGTTCTTGTAGATGCTGATGAGTTTAATATCTCACATCATGACTATTATTGCAATGCCAGAATATTGATAGAGGTAGATATGCAGGACGGAACTATCCTAAGGACATTCGGTCGCCTCTCGCCTGAAATTAAATATATGTCGGCTTTCTGGCATTTTCAGTACGATATCGATGAAAATGGATATTTCTATTTGAGTTTCGAGCCGGATCATCTTATATACGTATATGATAATGACTATAATATTATCTACTCGTTCGGTCACGCCGGACGCGATATGAATATGGATCACCTGCAATTAACGTTGGATGAGACATATATGAGAAGAGCTACTGTCGAACGTAAAGACAAAGGGCATTATACTTCGATTAAAAAAATAGGCGATTATGTTTTCCGGACTTACAAAACCGGTAGTCCTGCGAACGTCGACCGTTTGCAGATATATCACGGCACTACGCTTATCGCCGATGTCGATGTTCCGCCTGACTTTGCTGTTCTTGGCTATATCGCCCCGTACTATTACTCGCACTTTGTGGGAGATGAGAGAGCCGAGACGCTGACCATTCACATGTTCAGATTGGATATGTAAAAATTTAGATTTCGAACAGGTAGTCTATTACATAAAGTGACATATGCTCGTGTTATATCGGCATCGATACCGTAAAACTCACCTGCGCCGCGCGCAGGTTGCTCGGCTTGCGGACGGAGACGGTGATCGTGGATGAGGTGTTCGAGGGCAGGCGCAGCGGCACGACATCGAAGATCACGTCAGCGCCGTAAGACCACACGTTGCCCCAGCACCGGCAACCGCTTTCGCCACGACGCACGGCAAATTGCGCATAATCGCCGCCGGGATTGAGCCTCACGCGGCGGAAGTAGAGCCACCCGTCCAAGCCGCCGTCGGGATGCCAGACAGGGAATTGGTAGTCTACGGTAGCGGCGGTATAGCGGCGGGTGGCGGGGATGCTGCCATACTCTGCGCCGCGCGGGAAAAGTTCGCGATTAGCGAAAAGCCACATTGCATTGTTTTGCCGTTGTACCACTCCGCGTAGCGCAAGGACGTGCTGTGGCGCGAGGCCGGGCAGAAATACGCGCCCGAATGCCGACCACATCCGCCCGAAGTTATCGTCGAAAAAATCGGTGGTCATGCTCACGCGTGCGGCATAGCCGAATCGCGGCAGGAAGTCGCGGTGCGACATTCGCCGCGATTCGACGTATTGCAGCGCGACGATGCTGCGGTTCATGCCTGTTCGGAACGTCTCCGCCGCAGGGTCATAATATTGCGAATTTTCGTAGCGCTGTTCGATGCTTGGCGTGAGAGTACGAAAGCTCGCCCCCGACGACAGCCGCATCGGCAGATAGATGCGCCCCGTGATTTCCGCGTAATCTTTTCGCCGTACAGGGCGTTCCACATCCCATGGCGCGTATATGAATTGCCCCGCGTCGCTCCATTGTGCTTCGAGGCCGAGTCGCGGCGCCCATCCCGCATAATCGAACTTGCCGTGCAGCAGGTTATGGCCGCCGTTCACGCGTCCGTAGCTGAGTTGGGTCACGGCCGAGTTGAGGTTGTTTTGCGACAGCAGCGTGAGGCCGAAATTCACGTTGAAATGTCCTTCGCTCACGATGCGGTCGGCCTCGTAATAGGCCGGCGCCCAGCTGTGGAAGTTAAAGAGATTCAGCCCTTTTCGGTACTTTCGCACGCGGCGCATGGTGGTATCGGTGACCGTCACCTCGTCCATATTCACGACCGGCCATTGGCGGCGCGTCGGATTTACGACGTTCTGCGGAACACGCGAGCAGGGGACTTCCTCCATGTTTTCGCCGACGTTGTTCTGTATGGCCAGCATGTATCCATCGGGCGTATAAGTCGTCATCACTATGCCGCGCGGTGACCATGCCGGTGCGAACGACCCGTAGCGCGACGTGGAGATGCGATATTCCTTACTCTCTTCGCTGTCATATACGTGCGCCTCGTCCTTGCCCGATGCTATGGAGTTGAAGTAGAGCCGCCCACCCGACTGCCTCAGATTCGCGACTGTGGTATAACTCGGTTGAGTTACCTTCCGAAAACCATCTTCTGCCACCGCTCCGATCCACATTCCCGCGTCGCTCAATCCGATAAAGTGCAACCCCTCGGTAAGCCCGTGCACCGTAATCGTGTCGGGCAACGTCAGGCGGCGATTGCCGCGCATGATGGTATATGTCCCGTTCGGAGCGTACTGCACGGCTGTCAGTTCACCGTCTGCCGAGACATGCGGAAAAAAGATGTTGCGATGCCGGCGGTACGTCTGTCGCTTGCCTGTCTGCATGTCGTAGGAGCAAAGCTGCGAATAGACCTCCTGGTCCCAGAACGTACTGCGGCGAAGTTCCGTCCAATAGATCCGCCCGTCGGGCGAAACCGACAGCGGCGAATTCACCGCGCCCGTGTTGCACAGCACGCGCTCGCGCCCCGTCGCCGGATCGACCGCCACGAGCCGCGACGGGCGGCAAAGGTCGGTTTTCAGCGCGACGATCCGCTCGCCCACGCCGACGGGCGAACTGTACCACGTATACGAAGTCGTGGGCGTGTCTATGATCATTGCCGAGTTTTCGTCGACGGGCAGCGAACGCCAGAAGTCGAACGCCGCCTCGAACGAATCGCGGAAAAGCCCCGCCTGCGACGTGCCGTAAAACTTTCGCAGCCCTATCGAGAACGGGAAAATAAGGTACGGGTTGCGCGACGCGAACCACGATGTTTTGTTCAGCACGTTCTCGCCATAGTGGTCGTCGGCCCATGAAAGTATCTGGTATCCGAGCTGATAGTGGTTCGGCACGAAGTCCTTGAACGAGCCGCTGAAAAACTTGTCGGTGCGCCACCCGGCGCTGCGCCCTTCAAGAGCCATTGCGCGGTATTCTATCGAGAACGACGGCTGCACGCCGCGCCCGAACGTCGCCATTTGCGTTTCGGCCAGCACCGCATCGCCCTCCATCGCCCACACGGGCATGAACGCCAGACCGACCATCATCCCCTGCTGCCCCAGCAGCCACCCCAACGGGCGTATCAGCCCGCGGTTCAGATTGTTATACTGCACCGCGTGGCGATATTCATGCACGGCCAACTGTTTGAGCCACGGAAAAGCGAACTGCTGCGCATCGGGCGTAACGATCAGTTCGATGCGCTTCGGAGCAAGCATCACGATGCCGTTCGACGAGAAATTATGCGCACGCACCACCAGCGGCATTCGTCCCATCGGCCCGTGCGTGAACCCGTAACCGATCTGTGCGCGCACCGTGTCGAGATAGTGCATGACCCTCACGGTGTTACGCTCGTAATCCGTCGGGAAGATATAGCGCACCTGCGGTGTTCTGATCGTCCGCCACCGCACCCTCGCCGGGTCTTGCCCCCAGTCATAGAATTGCGCCCGCCCTTCGTTGCAGAACAGCGCGGCGAACAGCATCGCCGATAGCGTAAGTAATATTTTTTTCATAATTCTATGTTGTCGTAGTAATTGTATTCAGAATTTCGAAAGTCTCCCCGTCCTGCTGCACCGTAGCGCGGCCGTCGCGGAAACCCGTTGCATAATCATACGCGGGTTCTATGACAAACTCCCCCTGAGGTGAGACATAACCATACTTTCCGTTGCTCATCACCAGAGCCAGCCCCTCGCGGAACATCCCCGCCATCTCAAATCGCGGCTCGAAAGCGACCACACCGTCGCGCGTGATATAGCTCCACGCGCCGTCGGCATCGCATACCGGCGCGAGGCCGTGTGAAAAGGGTTTCACCTCGCGCCATGCCGAGCAGTCGATAGCAACTGCTCCGTCGGGCGCGATCACTTGCCACAAACCGTGAATGCACACCACTGCCAGACCTTCCGAAAACTCGTGCGCCGTTTCGTAGATCGCCGGTATCACTTCTTTACCGCCGGCTGCGCGCCGATAACCCCACAAACTGCCGCTGCGGAACGGCTCTAACCGCGTCTCACATTTCGCTGTTACATCTGCAACGCGCGGCATGGCAGGCGGCGCAACGGGATAGACAACACGTGAACCGCGCAATAACTCTGTCAGATTTCCGATCTGAGGTTGCACAGTACGCAACGACAACGCAAGGCGGTAAGAATCGTGTTCGCCTTGTGCAGCGAACAGGCGCAATATCTCGTCGTAGGCCGCCGACCCGCCGCCGAGAATCTCGCTGGAGTACAGGATAATATTGTCCGAGCGGTGATGGCGTTTGTACAGCTGCGGTTCGAGCGACAGTGCGCGCAGGCAGACAGATATAAGCGCGACGGGATAATCGTCCAGCGACTTGTCGAACATGCGCTCGTCACGCGCCGGATGTTGATAGGGCGGCGTGCCGATCTCGAACGCCGGTCGCCCCGAAAGCGACGGCACGAACATCGCGTCATAATCGATAAGGCGCATCGTACCGCCGGGTTGCACTATGATATTTTCGGGTTTCAGGTCGCCGTGCGCCCATTCCCTTTCGAGCAGTCGGCGCGCCGCCTCGTCAAACGCTTCCGACAACGCACCGAACGTGAACCCGTCATTGCGTGACGCGCGTTTCATAGCCGTTTCGAGCGTCACGCCCTCCGTCCACTCCGCTACCACTATGTCATAATAAGCACCGCCGCCGAAAATATCGTAAACATATATCTCGTCCTTCAACAGTCGTACGGGCGCAAGCAATTCGTCGTCATGCCCCGTAAGATAACCATATACATCATCCGTATATAACCCGCTCTTAATGTAGCATTTAAGAGTCATGTGCCGTCCGCGTGCCACTACCGGAAATACCGCTGCGTTGTTGCCCGCGAAGAACACTACCTCGTCCCGCGCATCGGTCAGCGCCTCCACCTCGCCGAGCGTACGGAATCTCCCGCGGGCATTCGACACGGCATCGGCATAGTCACTTATAGTCGGCAGCCCGCCCTTCACCCTCACCTGCAAAATCCCCGCGTCGTAATACATTTTTAGTTGAGTTATTTATTCATAATTCTGTTCTGCCGGTCGATACTTTCGATGTGGATCGCTTCGAGCACGGTTTTGACAAAAGCCGGACTGAGGCCGAGTTCGGCGGCGCGCAATGAGACACGCTCCACGATGTCGCGCCAGCGGTCGTGTTGGAGGATCGCCACATTATTCGCGCGTTTCTCTTCGCCTATCATATCGGCAATTTGCATCCGGCGGCCGAGCAGCGTGAAAAGTTCGGCATCGATTTGGTCTATTTCGCGGCGAAACTGTTCGAGCCGCCGCGCGAATTCGGGGTCGCCGCCGTCGGGCGAGCGCCAGCGTATCTCGCTCAAAAGCGCGTCGAGGGCGGCAGGTGTGATCTGCTGTTCGGCATCGCTCAGCGCCTGTGAAGGGCACACGTGGCTCTCGATCATCAGTCCGTCATAGCGCAGGTCGGCAGCCGTTTGAGCCACCTCGCGCAGATGCTCGCGCCGTCCGGCGATATGCGACGGGTCGCATATCATTGCAAGGTGCGGCCAGCGCGCGCGCATCTCCAAAACCAGATGCCACATCGGTGAGTTGCGGTAGGGTTGCCCCACGCCGGAATACGAGAACCCGCGATGCACCAGCGCCAACTGTTCCACGCCTGCCGCCAAAAGGCGTTCTACTGCGCCGCTCCAAAGGTCTATATCGGGGTTAACGGGGTTTTTTATCAGCACTGCGACGCCCCGCTGGCCGCGTACTGCATCGGCGATCTCCTGCACCGCAAACGGACTTACCGTCGTGCGCCCGCCGATCCACACGGCATCGATGCCGTGCCGCAATGCGCTTTCCACATGCCTTGCCGTCGCCACTTCGACGGCGACGGGCAAACCTGTCGCGCCCCGCGCTTCGGTCAGCCATGCCAACCCGCGCGCACCCGCACCCTCGAACGTTCCGGGCTTCGTGCGTGGCTTCCACACCCCCGCGCGCAGCATATCTACACGTCCGGTGGCGGCCAGCGCGGTACACGTTTCGAGTACCTGTTCGCGCGTCTCCGCACTGCACGGGCCGGCTATGATAAAAGGCTTTCGGCCGTCGAATCGCACTTGTTCTATCCCCGTTTTCACGCCGCAAGATAGGATTTTTTTTCATATCTTTGTCCGCGCAAAGTCACTACATGCAAGCGGCCGCAAGGCGCTTTTTGTATCTTTGTCCAAGCAAAGCCATTCATGCAAGCGGCCGCAAGGCACTTTGCAGCGCACGTTATGAAACAGGAGTATATACCGTTCGTGGACGCTCTGATCGAGTTGGCCGTTGCCGAAGACATAGGCGATGGCGACCACACGTCGTTGGCGTCGATACCGGCCGCCGCCGACGGTGCGATGCGGCTTTTGGTGAAGCAGGAGGGCGTTCTGGCCGGTCAGCAAATCGCCGAGCGCGTGTTTCGGCGGCTCGATGCCGAGATGGTGTTCGAACCTGTTCTGGCGGATGGCGCGCGCGTCGTATCGGGTGACGAGGCGTTCCGTGTCGCGGGGCGCGTTCGCTCATTGTTGCAGGCCGAGCGCATCGTGCTGAACATCATGCAGCGCATGAGCGGCGTAGCGACGGAGACTGCGCGCTATGTGGCGCGGCTGGAAGGTCTGCGCACGCGCGTGCTTGATACGCGCAAAACCACGCCCGGAATGCGCGTGTTCGACAAAATGGCCGTTGCGATAGGCGGTGGCGGCAACCATCGGATGGGGCTGTTCGACATGATCCTGCTGAAAGACAACCACATAGACTTCGCGGGCGGGATCACGTCCGCGCTGCGGCAGGTACGGGAATATCTGACGGCGACGGGGCGTTCATTGCCGATAGAGGTGGAGGTGCGTTCGCTGGCCGACATCGATGAGGTTTTCTCCGCAGGCGGTGCGGACCGCATAATGTTCGACAACTTTTCGGTCGCGCTCACGCGCGAAGCAGTGGCTTTGGTCGGAGGGCGCATGGAGACGGAATCGAGCGGCGGCATTACTTACGAGACGATTCGCGACTATGCCGAATGCGGCGTCGATTATATTTCGGTCGGTGCGCTGACTCATCAGATAAAAAGTCTCGATATGAGCCTGAATAAGCTATAATTCAAAATTAATGAAACCAATCACTTCCGGCCTAGCGGTGGGACGCACTATTAAGGAGTATATCCTGATCACTTTCGGTCTTTTTCTTTACGCCTTCGGGTGGATCGCTATCATAATGCCAGCAGGGATTGTCGGTGGCGGCGTGGGCGGTATATCGCTGCTCGTCTATCACGCCACAGGCGGTGCTATTCCGATGGCATTCAGTATGTTGGCGATCAACGGTGTGTTGATTGTGCTGGCGATCAGAATGATAGGCGTTTCGTTCAGCACCAAGACCCTGTATGCTATATTTACGATGTCCTTAGCGATGTGGGTAATGCAGACGTGGATTCCGTCCAGTCCGGAGGGAGTTCTGGGGCTTGGCGGCGACAAACTGTTGTCGGCTCTTTTGGCAGGGGTGGTTTGCGGCATAGGTGTCAGTATCTGTTTTGCTCAGGGCGGCAGTGCAGGCGGTACGGATATTATTGCGATGATCATCAATAAATACCGAGCAATAAGCTACGGTAAAGTGATTATGTCCTGCGACCTTGTAATCATCGGTCTTTCGTACTTTATCGATGCTAAAATAGCGACCATTATATATAGCCTTGTAGTGGTCGGTGCGCTGGGCTACACGCTCGATGCTGTGTTGGAGGGCAGCAAGCAATCGTCGCAAATATTCATCATTACCAAACACTACGCTGAGATGGCGCGGCGACTTGCTGAGGAAGCCGGGCGCGGCGTGACGCTGCTGGATGCGCAAGGGTGGTACTCGGGGCAGGAAACAAAGATGGTAATGGTGGTGACGCGCAAGGCCGAGTCGTCGAATTTGCTCAGAATTGTGCGGGAGGTCGATCCGGAGGCCTTTATCACCGTCGGCAGTGTTATGGGCGTTTACGGCAAGGGCTTTGTGCCGCTCGAAAATGTTGCAAAAGGAGGGCGGAAGAAGAGATAGCACGGCACGCCGGCGGCGGCGAAAGACGCGAAATGGAATGTAGCGTCCCGCCGCGTGGGGCTGCGGCGTGACGCGGCACTTTTGCATTGGCAAAAGTGCCGCTGCCGGATGACATTGCGGTTCGAAGACTGTAACGAAAGCAACCGGCAGGCAAAATAAAACACGCGCGTGTTGCAAATTGTTGCGAAATCAAAATAAATACTATACATTTGTAAGCCATGAGCAAGTACAAACGACATCTTATAACTTCGGCGTTGCCGTATGCCAACGGACCGATACATATCGGACATCTGGCGGGCGTGTATATCCCGTCGGACATCTATGCGCGTTATCTGCGCCTGCGGGGGGAGGAAGTGGTGTCGGTGTGCGGGTCGGACGAGCATGGCGTCCCGATTACGTTGAAGGCGCGTACAGAAGGTACGACGCCGCAAGCGGTCGTGGACAAATACCACGAAATGATCAAGCGCGCTTTCGAGGAGTTCGGCATGTCGTTCGATATTTATTCGCGCACATCGTCGAAAACACATGCCGAGACCGCGAGCGCATTTTTCCGCACGTTGTATGACAAAGGCGAGTTCATAGAGCAGACCACCGAGCAACTTTATGACGCGGAGGCGGCTGTCTTTCTTGCCGACCGTTATATTACGGGCACATGTCCGCGCTGCGGCGATGAGCGCGCCTACGGCGATCAATGCGAGGCGTGCGGGAGCACGCTGGCGGCGACGGAACTGATAAACCCGCGCAGCACGATCACGGGTTCTGCGCCCGTTATGCGCGAGACGAAGCATTGGTATCTGCCTCTGGACCGTTACGAAGCATTCCTGCGCGAGTGGATTCTGAAAGGGCACAAGGAGTGGAAGGCGAACGTCTACGGGCAATGTAAGAGTTGGTTGGACGGAGGATTGCAGCCGCGCGGCGTGAGCCGCGACCTGGATTGGGGGATTCCCGTTCCGGTGGAGGGTGCGGAGGGCAAAGTGCTGTACGTGTGGTTCGACGCGCCGATCGGCTATATATCTGCGACTAAGGAGCTTACAAGCGAGTGGGAGAAGTGGTGGAAGGACGAGCAGACGCGGATGGTGCACTTTATCGGTAAGGACAACATCGTGTTCCACTGCATAGTTTTTCCTGCGATGCTGCGCGCGCACGGCGACTATATCCTGCCCGAAAACGTTCCGGCGAACGAGTTCCTGAACCTCGAAGGCGACAAAATTTCCACGTCGCGCAACTGGGCGGTGTGGCTGCACGAGTACCTCGAAGATTTCCCCGGCAAACAGGACGTGCTGCGTTATGTGCTGGCCGCCAATGCGCCGGAGACTAAGGATAACGATTTCACGTGGCGCGATTTTCAGGCGCGCAACAACAACGAACTTGTCGCCGTGCTGGGTAATTTCGTGAATCGCGCGCTGGTGCTTACTGAAAAATATTTCGACGGCGTCGTTCCTGAGGCGGGTTCGCTGGACGATTACGACCGCGAGACGCTATCCGAGATGCCCGAATTGCGCCGCTCGTTGGAACGTAATATAGAGACGTTCCATTTCCGCGAGGCGCTGAAAGATGCGATGGCGTTCGCACGGCTGGGCAACAAATATCTGGCCGACACGGAAGCCTGGAAAGTGGTGAAGACCGACCCCGCGCGGGTGCAGACTATTCTGAACATCGCGTTGCAAATCACGGCGAATACGGCCGTCGCTATCGAGCCTTTTATGCCTTTCACGGCGGAGAAGATACGGCGTATGCTGGCAATCGGGCATATCGGCTGGGAGCGGCTGGGCGAAGCGGGTCTTGTGGCCGCGGGTCATCGCATAGGCACGCCCGAACTGCTGTTCGACAAGATAGAGGATGCGCAGGTTGAGCGTCAGTTGGAAAAACTTGCGGCGACCAAAGCGGCGAACTCACAAACGGCGGTGGAAGTTGCGCCACAGGCCGAAGAGATCACGTTCGAGGATTTCGGGCGCATGGACATTCGCGTCTCGACGGTTTTGGAGGCCGAGCGCGTACCTAAAACGAAAAAATTGCTAAAACTCACCATCGACACGGGCATCGACCGCCGCGTGATCGTTTCGGGCATCGCGGAAGATTTTACGCCGGAGCAGCTCGTCGGCCGTCAGGTGTTGGTGCTGGTGAACCTCGCTCCGCGCGAGCTGAAAGGCATCGTGTCGCAGGGGATGATCCTCATGGGTGAAGACACTGCAACGGGCCGCCTCGCTCTGCTCTCGCCCGACGGCGCGGTGATTAACGGGACTAAGGTAGGCTAACATGCATATTACGTCGTTGCGAGGGCTGTTAAGTCCGAAGCAATCCAGAGAAAAACCACTGGATTGCTTCGCCTTGCAGGCTCGCAATGACGATCGATTCGAGATTGCGGGTCAGGCCCGCAATGACAAACGATAAGCTCGCAATGACGGTCAATAAAAACAAACCAAAAAACAATATAAAAGCTATGAGTACGATCGATTGGGGGAAGCTCGGTTTCGGGTATATGAAGACCGATGCGAACATTCGTTGCTATTTCCGCAACGGACAGTGGGAAGCGCCGTATCTGACCGGTGATGAGAACATTAGCCTGCACATGGCGGCGACGTGTCTGCACTATGGCCAGGAGGCGTTCGAAGGTATGAAGGCATTTCGCGGCAAGGACGACAAGGTGCGCCTTTTCCGTCCGGAGGAGAACGCGAAGCGCATGATTGCGTCGGCGGAGTATTTGCAGATGGAGCCGCCGCCTGTGGAGCTTTTTATCGATATGGTGAAACGGGTGGTCGAGGCCAACGAACGTTTCATTCCGCCCTACGGCACGGGCGCGTCGCTCTATATCCGCCCGCTGCTTATAGGTTCGGGCGCACAGGTGGGAGTAAAGCCGGCCGACGAGACGATGCTTATCGTGTTCGTCACGCCCGTCGGGCCGTATTTCAAAGAGGGTTTCAAGCCGATCAAAACGACCATAGACCGTGAGCATGACCGTGCCGCACCGCGCGGAATGGGTCACGTGAAGAGCGGAGGCAACTACGGTGCGAGCATCGGCGCGATAGTGGGCGCAGCGCGCAAGGGTTTTCCTAATGTGCTGTTCCTCGACCCGGCAGAGCATAAATATATCGATGAATTCGGTGCGGCTAACTTCTTCGGCATCAAGGATATGACCTACTCGACGCCGGATTCGCGCTCGGTACTTCCGTCGATCACGAACATGAGCCTGCGCACGATCGCGGCCGACTTGGGACTGAAAGTCGAAGACCGCAAAATTCCCGTCGAGGAGCTGGCGACGTTCGAGGAGGTAGGTGCAGTGGGTACGGCGGCGGTGATCTCGCCGATAGGCAGCGTCTACGACCCCGACAACGACATTACATATACGTTCGGAGACGGGGTGACGGCAGGGGAGTGGAGCCGGAAGCTCTACCAAACGTTGCAGGGCATCCAGTACGGTGAACTGCCCGATACGCACGGTTGGAGCATGGTGCTGTAACACACTCGTGTGTCTTCCAGCCTGCCGGACGTGCGCGCGTCCGGCATTAACAGCATAAACATTTAAAAAATACACACGATGAAAAAACTGTTTTTCACCGCTGCATTGCTGGTCTGGCTGTGCGGCAGCGCGGCGGCGCAAAACCGCAGCATAGAATTCGTACAGGGAAAGACGTGGGACGAAATCGTCAGTAAGGCCGCAGATGCCGGCCGGCTGATCTTCATCGACTGCTATACCGATTGGTGCGGGCCGTGTAAAAGGCTTGCAGAAACGGTCTTTACGCAAGACGCAGTTGCCGATTTTTTTAATGCCAACTTTGTGAACGCCAAGTTCGAGATGGAGAAAGAGGCCGACGGCGTAATGCTGAAAGAGAGATATGCCGTGCGGGCGTTCCCTACGCTGCTGTTCATCGACCCGAGAACGGGCGAGGCCGTTCATCGCCTCGTTGGCGCGGGGACGGCAGAATGGCTTATTGATGGCGCACGTACCGCGATGAACGCCGAAGACAACCTCGCGAGCATGACGGCGCGCTATGAGGCCGGCGACCGCGACCCGCAGTTCATCACCGACTATGTCCGGATGCTACGCGACGCGTATATGCAGGATCAGCAGGCGCGGGTGGTGGCCGAATCCCTGGAAGGACTCAGTATCGACGAACTCGCCACGCCTGAAATCTGGCTGTTGATCAGTGAGAATATCAACGACCCGCTGAGTTGGCCTATGCGCGAGGTGATGGCCAACCGTGAGAAGTTTTATAATGCTGTGGGTCAGGAGGTTGTCGACAGGCATCTCGGAAGTTCGATCGGAATGGCGGCTCATGCCCTCGCGTCGTGGAATCCGAGGGGCAATGTACCGTTCGACGAGGCGCGCAATGCCGAAATGATGAAATTCCTGCGTGGTGTTGTGGATTTTCCCGTCGCTCAGTCGCTTTCACTTCTCGAAATCGTTGAATTGAGACAGCGCGGCGAATGGAAAGAAATGTTGGAAAAAATGCGCCGTGCGGAAACCGACGGTGTTTTAGGCGAAAACATGTTCGGCGTCCAATATTTCCTCCTCAATATCGAGTCGCTCGCCGGGTCGGGCGACGAAAATATCGTGCGCGAAGGAGTGGCATGGCTCGACCGCCGTATCGCCGCGACCGAAAACTTTTTCCGTAAGGCCGAGTACTCCCAGTCGAAAGTGCGTTTGCTTACCTCGATAGGAGATGATCTCGGCGCCGACAAAGCACGGCAGGAAGAAGAGACTTTCACGCGCGAGGGCACCGAACAGTCCGGAGGTCGCGCAGTACGTGCGATACGGATGAACTGACACGCGCGCGTGGTTTCCAGCCTGCCGGATGACATATTATGTACGAGTAGACCTTAGGCGTGCAGGGGCTTTCGCATTTTCTGCGAAAGCCCCTGTCGGTTTGTAGGACGAAGTTAGAGCGTTCGGAATAGCATTTTTCAGAAGAATTATAGCAAAAAATATCGCAACGGTGTCGCATGTTTCGAAAAGATTATATATCTTTCGGCTGGATAAACACCTGACCCCGAACGATGTACTCTGCGAAAATTACGCGAATTACGCCCACGGCATTCATATTTCTCATCGACCAGTCCGGTTCGATGGAAGAGAAAATGACCTTCGGGCAAACCACGATGACCAAGGCCGATGCCGTGGCAATGGTGACGAATATGCTGATCCGTGAGTTGGTGAACCGCTGCCGCCGCGAAGAAGGCACGCTCGACTATTTCGATATCGCCGCCATCGGTTATTCTAACGATGAGGCGACGATGCTGCTGGGCACGTCCGAAGCGTTTGCCAAACCGTCGGAATTGTCGATGCGTCCGTGCCGCAAGCGCATCTTCACGCGCGAAAGAATGCTGCCCGACGGTACGGCGGCGCTGGCCAATGACGAAGTGAAATATTGGATCGAGCCGAAGTCCGAGGGCAATACTCCGATGTGCGCTGCGTTGGAGCAAGCGCTATTGCTTGCGGGACGGTGGTGTCGCCGGCCGGCCAACGTTGCGTCGTATCCGCCCACGATATTTAACATCACCGACGGCGAGGCGTCGGACGGTGACTATGAGCGGCTCACGGGCCTTGCGGAGCAGATCCGTGCGTTGGGCACTGAGGACGGTAATGTGCTGCTGATCAATATAAATCTCGCGACGGGCACACATGGCGGGACTGTTGTTTTCCCTTCGTCGCCTAACGAACTTCCGGTGTCACGCTACACGCGGCTGCTTTATGACATGTCGAGTGTGATGCCTGAGGAATACACCGAAGCGGTACTGCGCGTGAGGGGCGAGGAGAACGGTACACGTGGGTCGTTCCGCGGAATGAGTTACAATACGTCGATCGCCGATCTGGTGTCGATGCTGAACGTCGGGTCGCGCAGCATCAATAAGATGCTGTAATAATTATGGGCCGACCCGCCGCACGCTCATAATCCAAAATTCATAATTCATTTTTAGGCATGTCCATACATTTGTCGAGCATCATAGAAAGCCTTCTGAACCCGAATGGCCGTTTCCGCACGCTGGACGGAATTTATGTCGTGCGCACCGACGACGGCGAACCGGTGATGGTGCTGGGCGAGGGAACGGCGTATTTCACTGTTGTGTGGCACGACGAGGAATATACGCTGCAATGTCTGTTGCGCGACGATGAGGCGCAGCGCGTTGCGCTCGAAGAGGTGGCGCTCTACACCGGGCGTATCGAATGTCCGTATCTTGTGCCGCAGTCGTTCCATGCACAGGAGTTGCTTGTTTTCGATACGGCCGATCGTCCTGTATGGGTGGATGTTACCCTGCAACGGACAGCGCGTGGACAGCGGCTCGACGAATGGCTTGCACATACTTCTGAACGTGGCGACGCGGAAGCGGTGCGTGCGCTCGTGGGTGCGGTCGCCGATGTGGCGCAGTGGCTTGCGGCGAACGATTTCGGACACCGGCGCATCTCTGCGCGGAGCGTGTATGTCACTTCCGAGAACGGATTGATATTGACAGACTACCGTCGGGCATCGCGGCGGCGCTCGCCGGACGACTTCACAACGCTCGGCTCGCTCGCCGCAGCGTTGTATGCGGTAGCGTGCCAACCGGAGATTTACGGCGAAATAGTTCGTGACAACCTGCTTAAAACGAACAGATTGCATAAGCTGGCATCGATCCTTGCCGATATAATGGAGGAAGAAAAAGATGCTGCGGAACTCAAAGAACTACTGACAGCAGTCGCGCAAAGCGACAGCACGAGCGAAGAGTTGTGCCACGCCCTGCGCTGTCTCGCATCGACTCCCGTACGCAATTACCGCTCGCTCGGCGAGATAGCTGCGAGGGTCGGGCAGCGCGGTAGCGGTGAACCTTCGGCGGCGGACATTGCCGAAAAATACATTTTTATGGGCAGGATGCAGGAAGGCGTTATACGTGCTCTGGACGGCGGGGGCTGGCTCTATATCGACAGACATGGGCGGCAGGCTATTCCGGGACGATTCGTCTGTGTTGATGATTTCTCCGAAGGGCGCGCGGCGGTAGAGACCGAAGCGGGGCACGGACTGATAGACCGCGACGGGCGGTTCGTTATAGAGCCGCAGCACGAAGACGTGGAATGGGACAGCGTACACAACGTGGCGATCGTCACTTCGGGTGGCCTGTCAGGGTTATATTCGCGTGACGGTGAGTCGCTCACGGGGTTTATCTACGATCATATCCTGTCCGGGAACGAGGGCATGTTTCCCGTTAGGTGCGGTACGAAATACGGTTATATGAACCGCGATGGCCGAATAGTGATACGTCCGCAATATGACGATGCATTCGGCTTTAACAAAGGCATGGCGCGCGTCAGATCCGGCAACCGTGAATTGGTAATCGACCCTTCCGGCCACCGCATCGCTACCATACAAACACCGGCAACGAAAAAGGCGACGGAGATGAGCGACGACATGATCGCGATGGCCGTGGCGGTGGCAGCAGCAGCAACGGTCGAGATGGAGGCGGAAAACTCGCTGCGGCCGGCCTATAAACCTACGCCGGTGTGTTGATGTGCGCGTGTTTTCCAAACTTTGTCATTGCAGACCTGATTCACAGTCTATCGGACGGGATTGCGGGTCAAGCCCGCAATGACAAATTGATTATTTCAGTAAAAAATTGGCATAACTATTGATACGTTACAAGCAGATAGGGTGGCGAACTGGATTGCCTTCCCGAAAAAACATTAAACCTCTAAAACTATTGTTATGGACTGGACGTTCTGGTTGTGGTTTATTCTTATCGGTCTCGTAGTCGGGTGGCTGGCGGGACTTATCGTCAAAGGCAGCGGTTCGGGTTTTCTGCTTAATATCGTGATCGGTATCGTGGGCGCTATACTCGGTGGTTGGCTCTTTTCGCTTATCGGAGTTTCGGCTACCAGCTGGTGGGGAAGCCTCATAACGGCGCTGGTCGGTGCGATCGTATTGCTGCTAATTGTAGGGCTGTTTACTCGTAAAAAGGCTTGATGCATGGCAACGGGCTCGCACAGGCTCGACGCGGCGGAGCGCCGTGAGTTGAGCGACTCGGATTTCGGCATTCCCGAAGCTCGCGAATATCCGATGCCCGACGCGGCTCACGTAAGGGCGGCGGAGGCATATTTCCGCTATGCGCCGGAGGATAAAAAAGCGCAGTTGGCCCGGCGTATATTGAAAAAGGCCGACGAGTTCGGCGTCCATGTCAGGAGCGATACCGTGCTCTCTTGGGCGGAGAAATAACACACGCGTGTGTTTTCCAATTCCTTGTCATTCCGAACGTTCTTCCATGTCATGCACGTTCGGGATGACATTGTATTTTAAAAAAATGAACTACTTCGAACTTTATATCCACGTGCGCCATGCACAGGAAGCGGAAATCCGTATGGCAGAATTGGCCGAATGGCCGTTCGAGAGCTTCGAGCTTGACGAGACGAGTGTGAAAGCATATATCAGGGCGGACGAATTGGCCGGATGTCACGAAGGGCTGGATGAGTTTCTGCGAACGACGGGCGTCGAATGGCATTTTACGGAAATAGAGCACCAAAATTGGAACGAGCTGTGGGAGTCGAATTTCGACCCTGTGGAAGTGGAGGGGCGGGCGGTGATCCGTGCGCCGTTCCATGACCAGCCCGCCGACGGGGTGTTGGACGTGGTCATAATGCCCAAAATGTCGTTCGGTACTGGACATCACGCCACGACATGGCTGATGACCGCCACGCTGCTCGACCTCAATGTACAAGGGCGCGCGGGATTGGACATGGGCAGCGGCACGGGCGTACTGGCCATAGTTGCGGCCATGCGTGGCGCAATGCACGTCGATGCGGTCGATATAGACGAGTGGGCTTATGAGAATTGCACCGAGAACATCGGCGTGAATGGCGTGGCAGAGCGCGTGACGCCTATTCGCGGTGATGTGTCGGCTATCGCAGGACGTTCCTATGATTTTATTTTGGCGAATATCAACCGCAATATTCTGCTTGCCGATATGGCGGATTACGTGCGCTCGCTGCGGCGGGGCGGCGTGCTGCTGATGAGCGGCATCCTCGAACACGATATTCCGGCAATCTGTGATGCGGCCAAATCTCTCGGCCTTATCGTCGATGACACCCGCACGAAAGACGGCTGGGCGATGATTGAAACTATTCTCGTTTCTTAGCTCCCATTCGCGGGCAGCGCGTGAATTCGCGAGCAGGGTCGAATAACAATCGATAAGTGGTATGCATTTTGAGACGCTGGGCGCAGACGTAGTTCTCGACCACGCGCATCATAACCGGATTGAAATCACCTATCCATGTGAGTTCCAGCGTTTTATAATCTACCTCGCCACGCGCGACTATCTGCTCGAAAGCGCAGATCATCCCCGCCTCGACGCCTTTACCCTGAAATTCGGGCACAACTCCGAAAATAACTCCGAAAACGCGGTCGGCCTTTTTCGTGAATTTGAGCATCGCCATCAGGCGGAGTTTGCCGAGCAACGTAAGCCGCCCGTTGAACCGTCCGATTATGCGGTTCAGGTCGGGGATCATTATGAAAAACCCGATCGGTTCGTCATTGAAATATGCGAAATACACCAGCCGTTCGTCTATTATCGGACGTAGCGTGGCCATCATTTTTGTCGCATGATGCTCGTCCATCGGCCTCACTCCCGGTATCAGCGCCCACGCCTTGTTGTATATGAGGCGGAAATCGTGCGCCACCTGATCGAGGTTCGCCTTGCGGATGTGCTCGAACCGATAGCCGGGTATCTCTTCGAGTCGCCGTACCCGGTCATAGACGGTGGGATTAAGTTCACCTATGCGCAGGTTACGGTAATAAGTGTGCTGGTTGAAGTAATTGCGAAAGCCATAATTTTCGAAAAGGGTGCGGTAGTATGGGGGATTGTAATTGTTGGCGTATGTCGGTTGGAATTCGAACCCTTCGACCAACAGTCCCCACCATTGATCGCGATCGCCGAAATTGATCGGGCCGTCCATCGCCTCCATGCCGCACTCCGCCAGCCACTGCTTTGCGGCATCGAAAAGCATATTGGCAACATCCTGATTGTCAATGCTTTCAAAAAAGCCGCACCCGCCCGTCGGCTGGTCGTTCAGGGCAGCCAATGCACGGTTGTAGAATGCTGCGATACGTCCTACGACTTCGCCGCTGTCCACATCGCGCACCATCCATCGTCGGGCATCTCCGTCCCGGAAAAGCTCGTTGCGCGCGGGGTCGAACCGCGCTTCTATATCGTCGTCGAGCGGACACACCCAATAGCGATTCCCCTTGTACAGTTTCTTGGGCAGGTCGGTGAACTCTTTGCGTTGCCGGGCGGTCTCGACCGCTTCGAGTTTATATTTTCCCATATCGCGAGACTATTTAGACAGAGGCTATTTAGACAAAGGTAAAATAATTTTCATATATTTGTTTGATTTTTGCGACATGTCTTACAGCAACATATATTTTCTCGGCATCGGGGGTATAGGGATGAGCGCTCTGGCGCGCTATTTTCTGCACGAGGGGCGCAACGTGGGCGGCTATGACCGCATTCGGACGCCGCTGACGGAGCGGCTCGAAGACGAAGGTGCGCACATACATTACCATGATAATGCAGAGGCAATCCCAAGCGAGTTCCGTTGTCCGCAGACGACGCTGGTGGTATATACGCCCGCCGTGCCGCCCGACCATCCGGAGATGATATGGTTTCGTGAGAACGGCTTTCGGATGGAAAAACGTTCGGAGATGCTGGGTGAGTTGGCGCGCGGCAAGTATGTAATGGCCGTCGCGGGGACGCATGGCAAGACCACGACGACGACGCTTTTGGCATGGCTGAACCACTGTGCCGGCGACGATGGCAGCGCGTTTCTGGGCGGAATTTCGAAGAATTTCGACAGCAATCTGGTGCTGGGCGCGGGGCGACGGCTGGCGGTGGAGGCAGACGAGTTCGACCGCTCGTTCCTGCAACTGTTGCCCGATGTGGCGGTGATTACATCGACCGACCCCGACCATCTCGATATTTACGGCGACCACGATACGATGTTAGAGGCGTTCCGGCAGTTCGGACGGCAGTGTAAAACGCTGATTATCAAGGATGGTATCGACATCGGGCGTGAGGCGTACACCTATTCGCTCGACGGCGAGACGGCCGATTTTCGCGCGGAGGATATCGAATTGCAGTCAGGTGGATATTACTGTTTCGACATTCGCTGCCCCGACCGCACGATACGCGACTGCACGCTCGGCATTCCGGGAATCGTGAATGTAGAGAATACCGTGGCGGCCGTAGCGGTGATGTGGGTGGCGGGTCGCTCCGATGGGGCGGGATTCGACGAGGTGCGACTGCGCGATGGGTTGGCGACGTTCAAAGGTGTGCGGCGGCGGTTCGATTTCTGGATAAACACGCCGGCGCTGACCTATATGGACGACTATGCCCATCATCCGCGCGAACTGACGGCGGCGATCGGCTCGCTGCGCGACATGTTTCCCGAACGACGATTAACGGCGGTCTTCCAGCCGCACTTGTACACGCGCACGCGCGACTTCTACCGCGAATTCGGCGAGGCGCTGTCACTTGCCGACGATGTGGTCCTGCTGCCCATTTATCCTGCGCGGGAAATGCCCATCGAGGGTATAACGTCCGAGACGATAGGTGAGCATATTTCCGTGCATTGGGAGGTAGTACAGAAAGAAAATTTGGCCGGACATCTGGCCGGACGCACGGATTTGGACGTCGTAGTGACTTTCGGTGCGGGAGATATTGAGAATTATTGTGCGCAGATTGCGGAGAAGCTAAGAAATAAATGAACCGTTTCCTGCGAATAGCCATCAATGTTCTGGTGTGGTCGGCGATACTCGCCTACCTTGTTTTCGCCACGCGCCATTGTCGCGAGCAACAGCAGGAGGAACGGCTGAAACGCGTAGAAATCAGGGTTACGGACTACGGAGAGCGGCGGGCGGTGTCGCCGCAGATCGTGCGCGAATGGCTCGACGATGCGCAGATCGCGCTCGAAGGCGAACGGTTGGCGGCGCTCGACACCGAACATATCGTGCGCATGCTCGCCGCGCAACCTCACGTGCGCGAAGTGCAGACATACATGGAGCAGAGCGGTACGATGCATATAACGCTCTCGCAGCGGCGGCCCATAGTGCGGTTCGTGCGCGGCGACGTCGATTTTTATGTATCGGACGATCTGTGGGTGATACCCGCAAAAATGGGTGCGGCAGAATATGTTCCCGTGGTCACGGGCGACTTTGGCCTGCCTTTTGAGACGGGATGGTTCGGGCGAATCGAAGAGCCGGAAGCGACGGCCGAAAAAAAGTTGCATAAAAACTACGCTTTCTTGCTGAAACTGATTAATTTTGTGAGACTTACCGAGCAGTCGCCGTTTTGGAGCGCCGCCATCGTGCAAATCAACGTGCGCGAACCGCATGGTGTGGCCGAGTGGCGCGAGCCTGAAATAGAGTTTGTACCGCGCGTTGGCAACCACATAGTGGCGCTGGGCACGCTCGACGACGCGGCGGAAAAACTGGCGAAATTGCTGCTCTTCTACCGCAATGTGTTGCACTATGAGGGGTGGGACAAATATACGCTCATCGACGTGCGGTATCGCGGTCAGGTGGTGGGCAGATAGCTGTCGGTTCGCGCCAGGCGGTGAAATACAAGGAGATTAAAAAACGAAAAAAGACATACGGCAGTGGAAAATAATTACATCGTGGCGATAGACCTCGGCAGCAGCAATGTCGTTGTGGCTGTGGGGGTAACTGCGCCGGACGGCAAGGTCGAAATCGTGGACATAGTGGTCGGCGAGTCGGCAGGCGTAGCGGGTGGCGAGGTGAAGAACGTTGAGCTGGCTTCGGCATCGGTGCGCAAGGCGCTGGAAGAGATCGACCGGCGGCATGGCTGGCGGGTCGCGCAGGCATGTGTTGGCATATCGGGGAATCACATACAGTGTGCCAAGCACCCTTATTATGTGATAGTCGCCGGACGGGACGGCGAAATCGCGGCGGAGGATGTGCGGCGGCTGAACGAGAGTATGCGCAACCTGCAAGCTCCGGCCGGGTATACGCTGATGCACACCGTGCCGCAGCATTATATCGTGAACGACGACGAGGAGGTGAAAAATCCGGTCGGACATTTCGGCAAGACCTTAGGCTCGACGTTCAACCTCATAATAGGCGATAACACGATTATCCAGCGATTGGAAAAAGCGATGCAGAAGAGCGGCGTCCACGTGTCGGGGCTGCTGATCAACCCGCTGGCGATGGCCGAAGCGGTGACATATCCGGACGAAAAGGATATGGGCGTGGCGGTTGTGGACATCGGCGCGGGGACGACTGATGTGTGCATCTATCAGGACGGATTGGTGCGCAGCGTATGCGTCATACCCATAGGCGCGGATGCCGTGAACCGCGATATACGCTCGTTCGGGATAATGGAGCGGTATGTCGAAGACCTGAAAACGATGTACGGTTGCGCGGTAGCGGAGCTGGTAGACAGCGATAAACTGGTCAAAATACCTGGGCGAACGGGTAGCGATTATAAGGATATTTCGTTCCGCAACCTTGCGACGATCATCGAGGCGAGGATGACAGACATCGTAGATTATGTGATGGAAGAGATTCGCGAGGCGGGATGCGAGGGTAAGCTGGGAGCAGGCATCGTGCTCACGGGCGGCTCGGCAGCGTTACCTGAAATCGGCACGCTGTTCGAACGGCGTACAGGCCTCGAAGTGAGGCTCGCCACACCGACGATCCATGTTGCGCCCGAATCGAAGGATAAGGTAAAAGACCCGCGCCTGTCGGTAGCGGTGGGGATGTTGTGGCAGATGCTCTACGGCGGCGAGGCCAATGCGCGTGCCGATGCCGAACATGCACAACAGGCATGGGGCGGCGGAGTGGTTGCAGGCGCAGGTGCGGGCGCGCCTCAGACTGTTTATGACCAGATAGTTGCGGGGCAGTCGCCGGCTGTCGGAGAGGCAGACTACGAAGACGACGGGGCAGGAGCGCGCAAGCGCAAAAAGAAGGAGAAAGCACCCAAACCGTCGCGGCGTGCGGCTAAGGCGGATTACGACGATACGTCGGCGGGCGATGACGACGGCTGGGTGGACGAACCTGCGCGCGCAAAGGGCGAGGGTGTATTCGGCAAGTTGAAAAAGGCTTTCACGAGAGTTGTCGATCTCGATGTGCTCGACGACGAAGATACCGGAGCGGAGATAAATGACCGTAGAAAATAAGGGCACACATTTATGTCATCCCGAGCGAGCGCGTAAGCGCGACGAGGGATCTATCGCTCGTTTATCTTTGAATTTATAAACTAACGATAGATTCCTCCGCCTACGGCGTTCGGAATGACAAAGCCGGAAACCACGCGTATGTGGCAGTAAATATTATGAGCGCATGGAAAGTAGAAACAAGACATATATCGAGGTCGGCGGGTTCGAGCCGGTGACGCCGTCGATCATCATGGTCGCGGGCATAGGCGGCGCGGGCGGCAATGCCGTGAACCACATGTTCGACATGGGGATTCAGGACGTGGCGTTCATGGTGGCCAACACCGACAAACAGGCGTTGGACAGTAGCCTCGTGCCCGTTAAGGTGCAGCTGGGCGAAGGTCTCGGCGCAGGCAACCGGCCTGAGAAGGGTCGTGCGGCGGCGATCGCGAGCCTCGACCACATATCGTCGCTGTTCAAAGAGCACGGCACGCGTATGGTGTTCGTAACGGCGGGCATGGGCGGCGGCACGGGCACGGGCGCTGCGCCTGTCATTGCAAAAGCGGCGCGCGACATGGGCATCCTAACGGTGGCCATAGTCACGATGCCATACGTCTCTGAGGGGCCGATGCGGATGAAGAATGCGATGGCGGGCATCGACGAACTGAAAAAGAATGTCGATTCGCTGCTCATCATCAACAACGAAAATATTCAGGAAATCTACGGCGAACTGCCGATTACGGAAGCGTTCGGGCGCGCAAACGACATTCTGGCGACGGCGGCAAAGGGTATCGCCGAGATAATCACACGGCCGGGCATTGTGAACGTGGACTTTGCCGACGTGACGACGGTGATGAAGGACAGCGGCATTGCGCTGATGGGGTCGGGCAGGGCGCACGGCGAGAACCGCGTGCACGAAGTGGCACATATGGCGCTTGCATCGCCGCTGCTGAATTACAACTCGCTGGACGGCGCGACGAGCATTTTGTTCAATATTTCTTACGGAAATCAGGAAATCACACTCGCCGAGTCGGTAGAAATACTCGACTATATTCAATCGAAAGCGGGCAAGAACGCCAACGTCATCTGGGGCGCGAACCGCAATGAACTGCTGGACGACGAGCTGGAATTGATAATAATCGCTACGGGGTTCAAGGCGGCCGATGAAGACGGTGCGAGCAGTTTTCAGCCCATTGCCGAGCGCGGCGGTAAAAAGTGGCGGCCCACCGACCCGTTCGCCGAACAGCTGGGTAACAAAGGGCGCGGCGGTGCGGCTGAACGCTCGGTGGCGAACGACATTATCGAAATCTCGGAGAACGTACGGTATAAAAATATCGAGCGCATACTCAATGAGCCGGCGCATATACGTCGGCGCATGAGGCTGGTGAACGACGCTCCTGGCGGCAGTTCGAAGGTGCGCATCAAAGACGATGCCCCGCCGCCGCGCAAAGGTCATCATGGCGGTCGGTCGCTGTTCGAGGACTGATGCAGACCTTGCGAACCGGCAGGGCGGACTTTCGCGTTTTTTGCGAAAGTCCTGCGGTACGCTGTCGCCCCACGCGGCGGGATGCTACATTTCGTTATGCATCCACACCGCCGCCGCCGCGCCGCAACATAACTCATAATTCAAAATTCATTAGTTGGATCACATAATTACATTTCTTCCGTTCGTGCCGCACGCGGCGGTGTTGATAGCGCTTATTGCGGCATTTCTTTTCATCGGTGGGATGATTTCCGGTTCGGAGACGTCGATGTTCTCGCTGTCGCACTCGCAACTTGAAAAAATGCGCCACCGCAATGCCCCTTCGGACCAGGCGGTGTTCCGGTTGCTGGCGCAACCCGACCGTCTGTTGGCGACTATACTTATCGCGAACAATCTGCTGAATATTCTTGTCGTTATCCTGTCTAACAATTTGATAGACACGCTGGTAGAGTTCCATAGCGCAGGATGGGAATGGGCGGTGAAAGTAGTTGTCGTGACATTCGTGCTCTTGCTTTTCGGCGAACTCATGCCGAAGATCTATGCGGCATATAACCCGATGGGCTTTGCGCGCGTGGTCGCGGGGCCGATGCTGGGTGTACGCGCCGTGCTGAAACCTTTCGCGGGGCTGCTCGTACGGTCGAGTATGCGGTTCAAGGAGCGCGCCGCGCGCAAAGGAAACGCCATCTCGATCGACGAACTCTCGGACGCGATGGAGATTACGCGTAACCAGACGGAGGAAGAGCGTCAGATTCTTACGGGTATTGTGGATTTCGTAAACACGGAGGTGGCCGAGATAATGAAACTGCGTCCCGATATAGTCGCGCTCGACATCGAGTCCGATTTTTCGACCGTGAAACGCGTGATAATCAATTCGGGGTTCTCGCGCCTGCCTGCCTATGCCGAAAATATCGACAACATTCGCGGCGTGCTGTACGTAAAAGACATGATGCCGTTCATCGCCGAGGGCGACGATTTCGCGTGGCAGCGTCATCTGCGCAAACCCTATTTCATTCCGGAGCATAAGAAGATCAACGACCTGCTGGCGCATTTTCAGGCAAGCAAGGTGCACATAGCGATCGTAGTGGATGAGTACGGCGCGACGCAGGGGTTGGTGTCGCTGGAAGATATTCTGGAAGAGATCGTAGGCGAAATTACCGATGAGTCCGACCGCCAGAACGAAGAATTTTACAGCCGTATCGATGAAAATACATACCTGTTCGATGGTAAGACGCATCTGGCCGATGTGGAAGAAGTGCTGGGGTTGGAGGAGGACTATTTCGAAGGGGTGTGTGGCGGTTCGGAGACAATAGCGGGTCTTATGCTCGAACTTGCGCGTAACTTCCTGAAAAAAGACGAGGCCGTTGCGTTGGGCGGCATAACGTTCACGGTCGATGCGCTCGACGGAAGACGTATCGATAAAGTGCGCGTGGTCATAGATCGTGCTGCCGTTGCAAAACAACCGCCGCCGCGATGCCATTGATTCTCAGGCGCGAGGAGCAGGGGACGACGCTATTGCTTTGGACTGTGAGTGAAAGCGAGGAGGAGTTGCGTGTGCTTGTGAATGAAGAAGACCGGACATCGGCCTCGCGATTTTCTTTGCCGCGTCGGCGGATTGAACACCTTGCCTGGCGTGCGGCGTTGCGGGTCGCGTTACCCGATACTAAGGTCGGATATACCGAAGCAGGCGCACCTGTTTTAATGAGCGACGGGCTGCACATTTTAATGAGCGATGAGTTGCACATAAGCGTGGCTCATACAGCCGGACTTGTGGCGGTGTTATTGAGCAAACGGCCGTGTGCGGTGGATGTGGAATGTGAGACGCGGGATTTCGGCGCGGTGCATACAAGGTTTATCTCCGCTGCCGAGTCGGAGTTGCCCGATGCCGTGCACCCCGATTTTCCGGCTGCCGTGTGGTGTGCCAAAGAGACGATGTACAAACTTGCGCGGTCGGCCGGTCTCGATTTCCTGCGCGATCTTGCGATCGCGTCTTCCGATCTGTCACGTGGGAAAATATATGGTTGCATCGCCGATGGCGCAAGCATCGAAATGAACGTTCTGAGCGTGGAAGGATATTTTGTTATATATACGCACGGAAATTCCTGAAAATCCAAAATACTGCGCCCGCGCTCCCTTTTGCCAAAATGCTCATTTACATTCAGTAAATTTCCGCTAACGCGAAATCCCCCTGCCGGTCTCTCTGTTCACACAAATCATTCTATTTCCGCCGTTATGTAGAAAACATATGGTCGTGCGGCGAGCGATGTCTGCATGATCGCGGTTTTGAAGATCCATCCTCCGAGACCCCGCGTGTCGAGCGACACCTGCATTTTTCCCTCTTCGTCCGGCCGC
>Ga0123353_10000160_pt1 | contig 85229 bp, 62 predicted proteins | sample TergutLab28metaG_3_FD_92763 | JGI IMG/M metagenome (GOLD analysis project Ga0123353, IMG submission 92763) | Labiotermes labralis P3 segment gut microbial communities from Petit-Saut dam, French Guiana - Lab288 P3 | ecosystem: Host-associated > Arthropoda: Insects > Digestive system > Gut ...
CGGTCGTCGTTGCATTGTTTTCACCGCTTTCGGCTCTTTTTTTGCCTCCGCCGCACGCGGTCGGCACGCCGGCCGCAACGGCCATAAATAAGATAAAAAGAATGAAATTCTTCATGACGGGAAATTTCTCATAACGATTAATATGCAGAACGCGCCGTACCCACAGGGAGTTACAGCGCGTTTGCTTTTGTGTGGAAAATGTGGTCCCTCAGGGGATCGAACCCTGGACCCCAACATTAAGAGTGTCGTGCTCTACCGGCTGAGCTAAAGGACCTTACTCACGCTGTGTCCGCGTTGTGTCTAACAGACTTTTGCGGATGCAAAGGTAGAATAAAAATTGCTTTTCACAAAACACGCGCGTGTGTTTTTCAGCCTTCCGGACGCGCGCGTGTTTTTTACCTGCCGGATGATCGCTTTTCAGTGTCTTTTATGGATACAGACCGCGCACCCGTGCATTATTTTATCGACAGCAATACATCGCCTTCGAGCACCGGATCGCCTTTGCGGGCGGTGATACGTTCGATCACTCCGTCGCGGTCGGCCTCGATGTTGTTCTCCATTTTCATGGCTTCGAGGATCATTACCGTCTGCCCCGCCTTGACCTCATCGCCCTCCTTCACCCGAACGTCGAGAATAACGCCCGGCAGAGGTGATTTCAGCTGCGTAGCCGTTCCCGAATGACTCGTAGGCTTCACCACAGGCTCGGTAGACTGCATAGCCGGGGGTTGCTGGATACCTTTGCTCACCGCTCGCGTGGGGACGGTCTTGATGCCCTCGACCTCGACTTCATACTCCGTGCCGTTCACCGAAAGGCTCGCCACGTTGTTTTTCACCGATTTTATATAGACGCTGTACTCCGTGCCGCCTATCTTGAAATTATATTCTTTCATCACTGTTTATCTTCTGTTTGGTATTTGTCGCAGACCGTAGATCTTCGAACTCCATGGTGAGTAGAACGTCGCCTGGCGGTTGATCGTGATTATAGTATTCTCGATGTCGTGCAGGTCTTCGGAATACTGGTACAGCGCCATCGCTATGGCCGCCAGCTCTTCGCCGAACTGCACCTTCTGAGTTTCTCTAACCGCGCCGGTTTCTTGCATCTCGCAACTTTCGACAGCTTCCGCCGCTTTTTTCTTTTTGAACAGTCCCATTACAAAGGCATATTATCGTGTTTCTTCGGCGGATTCACCAGCTTCTTGTTGCGCAGCGATTCCAGCGCCCGGATTACGCGGAAGCGCGTGTTGCGCGGCTCGATCACATCGTCGATGTAACCGTACTTCGCCGCATCGTAAGGATTTGCGAACGCCTTTTTATACTCCGCTTCCTTCTCGGCGATGAATTTGACGCGCTCCTCCTCGTTCTCGATTCCGATCACCTCTTTGGCAAACAGCACCTCGATAGCTCCCGATGGCCCCATCACGGCAATTTCGCCCGACGGCCACGAGTAATTTATGTCACCTCTCAGGTGCGACGATGCCATCACGCAATACGCGCCGCCATAGGCCTTGCGCAGGATCACCGTGACTTTCGGCACGGTCGCCTCTCCGTAAGCGTACAGCAATTTCGCGCCGTGGATAATAATTCCGCCATACTCCTGCGCCGTGCCGGGCAGGAATCCCGGTACATCGACAAACGTCACGATAGGAATATTGAACGCATCGCAAAACCGCACGAAGCGCGCCGCTTTACGCGAGGCGTTAATATCGAGCACCCCTGCCAAGAACTTCGGCTGATTGGCAATAATCCCCACGCTCTGACCGTTGAATCGCGCAAAACACGTCACGATATTCGGCGCATAAAGTTTCTGCGATTCGAGATATTCGCCGTTATCGACAACTGCCCGTATCACGTCCAGCACGTCGTAGGGCTTGTTCGGATTATCGGGAATTATTTCGTTCAGCGAATTCTCCAACCGTGCGATCGAATCGGTGCACACCGCCAGCGGAGCATCTTCAAGATTATTCTGCGGCATGTAGCTCAGCAACTTGCGGATTTCCGTCATTCCCTCTTCCTCTGTATCCACCACGAAATGCGCCACGCCCGATTTGGTCGAGTGGATGCTCGCGCCGCCCAACTGCTCCTGGTTCACCACCTCGCCCGTCACGGTCTTTACCACCTTCGGCCCCGTCACGAACATATAGCTTGTCCCCTTGCTCATCAGGATAAAATCCGTAAGCGCCGGAGAATATACCGCACCGCCCGCGCACGGCCCGAACACTGCCGAAATCTGGGGAACTACGCCCGACGCCAGAATGTTGCGCTGAAAAATCTCCGTGTAGCCCGCCAGAGCGTTGATTCCTTCCTGAATCCTCGCACCGCCCGAATCGTTGATGCCGATCACCGGCGCTCCGTTCTTCATCGCCATGTCCATCACCTTGCAAATCTTGTTTGCAAAAGTCTCCGACAGCGATCCGCCGAACACCGTGAAATCCTGCGAGAAGACATACACCAGCCGCCCGTCGATAGTCCCGTAGCCCGTCACCACGCCGTCGCCGTAATAATTCTCGTCCTCGATGCCGAAGTTATGACTGCGGTGTTTCACGAACATGTCGAACTCCTCGAAGCTCCCCTCGTCGAGCAGCATCGCGATTCTTTCGCGGGCCGTGTACTTGCCTTTGGCGTGTTGCGAATCGATACGCTTCTGACCTCCGCCGAGCCTTGCCTGCTCCCGCAGCGAGAGCAGTTCTTTGATTTTTTCCTGAAAGTCGCTCATTTGTTTATTGTGTGTGTTTTATAGTTTTCCTTTACTGTTTATATCCTATCGGTTTGCGTGGCTTACTGCCGGAAAGCTGCCTGTCCATCGCGAGTTGCGCCAGCGCATGGTAAACATCGTCGAATTTGCCCTCCGTCTCCTCGATAAACTCGTCTAACAACTGCCGAATTTCTTTGTTCTCCAAGGCCAGTTGCTTTATTTCGACCGATGTCATCGCAAGTTGGCGCATAACCACAAACGCTCGCATGATCGAGATATTAACCTCGATCGCCCGATCGCTTTTCAAAACGCCGGAAAGCATCGCTACACCCTGCTCGGTGAAAGCGAAAGGCAATTTACGAACACCACCCCAACTTGATGTCACAATTTGTGACATCAAGTTAGCAACTTCCTCATTAGTAAGCTGAAACATAAAATCAGACAGGAAGCGCTTTATGTTACGTTTGACTGCTTGGTTCAGTGCTCCGGTCTTTACCTCATACATAGCGGCGAGATCGAAGTCCAGCATCACACGTTGCCCGCGTATCTCGTAAATCATGTTTTGAATTAATTGTAAATCCATCTATAACACGTTGCGCCCTAATTTTTATCCTCGCAGAACTCGGTTAGTACGCCGCCGGTCGATTTCGGATGCAGGAATGCGATGGTCATCCCTTCCGCTCCCTTGCGCGGCTCTTTGTCGATAAGGCGTACGCCCTTCTCTTCGGCCTCCGTCAATGCGCTCTCGATATTCTCCACGGCAAACGCCAGATGATGGAAGCCCTCGCCGCGCGTCTCGATAAATTTCGCTACGGTACTTTCGGGTGAAGTGGCTTCCAGAAGTTCGATTTTAGCATCGCCGACTTTGAAAAATGCCGTGCGGACTTTCTGGTCTGCAACCTCTTCTATTTTGTAACATTTCAGTCCCAATATGTTTTCCCAATAGGGTATTGCCTCGTCGAGGCTGCGCACGGCGATGCCGATGTGTTCGATGTGAGTGACTTTCATGGTTTCGGACAGCTATTATTTTGATTTTTAATCAGTTATCACCTCTGCTGAAAGAGCATCCGCAAAATTAGAAGTAATAATCGGAATCTCCGAATTTTCTTCGCGCTTTTTGTGTAATTTTATTTTCGCCGGATTTTCAAGTTCGAAAAACCATAGGGAAAAATATGAAACTCACCGAAAAACAAGGAGCGGAAAGCCTACACCCTCCGCTACTTGTTTTTCTGCAATAGCTGTCTTCCGGCAGGCCGGAAACACACGCGTGTGCGCCCTATCGGATTATTTCGATTGCCGTTGCGATGATCCAGCCTTTGTGACCGTTGGCGGTTTCGATTTCGTACCACTCGCCGAGCGACGAGGTGATATTTACCTTCGTTCCTTCGTGTAGTATAAAAATATCTTTACTCGCACCGTCGGGCGAGCTTTTCACCGGCACGGCGGTAGTCATAACGATGGCGTAAGAAGAGTGTAGTATTTCATAGCGTTCGGCGACGGAAAATCCCACTGCAAAGAGCAGCAACGCGAGCGTGAAGAGACCGGTATAGAATCCCGCTTTACGGCGTGACAGCCGTTCGGAAAGCAGATAAACAAGCGTTGCGGCGAGTGCCAGGACAAGCAACACAAGGCTTGCAACGGCCCAGCCGTTCGACCCCATCGACGAGCGTACGGCGCGTCCCCAGCGCTTGACAGCCATTTCGGGCAACGGATCGATCTTGTCTTTCACATACCCCATCGCGATCGCGAGGTTGTGCTTGGTATCCGCATCCGACGGACGAAGCAGCAGCGCGCGGTTGTAGAAAAGTATGGCGCGCCCCATTTGTCCCTCCTTGAAATATGCGTTACCGAGATTATAGTAGAGCTTGTGGCTGCTGTGACCGGCATCGAGGATGGCGTTGTAGGCACGTATAGCTGCGGCATAGTCGGCGGTCATGTATGCCTGATTGGCCTCGTCCCACAGCCGCTGTATGTCGGCTTGCGTACTCTGTGCCCCGCACACGGCAGTCGAAAGCACCGCCGCAAACATTGCTAATATTATATACAGTCGTTTCATTTTCGCGTGGTTACCTGATTCTTCCCTCCATCCGCGAGATAATTTCCACGGCGGTTTTGTATTTTTCATGCATCGTAGACGACTCGGCGGGCGAGTACTGTGCATACTCGCACTCCGATATGAGTTCGACATAGCGGTTGGTCTCGTCGGCGGGTATGCCTCTGCGCGAAAGTTCCTCGCGCACGTTCTCCTTCGTAAGGTTGGCGGCCGGAATGTTCAGTTTGTCACCCAAGTAGCCCCATAGCGCTTTGAGCATCTCGTCGTGGAATCGGCGGCTGTTGCCTTCGGTCATAAACTCTTCGGCCGACCGCAGGCGCGCAAGAACTATCTTATTGGCTTTTTTGCCGCGCATGAGCGCCGCGTCGCGCATCTGCGTGATGCGGCGGCGCAGGTAGAAGAATGCTGCAAAGAACAGTGCGACTATCGCCCCCGCCAGCACGAAATACAACACGCTGCACATCAGCACGCGCCCGTGCGGCCGCAGACCCGGAGCATCGTGCTTAATATAGCGTATATCACTGTCGAGCATACGCAACGGTTCTTGCGAGAGCCGTTGCGCCGTGCGTATATCGAGCATAGACATCGGGCCGCCGGTCGTGTCGGCCATCACGCTCAGGTTGAACCGCCGCGTTTCGAGTGTCGCATACTCGCCCGTCTGTGGATTGAAGTAGCTGAACTGCACCGGTTCGACCGTAAAGTCGCCCACGGCGCGCGCTATGAACGGATGCTCGAACTGCCGCGAACCGGTAATTCCTGTCGGCGAGGAACGAGTATCCTCTGTCATCTTCACGTTGTGCATTTCGAACGATGCCGGCATCTCCACCCTCGGTCCCTGCAACAGCGGAATGTTGCCCATACCGGCAATCCTTATCCGATATGTAGCGGCGGAATTTACATACATCGTCGTTTCGGGCTGCGTGGCGGTCATAGTAAAATTGCCCACCGCTCCCGAAAAGCTCGGCGGAGCGCCTGCCGGAAGTTCCCTCACCGTTATGGTCACCGGCGGCGACGACACCGTGCGGCGCGTTTCGTGAACGTCGGGCATCATCATGAAATCGTCTAAGATCGAACGGCTTTGCCGCCGCCGTATCTCGCGGATCACCATGTTCAATGTCAGCGGATCGATGGTCAGAGCGCCGCTCTGAGTGGGATAGAGCAGATACTCGGCGACGATGAAAGTGTGGTAGACCCTCGAATTGTAGGTTTCCGTCTGCTGGCGGTATTGTTGTGTGTCTAAACTCTGCGACCAGAAACCGTTGAATGTCGGCATTTTAGCTCCTTCATTCCCCAGATCGGCAGTGCGCGAATAGAGCTTGAACCGCACCCTAACCGGCTCGCCGCGCCATACCGTAGTCTTATCTACGACAGCGCGCAGGAACAGGTCTTCATCGGTAATTTGTCCCGCGTCTCTTTGTTGCTGCGGCCGCTCGCCGCTTTGCGGCGCGGTAGCCGTGCCGCCGCCTGTCGCGCCCTCCTCCACCACTTCGATGGGCTTCGGCTGCGACGTATATGTCCGGCCATCGACAATCGCCGTCGCCGCAGGGATCGTAAAGTTCCCCGTCTCGTGAGCGATAAGTACATAGCGGTACGTATAGACCGTTCGCTGTCCGCCGCCGTCGCTGACTACGGAATGGTGTTGTCCCGTACCGATGAGCATAAACGCATCGCCGAATTCGGGATCGATCATCCGTTGCGGCTGCGCGGCGATCCGATACTCGACAGCAAATACAGCTCCCTTTGCGACGACCGTCGGTGCGAATGTTTCGAGCCGTATTTCCTGAGCTTGCGCCTGCGCCGTGTTCGTTGCTACTGCACACAGCAACAGGACCATGTATATTATACACTTCCTGAACATACCTGACTATATACCGCGAATATACGAAAAAAACGGATGACCGCATCCGTTTATTATGTCGTTTATAACCGGGGGAAGAAATCGCGCAACACTGAAAACAAAACTCGGGGAAATAATTAATCGCCAAAAGAACGAAATATAGCATGATAGACAAGGGTATGTTAGCAATTAAAAACCATGTCCGTATTAATACGGACATGGTTTTTAATTGCTAACATACCCTAATTATTCTCTCCATTGAGAACCCTGTCGATCTGCAACAATTTATATTCATAATGATTGCGCAGAGTCTTATCGCGGGTATTCGCCGCGCCTCTTTGTAAAGCGTGTTTGATATTTTTCAAGGCAGAAAAATAGAACGTTCCCATATCTCTGTCGTAATAAGTCGTGACATCCTGCAATCGCATCGGCATGTACCCTCCCGTGTCGAAAGGATCGACATCCAAAGCGACTCCGCCTACGATTCCCGTATGTTCGGGAGTCCGATGGGACATCAGGAGACGGCTTACGATTTGCTCCGGCGAGGAGTCGTCGATTTCCACAGCCGCAAAACTGCGGGGCGACCCGCTACTGCTGGAACTAATGACCGCCTTTTTCGTAACGTTGATGAAATCGTCTATCATCATATCGAGCATGATCTTATCGGCCTGGGTCATCCGATCTCCTGTTTTCACTTTTCTGAGGACGAAATCCATCTGATCGCCGAGCATGTCTTCGATAGTATATGGGTTCTCGGTGTAGTATGAACTCATGTTCATCGCTATAACACGCCTTGTCGGCAGAGGAAAGACCGTCGTAAGTATAGCCTCCGATATATTTGCATTGGGAGTGCTCATCAGACATAGTTCTTTGTTGTCGATCCACGTCATATCGCTCATTATTTCAAGCATATACCTGTAAACCTCCCGCTGTCTCTCTCGCGGAACATAGGTGAATTTCGGCCTCTGGTCTGTGGAATATTTTTCGTCGATATATATTCCGCCGATCGAATGGTTCAGATCGGAGATCATATTGATCAGTCGCAGAAGTACGAAATCGGCGAACAAATCCTTAATCGTATTGTCCGTATCGTCGCGATCCATCCATCCGGCACAGTTTTCGGCAACATATTTCAGGTTCTCGATCTGATATTTTGTCGCTTTCACGATATCGTCGCCCATATCGCCGGCCAGCGAACGAGGATCGAACATCAGCATATAGTGAATATTCTGCATTACGAATCTATAACGCGGATCTTCGGCCTTTTCCTCTATCCACAGGTCGAGCTGGGCGCGCTCCTGTTCGGGGGTTGCGGTATCCAGCAGCGGCGAATAGAGCCATTTAATAGCGTAGTAGTCATAAGGCCCGATAGCCGACGTAACCATCCTGACACCCTTTTCCATATCGCCCGGCTGGGCAACGGCATTGAACAGGAGATCGTCCGTAGCCGAAGCCGAGAGTCCGTTCACGGCGGTGAAGGTAGCCGAACGGAGGGAATCCACCGGATAGGCGTAGCTTCCCGCATTATTGTAGTTAAGGCCCAGGCAATAGCCCATTTCGCGTATGATTCTCGCCGTGATAGCTTCGCACATCAGTTCGTCGGGCAACCTGTTCGCCCTCACACGCGGATCCGCCGCCGCCGTGCGCAATATTCTCTCGCGGAGCAGCACCGACAGAAATTCTTTGCCGAAAGACATGGTTGCGCTGAGAATTTCGCCCGTACGGGGGTCGGTAAGGATATTTTTAGGCACCCCGCGCGAATCGTTGATCACGAATTTCACGCAATTATACTTAATAGTATTTCCGGCGCTGAATTCAGGATCGTCATTCGGATAGGGCCTGGCCTGGATAACATTCCGGAATCCGATCTCTTCGAACGCAGGGTTCCAGCTTTCGAGACCTTTCTTTATGGCCTCTATCTGTTTGGGCGTGAAGAGCGTATCGATGTAGAAGACGATAGGCTTTACGGGTTCGACCATCTCTCCCCGTCGGTATGCCTCCGGATCGGATGGTTCGATCCGCCAACGGTTGGATAGGTATTCGGTCTCAGTACCCTGCCGCTCGCTGCTGTATCTTACCCGAGGCGTAAGATTAGTCCCCAAACGCAGATCGGCCCGGCGAACCTTCATCGGATTGTCCGGCAACGTAGATATCGTCGTCCGCACGCTCATCGTCGTAGGATATTCATTAGTGGAACCGAATCCCATGAGCGAAACCTTCATCCCGAAAGTCATGTCGGTGATGACTGCTATGTTGTCTTCAAATGCCTCGATATCCCGCAACAATGAGTTTTCCTTTTTGTAAGTGCCCGAATAACTAACCATTCCGGATGCACCGCTGCTGTTGATATTTACAATGTTTATGTTACCTTCCAGGAACAGTGCCGATGCATCGAACACTATTGCCGTACCGTCGGGCGACAGGGCCGCTATCGGTGCCGATACTATCACGGGAGCTATATTGCTGCTGCTCAAAGCCGTCTTAATGCCTTCGTCAGCATCGTCGGCGATCTGGACGGCGTCACGGTTCATGAGGCGCACGAGAGCAAGGGAGTCGGTACGCGAAAATGTTACCTGATGATAATAGCTTGCCCGCTGTCCCACAAATCCGAATTTTGGGTCGCTCACTCTCTCGATGTTCGATTTTAAAAGCATCTGCTGTCCGAGCATATCCAGAGGCAGTTCTATGTAAACCTTACCTTCGACATTGTGCAAGGTCATCAACCCCTTTTGGGTAATGACTTTTTTGTCTTCGAATATTTTTTCATAGGGTGTAGCGCCGAACGCATACACAGAGACGATCGAGTACAGACTCAGTATGATTATCTTTATTTTCATCATCTGTCCCATTTATTTTATGCTGTTCTCGATATTGAGCAACATAAGTTCGTAATGCGAACGTGTCTCGCCGCTCGAACGGCGGACCGCTCTTTTCAGAAGCGGGCGCAGTTTCACCAGATAACCGTAATATTCGCTTTCATTGGGTCTCAGTCGGAATAGTTTTGGACTGACCGATGTTCCGTATGCCGAAACGTATTCGCTTTCCGTAAATTCCGCATTGCGCGCTCCCGGCAGAAATTCGCGGAAATCACTCTCTGCAAAATACCGGGTGTTGAATCCCGGAGCAGTAGTCAATTTCGAACCCGTGAGGTAAGATGCGACATAAGCTTTCTGCATCCTCATTTCCAACTCGGTGGGTTTCTTGCCGCGCATGGTCGATTTCCAGACGAAAGCGTAAACATCGTCGGCACAATCCGTGAACGTATAGGGATCGTCGGCCAGCGTAGCCGAAAATCTCACTTTCTGAGCGACATCGGCCGACATACGCTCCGGATTTCCTAATATCAGCCCGATCACATACCCCTCGACCAGATCTTTCATCGAACCTTGAAAATCGAGCTTTTGCCTCAATTCCCTGTTCTCCATCCATTCCATATCGGAAAGTTGATTCAGAATGAATGCGAGCGCTTCTCTTTGTATTTCTTTGGGTACGCTTTGGTATTTCTCGCCGACATCGCCTTCTTTCATCTCCTGAATGTAAACACCTCCGATGTTGGCGTAAACGTGGCCTATGTACATGGCATACTGATTTATAAGCGCATTGTAAATAGATTGCCGGTAAGTGAAATCGTGATCGTCGGCATCGACCCACCGGCTGAAATTTTCCATGATATATTTCAGGTTGGCAATACCGTAGGCGGAAGCCTTCATCGCATCGTCACCCAAGTCTTCGGCCTGCGAGCGAGGATCGAGAACGAAACCCTGCTGCTTCCCGTATCGGTAAACCGGATCGGCGGAACTTTCCCTGATCCACCGGCTCAGGATCTCGGTCTCTTCGTCGTATGTCTTATCCGGAAACGCCGTATAGAGCCACTTCACCGCAAAAGCGTCATAAGGGCCGAAACGCGGAGGCGTAAGTTTCACTCCTCTCTCGAAGTCACCCGGCTGAGCAACATAGTTGAATCGTGCATAGTCCATGATCGACATCGTGGTCCCGTACTTCTGCGTGAAAGTGGGTGAGCGGAGCGAATCGACCGGTATTACGGCCGAACTACTCATATTGTGCATATAGCCGAGGCAGTGGCCTATCTCGTGAGCGGTCACATAGCGCAACCCGTCACCAATTATATCTTCGGGAATATTCCTCGTGCGTACTCTGTGGTCGGCCTGCGACGTCTGCACGAAGATCCATCTGTTGAGCAGTTCTACGATATCGTGATAAATATAGACCGAAGCGTTGATTATTTCGCCGGAACGGGGGTCTGTCCACGAGGGGCCCATGGCATTGGCTATGTTTATGGGGGCATAACGGATACAGGAGTACTTAATGTTATCGGGATCGAATTCCGGGTCATCCGCGGGAAAATCGCGGGCTATTATCGCATTTTTAAATCCTATTGTCTCGAAGAGTTCATTCCACTGTTCGACACCCTCGTGGATATGTGGCTTCCATTTATCGGGGAAATTGCTATCCACATAGAAGACGATGGGCTTGCGCGGTTCGACTTTTTCGCCCCTGAGATATGCTTCCGGGTCGGAAGGCTCTAAATTCCAGCGGTTCGAGTAGTAGACTTCGCGCGATCCCTGATCCTTTTCCGAAAAGAAGTACTTGCCCGTAGGGAATATCGCCATACGGTAGTCTCCAACGCGCGGCCGGTAGCCGGGTTGATCGTCGAGAAGCACTATCGAGCGCGTAACGACGGCAGTAAACGGAACGTCTTTTGCGACCATCGTCGTACCCAGCATAAGATCATATACATAGCTCAAATGGCTCTGAATGGTCACATTGTCATCGAAACTCTTTATTTTGCCAAGAAAAGAATTATTCTTCACGAACCTGGTGGTTCTGTTATATCCGCTCGACGTCAACAGGCTATACGGGTCGAAAGGTGTCAGATCCTTGTTCTCATCCACGAAAAAATCGGTCATATTGATCACGACGGCAGTGCTGTCAGGCGAGTAGGTCTCGATCTTCATGTTTCTCATGATCGCGCCTATGTTGCTGGCTTCGATAGCATTTACGATATTCCTTTCGAGGCTGTCGGTAGTATAATCGCCGCTGATCTTGCGTAGTTGCACATATTCGCCGATCCTCGTGAACTTCACATGCAATAGAGGCTGAAGCTGCTTAGAACCGATAACGGCATGTGTATTGCCGCTGATCTCCGTCACAGTGGACCCTATCAGCATCTCACGGTCGAGCAACGCGATCGGAAACTCGAAGTAGAGCTTACCTTTCACATCGTGCATGGTGATCATGCCTTCGGTTGTCGTGTGCTTATCTTTTAAAAGTGTTTCGTAAGTGTTTTTTTGGGCCGTAGTATCTGCTTCGGTTGCGCGGGCAAAGCCGCTTCCCATACGGGAAGCGGCGCCTGTCTGCCAGCACAGCATCGAACACGAAACCAAAAGCAAAATAATGCTCTGTCTCATTCTTATCTGTTATTAATAGTTTTATTTACCTTGTATAACGATGTCGAGTATCTTGCCGAATCCGGTGTATCTGAGCGCAGCAGCGCCGTCGAGGTCACCCGATCCGTGATTGATCTGGGGTATCACATACACGTTACCGGCATACTGCGAACTTTGTGTGGCGATGACTACCGCCTTGAAGTTCCATGGCACCTGAGTGCCATTGTTAGTAATGGAAGCGTCCATATAGTAACGTCCCTGTATGAACATCCTGGCTTTGGCGATGGTTTCGCCTGCGGGAGCAGTGTATTTGACGCTGTAAGCCACAATGCCTCCGCCGTAAGTCACCGCATAAACATTCGTGGACGTAGCGACATACATTATCGGTTCCAAAGGACTGAAAAATATCGACACCGCACTATTCAATACGGGTGTCAATCCGGCGGGCAAATCCAGCTTGGATTTAGGTGCACCTACGATCCAGTCCCAGTTATCGTTGTAATAATTATAAGGCATCAGATAAAGCTCGTAATTATCTGTCAGCGTGTTTTTCAACAACATCGAATGCGTGTTTCCATTGACGCTCATACCGCCGGCCACGGCCCTTCTGTTCGGAAGATTGCCCGGATCGAAGCCGTCCCCCCCCATTGTTACGGGGCCTATCGGCGGCGAACTGAACATCGATGCGAAACCGAAGAATTTACCTCTCTGATTGTCATACCAGAGCGCCTTGGGGGCATTCCCATAAAGGCCCAGTTCGTGATTCAGCGAGAGCACCTCATTGTCGATATTGTTCACATTGATCTCACTGCCGTCATGGCCGGCTGCGGGCATAAGGAACGACACGGTCGCCTGATTGCTGTTTATAGCATAAAATTTGTTATTCTCGACCATTCCCCAAGCTTGATTTATATTGACGAACCTTTGCGGATTATATGTGGTCGATTTGATAGGGAACAGGTCTGCCGAAGTCTTGTACACGGAATAGTCCTTACAGTCGTACATGAGAATATCTTTATTTTCATACACCGCCATAATGATATTCGTATAATTACCGAACCAGCTTCCGGCAATGGAATATGTCATATTCCTGGCAAGCGATGGATAAGCGGACCCTGTCGCTGTTTCAAGAATATTGTACGTGATGTTCCTGCCCTTGCTGTAATCGGCCGATATCGGATTATCCATGATCAGTGAAATATCCGAACTCACACCGTCCCTGGTATCGAAGACTACTATACCTTCGCCGAACTGACTGCTTACGTAAAGATCCCAGGAGTACTGTTTCTGTAATCCCGTGGCATCATCCGTCACGGTGTAAATGAGCGTATACGGAGCGGCCTGAATAGGTTTAGTGATAATTGCATTCAGGTCTTTCTCTTCTCCGATCGTCTCATAGACCGGTCCCGGAAGGTAAGCTATCTGCCAAGTATAGGAGAATAGTCCCGGATCTGTATTGTCTCCTTTGGATACTCCCGGTGACAGTTGAAGCTGGTCCAAGTATCCCACGCGTATCACTTCGTCTATCGACGAGGCATCTATCACGATCCCGTCGATATTTTTAGCATCGAACGACGATTTGTCTTCATAGCACGACCACGTGAACGCCATGCTCATTACTATTAACAGTGTCGTTATGTATTTATATCTTTTCATTTTCACTGTGTTTTTAAGTGTGACTATGGCCATACCCTTGCTATTACATCCTGGCCGACGGCCAGTCCGCCGTTATGTTTCAGGCGCTCTCCGCCGTTTGCCGCAGCATAATTGTCCAGGTAATCTTTAATCAGATTATAGTATATCCCGTTCTGTATAGCAGCGAGCACGGATATTCCGTTTACCACACCTGAATTGTATCTGGGCCATAGCTCGGGCTCCTTAGGCCAGTTCAGAGCTTCGAGGATCGCCAGGTGGGCATTAGAGCTGTAATATGAATAATCCGCCAGATTCATCGACTGACCGTTATTGATCAGAAAGTTGTACGTGCGGCATTCGAATGTCCCGATGGGAGGCATCGGCAGCATATTATGCCATGACAGTTGTGCCTTGATGTATTCATTCGTTCCCCGTGCGAGGTCTTCGGAAGCGGTAAGCTCGATAAAGAGTTCTTTTTGCTCGGTATCGAGTCCGGGCGTTTTGAATAGTTCGAACCGGATATGGCCGAACAGTTCTCCGGCAGGGATAACTGCTTCGAGGATCGCATAATCCGAACCGGTTGCCGACGACTTATCAGATATGATCTTGTACCCTACGACCCTGTCGTGCGCAGACCTGTTTCCTACTACCTTGACCGGCAAATCGATGGTTGCCGATGTGGCGGAACTCGGTCCGGAAAGGAAAGAATAATTCCTGAAAAAAGTCTGAGTCGCGGCATTGTATCCGGGGTAAAGTCGGACTTCCGTGCCGAAACCCGGAAAACTCACGGCGCTGTTTTTTTCCGAATCGAAATATAAGATATCGTCTTTTTTACAGCTGCCGAGCATGAGGGCAATAAATAACGCCCCTATTATCACTATGTTGTTTTTCATAAACATCTGGTTTTTCATGTTACGTTAATAACTATTGAACCCTGCCCGATTGGATCTCTATATCGGGATACGGCAACACATACTTGGAATCGTCCATCGAGGATGCGTAACCGGGGATATCGATCATTCCGAGACGTTTGTAGTAATAGAACATCACGCCTTCGCACAGAAACTCTTTCATATACTCTTTCATGATCTCGGCAACGACTTGCTCGGTATTCAGATCGGCCGCTACCAGATCAGTGTATATCGCCCTGTTGCGGCGGACGTCGTTGAGATATTGCACGGCAGCGGCCCGATCGGGAGTAGCCGATGTGGCATAGCACTCCGCCACGATGTAATACATCTCCGGAATGCGAATCAGCGGAAAATTGACGCTTCTGGCCGTTACCTGTTGCGCGGCACTCAGGTATTTCTTAGGAGTGTATGAAAGCGGTGTGCTGCCTGCATTGGTCTCCAACATTCGCGTGCGTCTGAAATCCAGATACCCCGCATCGACTTCGTAGACCAAATTGTGGCGTCCTACATTTATGACAAGCGCGAGATAATCCGTATTACTGGGACTGGACATAAAGTAGCCCAAGAGTCGTTCTTGCACTCTCGACACATTTAGGCCAATCAGGTGTTCACTGCTCATCGTAGGATCATTCTCCGCAGTCCCATCTGTTGCCCATGTATAAACTCCGTTATCGATAACGTCCAGTGCGGCTTCCAATGCGAGGTTCTTACTTGCCGCGCTTCCCTCCCACATATAAACACGCGCCAGAAGGGCTTTGACAGCATAGTAATTGAAGCGTTCGCTGCGGCGGTTAAAGAACCCGTCCAGATTCACATTCTCATAATACGAAGCATCGTAATTTCCCGTTATCGGATCCTGTTCAAGAAGTTCCAGGGATTCTTTCAAATCCGCAATAATCAACGCAAGAATGGCTTCGTGCGACAACTGCGCAGGCATATCCTTAGACACACCGGTGGAATAAGGAATGGCAAGTCGCGTTCTCATTTGGGGACGAGAGGCCAGATCGCCGTATCCGAAAAGACGCATAAGATCGAAATGACAATATGCCCTGATGGCCAGCAGCTCGCCTTTGATCACGGAGTAATTTATATTATCGAGCACCGATTTATTCGTCTCGATAAATTTCAGAACATTATTTACACCGGTGATCACGTTGTACGACTTAGCCCAGATGCCTTCGATATTCCCGACCATCTGACTGTGCGCAAACTCATATACGGAAGCCCGGTAGGCGGCGGCAGCGCTGGTCCCTGCAATGGAATATTGTTGTCCCATGGCCTCTATCAGATACCATGACAAATTCTTGCCATACAGCATATTATCCGTCATCCCTATGTAACATCCTATGAGGGCTTGCTGAAAGCCTTCGACGGTTTTGAATTGCTCCGTCTCCGGCACTTGGGATTTGGAATGATCGTTAAGCCACTCATTACATGCCGGTAAAATCGCGATGACGGCCAGCAACAGTATCGAATATAATAATTTGTTTTTCATAGTTTCATCCTGTTTTAAAATGTTCCGGTTACGCCCAAAGACAACACCCGTGCAAAAGGATAGTACAGACCGCGTTCGGCCTTAATCGATGAGAGAGTAAATACATCGTTCATTATGGCTGACAGCCTCAGTCTTTTGAATCCGGTTCTTTCCAGAAAACTGTTCTGGAACTCATAGTAAGCCGACAACGAACCCAGGGAAAGCATATTTTCCGTCTGAACGAATCGGGTGGTCGAACGCGTCCGTTCTTGATAAGCTACGGGATCGCCGTCATACTGGAAAGTTCCGAGCCGCTTGAACTGAGCATCCTGCCCCGGTTCTTTCCATCTGCCCAAGAGCACTCGCCGATCGACGTTATATCTGATATCTATATTCTCAACCCTATCGACAAGCGTCTGGTTATATATCTGTCCGCCACGCGTGAACCGGAGGTTCGCCGTCAGACCGAAGCCCTTGTACTGTCCTGAAAAACCGGCCGTGCCGTAATATTTCGGCGTGCGGTCACCGGCAGCGATCAGATCGTTCAGATCATAGACGTATGTCAGCGTACCGTCTTTCTTGACATAGATCTCTTGTCCTGTCATCGGGTCTATACCCAGCGACTGTACCGCCCAGATGGTAGTCATCGATTGTCCGTCCTGATATATCAGGACCGGTGCGTTTTGTCTTCTGTCCGCAGCCAGCTTCATCTGAATTTCATTGGTTGCCCTCATGCTTTCCGATAGACGGATGATCTTATTTACATTGTGGACAAGCGAACCGTTCACGTTGAAGAATCCGTCGTTGTTCATGAAAATATTGTAGCTCAGTCTCGTTTCGAATCCACGGTTACCGACCAGGCCCACGTTATCCTTAACTCCTGCAAAACCTATCGAAGTGGGTTTGGTGATATCGTTAATCATATCCTGGGTCCGTCTGTCGTAATAATCGAAACTCACAGCTGCCCTGTGTATGACGAAGTCCAAGCCCACATTATTTTCTCTGGTTCGCTCCCATTTGAGCAGCGGATTGGGCATCTTGGCGAGATATGAACCCGTCAGGCCCTGATATTTTTCCGCGAAGTATTCATAAACGCCGATAGCTTCATTCACATTGAAATTCTGATTGCCCATAACTCCCGTCGAGACGCGCAATCGGAGCTGACGTATAATTTCATTACCTTTTAGGAACTCTTCGTTATGTATGTTCCACCCCAATCCGATACTCCAACCCGGCGACCATCGGTTATTGCTGCCATAAAGCGACGAGGCACTCATGCGGTAAGTCATGTCGGCGAAATAACGGTTGTCGTAGGTGTAATTCCCCGATGCGAGAAAGCTTATTTCGCGAGCGAGGGACGATATCCCGACCGGCGTCATACCGAGCGCATACTGTCGTGCGAAAGTTATGTCGGCAGCCTGATTGTTCGGAAAACCTTCCGCCCTGTTTATATAGCCTGAGAACGTGGTCTCTTCGATCTTGCCCCCGACGTTCATGAACACACCGTGCTTGTCGAAATTCCTGTTATACTGTGCATTAACGTCGCCCCTGAGCGAATTACCCTTGCCATTATCCAGACGATAAGAACCTCTGCGCGCCCTTACTTCATCCGAAGTGCCGAGTAACCATGCGGAGGTCGAAAACGTGGAATGATTCGCGGGAAGAAATTCATCCGCATCGTTTCGTTTTGCCGAAACACCTATACGGCTCACTAATTTAAGATAATTCGAAAACCTGTATTCGAATTCGAAATTGTTCACGAATTCGAGGTAGCTCTGAGAAAGCAATGTGCCTATCCGGGCATCGTACATCGGGTTCGGAATATAACTCGAAGCTTCGGCCCATCTCAGTACGGATCCGGTCACGGGATCGGTAGCTTGCCAATAAGGATTCATCCTCACATATTCGTTGAACGTGCCCCAGGGAGAATCGAAGCTCTTATTGCTCGTGATGGTCGCAATATTTCTGAAACGTAAATTGTTCTTACGGTAAGAAAGATTGATATTACCTTGTACGTTGGTTCGATTCGAACCCTTCATTACACCGTCGATTCTGTTATATGAAAAGTCGAACGCTCCTCTGAGCGACTGGTAATCGCCCAATTCTACGTTCAGATTATGCCTGTGTCCGATGCCTGTTCTGAGCGGTTTGGAAATCCAATAAGTGTCCAAGCCGCCTAAGATACGTTGAAGACGATCGTTGTACAGTCTGTTCAGATTCATCTGCTCTACGATATTGTTGGAGGTATAAAATCCGTCGATCCGCTCGGCTTCCAATTTTTCGGCGGCATTACACAGATTGTAGCTCGTCAGGTCGGGCATCGTGATTTCCAGACCGCCGACATATGTAATGCGCTGTTCTCCGCTGGAAAGGTGTTTGGTTTCGATAACCACGACACCGTTCGCGGCCTTAGAGCCGTATATCGCTTTTGCAGCCGCATCTTTGAGTAATGTCACGCTTTCGATCCGGTTCATGTCCATGTCTAAAACGCGCTCTACGCTTGCCTCGAAACCATCGACAATGAAAAGAGGTTGATTGGGAATACTCTGATAGTTGCCCCTTATCGTGTTCGAAAGGTCTTTGCCGTCGGACGGAAAACTCGTAATACCGCGCATCCTGACCTCCGGCATCACGTTGGGATTAGAACCGAATTCTATGTTGTCGAAGATTTGGAGAGACGCATCGAGATTCCGCAGGCTCTGAAAAACGTTCTGACTGCTGACGCGCGTCAAATCGCTGGCCGTCATCGTAACGGACGAACCGGTATAGCTTTCGGCCCTGCGAGTGAAGATACCCGTAACGACTACCTCCTGTATCCTGCTTTCGCTGACCTTCATTCTTATGGTCCGGGCGTTGGCGAGCGTAACTGCCTGGGTCTCATACCCTATATAAGACACTTCCAGCATAATGTTGGGGTCATCCGTCGTCGTGATGACATACTGCCCGTTTACGTCGGCAATAGCCCCCGTTTGTGTCCCCCTTATCCTTACGGTCGCCCCGATAAGTGCATTGCCATCCATATCGGTGACAGTGCCCGTTATACGGATTCTGCCGGTCTGAGCCTGTTCTCCCGCCGCACGCATCTCGACGAATATTTGTCTGCCGCTGATACTGTAAGTATTTCCCGTGCCTGCGAACAGCCGGTCAAGGACTTGTCTTAGAGGTTCGTCGGTGGCTTTGAGATTAACCCGACGGGCAGGTTCGATAATGTTGTCCTGAAAAAAGAACCTGTAACCGCTATTCTCGGCGATTATGGTTAAGGACTCTGTAAAAGTTTTGTCCTGGATATCGATTGTCAGGAGAGGTTCTCCGCTATCGACCGGACTCTGACTATTTGCGGTAGCGGCGGCAAGGCCGGAAAAAACAAAAATGACCGCACAGCAAATCTTTACTAATCGTACAGTTAGTAGTTTTTTTTTCATACATTTGCAATGTTTTTAAACTTAGAGTTAGGGTTTAATGACACGTTTCACAGAGTAGGCGGTCGTCTCCCAATAACCGTCTACTCTTTTATTTTTCGTACAATGTTTTCACACCATAGGCAAACTCATTTTTTAGTTATTATGTATTTCCCGTTCTCAAATCTAAATTCGACCGAGGCGACACCGCAAATACCCTCCAAAACTCTCTCAAAATCTTCGGACAGATAGAGATCGCCTGAACATCTAACATCGCCCGCCCCTTGCATACAGACTATCTCGACCCCATAATATTTCGCCACGTCCTTCAATATATCTTCCAGCCTCTCACTCGCAAAATGAATGTAACCGTCTTTCCATGAGACTAATCTATGTGCATCGACTGTTTTAACGCCGTTGCCTCGCGGCGAAGAATAGAACATTTCGTTAGGTTTGAGCTGTAACTGTCTATCTCCGTCATGCCTCAATTTCACAGCACCTTCCACTAAGATTACGGACATACCTTCGTCGCTCTCGTAATCTGAAACATTGAGTTTCGTGCCCAGCACTTCGACCGTAATTCGCGGAGTCTTGATTATAAAAGGGCGATCACTATCGTGAGCTATATCACCATAGATTTCTCCTATAACATATATCTCACGCCGGTCGTCCGCGAACATTTCGGGATAAACCATTCTGGTTCCGGCGTTCACCCATATTTTACTGCCATCGGAGAGCGTTACCGAAGATTGTTTCCCGAACGGCACCAACAGTTGATTGAATTCCATTCTTTTCGATGCCTGCGTATAGACCTCTTCATTTATCCTGATACCGTCATCACTACTGTAATCTATTGCCGCCCGGTTACCGTAGAACTCCACTTTGTTCTCCGACAGTACCAACTGTATCCTATCCGACATCTCCACCATTGCCATCTCTCTGAACTTCACCACGTCACCGGTAGCGTCATGCTCTGTCTCTTTGCGGATGGTAGCGAGCAATATTATGAATACCGCCACAGCGGCGGACGCTGCTCCAATATATATGGATAACCTTTTCGACCTCTTCTTTTGTCCGATGCTCTCCGAAATGCGATCCTGCAAAGCGGCTATCCGCTCATCCGAAACCCTTAGATTTTCGCTCCTAAGCGCAAGTACGAACTCCTTGGCCTGTTCGAAATTCTCCTTGTTTTTCGTTGCCGCTTCCGTCCAAAGAGAATCCGCCTCGGCGGTGGGACTTAGAATGGATTTCAAAAAGAAATCGTCCAGCAGGAACTGCTCGACAGAATAATTAAGATACTTTTCCTCTTTTAATTTCATGCGCTAGATGTGTCTTTGCATATATAAAGACAACGCAAGGACAAAAAAGTACTCTGTTTTTGACAGAAAAAATCTGAATAAAAAAATTAGCAGGAAGGAGGGGGAATTTGCCGGATTTTTTTGATGGAGACATGTAGTATATTCTTTACTGATTGCAGGTTTATTTCCAGCATACGGGCAATCTCTCCGAGTGGGAGTTCTTCGACGAAGCGATAATATATCACCTGTCGCTGTCGTTCGGATAGAATATGGTCTAATCGCGAGAGGAATATTTCATAACCGGTCTGCTGCTCCCGGCGAAGCATACCCAGATCGGTATCGGAGTCCACAGATGGCAGGATAAGATTTTCAAGTCGGAACGTGGCGGGTTTTTTCAGGATGTTGAGCAACGTGTTTTTCAGGGAGATGAACAGATATGACCTGACATTTGCCACGCCGCGCAATTTGTCGTTGCCGTATATTTTCACGAAAACATCATGTATCGCATCCTCTATAATGTCTTTGTCGGATGTGAACCGCAAGCCGAACAGATACATCCGCTTGGCGTATAGATCGTATATTTGAGAACATGCATTCTTGTCTCCGGTCAAGAATGCATGCCAGATATGGTCATCCTGACTCATGATAAATTACAATATATATCGTATAGGATTACAAATATATCTGATTTTAGCCGAATTCCATAACGTAGCTCTCGAATTAAAGAATCAGGATGTTCCGCAGAGGTGTAGCAATTTGGGGACAAATTTCAGCGCATTCTCAAGTAAGTTTCATGTTGCCGTCGGACTTACATAACCACTTGTCGGGACTTTATTGAGATTTAAGAGAAAATCTGCGCGCCCCCAAATCTTCGAATGTAAAAAACGGGCCGCAAATATCCGCAAACCCGCCATGTTTGTAAAGTAAATGTCGGGTTTCGTTATTCCCCCTTACATTCGCCGCGCGCATCGCTATAATGACCACGTTGCCTCACGGCCTCGAACAGGATCACGGCGGCGGCGGCAGAGACGTTGAGCGATTCGACAGCACCCGCGAGCGGGATCGACAGCTGCACATCGCACATTTTCACCACCTCGCGCGACACGCCGGCATCCTCGCTGCCCATGACGATGACCGTCGGGCGGCGCAGGTCGGCATCATAGAGGAGCGCGTCGCTCTTTTCGCTGGCGGCGGCAAGCTGCAAACCCTCGTCCTGCAACATTTTCAGCGCGTTGCGCATACTTCCCACCCGACATACGGCGATCCGCGCCAACGCCCCTGCCGACGTCTTCATGGCATCGGCGTTCACAGGCGCGGCGTTCTTGGCAGCGACTATGAGTCCGTGCGCCCCTGCACACTCGGCGCTGCGCGCAATAGCACCGAAGTTGCGCACGTCGGTCACCCCGTCAAGAGCGACAAATAGCGGCACATCGCCCTGCGGTATGCGTTCCAGCAACTCGGCGAGTTCGACGTAGGCTATCGCCGCCGTCTGCGCCACCACGCCCTGGTGATTGCCCTTCGTGAGGCGGTTGAGCTTCTCGACGGGCACTTCCTGCACGACGACCCCGCGCCGCCTGCAAATTTCGCGCAGTTCGCCGAGCAGCTGCCCTTCCGCGCCCTTGCGCACATACACTTTCTCGATTTGCCGTCCGGCCCCGATGGCTTCGGCAACGGGACGTATCCCGAAAATTATATTTTCCATTTTCTCAAAGTTACGAATCATGCGGCAGCCAATTTAGCTAAACACGCGCGCGTGTTATTCCGTCAGAAGTTCCAGTTCATAATGCAGCTTCTCCCACGTGTGCATTTCACTTTCGAGGCGGCGTTTCAGGGCGTTGTAGCTCTCGAAAACCGCAGGGTCGGCCATGTCTATACCCGATGTGGCGGAGTCGGCGATCCGTGCATCCCACCCGGCAATTTCACCTTCCAATCTGGCGATCGAAGTCTCCGTTTTTTCGATAGCGCCACGCACACGGCGCAACTCTTTTTCCGCTTCCTTGCGTTGCTTATATTCTTCCTTGCCCGATTTTCCCGATGCCGCGACAGATGCTGCGCCGGATGCCGCGGCAGGCGAAACAGCCGCCGTCGCAACCTCGATCTGCTGCATGGATTCGAGTTTGCGCCGTTCCAAAAAATAGTGTATCCCGCCGAGATATTCGCGCACGCCGCCGTCGCGAAATTCGTATATCTTGTCCACCATGCCGTCAAGGAACTCACGGTCGTGCGACACTACCACCAGCGTGCCGTCGTAGCGCATCAACGCCTGCTTCAACACGTCTTTCGAGCGCATGTCCATGTGGTTGGTTGGTTCGTCCATCACCAGCAGATTATGCGGCGAGAGCATCATGCGCGCCATTGCCAGCCGCGCACGTTCGCCGCCCGACAGCACGCGTACCTTTTTGTCCACCTCCTCGCCGCGAAACAGGAACGCGCCCAGAATATCGCGCAGCCGCGTGCGGATGTCGCCCACCGCCACGCGGTCGAGCGTATCCAGCACCGTCGCATCGCCGTCCAGCGTACCCGTCTGATCCTGAGCATAATAACCCACGCGGACGTTGTGTCCGAGTCGCAGTGTTCCTTCGCTCGCCGCGAGTTCGCCTACGAGCATCCGCGCAAAGGTCGTTTTACCCTCGCCGTTGCGCCCCACCAGAGCTATCCGGTCGCCGCGCCCGATAACGAAATCCGCCCCGCCGAATACGCGCTTCGGGCCAAACGACTTCCCCGCCTCGCACACCTCCGCCACTATCTGTCCCGAACGCGGCGCAGGCGGAAAACGCAGGTTCAGCCTGCTCACGTCCTCGTCATCGACTTCGAGACGGTCGAGTTTTTCCAACTGCTTGACACGCGACTGCACCTGATTCGACTTCGTGGGTTTATAACGGAATTTTTCGATGAACTCTTCGGTCTTTTCGATCATGCGCTGCTGATTGGTGTATGCCGCCATCTGCTGCTCGCGCCTCTCGTGCCGCAATTCGACGTAATGGCTGTACGGCGCTTTGTAGTCGTATATGCGTCCGAGCGATATTTCGACCGTGCGGTTGGTAACCGCATCGAGGAACGCGCGGTCGTGCGATATCAGCACCACCGCACCCGGATAATCGCGCAGATACTCCTCCAACCACTGTATGCTCTCGATGTCGAGATGGTTCGTAGGTTCATCGAGCAGGAAGACCGACGGACGGCGCAAAAGCAGTTTCGCCAGTTCGATGCGCATACGCCAACCGCCGCTGAATTCGCTCGTCGGGCGGTTGAAATCCGAACGCCGAAAGCCCAGACCCAAAAGCGTGCGTTCGATTTCCGCCTCGCGGTTGCCGCCGCCGAGAATATGATAGCGGTCGGTGGCGTCGTTCAATGCGTGCAACAGTTGCTCGTATTCCGCCGTTTCGTAATCCGTGCGCGTCGTAATCTCGTCGGTGAGGCGTGTGATCTCGCGCTCCAAAGCGATAAGCTGGTCGAACGCCTTTGCCGTCTCGGCCACGAGCGTCGTGGTGTCGGCCGTCGCCATTTGCTGCGGAAGATAGCCTATGGTGCAGTCGGCGCTGCGCGTCACCACACCGCTCGTGGCCGGTTGTTCACCCGTGAGCACTTTGAGCAGCGTGGTCTTCCCCGCTCCGTTGCGCCCCACCAGCCCGATGCGGTCGCGCGGGTTTATCACGAGCGAAATATCGCGAAACAGGTCCCAGCCGCCGAAACTTACCGTAAGATTATCTGTCGAAATCATCTGTCATTGCTAAAACGCCGCGCTAAATTAATCAAATTAATCCATAGATTTGCACTCGGATATTATAACCGTTCAAGACAACTTAATATGGCAATACATCTTTTTGAAGATATATCGTTGCACTCTTTGGTTTCCGGTGACGTTGCCGACATATTCGAAACAATAGATTCTCAGCGGGATTATTTGGGCAAGTGGCTTCCATTTGTCGCCTTGACCCGCTCGGTCGATTTTACCCGTTCGTTTGTCGATTCTGTGCTGAATGCGCCGAGAGATAGTTTCGAGCCGACATTTACGATTCGCAAGTCCGGCAAGTTTGTCGGTCTGATAGGGTTCAAATCGACAGACAAGGCTAATCGCAAAACGGAAATCGGGTATTGGCTGTCCGGGCCTTTTCAGGGACAAGGCATAGCCACCCGCGCTGTCAAAGCGCTTTGCGAATATGCGTTTACCGAACTCGATATGAACCGGGTGCAGGTAAAATGTGCGGTCGGCAACGATCCGAGCAGTTTGATCCCCAAGCGCTTAGGGTTTATATTCGAAGGTATCGAAAGAGCAGGCGAGTTAAACTCTGACGGAATATTCCGCGATATCGAGATATACAGCATCCTGAAATCCGAATATAATTAATTTCGTAATAAATTACGAATAACGGTCGTTTGTAAATGAAGAAAGGCGTCATCCTCGTAAGGGCGACGCCTATCAACCACCTTAATCCTAATTATTACAAGTCGCGATTGCATGAATCACGCTCTGCCGAAGTCAGACGGTCATATACGACCCGGCATGAAATATTAAATAAACACTATGCTGAAAACTATGGAACATCAATTTTTCAAATGGGATGCGAATTCATACCCGGTCCGATCGGCAATTCACTGATCACCTGCGTCTCGGTCCGGTCGTCCCACGTCTTGCCCTTGCCGGTTTCGTGCCATTGCCACACAAACTTCACCGGATACAGCGGTATGTTGTATCTGTTGCCGGGCAGCACCGCGCCTATATCGAACGACACTTCATACTGATAGCGTTTGAATCCCGTCTGCGTGCCGCTCGGCGCATCGCCGCGGGCGTTATAGCGCAGGCGGAGGGTCGGTATTCCGTCGAAAGAATCGGGGTCGGCCATACCATCGTCCGCGCCGTCAATATCATCCGTATCGTCCACCCACACGATGTTTATATCGTGCGGCGCATCGGTCTTTTTCCACACCGCATAGACCACGTCCACATATCGCCGCGCCGCGAAGGTCATGCCGACGATCTCGGCAAAGCTGTCGTTGCCGAGACTGTCGCTGCGGTGCGGCAAGTCTTCGTTTATGAAACTCTGCCGCACGGGGATGCGCAACTCGACAGGCGCTATGTACAGGAGTTTTATGTCACGGCTGCACGGCGACGGAAATGGCTGGGGGCAGTGATGCGACTCGACGATCTCGTAGTTGAACCTCGCGCGTGCACCGTTTTCCGGTGTCTCGTGTTGCCAGAGGTTATCTACGATGTGAAGCTCCATGCCATTGTCCTGCAACAGATAATAGCCGTCGGCGGCCTGCTCGCCGTGCCAGCACACCATGCCGATGCCGACATAATGCGTATTCTCCGGTTTATCGTATTCGGCACATCCGAATGCAATCAGCGCCGCCGCTATGATCAGGAGTTTTTTCATGGGATTATAAATAAGATGCCGCAGCCTTTAAAAACGTTGCATCGGGGAACGAAAAAATGAAAAGAATGTAAACATCATCCGAATCAATTCTTTGAAATAAGGCATGATATTTGCGGCGGTACAATATGGCATTAAAAATCCGGCAGGTTTAATTGTTTAATGTATTAAAATTTTCAGCTATGAAAAATTTTTTTAATCGTATCACCCCGAAAACGTCTCTGAACAAGGTGAATCTTGCACTGACGGGAGTGTTCCTCGTACTACTTGCAGGAAATATCTATCTGAGATCGACTACACCGCCGCCAGGGCCGGAGCCGAATTGCCCCGAATTCGGAGAGACATTCTTCCCGCATCCGGAAGCCGGAAACTGGTTCTTCCATTGCATCGACGGCGTACCATTTCTCAAAAAGTGTCCGGCAGGCACTGCATGGAATCCGGAATTAGATTCATGCTTCCCCGATCCCTGCTATTGGAATCCGACCGGAATATGCGGTTGGGGAATCCAGGTAACGCCCGGAGGTAATTCTACCATATGGAAACATCGTCACTCAAATTGGGGATACGGCAAGTAAGGTATGAAGAGACTGTTGTTGTTTTGCTTACCCCTGCTGCTTTTCGGCTGTTCGAAAAAGCGGCAGGGGGATGAGTACGGCTTTCCGCAGGTCTACTCCCTGACCTCCAAAATGTACGACACGGACATTATTCTACGTGCTCCCGATATGTTTTTGGTGGACTCGTTTGCCGTAGTGTGTTGTTCAAGCACGCCAAAAGACTTTCTTCAAGTCTATTCCATTTCGCAGGGTTTTCGGCATTTGCTGAGTACAGGGCGCACGGGCAGAGGACCGTTGGAGTTTTTGCAATATCCCATACTCAATACCACCGAAGGGAACGATATATTCATTCAAAGTCTCAATGCATTCGAGTTGGCCCGCTTGCGGGTTACCGGTACTGAGGATGGCGACGTCGAGATAAAGGAGATCTGGCGAAGGAGGTTCGAATTCCCCCCGGAATTAGGCCGCATGATAGACAACTGGGCATGGAACGAACCCTTTTATCCGGTTCGATTGAATTCTGGATATTTTGCCGGTGTGCAGTTCGCTAATAACCCCCGGTTTTTCTCTCTGTGGGACGACGACATGAATTTTGTCCGCTTCTTCGGATATGCGCCAATCCCCGAAAAGTTCGAATTCACGAGTGGTAGCAGGCATCTTCAAGGCAGTCTTCGTTCGCACGGCAACAGAATGGTTCATGCGGCAAACCTTCTTCCCTATCTGGCTCTGTACGAGATAAATGACGATGAGCCTGTTCTGAAATGGGCAAAGTATTTTCTGAGACCGGTCTATGAGGTGGATAATGAGAATATCGTTCTCAGCGGCAGCAGTACTTTCGGTTTAACGCAGGGGTTGTCGTTGGGTGAAAACTATATTTATCTTGCTTTCAAAGACCTTTTTTTGAGCGAATACGATGGCAGGATAGCGGAGCGACGGGACAGCGATATAATTTTCGTGTTCGACTACGACGGTAACCGCGTTGCGCGGCTCGACCTGGATCGGCGGATTTTCCTAAGTCCTGCCGTCTCGGCCGACGAGCGCACGCTGTACGGCATCACGGAAACGGATGAGGGTTACCGGTTCGTCGAATTCGAGCTGCCAAAGTTCGGGAAATAGCCTTTTACGGTATTTTAAACAGGAGCGGGGAATGTAGTATCAATCCCCGCTCCTGTTTTTCGGGCATTTTTAAATGAAAAAGACGCGAATTTTGATAAAAAACATAAAAATAATCGATTAGCGGCGCGGTTTTTGTGAAATTTCCATATATTTGTGGCGATTTTATATGTTGGGCGAGGTGGGGTGAGGCGGAAGATGTAAGATCGAGACAATGACGCGAAAAAAATTAACGAATATAAACCAATTAATTACCTAACTATGAGAAGATTAATGAGCGCGGGTTTTGTGCTCGCAGCTGCGGCGCTACTCCTTGCAGGATGTACGTGCCACAACAGAATGGCAAATCGTGCAGACCGCATCGGCGTGACGGTTACGCCGCAGGTACTGGTCGTTAAGGGTCAGCACATCACGGCTGACGTGACGGTTACGTTCCCGCCGCGTTTCGTGTCGCGCACGACCGTTCTTCGCGTGACTCCGGTTCTCGAATTCGAAGGCGGCTCGATCGAAGGTACGCCGAAGTTCGTTCAGGGCGAGAGAATCCGCGACAACTACACTGTCATTTCGAGAAGGAACGGCGGTTCGTATACTCAGACCGTCACTTTCCCCTACGATCCGCGCGCCGATATTTCGAGGCTGCGACTGGTGTTCGATGCCAAGTGCGGTTGCGAGCAGGACGAATTCGTCCCGATCGCGAGCCGTATAGTAGCGCAGGGTGTGAGCCACATTGCGCGTAACGCAGACTGGACGGCATTCCTCGAAATGATGCCGCACAACTTCCGCCGCGTGACTACGAATACCTACACGGCCGACCTTATGTTCCTGATCAACAGCGCGCAGGTTCGCAATGTGGCACTGAGCGCAGAGCAGATCCGCCTGTTCGAAGAGTTCGTTCGCGATGCCGAAAGAGATGCCCGCACGACTTTGGCAAGCGTACAGTCGAGAGGTTATGCGTCGCCCGACGGTCCGGTGCGTTTCAACGACGACCTGTCGCGCCGTCGTAGCGAAACCGCCAGCGCGGCCGTAGGTCAGCAGATCCGCCGTCAGGGTGTCAACGTGAACATCGATCCGTCGTACTACGGTGAAGACTGGGAAGGTTTCCGCGAACTGGTCGAAGCGTCGAACATTCCTGACAGAAACCTCATTATCTCGGTTCTGAACATGTACAGTTCGTCGGTTCAGCGTGAACAGCAGATCCGCAACATGTCGCAGGTATTCGATGTTTTGAAGACCGACATTCTGCCGAAACTTCGCCGTTCGCAGCTCGTGGCCAACGCCGATATTCAGGGCCGTACGGACGCCGAACTCCGCGAAGCGGTAGCGCGTCAGGCGCATGTACTCAGCGCAGACGAGTTGCTCTTTGCAGCTACACTGTTCCCGCATAACGAAGCGGTTGGCGTTTATCGCACGGCTGCTCAGAGATTCAGCGACGACGCGCGTGCGCTGAACAACCTCGGCGTAGCGCTGGCGAAGGACGGAAACTATGCCGAAGCGGTTCGCATGTTCCAGGCGGCTTCGCGCATCAGCCAGGCTCCCGAAATCAGCAACAACCTCGGTGTAATGGCACTGGTTGAAGGCAATACGGCAGAAGCTCGCCGCTTCGTAAGCGGACTTACGGGCGAACGCGCCCGCGCAAATCAGGGCCTCATCGCTCTGGTAGAAGGTGACTATGCAACGGCAAGCCGCAACCTCACGGGGCACAACCTCGCAGTTGCCGAACTCGCGAATGGTAACCTCGCGGCGGCAAGAACTGCTTTGGGCAACCTCGACACTGCGCAGGCCGACTACGTGCGCGCGATCATCGCAATGCGTGAAGGCAATCCGACAACTGCTCTGAACAGCCTGAACAGCGCGTTCGGTAAAGATCCGTCGTTGCGCGACCGCGCTCGCCGCGACATCGAATTTTACATGATCCGCGACAGGTTCTAAGCGACCGTAACAGTATTTTAAAAGTTGAGGCCATGCAGAAAACTGCATGGCCTCAATTTTTTATGTCATGTTTACGTGCGCATGTCACCCATTTCGGGAGTGAATGTTACTCATATATACAAGGATATTAAAGCCATGATTGACGAAAGGAAAGAAAAACAGATAGCGGATTATTGCGCCGGAACTATCTCGCGTGCGGATTTCGGTGAGTTGCGAATGTGGCTCGATACCGACCCGCAGAACACGGAAGGCTTCGCAAACTATCTGAAAGCATATAAGTGCAGCCGCGCTATCGCGCTGCTCGGACAGATGGACGAGACGGCAGCCTGGCGCGACATTGCTGCAAGACTGCGCCGCCGCAAACGGCGACCGTTGTTGCATATCACGGCCGCCGCTGCCGCCGTTGCATTGCTGCTCAGCATTCCGCTTTTTTTGCTCGATCGGCGCGACGATACGACTACGACAGAATTCGGCCAGCCCGGACGCAGCATTGCCGTATTGCAATTAGCCGACGGACAGCAGATCGCACTCGACGGCGGAGCGGCATTCTCGTTTGCCGACGGCGAGGGAGCGCTCATAGCCGGAGTTGCGGGGATAGAGGGGATGCTCGTTTATGAAACGGGCACATCTGCCGATGAAGAAACAACGGTGGCAAATCACTCGATTCATGTTCCCGTGGGCGGCGAGTTCGGCGTACTGCTGGCCGACGGAACGCGCGTACGGTTGAATTCCGACACGCGCCTGCGTTATCCGACGCGTTTCACGGGGCAAGTCAGGGAGATATATGTCGAAGGTGAGGCCTATCTCGAAGTGGCGCACGACCCCGCACGGCCGTTCATAGTCAGGACCAGTGACGCTACGATCGAGGTGCTCGGCACGGCGTTCAACGTTTCGGCCTACCCGTCGGATCGGGCTACGACGACGACACTCGTTTCAGGGAAACTGGCTGTCGCATCGTCCGGCCAGCGCTCAGAGATCATGCCCGGACAGCAGGCTATTGTGCGTGCAGGCGAAACGGCGATGACGGTACGCGCGGTCGATACGCGGAGCTATGTGTCGTGGATAGACGGCGTTTTCGAGTTCGAGGATATGCCGCTCGGCGAGATTTGCGCACGTCTGTCGCGGTGGTACGGCGTGGAGTTCGAGTTTGCCTGCGCCTCCTATGCTGACAAGCGTTTCACGGGCGGAACATGGAAATATGTGCCTCTGGGCGATTTTCTGCAAGTCATGGAGAAAACCGCCGGTATCACGTTCGACCTTGCGCGCGACGGACGGGTGATCGTTAATAGTCAATAAAACACGCGCGTGCAACAAAAGATACGGGACACGCATCAAAGCGCGCCCCGTATCCGCAAAAACCGGATTCACACAAAACGAAAGTCCCGAACATGAACTTGGCGGTCGCGTTTCGGGAATAAACCAACACAAGTATGAACCCTTAGAACAAAAGTATGAAAACAAAACGACTATCCCGCAGTCGACGGCGAAAAACTGTCGGCAGCAAAATGTTTTTAGCCATGAAACTATCCTGTGTCTTCACTCTCCTCGCAACGTTCGCGCTTTCGGCCAACACGAGCGTTATGTCGCAGCGCGTGAATCTGGAATTTCGAAACGCCGATCTGCGCGAGGTGTTCCGTTCGTTGAAGGAGCAGACCGGGCACATGATCATTTTCAGCGAGGACGAGTTGCGCGATGCCACGCACCGCGTGACGATCAACCGTCAGGGCGTGGAACTGCATGACGCGCTGGAAGAGGTGTTGCGCAATTCGCCCTACACGTTCAGTATGCGCGACCAGATGGTGGCGATAATTCCCGTCGCGGCGGTGGCTCAAACGCCGACACAAGCAACACAACAAGCCCCGACCGAGAATATCACGGTGCGCGGCGTGGTGCGCGGAGCGGACGGACGACCGATGGCCGGCGTTGTCGCCAGAGAGAAGGGCAGCTTTCGCGGAATTACGACGGATGCGAACGGAACGTTCGCCCTGCCGGTATCGCGGCAGATAAATTCCGAAGTGACGCTCGTCTTTTCGTTTCTGGGTTTCCAGACGCATGAAGTGGTAGTCGGGACGAATGCGCCGCTCAATGTGGTGATGACGGCAGATGTCGTCGAGGTGGGAACGGTTGTCGTGACGGGCATTTTCAACAAACCTGCCGATAGCTTCACGGGTTCGTATACTCATATCCCCCGACAGGACCTTTTGGACAACAAATCGCGAAACCTTATCCAGACCCTGGCGATATTCGAGCCGAGCCTGCGCATCGTAACAAACAACAGGCAAGGGTCGAACCCAAACCATCTTCCGGAGTTGGAACTGCGCGGCGCGACGAGCTTCATGGACCTCGATGCTTTGCGGGGCACTACGCCTTTTTACGCCAATACGCCGCTTATTATCTATGACGGATTCGAGATAACCCTCGAACGGTTCATGGACCTGAATATAGAGGACGTGGAAAGCATAACGATCCTTAAAGACGCGAGCGCGACGTCGCTCTACGGGTCGCGCGGGGCGAACGGCGTTATCGTCATCACGCCGCTCATTCCGGTTTCGGGCGAGTTGCGCATCAACTACACGGGAACGCTGCGCATCGAGATTCCCGACCTTAACAGCTACAACATCCTCAATGCGCGCCAGAAACTCGAAGTCGAGGCGGCGGCGGGTCTTTACCGTGACAATCCGGCGCTGTACCTGCGGCTCTTCGAGGCGATCGAATCCGGCGTCGATACCGATTGGATGCGCATGGTCACGCGCACGGGCTACGGGCAATATCATGCGCTGAACATCGGTGGCGGTGACCGCTCGTTCCGCTTCAATTTCAGTGTGTCGCACGACGACCATCAGGGCGTCATGCGCGGGTCGTCGCGCAAGAACACGTCGGGCAACCTTAGCGTGAATTTCGAAAAAAACCGCTTCTACATCACCACCAGCCTGATGGGTAACCTGATGAACCAGCACGAAAGCCCGTTCGGCTCGTTCCACGAAATAGCCAACCTCAATCCTTACTGGACGCTGTTCAACGACGCGGGCGAGTACAACATGACGTTCTTCCATCCGTCGGCGAGCGGCATCATATACAACAATGTTTACAACGGGCACACCAGCATGTTCGACAAGCGTGCCACGACTACTATGATAAGCAATACCCGGCTGCGTTATTCGCTGTTCGAGAATACGTTCCATATCGAGGGGCAGTTGTCCGCCGGACGTACGACCGGGTCATCAGACATGTTCCGGCCGCGTTCTCACACATTATTTATGAATGAGCCCGATCTCGAAAAGAAAGGCCGGTACAGAAAGCGCAACACCGTAAGCAATAATTGGGAGACGAGCCTCTCGTTGCGCTATGGCAAGATTTTCGCCGAGCGGCATTCGCTGAACGCCAATTTCCGCACCGGGCTTCTCGGACGGCAGTTCGACGAGACGGGAGCTACCGGAACGGGTTTTCTCAACGACGGCGTGAACCACTTCTCCGACGCGCTGGTCTTTCAGCAATCGAATGACCTGCATCTCATCGGGCCGGAAGGAAGGGAAACCGTTTCGAGGCAGGTGAACTTTATCGGGTCGCTGGACTACTACTACGACCAGCGTTACTCTGCCGAAGTCAATATTTCCTATAACGGCGGTTCGTCGTTCGGCGCGGCATCGCGCTGGCAGCACTACTACTCGCTCGGAGCGAGATGGAACGTCCACAACGAACATTTCTTCGACGTGCCGTTCATCAATCGCCTGACGGCAAGGTATTCATACGGCGTTTCGGGTAACGAGAGTTTCGCTTCGCCGCACGACATAATGTACGTCTATGAGTACATCAATGACCTGAACTCTATGTATCGCGGTCATCAGGGCGCTTTTCTCACCAATTACGGCAATCCGCATATCGGATGGCAGGAGGTATACATGCACAACGCAGAGATAAATCTCGAACTGTTCAGAAAAATTCAGCTCACCGGGGCGTATTATCGCTCGCACACCATGCGCGGACAGATGCGTTTCGGCCTCACTCCGTCGCACGGGTATGAGTTATATCTTGGTAATATAGGCGAAATGATAAACCGCGGATGGGAGTTGCGTGCCAGTGTGATGGCTCTCAATACGCGGGATTGGCGCATCAACGTTTCGGCAAATTTTGCACATAACAAAAATATCGTCCACAAGCTTTCGGACGAGATGACCCGATACCTGCAAAACCAAACCGGCTTAGGCTCGGGGCTAACGTCCGAACTGTACTATCAGCTGCGCGAAGGACAGTCGATGCGCGCTCTGTGGGTGCTCGAATCGCTCGGCGTCGATCCGATGACCGGCCGCCGCATCTACATGAATGCTAACGGAGTGCCGCAGATCTGGTCTTCGAATTTCGGCGAGCATCCGCGCGTTTACGTAGGCAATGCCGACCCGAAGGTGAACGGCTCGACGACGCTATCGCTGTGGTGGCGCGGGGTGTCGCTCAACACCACGTTCGCCTACCGCTGGGGCGGATATGCGTTGAACAGTACGGTGCTTTACAAAGTCGAGGAGATCCAGACCTCAGGTTGGGCGAACAACCTCGACCGCCGTATCTACACCGACCGCTGGCGCAAACCCGGCGACGTGATGAAATACAAAGGCATAAACACAGGCCTCATCTCCGGTGAACCGCAGGGCGTTTACACTTTCCCGAACACGTCGTTCATCCAGCGCGACAACATGCTGTCGATCGTAGCGATGAACCTCGCATGGGATCTGCCGCGCGAGTGGGTGCGCAAGAATCTGGGGTTGCAGAGCCTTTCGCTCGTGGCCCAGATGTCGGACATCTATTACACGTCCACCGTGTGGCGTGAGCGGGGGACGGAATATCCATTCTCCTTTAATCCGAACTTCACCATAAGAGCGTCATTCTAAATATTTCGAACAGATATGAAAAAGATATTTTTAAAATCTTTGCATAAGCAAAGTGTTCATGCGAGTGCCGCGAGGCACTTTTCAAAATACATTGCACTGCTGTCGGCAGTGGCTTTGCTTGCCGCGTCGCTCTCCTCGTGCCGGGACTTTCTCGATGTGCGCCCCAAGTCGTCTTATCCGGATTATCTGATGTTCACCTCTGCGGGAGGATATCAGGATGCTGTTATCGGACTGTACCTGCTCGCCCGCGGCGGTTTGCCGAATGTGGGCGGCGCTTACAACGTGGACGGCCCGGTATTCGGTCATGTAAATGGCGCAGCCCCGACGAACCTTCTCGAAACGATGACCGGCATACAAAGAATTTCGGCTTCGTCCGTAGGGGTGGCCTACGCGCTCTATTCGCACAACTATGACGATCCGCAAGTGCGGCAGAGGCTGACACACTATTATAGGGAACTTTACCGGGTTGTCACCAACACCAATCTTATTCTGAAATGGATCGACGACGAGAGTCAGGATTTCCTCGACGAGCGGACATACAACATTGCCAAGGGCGAGACTCTTGGTATGAAAGCGTTCGTGCTGTTCGATGCAATCCGCGCGTTCGGGCCGCCGCCGACGAGTACGGCGCTGCACGGCAACAGATTTATTCCCTATCCGATGGAACTTAACGTCGCGCCTTACGAAAACGAGACCTACACGCGCTATATGGAACTTCTGCGGCGCGACGTGGACGAGGCTGAAAGGCTGCTTGCCCTGTCCGACCCTATCGTTACGCAAACCAACCAAAGTCTGAACGCCGGCAACGGCTGGCTGAACTGGCGGCAAAACCGGATGAACTATTACGCCGTGTGTGCGCTGCAAGCGCGTATACATCTTTGGGAAGGCAACAAGACGGAAGCTCTGCGATATGCCAGGATCGTTATCGAGGCCAATGTGGACGGTGCGCCGCAGTTCAGGCTCGCCACATGGGATATGCTCGGAAGAGGGACGGCAAATCCGACCACAGATTTAAATTCGGGAAATCTGACATTTGTAGGCAACGACCTTGTCGGATTTCCGGAGTTGGTTTTCGGGCTGACTTATACGAACAGATACGATATCCCATCTACCGGCAGAGCAACTACAAACTACGAACCGTGGACAATCACCGAAGAGCCGAATTGGGGGCCTCTCAACGTAGAGCGGAATCACGAAGGGACGCATCTGATGGAAGTTTTCTCTGATATGACATTCCGCGCAGACCGAATTGCTGCCCGTAACTGGGTCTCTTACTTCGAATCGCAGGACTGGCGCTTCTTACGTCTGCAACAGTTTCCGCGGGTTGTTGTCGCGAGTCTGGGGAACATATCGGGGGTGGCCGGTAACGTTATCCGTCCGATGAAGTATAATCCGCTGACCGCCAGTGCGCTTGTCGATCGCGAACGCACGGCATTGCCCATGCTCAAGCTCTCGGAAATGTATCTCATCGCCGCCGAATGCGAGCCGTCGCTGCCCGCCGCCCGTGAGTATCTCAACACGCTGCGCCGAAGCCGGTGGATGGTATTTACGGAAGCGCAGTTGCAGCAGCAAGAGGCGCTGGGGGCAGGAACTAGTTTCACGTGGCTCACGCGGCCCTATCAAGAGCCTGTGATGGATACCGAAGTACAGCGCCGCGAGTGGCTTATCGGAGAGTATGCGCGCGAATTCACGCTCGAAGGGCAGACGTTCTTCGCATATAAACGCATGGGACTAGACCGGATGCCGTACTCGATTTTGCGACACTCGACGAACGCCGACGTGAATGGCGATGTAATGATGAACGACGCGAGGTGGATAATGCCGAATCCGGATTTGTTCTGATTAATAGTATTGTCATTCAGAAAAGATGGAGTGACCCTGTCGTCTGTTAGTCATTGCGGGCTTGACCCGCAATGACAGAGTTAATAGACCCCTCACATTCGTTTGGGGTGACAATCGGTTAAATTAAAACCAAAAACAACAGTTATGAAAAAGATATTTTTCAGTTTATGCGTGAGCCTGGTCTTTGCCCTTGCCGCGCCGTCGTGCACCGACCCGCTGACGCCGCTCGAACTCGAAACCCGCACGGCGATGATCGATTGGGGGCCAACGGTAACAACGTCCGAAATCCCCGTGCGGTGGCCCAATCCTCAGACGGAGTATGTCTTGGTAGACGTACCCATAGTGGCATTCGGCTATGAAGCTGATTACGACCGTGAGTTCTATATTGCGCAGTCGAACCTGCCGGCCGGCAGCACATGGAATTTCAGTACGGGCCGTCCCTCAGAGAGCTTCGATGTCGAGAGTCCGTTCATATTGCCGGCAAACCAAATGGAGACTACGATCCGGATAAAGTTCCTGTACGACCACCTGAGACTGAACAGTAATCAGGGGGCGTGGGGCTATCGCGTCAGCTTCCGATTCGTATTCCGTCCGGGCGATGAACTTGCGGGTGCATCCCGTGAAATAAGGTTCGTAATAACCCGCGGCCCCGAATACGGCCCAGCACTGCCTCTTATTCCTTAAATCCTTAAAATTACAAATATGAAAAAGCTGTTATTTTTGCCGGTCTTTTGTCTGCTCGCGCTCGGCGCGTGCAAGGAAGACCGTACGCCGGGCGACCTCTACGACGGTGACAACTACATATATCTCCGCCAGCCGGTTGCCAATCCGACCAACATCGAAAGCAGGAGCTGGATGTCTCCGGGCACTCCCGGCAGCGAAAACTATATCGCGCAGACCCGTCCGCACGACGTGAGGATCGAGTTGCGGCCGTTGGGTTTTATATCGTCGGCGGACAGGCCGGTGAAGATAGAGTTCGCCAACAAGGGTGCAGCCAACTTCCCGCCCGAAGCGGTGTTTGAAGTGATTCCGGGTCTCGACGAGTTGAAGATACCCGCGAACGGCCACATGCAGATCTTTACCGTGAGGCTCTATCACGATGTCGAGATTTTCCGCGCAAATCCTGGTGCACAGTGGCAGATCGTGCTCGAATGCCGCGAGAACGAACACTTCAAAGTGTGGCCTGAGTTGATAGGCGGAGGAATCAGCACCCCCGGCCTGCCTCTGGCGCAATTCGTGATCAACATCACCGTACCGGCGAATTATAATTAATCAGATTAGGATTTGTCATCCCGAACGTGCGCGTGCGGCGTTCGGGATGGCTTTTTATACAGAAACACATGAAAAGAATAATTTTTTCGACGCTGCTGTTGCTGTGCGCCACAGCGGCAAGCGGACAGGTGAATTTCAGAGACATTACGCTGGCCGAAGCGTTGGAGCAGGCCGCGGCGGAAAATAAACTTGTCTTTTTGGACGCTTACACCGTGTGGTGCGGCCCGTGCCGGTTTATGAATGCCGAGATACTGCCGCAGGAGGCGGTGAGTGCGCTGCTCAACGAGCGGTTCGTGAGTGTGAAATTCGATATGGAGCGCGGCGAGGGGTTCGATATTGCGCGGCGTTATGAGGTGGATGTTTTTCCGACCTATCTGCTACTGCGTCCCGACGGAACGGAGCTGCACCGTCTCATCGGCGGCAGCCAGACCGGCGAAGCGTTCGTCGAGAGGTTGCTTGCGGGTATCGAGCACGGCGCTGTGCTCAGTGCATTCGAGCGGCAGTACGCTGCTGGCGACCGCGATGCGGGAATGCTGCTCGACTTCGTCGAGGCGCTCGTCGCTGCCGGACAGGAAAGGCGCGCCGCTGAAATTTCGGATAACCTTTTTTACTCTCTGACTGAAGATGAGAAGAGTCTGCCTCAACTGTGGTTCATCTACGAGAACGACGCGCTGTCGAGCTTTGGCAGCGAAAATTTCGACCGCATTCTTATGCATCGCGCGGCCTTCGAAGCGTCGGTCGGGGCAGACGTGGTGGGCGAGCGTATCTTCACAGTGCTCGACCGCAAGGTTTCAGACATAATCGTCGGACGCGACCGCGAGGCCACCATAGGTATGGCCGAAGCCATCTCGGACTACATTTTCGAGAACGACATCCCCAATCGGCAGCGGCTCGAACGCCACTCGTCACTCGCCCTGGCGCGCCTTTCGGCCAACTATCCGATGATGCTCGAACTTCTCGAACTTCTTGCGCCGCAGTGGAATGACGAGGAAGTGAGCGCGATGTATTTCTCGGCCGCCCACGCGATCCGCCGCAACAACGACGATGCTCAACGCCGCCGTCTCGTGGCGCTCAGCAACAGTTTGCTGCAACGCGACGACCTGCTGCGCTCGCGCCAACCGTTGGAGACGTTCATCGTCTACGAACTCGGCGAGCGAATCACCACCGGAACAGGACGGTAGTTATCAATTAAGAATCAGGAATTAAATATTAAGAATCGGGCTTGCGTCAGCCGTAGTTCTTAATATTTAATTCCTGATTCTTAACTGAAATCACTCCGCTATCCCGTCGTGGAAGTCATGTCCTTTGTCATCGAAGAGGATGAAAGCGGGTAAGTTCTCGACGCGGATTTTGCGCACGGCCTCCATGCCGAGTTCGGGGAAATCGATCACTTCGACGCTCCTGATGCACTCCTTGGCGACCAGCGCACCCGGCCCGCCTATCGAACCGAGATAGAAACCGCCGTAGCGGGCGCACGAGGCTGCGACACGCAAACTGCGGTCGCCCTTGCCGACCATCACTAGCGAGCATCCGAGACTTTGGAACTCCCCGACATACAGGTCCATCCGTCCGGCAGTAGTAGGCCCGAAACTTCCCGACACCATGCCGGGAGGCGTATTAGCCGGACCGGCATAATATACCGGATAGTCTTTCATGTATCGGGGGATCGGTTCGCCGCGCCCGATCATATCGTGGATTCGCGCGTGAGCGATATCGCGCGCCACGACGAGCGTTCCGCGCAGGCGCAGACGCGTGCGCACCGGATAGCGCGACAGGGTCTCTCGCATCTTATCCATCCCCTCGTCGAGGTCGATATCCACCGGTGGAGTCATCGCAGGCGGTTCGGCAGGCAGAAATCTGGCCGGATTCCGCTCCAACTGTTCGAGCCAAATTCCGTGCTCGTCGATGCGCGCCTTGATATTGCGGTCGGCACTGCAACTTACTCCCATGCCGACCGGCAACGACGCGGCATGACGCGGCAGGCGTATGACGCGTACGTCATGCACCAGATACTTCCCGCCGAACTGTGCCCCGATGCCGCTCTGGCGGCACATTTTCAACACTCGCTCCTCCCACTCCGCATCGCGGAACGCACGTCCGGTATCATCGCCCGACATCGGCAAGTGGTCGAACCCTCCGGCCGACGCCTTTTTCACCGCCGCGAGGTTCGCCTCGGGCGACGTTCCGCCGATGACGATCGCCAGATGATAGGGCGGACAGGCCGACGTTCCCAATGTCCGTATCCGCTCGCGGATGAACTCCGTGAGAGAGCGCTCCTCCAACAATGCCTTAGACTGTAAGAAAAGGAATGTCTTGTTGCCCGAACCGCCGCCCTTTGCAAGGAATAAAAACCGATATTCACCACCCGGCCCGGCTGCGATCTCGATCTGCGCCGGCAAATTATTCTCGCTGTTGTGCTCGTTGAGCATCGAAGTGGGGATCATCATAGAATGGCGCAGGTTGCGGTCGCGGTATGTTTCCCAAATCCCGCGCGAGAGCCACTCGGCATCGTCCGCGCCAGTATAGATATTTTCGCCTTTCGTGGCAATTACCGTTGCCGTCCCCGTGTCCTGGCATGTCGGCAACTGCCCTTCGGCCGCAACCACCTGATTGCGAAGCAGCGTCCATGCCACGAAACGGTCGTTGTCGCTCGCCTCGGGGTCGTCGATAATATTTCTTAATTGTTGGAGATGCGCCGGGCGCAGCAGGAACGATACGTCACCCATCGCCTCACGCGCCAGCAGCGCCAACCCGCGCGGATCGACATTGATTATCCGCCGCCCGCCGCATTCACAGACCGAAACATAGTCATTGGTCAGAAGCCGATACTGCGTCTTGTCTTCTGTCACAGCCGGATACAGCGGCCGGTATTCGAACTCCGACATGATCATCTTTATCTTTGTAACGATTTTCAATCAAAGAAGGACAAAGATAATCATTATTAACATCAAAGCGAAATTACACGCGTGCGCGCGTCTTCCGGCCTGCCGGTTTTTTGTAAATTGTATAAAGTGGCCAGGAACAACCCCGTAATGCTATAAAAGAACTACCAGCTTACCGTCATTGCGCCCGGAACATATCGCACCTCGAAGCCGCCGCCCGACGGGGTCATCGCCATCAGGTCGAACTGCACTTCGAGATCGATAGCGTACAGGGCGATATACGCTGCTGCGGCTTTTTGCAGCGCGGCGAATTTGGCAGGCGTTATGGCATCTTCGGGCGCGGTGAGCGATCCCGGCCTGCGGCATTTCACCTCCACAAGATGCAGCGTATCGCCCCGCTCGGCAACGATGTCGATCTCATAACGCCCGCTGCGCCAATTCGTATGGAGTATGCCATAGCCGCGCGCCATCAGCCACTCCGCCGCCGCACGTTCGGCCGCCATCCCGCGCACATGATTTTTATTGTCCATACTTGCCATTAATTGTCACTGCCAAATGCCCGAAAAACTCGGACTTCCGCTAGCGGAAGTCCGGCGGCACGCCGACGCCGTCGGCGTGCCGGTACATGTCTTACATCAGGAAGCTCAGATCCTCTCCCGCATTATATTCGCGCGGTGTCTGTCCGTACTTGAACACTCGCAGCGGACGCGGGCCGATGAACGCCAGCTTGCGCCCTTCTACGCGGAACATACATCCCTCGCGCAGTCCCGCCACGTACATATCGGGGTTCGCCTTGATGTACTCCTCGATGCGCTGCTCGCGCGTCTCGCCCGCGTGACCCGCCGGGTTGTGGTCGAGATAGTGGGGATTGATCTGAAACGGAATCACGCCCATCACGCGGAACGATTGCGGCTGTACTATGGGCATGTCGTTGGTCGTGCAGATGGTCGGGCACGCAACGTTGCTTCCCGCGCTCCACCCTATATAAGGTATGCCGGCTGCGATGCGCTCGCGGACTGCCTGTATCAGTCCTTCCTCCTGCATCCGCTTTGTGAGCGCGAACGTGTTGCCGCCGCCCACGACGATGCATTTCGCATTTACGGCTGCCGTCACGGGGTCTGCAAACTCGTGAGTTCCGCGCACCTTCACCCCGATCTCGTCGAAGCGCGCCTGCACCTTTTTCACATAGTCGTCATACGAAAACGTCACGGCCGCATAAGGCACGAAAAGCACTTCTTTCACGTCGCCCAGAAAATCTGCGATATTCCCGATCGGATACTTCAAATACTCCTCGCCCGCATTGGTCGAGTTGCTGATAAGTAAAAGTCTCATAGTTTTTTCTTGTTTATGTTGTTTTTAATTTCCTGCTCGATAATTTGCGGTAAGTGTTCATGTTCCAGCGCGTGAATTTTAGCGGCGAGGGTTTCGGGAGTGTCCTGTGGCGCGACATCGCAACGGTATTGCGCGATGATATTGCCGTTATCGTAGATTTCATCCACATGATGGATCGTAATTCCCGACTCACGTTCTTTGTTCGCCAGGACTGCGCAGTGGACGTGCATGCCGTACATGCCCTTGCCCCCGTATGCCGGCAGCAGTGCAGGGTGGACGTTTACAACGCGGCCGCGATAAGCATCTATAATTTCGTGCGGAACTAATGACAGAAATCCTGCCAAGACGATAAAATCTATTTCACGCGCGGCGAGCAGCTCTACAATGCGGTGCGGTGCGGTACGCAATTCCCCGCGCGGCACGACGAGCACAGGAATGCCGAGCTGTTCGGCGCGCTGCAAGACGTAAGCCTGTGGATTATCCGAAAAAATCAATGCGACACGCGCCACGTCGGAGCGCTCAAAATGGCGGATAATATTCTCGGCGTTCGTTCCCGAACCGGACGCAAATACGGCTATGTTCTTCATTCTGAGGCGTTTGGATGTCGGAACGTGCCTCCGACCGGAGCAAAATTAGCGAAGATTGTTCAAAGTAACGGAAAAAGTATTATTTTTGCAAAAAATTTGTCTCTGAAAAAACAGAAACGAATAGATAGAAAATTGTCAAACCAAAAATCAAAGCTATGTCTGAAATTTCTTCAAAAGTAACAGCGATCATCGTCGATAAACTCGGCGTAGATGCAGCAGAAGTCGTCCCGACGGCAAGTTTTACCAACGATCTGGGTGCAGATTCGCTTGACACGGTAGAGTTGATCATGGAGTTCGAAAAGGAGTTCGGGATCTCGATCCCCGACGAAGACGCCGAAAAGATCACCACCGTAGGCGACGCCGTTACGTATATCGAAAGCAAAAAGTAGAAAACGGAATTCCTGAAAATCCAAAACACACGCGTGTGTTTTCCAGCCTGCCGGATGACCACTCTTTGGTATAAGTTTGCCAATGTAAACTCCGCTTTTGGCTCGGTCGCAAGCCTTGTCTTTTGAATTTTTAGAAATCCCCTAATTTCTTGATACACACGAAAGAACAAAGGAACTTCTGAAAATCACGTAGTTCCCGTAAGTCTAACCCAAACTATAATGTTTATGGCACGGCAGAGAAGAGTAGTCGTAACGGGCATTGGAACCATCAACCCTCTGGGAAACAGCGTCGAAGAATATTTCGACAACCTTGCCGCCGGAGTAAGCGGTGCAGCTCCGATAACTCATTTCGACGCATCGCTGTTCAAGACTCGTTTTGCGTGTGAGGTCAAAAATTACGACTCGGCGAACTATTTCGACCGCAAGGAAGTCCGCAAGTACGATCTGTTTACACAGTATGCGCTCATAGTCGCCGACCAGGCGATGGCCGACGCAGGACTGGACGTAGAGAAGATCGACAAAGACATGGCGGGCGTGATCTGGGGTTCGGGTATCGGCGGGTTGGAGTCTTTCTACCAGGAAGTCAAGGGCTATGTAGAGGGTGGATACGTCCCCCGCTACAGCCCTTTCTTCATTCCGAAGATGATCGCCGACATCGCGGCGGGCTACATCTCGATAAAATACGGCTTCATGGGGCCGAACTATTGCACTATATCAGCCTGCGCGTCGAGTAACCATGCTCTGATCGATGCGCTGAACTACATACGGCTGGGCAAGGCCGACCTGATCATAACCGGCGGCTCGGAGGCGGCGGTGAACGAACCCGGAGTGGGGGGATTCAACGCTATGCAGGCGCTCTCGACGCGCAACGACGACCCGAAGGCGGCGTCGCGTCCGTTCGATGTGGACAGAGACGGTTTCGTTATCGGAGAGGGCGGCGGCGCAATGGTTCTTGAAGAATTGGAACATGCACGTGCGCGCGGGGCTAAAATTTACGCGGAGCTTGCGGGTGGCGGCATGAGCGCCGACGCTTACCATTTCACCGCACCGCATCCGGAGGGACTGGGTGCGATGAAGTCGATGCTCGGCGCGATCCGCGATGCGGGTATGAAGCTTGAGGATATTGACTATGTCAACACGCACGGCACATCGACACCGGTGGGAGATCCGGCAGAGATAAAGGCGATACTCGCCGCATTCGGCGAGCACGCTTACAGCATGAACATCAGCGCGACCAAATCGATGACCGGCCACCTTCTCGGAGCGGCCGGCGTAATCGAAGCCCTTGCGTCGATAATGGCTATCGATCGCGGTCTCGTTCCGCCGACTATCAATTTGTCGCAAGTAGATCCTGAGATAGACCAGCGTCTGAACCTCACCCCGAACGTTGCCCAACCGCGTGATGTACGCGCCGTGCTTAGCAATACGTTCGGTTTCGGCGGTCACAACGCAACTGTTATTTTCAGAAAGTTCGAGAATGACTGAGAGTGAGGTGAGTGAGAAAGAGAACAATAATGTCATCCCGAGCGCGCGCGCACGCGCGATGAGGGATCTATCGCGAGTTTATAAATTCAAAGACAAACTAACGATGGATCCCTCCGTTCTTTCAGAATATTCGGGATGACAATAAACATTTACGATTGAAAACGGGCGCTTATGTTCCTATTTCTAAAAAAAACTTACCGCAAACGATTCGGCAAGGACAGGCGCTACTACCGAATGTTGGATCGAATTTTCGGCCTGACCCCCAATAACATAGAGCTTTACAAGCTGGCCCTAGTCCACCGCTCGGCATCGCACTACCTGCCCGATGGCACGGCGGTCAATAACGAACGCCTTGAATTTCTGGGTGATGCGGTACTTGAAACCATTATCTCGGACTTCGTCTTTATAGAGTTCCCGAATGAGGACGAAGGCTTTCTTACACAAATACGCTCGAAGGCAGTCAATCGCCTGACGCTCAATGATCTATGCGTCAAGATCGGGCTTTCTGAATATATCTGTACCAACGGTGGCGGCTCGATACAGAAGCATCTGAACGGCGATGCGCTGGAAGCCATGATCGGCGCTATGTATCTCGATCAGGGTTACGACCGCACTAATCGCGTGATTCTCAGGATGTTTGCCGACTACATGAGCATCTCTGCGATGGAGACGACGGTGACCGATTTCAAGAGCCATCTGATCGAGTGGTGTCAGAAAAGCAAGCACAGCATACGATTCTTGACGCGGCACGGGGAAGGGTCGACATCGCGGCAACCGATGTTCCGCGCGGCGGTGATTATCGACGATATGGAAGTGGGGCACGGATTCGGCACATCGAAAAAAGAGGCCGAACAACAAGCAGCCTACACCGTCTATGCCGCTCTCGACGATGAGCGGGGCGACTCGATACTCGAACTCGTAGACCGTTCGCTTGAACCGTGTCCGCGCTGTGCGGCCTCGACGGAAGATGGCGCTGTACCTGCGTCACGCCGCCGGCGACGCGGCGGTCGTCGTCATCGCGCGCGAAAATCTTCTGTTGAGGGCGTCGAGAGCATTGTTGCAGAAGATGTTAGTACCGCAAATCCTGTTGCGGAGGCTGCTGAAGTTGTTGTAGAAGAGACGATTGCCGCGAAAAAACCGCGCAGACGGAGGAAGTCCCACGCAGACGCGGCCGATAAAGATGTGATTGTGGCAGCAGAGAAAGTCGATACGGAAAGTCCTGCCGCGCATATTGCAGAGGTTGCGAAAGTCGCAGAAGTCACCGTAGAAGAAGCAGCCGCTGCGAAAAAACCTCGCCGCAGGCGTAAGCCACGAGCGGAAACATCTGGTACAAAGGCTGTTGGCGCGGAGAACCTGAGCGCAGAGAACAAACCGACAGAAGCTCTTCCGGCTGAGGAGAAGAAAATTGCTCCTGCAAGAAAACCGCGTGGGCATAAACCGCGCGCGGAAATGTCTGAGACAAAGGCGATTAGCACGGAAAACTTAAAAACAGAGAACAAACCGGTAGAAGCTCCTCCGGTTGAGGAGAAGAAAATTACTCCTCCTGCGAGAAAATCGCGCACAAAGAAGTCATCGACGGAAAGTCCTGTTCTAAAAGAAGTTAGCATGGAAAGCGCGGCCGCAGAGACTGCTTCTGCTGTGAAAAAGTCTCCCGTAAAAAAGCCTCGCACGAAAAAAGTAGCTCCCAAGACGGAAGTCGCTTCGGCGGAAGACGTCAGCGGTGCGTCGGCATCCTCGCAGCCCAATCCCCAGCCCAAGCGTAGCGGCGCACAGAAGAGTGCACAGAAAAGCACGCAACGCAAAACGGCGAAACCCAAGGAGTAAAAAATGGCGGCATCGGACGATCGCGCAATACGCGAAAGGCTTGTGCATCAGGGTGTTGGCTCGCTGTCCGATGCCGAACTTATCGCCGTTCTCATACAAGACGGCGGGGCCGGGATTTCAGCTGCCGAGCTTGCTCAAAACGTACTCGATAAGCATGGTGGAAGCCTGTCACAACTGCCGGTAACGGATATAAAGGCGCTGCGAATGACGGCGGGGCTAGGCCTGAAACGTGCGGCAATTCTCGCCGCGGCATTCGAACTCGGTCGCCGGCTCGCGCTTGAAGATGCAGTCACGCCCTGCGTGATAACTTCCAACACCGACGTAGAAAAGATCTTCCGCCCGCAGATCGCCGCACTCCCTTATGAAGAATTTTGGGTGCTCTATCTGAGTTCGGCCAACACGGTGGTCGGCAAAGAGTGCGTAAGCCGCGGCGGAATTTCGGAGACGGTGGTCGATCACCGTCTTGTGCTGAAACGCGCCATTGAAACACTTGCCTCCGGCATGATTCTCGTGCATAATCATCCGTCGGGCATTGCGCAACCAAGTGACGACGACCTGATTCTTACCCGAAAAATCGTCGATGCCGCCGAATTGCTCGATATTTCGGTTCTCGACCATCTCATTATAACCTCCGGCGATTGTTACAGTTTTCGCGGCGGAGGCGATCTCTGAGCACGCTGTGTCGTAAATTATGCAATAAACTGTCTTCCCGAACGTTACGTAAGAACTCGTAATTGAATCATGGCTCGCCGCAATTTCATACATTTCATCAAGAATTTTTCGCGTAAACATCGTCTCAGTCTGCATGACAGGCACGACGAGAGCGAAGTGTGGTATATGTTCATCAGCCCGCAGAAAGCCCTCGCTATGATCGTTGCCGTCATTCTGCTGCTGTTCATTCTGATCCTCACGCTCGTGGCCTATACGCCTATCCTCTCGCTTATCCCCGGTTACTCGGGCGCGAGCCAGCGCGAAACGATGATACAGAGCATTTTGCGCGTGGATTCGATAGAGCGGCGGTTGGTCGAGATCGAAGAGTGGGGTTACGACGTGTCACTCATTATGGAGGGGCGCACGCCTTTTATGCGCGACGTGACACAGCGTGGCGATTCGGTGGCCGTCGTCAGACCGGAGGCGGTAGAGCGCAACGAAGCCGACTCGATCCTGCGCGCCGAGATGGAGGGTGACGGGATATATGCCCTGAACCGCACGGCGGCGACGGGTGCACGGACAACGGAAGCTATTTTCCAAACGCCGGTACACGGTGTAGTTACCATGCAATTCAGTCCGGGCGACGGGATGTTCGGGGTGGGGGTGGCGACGGTCGGCAACCGCGAGGTGCTTACGCTTGCCGAGGGGACGGTGATTTTCTCGGAATGGTCGCCCGGTGGCGGATATACAGTGCAGGTACAACATGCCGACAATTTTGTGTCGATAAACCGACGCCTTTCACACTCGATGGTCACGCCCGGAATGCGCGTGCGGCGCGGCGAGGTGATAGGCTACACAGGCGGTGCGGGTGACGAAGGAGAGGAAGACGACGGCGGCGCGGGCGGCGGCCTTTACGAACTCGAACTGTGGCACAACGGAACGCCGGTGAATCCGGAGAATTATATAATTTTTTAGGTTAGGTTGTCGTCCAAATTAAATTGTGACTGATTCAGATGATTTATCTATTTTAGCCAAAAGAGATTCGGCGAAAATTTCAAATTCTTCTGTATTCATTACCAACGTTTCTATTTTTTCTTCTTCATAAATTGCTTTTGCTTTCTTATAGGCTTTCTTGTCGTTGGTAATGAACATATTGCCGTATGCTCCATAAAAGCAATGCCGAGCATCATTATATAAATTGTCATACTTATTTTTGTCAGTTAGCTTTTCTGATGCATATCCGACAAAATCTAAGTGCATATATTTACTCGTAATCTTATGATACAACTCAGATTTAATATATTGCTTATTTAACCCTAATAGTTCATTAAAATTCTTACCACACGATTCAGTTAAATTTTTATTTACGCTATCAATCACATTGCATTTTACATTGCCCATATTTTTATCGAGAGGTATGTAGTCACTAAACTGCTTTTTGAGAGTATTATATTCTTGTGGATCAGTCATAATACGTCTAATCATGTCTAATGTATCAGCAATAAAACTATACATATTATTCTCTTTATAGGTTCTTGGATACATAGTAGCAAAATACTCCTGACTTTGCATATCCAAAGAATAAATGTCGATTCCGCTAGGCATAGTCTTAAATAAATCGATAAGACTATACATTTCAACATTGGAAAAGATATTTTCAAATTCCTCGATAGTAGTAGGTAATATTTGACTTTTATCATTAATTAAGTATTCAAAGAACTCATAAGGTTCTCTTATTGCATAAGTCGGCATTTCATCTTTCTCATACAAGCATATGCATTTATTGTCCGATATCGTCGATAAGAATGCAAGGTCTCGTTCCACGTATTTATAACCTTCTTTTTTGTAACTGGGAACAAGGTCTCTCAAATGAGCATCAGAATAGGGGAAGTCAATTTTACCACTTATTTTTGAGCCAATAATAAAACGATATAGTAAGTTTATATCACTTCTTTCTTCTCGTATTTTTTCATTTCGAAGCAGAAAAATAATATTTGCATCCAAATAGATGCGGATCAATTTGGTTTTCATGTTTTCATAAAGTAGCTATACATCCAAATTATTTTCTGATGTTATTTTGCGCCGAAAACGCCACCAAATACTCCGCTATCTGAACGGCATTGAGGGCTGCGCCTTTGAGGATCTGGTCGGCCACGCACCAGAACGTGATGCCGTTCGCAACAGCAATATCGCGGCGGATGCGCCCCACGTAGATCGGCATGCGCCCCGACGAAACGAGCGGCATCGGATAAACCTGGCGTAAGGGGTCGTCCATCACTACAACGCCGTCGGCGGTCTCAAATGCCGCGCGAACTTCCTCTACCGATAGCGGGCGCTCGGTCTCGACCCACACGCTCTCCGAGTGTGACCGCATTACCGGCACGCGCACGCACATCGCGCTTACCGACAAATCGGAACGCAGAATTTTGCGCGTCTCATGGTGCATCTTCATCTCCTCCTTCGTGTATCCGTTGTCGGTGAACACATCGACCTGCGGGATAAGATTGTCGGCGAGTTGATACGGGAATTTTTCGACCACCGGCTCGCGCCCTTCGACTATCGCCCGCTCCTGTGCGCGCAACTCGTCCATTGCGCTTTGGCCCGCCCCGCTCGCCGCCTGATATGTCGCCACATGCACGCGGCGGATATGCGACAGTTTCTCTATCGCTCCAAGCAGCACCACCATCTGGATCGTCGAGCAGTTGGGGTTCGCAATGACGCGGCGCGGTGCATCGAGCGCGTCCGCCGCATTCACCTCCGGCACTACCAATGGCACATCGTCGTCCATGCGGAATGCGCTGGAATTATCTATTATAGTCGCACCGTGTTTGGTTATCGTCTTCTCGAACTCGCGCGAAGTGCCCGAACCCGCCGACAGAAAAGCGATATCCACGCCTTCGAAATCGTCGTTATGCTGCAATTCCCTGACGGTTATTTCCCGACCTTTGAATATGTATTTCATCCCTGCGCTGCGTGACGACCCGAAAAGCAACAGTTCACTGACAGGAAACGCGCGTTCGTCGAGCATCCTCATTAACTCCTGTCCCACAGCGCCGCTCGCGCCCACAATAGCTATTCTCATAATATTTTTCAATAGTAAAGTGTCATCCCGAACGCCGTAGGCGGAGGGATCTATCGCGAGTTTATAAATTCAAAGTATATACTAGCGATAGATCCCTCGTCGCGTTACACGCTCGCTCGGGATGACAAATTTTGTGTAAACAGCCTCTTAGCTCTTCGCACGTTTGGCGTCCCAGACGAAATAAGCAATAAGCGCGAGGTAAACGCCTATGGCGAGCCATTCCGCGCCGCCCGAACCTGCCCAGCGGGTGAGTTCCCAATTCGCTCCTGCGTTCTTCAATACCACGCTGATAACGCCCATCAGCGCACCCCCCGCTATGAAGCCCGATGCGATGAGTGTTCCGCGGTCTTTGCGCAGCTTGTTGAGCGCGGCATCTTTGCTGCGCGTCGTGACGAACCAGCTGATAAGGCCGCCGATAAGCAGCGGGGTGTTCAGGCTCAGCGGGATGAACATTCCAAGTGAGAATGCCAGCGCCGGAATGCCGATCATGGTGAGGATCAGGGCGAGCGCTCCGCCTGCGAAATAGAGCATCCACGGGGTTTGGCCGCCCTCCATCAGGGGTTTTATAACGGCCGCCATAGCGTTGGCCTGCGGTGCGACCATCTGGCTGTCGGGGCCGAAGCCGTAAGTCTTGTTCAGCAGCATGATGACGCCCGCGACGGTTATCGCAGATACGAACGTTCCCACGAACTTCCAACTTTGCTGTTTGCGCGGCGTCGAACCGAGCCAATAACCTATTTTGAGGTCGGTGATAAACCCTCCTGCCATCGCCAGCGCGCCGCATACAACACCGCCGATGATCATAGCCGCGGTCATGCCCTCCGTTCCGTGCAGGCCTGCGCTGACCAACACCAACGACGTGAGTATCAGCGTCATAAGCGTCATCCCCGAAACGGGGTTCGTGCCCACGATCGCGATGGCGTTGGCGGCCACCGTCGTGAACAGGAACGCCACGACAAATACTATGGAAGTGGCGATAATGGTGTATGTCCAATTATGCAGCACGCCGAATTGGAAGAAGAAAAATATGGCGACCAGCACTCCTATCATCACCGACAGGATCGCTTTCATCGACAGATCACGCTGCGTGCGCGGCCCGTGTTGCCGGTCGGCTGCCGAGCCTGCCGCACCTTTGCGGCCGCCCAGCTCGCTCACGGCCAGCCCCAACGCCTGCTTGATAATGCGCGACGAGCGTACGATGCCGATCAGTCCCGCCATCGCGATACCGCCGATACCCAACGGGCGGGCATAATGCGTAAATATCTCCGCCGCCGACATGTCGCCTATGAGCTTGGCAATTCCCTCGCCCACAGGCGCTGCCATGCCCGGCGCAAAATAATTGATCACCGGAATCAGAACGAACCACACGGTGAACGACCCCGCGCAGATGATTGCCGCGTATTTCAGCCCGATAATATAGCCCAGACCCAGTACCGCTGCGCTCGTGTTCACCGACACTATGAGCTTGAATTTTTCCGCCACGTTTGCACCCCATTGTGTCACAGCCGTCGAAACGGTCTCGGTCCACAGCCCGAACGTACTCACGCAGAAGTCGTAAAGACCGCCCACCAATCCGCTGATAGCAAGCACTTTGGCCGAGCCGCCTTTTTTCTCGCCCGACACCAGCACTTCCGTAGTCGCCGTTGCCTCAGGGAACGGGTATTTGCCGTGCATCTCCTTGACGAAATACTTGCGGAACGGGATCAGCAGCACTATACCCAGTACGCCGCCGAACAGCGACGCAAGGAAAACCTGATAGAACTGCGCCTCCAATCCAAGAATGTAGAGCGCCGGAAGCGTGAAGATCGCCCCCGCGACAACTACGCCCGAAGACGCGCCGATGGACTGTATCATCACGTTCTGTCCCAGCATATCCTTTTTGCCGAGCACGCTCCCCACGCCCACGGCAAGGATAGCGATGGGAATTGCAGCCTCGAAGACCTGTCCCACTTTCAGCCCCAGATAGGCCGCCGCCGCCGAGAATATAACCGCCATCAGCAGTCCCATCGACACCGAATATACCGTTACTTCTTTCGGCCTGGTCGCCGCTGGCATCACGGGCTTGTACTCCTCGCCCGCCGCAAGCTCGCGATAGGCGTTCTCCGGCAACGAGTTGTTCTGTAAGTTCTGTTCCATACTATTTGGGTTTTAATTTGTCTGCATATCATGGGAGTGTGAATCCGCCAAATTTAGCGCATTTTTTCGAAAAAGATGGCAAAATCGATATAATATACTATCTTTGCCCCGCTCGTTTCGCGCACGCATGTGAGGCGGAATGTCTATACATAATGTCTAACCATTTAGTTTACAGCGATTTACGCAACACGAAACATGGAAGAAAACAAAAACATCGCGCCTGAGGCCATTGCCGAAGCCGAAACCGTTAACCAACAGCCCGTAGTGGCCGAAGAAGCTGCCGAGCAGGAACTGAAAGAAGAAGCTCCCGCAACGGAAGCCGTTGCCACAGAGGAAATTAAGGGGGCCGTAGTAGCCGAAAACGCCGAACTTCTCGACGCAGCCGTAGATGCCGCAAAAGACGAAGAAGTGAAAAAAGCGGAGAAAAAGCCCGCGAAAAAAGAGACCGCGAAAGCCGAAACGCCGAAAGTGAACAACGAAGATTTCGATTGGGCGGCTTTTGAAGAAGATCTGGGAGTATACGGCGGTGACAAGCAAGCCGTTACGGAGGCGTATGACAAGACGCTGTCGAACGTTCAGGTGGGCGAAGTCGTAGAGGGCACGGTCATCGGCGTGAACAAGCGCGAAGTGGTTGTCAATATAGGTTACAAGTCGGAAGGTATCATACCGGTCGCCGAGTTCCGCTACAACCCCGAACTCGCCGTAGGCGAGAAGGTCGAGGTGTATGTGGAGAGCGCCGAGGATAAGAGGGGACAGCTGCTGCTGTCGCACAAGAAAGCGCGCCAGCTCAAATCGTGGGATCGCGTGAACCTCGCGTTGGAGAACGACGAGATTATAAAGGGTTACATCAAATGCCGCACGAAGGGCGGTATGATCGTCGATGTATTCGGCATCGAGGCGTTCCTGCCCGGCTCGCAGATCGACGTGAAGCCTATCCGCGATTACGATATATATGTCGATAAGACTATGGAATTCAAGGTCGTGAAAATCAACCAGGAATTCCGCAACGTTGTAGTTTCGCACAAAGCTCTCATCGAAGCTGAACTCGAACAGCAGAAGAAAGAGATCATGTCGAAGCTCGAAAAGGGTCAGATACTCGAAGGGACGGTCAAGAATATCACGTCTTACGGCGTATTCATCGACCTTGGCGGCGTAGACGGTCTGGTCCATATCACCGACCTGAGCTGGGGCCGCGTGAACCATCCGGAAGAGGTGGTGCAGTTAGACCAGAAGCTCAACGTCGTTATCCTCGATTTCGACGATCAGAAGAAGCGTATCGCGCTGGGCCTGAAACAGTTGTCGGCACATCCGTGGGATGCTCTGGCCGAGAATATCAGCGTGGGCGACACGATCAAGGGCCGCGTCGTGGTGATGGCCGATTATGGCGCATTCGTTGAGGTCGCTCCGGGCGTGGAGGGACTCGTTCACGTGAGCGAAATGTCATGGAGTCAGCATCTGCGTTCGGCGCAGGACTTCCTGAAAGTCGGCGACGACATCGAGGCTGTGGTTCTCACGCTCGACCGCAACGACCGCAAGATGAGTCTTGGGGTCAAGCAGCTTACGCCCGACCCGTGGGCAGCCATCGCGGAGAAGTATCCGAGCGGTTCGCGCCACAATGCGAAAGTGCGCAACTTCACCCACTTCGGAGTATTCGTTGAGCTCGAAGAGGGCGTGGACGGGCTGATCCATATCTCCGACCTTAGCTGGACTAAGAAAATAAAGCATCCGTCGGAGTTCACGCAAATCGGTGCGCCGATCGAAGTTCTGGTACTTGAAATCGACAAGGAGAACCGCCGTTTAAGTCTTGGACGCAAGCAGTTGGAGGAGAATCCGTGGAATCAGTTTGAGCATGACTATGCGGTGGACACTGTCCATGAGGGCACTGTTACGGAGGTCAATGATAAGGGCGCTGTGGTGTCGCTGGGCGAGGATATCGAAGGTTTTGCACCATCGAAGCATATCGTGAAAGAAGACGGCACGACGGTCAAAGTGGGCGACAAGCTCGACTTTAAGGTCGTAGAGTTCTCGAAGACCACGAAACGCATCATCCTTTCGCACACGCGCATCCATAGCGAGGAGCGTCGTGCGGAGGAAACCCGCGAGCGCGGTGAGCGCAAAGCGGCGTCCGATGCCACGAAATCGTCGATCAAGAAACTTAATGCATCGAGCGAGAAGACGACGCTGGGCGATATTTCGGGCCTTGCAGCTCTGAAAGCGCAGATGGAAGAAGCTGCCGCCGGAAAGTCGAAGAAAAAGACTGCCGCAGGTGAAGTTTCTCAGGAAGTCGTTGCCGAGAACGAGTCGGCCGTCGAAGCTGCTGCTGAGGAGTAGGGGTTTATCCGAAGTGTGAAAATGGATTGGGCGGGGGATGTGTCAGCATCTTTCGCCCTTTTTATTGTCTGATGAATTGTAATCCGGTAGGCCGGAAAACACGCGCACATGTGAAAAAAGAGAAAGTGCACGAGGCGGATTATCTCAGCGGAGCGAATCCGGACGAGACGGATTTGTTCGTCGCGGCCTTGTCGGGCGCGTCAGGCAGCGAGATGAAAGCGCATCTCGGGCGCATGATCGTAGATGGCGGGCTATGGACGCTTGCGATAGACCTTGCGCTTTATGACGATCCGCGTGTGGCTTTCCGCTCGGCATGGGCGCTCGAATGGGCTTATGAGAACGACCGCAAGGCATTCCTGCCGCATGCAGGGCAATTTCTCGGCAGTTTCGTGCATTCCGCAAGTCCGAGCGTCCACCGCCATTATGCCAAAATTATCTACGACATGCTGCTTCGTGATGTGCTCACCCCATCGCCCGCGCAAGCCGTGATGATTGCCGAGAGGTCGTTCGACCTGCTTATAGACCCGGCCGTAAAGCCCGCCGTCAAAGTATGGTGTATGGATATGTTATTCTGGCTCGGTCGGATGCCGTCGGCCGAATCGCTCGGACTGAGCTGGATCAAGGAGCAATTACATGAAACACTCCGTCTGATCATGCAGAATGCCCCTTCGAAAGGCATCGCCACCCGCGCCCGCAAGGTGCTCGTGCGCATGTAATTAGGCCGCGTCAAAGGCTTATATCTCCGAGTCGAGCATCAGCAGATAATTCTCTATATCATTGCGCAGGCGCAGATACAACGGACAGTCCTTATAAGCCTCGTTATCGAGCAGTACGTCGCGCACGTTGCGCAGCGCATTGTTGTAGTTGCTCATCTCGTTCTTCAACGCGATTCCCGTCTTGGTCGAAGTGTTGATACGGATGAGGCTCATCGTCCGCAGCTGCTCACACACGGCGTTCAGAATCACCATCACCACATTGTCGAGCAGCGTGTGACCCTGAATGTACATATAGGTATCTTCGGGGCGCAGACCGCGGTTCACGAGCATCTGCTCGAACATCTCGATCTTTTTGGTCAATTCCAGGTCGGCATAACGGTCATGTAGTATTGCAAGCCACTTTTCGACCTGCCGCGCAAGCCATTCCAAAGTGCTATGACCGTTATTGTCGGTCTCCAAATAGTTGAGCTTAACTGCATTCTTGAACTCCAACAGCGTGAAGACATTCTCGGTTTTCAGGAACGCCGAGTAGGCATACCACAGAAAAAGCGGATAGATCGTGCGCGAGTATTCGGTGAGGAAATATTCGAAATCGAAGATACGCGTGTCGTTCTTCGTCGCTTTCACACAAACGTTGTGCAACGACGGCGCATAGCACACGAAATTCTCCGTCGCGTATGCATACGTATGGAATAACCCCGGCGTGCTGTTCACCGTATGCGCCTGGGCGGTGCTGTTGCCGAACAGATAATCGAAATCGCTGTCGACGCACAGCAGCCGGTAGGGCGAATGATTCTCTTCGGGGATCATTTGCAGGATAACGCGCTTGCCCTTTGCGAGGTCTTCACGCGGCGGCACATTGATCTCGAACGTGTGGTGGTCTGACTCGAAGTCGTCGAAAATCCCGCGCCAGAACGCCACGTCCTCATATCCTTCGACAAAAACCTCTACCAGTTTTTTATGCGGATCATGAGGCATCCGGTGCGGCAATTTTTCCAATTGCTCCTCACGAAAACGATTCCAGCCCTGATTATTACAGTTTTTCTCGCCGGTGAAGTTTTGGCGGCAATCGCCGTGATGCCCCGCATCGCCATGATGATGCTCATGCTGATGCACGCCGTCGTGGTTCTGTCCGCGTTGTCGTCGCTCACGCTTGCATGCCCTCGCCGCATATTCGCGTTGTTTCGTCCTTCTGCTCATTCCTCGCGCATTACGAAAGGTTTCTGCAAAGATAGTCAAAGCAAAGATTAATACTTGTTGGTTGTGTTTTTTTCGGTGATTTTAGGTGGCTGATGGGTATTTTAACTATCTTTGCACTCGCAAAGTAATTTATGCGAGTGCCGCAAGGCACCTTTGCCGTCGATTTTGTTGCGGGATGTAGCGCAGTCCGGTTAGCGCGCCACGTTCGGGACGTGGAGGCCGAAGGTTCGAATCCTTTCATCCCGACAGGATCGTGGGCGGTTTTTGATGCCGCCCACTTATAGTAGTAAAAGGAGAGATGCCGGAGTGGTCGATCGGGGCGGTCTCGAAAACCGTTGTACCCTCGCGGGTACCCAGGGTTCGAATCCCTGTCTCTCCGCCGAGTGAAAAGTCAATATGGAGTAAAGCCCTGAAATCCAGACGGATTTCAGGGCTTTTTGTTTTCCGGCGGGGCACAAAAAATGGCGTTTTAGAGCGGTTAAAACCTGCAAAATCGGTAACACTTCCGCCGAGTGTAAAACTGTTACTGAATTAGTGATAACTGTTTCTTATTCAACGTTTTGCGTCATTTTTCATAGCGGAGTTTCGGCGGGTAGTTCATACTTTTGAATCATTAACTTAAAGCTCAAAAGGTATGAAACGAGTAACTTTCAAAATCCTGTTTTTCGTTCAGAAGACACGGGTCGCTAAGAATGGTGAAGTACCTGTTTTATTGCGTGTTACGGTAAATGGCAAGCGTGCTGTTTGTTCTCTCAGCCTCAAAGTCCACCCCTCAAAATGGAACGTCGTCGCTGGAAAGTCAATCGGTAACACTCGCAATGATTATGAACTCAATGCACGGCTCGACACTATTCGCCTACGAGTAATGCAAATTCATCGTCAGATGGAATTGGACGGCGAGTCTACTTCCGCCCAAAAGGCGATCGACAAGTATCTTGGCAGGAATAAGAAGCCTGCCATCATGTTGCTCGACATTTTTCGTGAACACAATGAGAAATGCCGCAAGCTGTCGAATGGTATGTCGCCCGGCACGGTCGAGCGTTACGAAACTTCTTACAAACACACCGCCGCATTTATTGAACTGACATACGGCAAAGAGGACGTCACCGTAGCCGATGTAGATCACAAATTTATTACGGACTACGAGTATTATCTCAAAACTGAACGCAGATGTAGCCACAATTCGGCAGTGAAGTATCTTAAAAACTTCGGGAAGATTATCCGCATAGCCCTTGCCAATTGATATATCACTAAAAATCCGTTTGCCAATATTCGGTTCAAACTTGAAGAGGTCGATAGGGACTTCCTTGAAGACCACGAAATCCGAGCTGTCATTGACAAGAAGATGGAGAAGGGTCTCAATTTCAGCAGTAAACTCGGCAGTGAGGCTGATTCCGGAGATGAAGAACCGGATGAAGACATCTCACCTTCCACAGTTGACGGTGATAACTAACCGATCCGTCCGTAACCGGACAGATTTTTCATTTGCATTCGAGCAAATGGCAAGGTATGTTTCGCGTTACGCGAAACGTTTTCTGTAACAGAAACCCCCTTGCTGTTTTTTGGGCGGGCAAGATGTGTTTCGTGTTACACGAAACCTTTTCCGTTACCGGAAAACTTTTGCCCTTACAGGAAGCGAACCACCTCCGAAGTCGGTGGTTTTACACTTAAAATTTGTGTTATGAGTGATAATAAAAAGCCTTACAAGCGAGGCAAAGGCGGACGCCCGCCCAAGAGCGATCCGGCAATAAACTGCCTGATGGTGCGTTTTACCGATGCGGAATATGCCCGCTTCCTTTCGATGTTCGAGCAGTCGGGTGTCCGATCAAAAGCGCGTTTTATCCTTGCCCGTATCTTCGGCGAGCCGTTTAAGGTGGTAAAAACCGATGCTTCGGTTATTGAGTTTACTTCAAAGCTGACCGCATTGCACGGTCAAATCCGTTCCGTTGGGATCAATTACAACCAGACTGTAAAATGGCTTCACACCTCTTTCGGCGAGAAAAAAGCTCTGACTTTGCTCTATAAATTAGAACAGCAGACGATAGAATTGTCGCGGATAGGGCGCGAAGTGTTGCAGTTATGTGAGAAGTTTAAGGCAGGATTTTTGCGATAAAGGTATCAAACTCCAACTTTTCACTATCTTTGTAGTGCTATTATATTAGTAATAATACTATGGAACGCAGTCTAAGCGACAACATATTATCTCTTATAGGGAATGCCCCCGATTCGATACTTTTAGCTGTTGCTGAGCGGGTTCGCAGCAGGAGGCTCGAACGTAACTGGACGCAAAAATTGCTTGCTTCGAAGGCGGGTATGCCTCCTGCCACCTACCGCAGATTCGAATCGAAGGGCGAGGTTTCGCTGCGAGGACTGTTGATGATAGCATTTGCTTTGGGCATGGAAAATAATTTTGCCGATCTGTTTACGAAGCGATCCTATGAAAACATCGATGAACTGATGGCAGCAGAAAAGACAAAAGAGCGTAAGAGAGGAGGTCGAAATGAATAACGCCCAATTATTGGAGGTTTATTTGGCCGCAGAACGTGTGGGACGTATGGCTCTCACCCCTGACGGTTTGTGCGGTTTTGAATACGATGTCCGGTGGCTGCAAGCAGGGTTTTCCATATCGCCGCTCCATCTGCCGCTGAAGACGGGATTGATCATTGCCAAAAGAGATCCTTTTCAGGGTAATTTCGGAGTATTCGATGACAGTTTGCCCGATGGTTGGGGTAATTTGCTGCTCGACCGCTTTCTACGGGAGAAGGGCATCGATCCGTACAAATTGACGGTATTGCAGCGGCTCTCGTTGATCGGTTCAACGGGACGAGGAGCATTGGAGTATCGCCCCGACAGCAGCATGACCGATGGTAATGAACTTCTTGATTTTGACAAATTGGCTGCCGAGGCCGAAAAGGTGTTGCTAAGGAAAGATACGGGCGACTTGCTCGACATTCTGTACCGCTATGGAGGTTCTTCCGGCGGCGCTCGCCCGAAAGTCTTTGCAAATGTCGACGGGCGTGAATGGCTCGTGAAGTTCAAATCGACAAACGACCCCGCCGATGTGGGTCGCATAGAATATGAATACTCCCTGCTTGCCAAAGATTGCGGTATTGCGATGCCTGAAACAAGGCTGTTCGAGGATAAATATTACGGCGTTGTGCGTTTCGATCGTACTCCTACCGGCAAAGTGCATACGGTAAGCGCCGCCGGACTCCTGCATGCAGACTACCGCATTCCGAGCCTCGATTACTCGATGCTCTTCAAACTCACCCTTCATCTTACCAAGGATATGGAACAGGTTTGTGATATGTTCCGACTGATGGTGTTCAACGTGCTTATCTCGAACCGTGACGATCACGCAAAAAACTTCTCCTTTCAATATATTGACGGAGAATGGGGGCTCTCTCCCGCATACGACCTGTTACCGAGTCCGGGATTTAACGGCTATCATACGACAACGATCAGGGGCAAAGGCGAACCCTCGTTGGTCGATATAATGTTCATTGCCAACGAGGTCGGTCTGTCGAAGCAGCGGGCACGACAAATCATAGACCTGCTGATCGAAAAATGCAGCGAACGGAAAATGATGAACTATAAATTAAAATGAATACATTGACATAAATAATACAAATAACATGAATAGTAAGCATATTCTGCTTTGCCTTGCGATATTGACGGCCGCTTCTTGCGGAAAATTGCCGGAGAAAATCTATGACAAGGGTGTCAGCCTCGAATTGGCGCAGTTTCGCGCGGCAAACTACTCCGATGTCAGATATGCGTTGCACTTTTCGATACCGGAATCCACGGACAGACGGGTGGAGGCCGAAGCCGCGATCTCGCTCACACTTGCCAGGCGGCAGCCGCTTATACTCGACTTCACGGGAAGCGCGGAAGATATAAAAACGCTTCTGGTCAACGGGGCTCCCGCCGCGTGGACGCTTGAGAATGAGCATATCGTAATTCCCAAAAGATCTGTCAAAAAAGGGGAGAACAGGGTTGATGTTATTTTCACGGCGGGCGACATGTCGCTCAATCGCCGCGACGAATTTTTGTATACTTTGCTGGTGCCGGACCGTGCCCGGACACTCTTCCCCTGTTTCGACCAGCCCGACCTGAAAGCACGGTTCACATTGAGTCTCCTGACGCCGGAACAGTGGGCGGCTGTGGGCAACGGCAGGGCAACGGGCGAAGAACCGGCCCCTGACGGCTGCAAAATGATAACGTTCAACGAAACTCATCCCATAAGCACCTATCTTTTTTCATTTGTGGCGGGGAAGTTCGAAAAGATCGTGGAGTGCAGAGATGGCCGTGAAATTTCACTCTATCACCGTGAGACCGACCCTGCAAAGACAGCCCAGTGCGGCGTGATATTCGACGAAGTGTACCAGTCGCTGGAGTGGCTCGAGGAGTATACCGGAATCAGGTATCCGTTCGAAAAGTATGACCTTATTATCCTGCCCGGCTTCCAGTACGGCGGCATGGAGCACATGGGCGCAACGCTGTATAACGACCGCCGGATGTTGCTCGACCCCAACCCCACCGACGCCGAACTGCTCAGACGCAGCAGCCTGATCGCACACGAAACCGCCCACATGTGGTTCGGCAACTTCGTAACGATGAAGTGGTTCAACGACGTGTGGAACAAAGAGGTGTTTGCCAACTGGTTTGCAGCCAGGATCGTCGAGCCGATGTACCCCGCTATCAACCACAATCTCAACTTCATGATCAGCTATTTCCCTTCGGCATACGCCGAAGACCGGACGGGCGGCGCGATGCCTATTCAGCAGCACTTGAGCAACCTCTCCGACGCCGGACTGATATACAGCAACATTATTTACAACAAAAGCCCGATAGTGATGGATATGCTGGTACGGAAAGTGGGCGAAGACAAGTTCCGCACCGCCATACGCGAATACCTGAATACATACGCGTACGGCAATACCGATTGGGACGGACTGGTGGCTATTCTCGACAGGCAGACCGACGACGAAGATCTGCGCGCATGGAGCAACACCTGGGTTAAGGAAAAGGGCATGCCGACCGTTGTTTTCGAGCAGAGGGGCGGCGATAGTTATACGGTGTCGGCCTACGACCCCTGGGGCAGAGGGCGCGAATGGCAGCAGGAGATACATTATGAGAAAGTGCAATCGGTGGATACAGAGTATCTGCTTCCCAATGCCGACGGACGCGGGTACGGATATTTTGCCATGGACGAGGAAACGACTCGCCGCATGCTCAGTAACTGGGGTCTGCTGACGGACGAAGTGGCGAGGCTCTCGGCACTTATGAACCTCTATGAGGGGCTGCTTAATCTTAAAGTCGATCCGGCTGCTTTTGTGGCTTCGGCAATGCGCTTTGCCCCCGTTGAGAAGAATTTTCATATATTCAATCAGACCCTCTCTTATGCGGAGAGTTGTATGCGTCTGTTCGGGAACGACAACAGTGCATGGAGACATGAGTATGAGCAATTCCTGTTCGGTTATGCGTCTTCGGAAAAGCATCCGCTCCAGAACCGCATGCAGGCCATGCGTTCGTTCTACCGCACGGCATCGGATAGCGCATCGCTCGAACAACTTTACCGTATCTGGGATCAGGAGCAGTTGCGCAAACATTACAATCTGGGCGAGGGCGACATGATAGCTATATCTTATGAACTCGCGATACGCTTTCCGGACAGGGCGGAAGATATCGCAGAGCGGCAACTCTCCCGCATCACGAATCCCGATCGCCGGAAGGAGTATCAGTTTGTTTCGCAGGCGGTAAACCCTTCGCGTGAAAAACGCGACGAATTTTTCCAAAACCTGCTGCTCGAACAGAACCGGCAGGTGGAACCCTGGGCGGCAACAGCACTGCGCTTGCTGAACCACCACGCGCGCATGCCCGAATCACTCGGATATATCCGCCCCGGCCTCGACCTGTTGCGCGAAATACAGCGCACGGGCGACATATTTTTCCCGGCCAACTGGTGCGTTGCCCTGTTCGGCAGCCACACTTCGCGTGAAGCGCTAAATATAATGGAACAGTTCTTTATCGAAAATCCCGGCTACCCGCCGCTGCTTGAAAGCAAGATACGCCTGAGCGCCGACCATCTCTACATCATCAACGGCGAATTGCAGAGACGCTATCAAATTCATCCGTCTCAAAGAAGTAACTGATATAAGCCTCAATTCCTCAAGTAAACCTGCTTCTGCTTATTAGGCAGGTATGGATTGATTTGGGGCAAGTATTGCAGACTACGATTACGATAAATAATTGTTATATAGCAGCAACATTATCCATACGTAAGAAGAACCCAAAATTTCTTTAAGTTTGGCGATTCCACGTGATTTGAGCAGTTTGACCGTCGCTACCGTAATGCCCATTTCTTCTGCTATCTGTTCCTGTTTAATACCTTCGAGAGTCAGCCTGATAACTTCTGCCGTACGTGGAGGTAATTGATCGATAGCTTCATAAAGAAGTCTGGATGCTTCTGTGCGTATGTACTCTGCTGAAATATCCTCCGATTTCAGCTCTTTATAAGAGTCATTCAGAGGCCGAGTCCTTGATGACGAGCGAAGATAATCGACTGAATAGTTGCGGGTAATAAGGTATAAGTAATTACGCATATGGCTGACGGTAATCAGTATCTTCCGTTTTTCCCATATATGTATGAAAGCATCCTGAACAATATCCTCAGCCACATCCCTGCTACCGGTGAGCTTAACCGCAAATACCGACAATGGAACATAATAACGTCCGGCCAAAATGTCAAAAGCATTCCGGTCACCGGTTTGTATTTTTTGTAACAGAACGTTATCGTCCATCGTAAACGATTTATTCTGCAATTATACGATATTTTTCTTGTCCGTATATATATTTTTGATTCTAAAACGAAATTCTTTCCATCTGCGATATATACTTTTTCGATCCTCAAACGAAATTATACTATCAAAGTAGCCAATTCCCGGACGGAACTTCGCAGGAACTTCCGGGGAATTTACTAACCTTAATTGCAAATGTATGAAAAAACAACAACCCATCGGGTTTATGTTACCGGAAACTACCCGTAACTTATTCTTAGCAGCAATGAGAAAAACGACCCTGCTCTTTTTATGCGGAGTGGCTCTGTTTGCAGCAGGCTGCTCCGGCAATAATGACTCTGCAATGTATTCCGTTACCGTCACCAGCGGCAACAACGGTACGGCGAGCGCAAATGCCGCCAAAGTCGCGGTCGGCGCAACGGTCACCCTGACCGCAACGCCCGATGAAGGCTACCTTTTTCTGGGCTGGGCGGTCGAGAGCGGTGGCGTAAGTTTCGAAAGCGCAGGGGCAGCGACCACTACTTTTACAATGCCTGCGAGGAATGTTTCGGTCAAGGCCGCATTCATAGCAAAAGCCCCCACTACATATAAGATCACGGTAACCAACAACGGAAACGGTACGGCAGCGGCAGACAAGCCGGTTGCGACTGAAGGCACGACCGTCAACCTGACCGCAACCGCCGACCGCGGATACTTTTTCTCGGAATGGACGGTAGAGGAAGGCCAAGCGACATTCGCAAACGCAAGTGCGGCGCGTACCTCGTTTGTCATGACCGCCGGAGAAGTCATCATTAAGGCGATATTCGCCGAGCAACCTCCGTGCGCGATCACCGTGACCAACGACGGCAACGGAATCGGTCAGGCGAATATGACCGAAGCCCTTGTTGACGAAACGGTTAGACTGTTGGCCATCCCCAATAGCGGCTATGCGTTTTCGAGATGGGTCGTACTGGAAGGCAATGTGACGCTCGGCAGCACAACTGAGGCAATGACTACGTTCATAATGCCCGATACGGAAGTCAGGATCAGGGCCGAGTTCGTCGCAAGGGTCGTCGAACCGATAGAGATCAACGGCGTGAAGTGGGCTCCATTCAACCTTTCTACTCCCCGCTCGTTCACCTATAATCCCCAAGATACCGGAATGCTCTATCAGTGGAACAGGTTCAGGGCTTTACCGGGTGCGGGCTTTGAGGTACCGGATTGGAACGGCACTAACGAGCCGGGCGACTCGTGGGCGGCGGAAAACGACCCGTGTCCCGCAGGCTGGCACGTGCCGACCTTAGATGAACTGAACACGCTGCTCGTCGCGGCGAACGTGACTTACGCGCGGGAAGCCATAAGCGGCACGGAAGGAACAAGGTTTACGGACAGGAGCTCCGGCAGGTCCATTTTCTTGCCGATCACGGGCTTCCGCAGCTCCGCCGGCACGGCGATAGGCGGCGTAGCCCAGCAACGCTCTTATTATTGGTCGAGTACGATGCTGACTGCAACTACCGGATATAGTTTGTACTTCGAGGGCACCAGGGCCCCTGCCATAATGGGTCACACCCGTAGCATGGGTAACCCCGTCCGCTGTGTCAAAGACTAATAACCGCGCAGGGAAGACGCAATAAAGTGACTCAGGGAGCGGACTTCGCTCTAATCCGGGAGTCCGATTATCACCGGCGGGCATATTCATTGCCCGCCGGTTCTTTTCCGCTTCTCAAACAAAACTGATTGATAAAGAAAAATACGACAATGAAAAAAGCATTGAACTTCTTATTGCTGATTATTCTGTTTGCGGGCTTGCAGGACACCCTTAAAGCACAGTCTATTCGAGCTCGAGCAGGAACAAACCACCAGACGTTGATATTAAAAAATGTTCGCATCGTGGATGTAGAACAGAGAAAGCTCCTTGAGCCGATGGATATTCTTATATCAAGAGGCGGTATTATAGGTGCGATCGGATCTGATCTTACGGCTGAGGATGCCCGGATTATTGAAATGGACGGGAAATATGTTATTCCCGGCCTTATCGACAGCCACACACATCTGGCTAATGCGACCACAAGTGCAAATCTTATAAATAAACTCGATCACTGGTTGAGGTGCGGTATCACGTCCGTGCGGGATGTCGGAAGCGACTCAAGACAGCTGGCCGATATGAAGCGAGCAATTAATAGTGCACAAATTAAAGGGCCTGATATTTTTTACTCGGCATTTTTAGCCAATAAATATTATTTCGAACGCAGCCTTGGCGGCGGGGCCGGAGCAGATCGTTTTCTTACTCCGTGGAAGCAGGAAGTGAATCCGGGAGATGATCTGGACGAAGTCATGATCGCAGCGAAAGCCATCGGAGCGACCGGTATAAAAATTTACTATGGTTACGACCGGGATATGTTGGATAAACTTGTTGCCGCAGCGCAGAAATACGGACTGATGACATGGTCGCACGCTCACCTTTACCCCGCGAAACCATCAGAGGTAGCAGCTGCGGGCGTAGATGTCATGTCTCATGTCTCTATGTTGGAGAACGACGTTTTTACGGGAGAGATCAATACGCCGAGAGACGGTGCGATACAAAAGGCAGAGATAGATTTATTTAATATAAATCTTGATAATTTTGTGAAAATCGCATTGGAAAATGATGTGATTCTGGATGCGACCGTAATGATAGGCTCGGGCAGCGTGTATAATAGGGATAATACCCAAGGGCAATATCTCTTTAATATCGTGAATCAACTTTACAAAAAGGGTGTGAAGATTTCGGCAGGGACAGACTGGTATCAAGACTCGGCAGACGGTCTTCCGATACTTTACGACGAAATCGAGATATTGGTGGAGAAATGCGGATTTGAGCCGATCGACGCTATCCGTGCGGCGACGATTATCGCGGCCGAAACCTTTGGCGGACAAGACCAAAAAGGCTCGATCGCTATCGGGAAGCATGCCGATATGGTCATCCTGAATTTCAATCCGCTGGAAGATATTACCAGTCTGAGAAAATTTGACAGCGTGATGAAAGGAGGGGTCATCCATAAGCGAGATGAATTTTAATACGGGTCAATCGGATCGGGATTTGGCGGAATGCTGAATCCCGACCTTGTTTTCAGAGACATTTTTCACATCTTCGATATATACTTTATCGCTCCTCAAACGAATCTATTAATAAGGAAATTACATAAATATGGATTTTAAGAAAGACGACAAGATCGCGGTGATCCTCGCGGAGAAGTTTTCGGGTGAATTGTCATCGGAACAACAGGCATTGTTGGATGAATGGCTGGAATCATCGCCTGACAATAAAACCCTGCATGATGAATTCATGGCGGGTAAAACTGTGTCGGAGTATCACAATATAGCTTCGGGTATAAATAAGGTACGCGGACTCAGGAAGATCGACCGCGGCATACGCAGGGCAAAGATCAGGCGAATCACGAAATGGAGCGCCTCAGCAGCGGCAGTAATAGCCGCAGTCGGAGTGTTTTCCCTCTCATTGATTGACAAGGATAGAAAGGATAGAAATGAGATATTGAACACCGTCAATACTGTCGGGCATATAGCGATAATGCATATCGACGACAGAGAACCGGTACTTCTGACCGATGCGCATGATGGGTCGGCCTGGCATAAGCATATTACGGCCGAGAAAGAGTCGCCGGGAATCGAAACGATAAGGATTGAGACACCGCGGGGTGCAGAATATAAAGTAGATCTACCTGACGGCACGATCGTGTGGTTGAATTCCGAAAGTTCCATCGAATATCCCAAGGAGTTTACCGAAAACAGGAGGAGCGTCAGGCTATCCGGAGAGGCTTATTTCGAGGTGGTGCGTGACGAGCAAAAACAATTTGTGGTCGAAAACGGAAATGCAAAAATAGTAGTCCTCGGCACCTCTTTCAATGTAACCGCCTACGACAGCGATGAAACGATTACCGCAACACTTGTAAGTGGGTCGGTCGAAGTGATAACCCCTCATACAAATACCCGTCTGACGCCTCGCGATCAGGTCATCGTGAATAGAACGACCGGCAATATCAATGTGCGGCAAGTAAATACGGAAATATATACTTCATGGACTACAAACGTAATGGAATTCAAGGATATGCGTTTGGCAGACGTTTGTACACGACTTACGCGCTGGTATAATGTCGATTTCGAATTTGAAGGCGGCAGCGGTGAAGAATTATTTACCGGAGGCACATGGAAAGATGTGCCTCTCGGCGATTTCCTCACAAAGATCGAACAGGTAATAGATGTGGTTTTCCGCGTGAAGAACGGCAAAATAGTAGTCTCTACAAGATAAGAAAAACACGGGAATGCGCTAACATTCCCGTGCCGAATCAGCTAACTCCCGAACAGAACTTTCGCAGGAACTATCGGGACATTTCACTAACCTTAATTGCAAATGTATGAAAAAAAAACAACCCATTGACTGTGCGCTACGGAAAACTGCACGCAGTAAACTTTTACTGGTCATGAAACTATCATTTATCCTGACTTTTTTCGCGATCTTATCAGCATCGGCAAATGTCAATGTGATGTCGCAGAAAGTGACTCTCAATGTCAGAGACAAAGAGTTACGCGAGGTGCTCTCCGATCTCAGGATGCAGACCGGGTATATGATTATCTACAATGCCGACAGAATCAACTCGGAACAGGCGCGTGTATCTGTGAATATGAGAGACGCCTCTTTGGCCGAGGCTCTGGATGCCGTATTGGAGAGATTTCCTTACACCTATACTATCGAGGACCAGAGCGTGATGATAATCCCCAGAGCGACTGCGCAGTCACAGGCGAACGTGCAGCAGTCGCAGAGAGTGCCGATCCGCGGGCGTGTGACAGACTCCGACAACAGACCGTTAGCGGGTGTCGTCGTAACTGTTCAAGGCACCAATACCGGTACCGTTACGGATGCTAACGGTAGTTTTACCATTAATGCTATCCACCAAGAGGAAACAGTGCTTAGATTTGCTTATCTCGGTAAAAATAATATACTGGTTCGGTATGTTGGACAAACGAGCATCGATGTTAAAATGGAGGATACGACCAGCAAAATCGATGAAGTTGTGGTGAACGCCGGTTATCAGACCCTTAACCGCAGGGATATGGTGGGCTCATTCACTACCATAAAAGCTGAGGATATTCTTAATCCCGCCTTTCAGACGATCGACCAGATGCTGCAAGGGCAGGTGGCCGGTCTGGTAGTGGTGCAAACAAGTTCGCGCGTAGGAACTTCCCCGACCCTCAAACTCCGCGGAGCCTCTACGATTCTCGGCAACCAGAGTCCGCTGTGGGTGGTGGACGGGATCATTCAGGAAGACCCGCTCGATATCGAGACCTCATCGCTGATGGTTTCCGATCTCAGGACGATCATCGGCAGCCAGGTTTCGTGGCTCAATCCGATGGACATAGATAACATAACCGTGTTGAGGGATGCTTCGGCCACGGCGGTATATGGTTCGCGAGCAGCGAACGGCGTGATCGTTATCACGACTAAAAGAGGAACGCCCGGGCAAATTTCCGTGGGTTACTCCGGTAGTGTGACGATCAACACACGTCCCAACTACGGGATGTTCAACTATATGAACTCACAGGAACGGGTGCGATTCTCCGAAGATGCTTTTAATGTCGGCATGAGTTACTCGCAACCTCCCATTGCCGATCCTTATACTTACGAAGGTGCAATGATTCAGTTTATCAACGGAGCATTCAGCGCACAGGAGTTCGCCCGCCGGAGAGCGTTCCTCGAAACCGTCAACACCGACTGGTTCGACTTATTGACCCGCACCGGCGTCAGCCACAACCACAACGTGAGCCTGCGCGGAGGTACGGACAAGATCACCTACAACACCTCGTTGGGCTATAACAATGTTGTTGGGCAGGAGATCGGCAACGATACCGAGATAGCGACCGGTAACCTCAGGCTGGATATACGCCCGCGTAAAAACCTGATGCTTAATATAGGACTGAGCGCCTATTCCCAATCCACAAATGGGTTCGGCGTAGGGGTGAACCCGATGGGTTACGCCACTACGACAAGCCGCTCGATACCTGCATTCGATGAGAGCGGCGATCCGTTATTTTATCTGGTGCGATCAACCTATCCATATAACAATATCGAACATCTGGGCTACAATTTCATAAACGAAAGGGATAACACCGGTTCGGTCAATAGAAACCTGCGCACGGTTGCCACGTTGAATCTCAGGTGGAATATTCTCGACTGGTTGAGCTATGAAGTTACAGGCGGCTATACTTACGGTTCCACAAATTCGGAATCCCACGCGACCGAGAGAACATTTTATGCGGCCAATCAATTTAGAGGCTATGATTTTGGATCGGTCGAACCGGGCAGCGATCTGTTCAGAGCTGCGATGTTGCCGTTCGGCGGGGTGTTGATGACCACCGATGCCACTCAGCGCTCCTACAATGTTCAGAATAAGATGCTGATTTCCAGACAGTTCGACCACAATCACCGCTTTAATGCCATGGTCGCTATGGAACTCAGGTCGTCTTCGAACCTTTCGAACCTCAACACGGTTTACGGCTACGTTCCCGATCGAGGCGAAGGTGCGGTCAGGCCCACAACACCTGAAGATTTCGTTTCCATGACCGGCAATTCGTTTTCCGGTTGGGGTATACTGAATAATCTCTACGGAGGCGGCAGAACACGTACGAAATTCACAAGCAATTTCCTGTCATTTTTTGCAACGGCTGCCTATTCGCTTAAAGACAGGTACGTGTTCAATGCATCCATAAGGAATGATGCTTCCAACCGTTTCGGACAGGACGTCAACCGCCGCATCGACCCGACATATTCATTCGGTATGTCCTGGAATGTGGCGAGGGAACCGTGGATGGACAGTGTGAACTGGCTGGATATGCTGGCTTTGCGCGCCACTTACGGTATTCAGGGAAATGCAATGACCCGTATAGGCCCCGACCTCACTCTCTCACAGGGAGGCGTAAGGGATACGTATAACCAGTATTTTTCCACCATTTCGAATCTTCCCAACCCCAACCTCTCGTGGGAAAAAACCCATTCGTTTAATACGGGGCTGAACTGGAGGCTGTTCAGCATGTTCGATCTCTCGTTCGATTACTACTGGAAAAGATCAAACGTCATAATTTCGCAGAGGCTGGCTTTGGAATATGGTCAAGCCAACATGCAGATGAACGGCGGAAGAATCAACAACAATGGTGCGGAATTTACCGTGGGATTCACCCCGATCAGAACCCAGGACTGGGCGCTGAACATCTCGTTGAACTCCTCGAAAAACTGGAATAAGGCAAGAAAGATCGACGATGTGGAATATGGCAGAGCTTCTTTCCTCTCAGGCAATGCGACGAGGGTGGTAAAGGATGGTTATCCGCTCGGGGCATTCTGGTCATACGCTTTTGCGGGTCTGAACCCCCTTACGGGACGTGCCGAATTCTACTACCTCGACATCCCCGAAGAAGACAGGCGTTCGGACATCGACCCGACCACTTTCCTCGTCTACTCCGGAACGAGCGAACCGGACTTTACAGGCGGAATGAACCTTAGCCTGCGCTATAAAAACCTGACGCTCTCCTCGAGTTTCGCACTGCTGATGGGTAAAAGAGTTCGCCTGCCGTCGCCCTATGCCGGCATAAGCGGCGGTATCAATATGCCGCTCGCATCGCAAAACGTCAGCAAAGACCTGCTCAAACGCTGGAAACAACCGGGGGATGAGAGGCATACAATCATACCGTCTCTGGCATCCGGGCCCATGATCGAAAATAACATTGACCTGCCCGATGGGGACAGGGGAAGCTACATCGGCCTGTGGGAAAACTCCGATGCGATGGTCGCCGACGGCTCGTTCCTGCGCTGCAACATGTTGTCCCTGACATGGAGAATGGGACGTGGATGGTGCGAAAAACTCGGAGTGAGATCATTCTCGTTCAGCGCTAATACCAACAATATTTTCGTGATAGCAAGCAGCCGCTTTAACGGCTTCGACCCTGAACTGGGGACAAGCGTGCATCCGAAAAGATTCACGCTGGGCATTAATATTGGATTCTAAATCGAAAGAAAATGAAAAAGTTTTTTATACTGCTTTCCATCATAGCGATGGGTACTGCGTGCGGCGATTTTTTGGAGCCCAAATCGCAGAGCGAATATATTCCCAGAAGCGCCGATGCGCTGAATGAAACCTTATTGGGGAGCGCCTATACCAGGGTCGAGGTGCAGGCAGACGACATGCTCGGGTTCCTGGCCATATTTGACGACGACATAATGTGCACCACAATTGAGGGCGAGTTGAATGAAGCGCAGGCCAGTTCGTTCATCAGCTTGCAGGCCCTCTTCACATGGCAGCCCGATGCTTGGTTCGTTGTGCGGGAGTTCGGAGGTATAAACCAGGGCAGTTCGTATCAGGTACATTATGCCCTTATTCGCGGAGCGAACGCGGTTCTGGACTATATCGACACCGTTACCGGTACGGAAAATGAAAAGAACAACGTGAAAGCGCAGGCGTTGGCTCTCCGCGCATTCTACTATTTCAATCTTGTGAATATCTGGGGTGCGCCGTACAATTACGATAAGACCGCCCTCGGCGTACCGCTCAAAACGACCAGCGCTCTTGAAGCAAGATCCCTCCCGCGCAATACGGTGGAGGAGGTTTACACCCAGATCGTCGAGGACCTCATAGAAGCGGAACGCCTCTACAAATCCCTGCCTGTTGCTTGGCAATACAGGAGAGACTACCGCACGAACCTTCCGATGGTGCAGTTGCTGCTGTCGCGCGTCTACCTCTATATGGAACAATGGACCAATGCGGCGATTTACGCGCTCGAAGTGATAAACAACGATAACTTCTCGCTGCTCGACCTGAATACGCTGAACGTCGCTGCGAACGGGTATTACAATTTCGCTAATCCCAACAGCCCCGAAGCGATATGGAGGTTCGGCAACGTTAATTCCCTTACCTATTGGACGAACCATTTCACCATCCTCCGGAGATCCGCCTCCGGCCAGAGCATTTCAAACGGATTCCCGAGGTTCTTCAATGCCTCTGACGACCTGCTCAATACTTACGAGCCGGGCGACCTGCGCAGGGAAAATTATATCGTGGTAGAGAGATACCGGATGGATAACGCCACTCGCGACGGCGGCAACCTCGCATTCGGAAAAGTCGCAATTCAGAGAAATGCACAAGGCATTTTCTCGCCGATGACCGGAGGTAGTTTCGCATACAGTTTCCGTCTGTCGGAAGCATACCTCAACCTTGCCGAAGCCGCAGCCTGTCTGGGCACGGATCCGGGAACTGCGCTCTGGGCGTTGAATACGCTGCGTCTGAACCGGTTCACTGTTGCCGATTACGTCGAGATTTCGGGAGTATCCGGACAGGATCTTATCGATCTGGTCAGGCTGGAAAGGCGGCGGGAACTCTGTTTCGAAGGCCACCGCTGGTTCGACCTGCGACGTCAGGGGATGCCCTCGTTCACCCGCGAATGGAGGGATATGGACGGCGGAACGACTCTCTCGTATACACTCAATGAGAACGATCCGTTCTACACTCTGCCGTTCGCTCCGAATGTAATGGAATTGAATACCGCATTGCTCCAAAACCCGCTGCCGGAAGTAAGGCCGGCCAACTAAAAAAAGAATAATTATGAAACTGAAATATTTTTTATACGGCTTAGCCGTAAGCCTTCTTCTTGTCTCATGCTACAGCGAGGACGCTCTGCATGCCGATGATGACGAGTACGGTGCGATCAGGTTCAATTTCCCGCAGGGCAACAATACGTGGGACGACGACATCGTAAAGATCGCAGATGACTTCGGCATCTATATCATCTACAAGGATATCACTATCGCCGATATGAATCGGAGCTGGATAACTGCGAATTATACTTACTGGGCAGACCCGTTCGACAGCGACGCAAACATCGAGTGGTCGGTCAATTTTTTGAGAGATCATATTTTCGCGCACCTGACCCCGGAAGTGATCAAAGGCGTATTTCCCCCGTACTATTATTTAGTGCAGGATTGTTACTATAATCTCCCTCCCTCGACTTCTTATCGCTTCCAGCGCAATATCTTTTTTAATAAAATGATGCCGGCCGGCGGCATGGACTTCATGCTCACATGCCAAATCTATACGGAAGAAAAAATGATAGAACGCGGGCTCAACGTCGCCGACGGCAAAACTCCGGAAACCCCCGTAGAATTCTGGAACAGGCGCGGCCCAATATTATACCCTATATTGAGGTTGGCAGTGTCAGCAGGGAATATAGTAGTCCCCGCCGAGTTCCTCGAAGGATTCGACTATATTACTCCGATCAACAGGAACTTCCCCGATCCGAACAACGCCTGGACACGCGGTATGGTCACCGTATCCGACCTCTGGGGCTACTTCTGGCAGGGGACAACAAGACCTACCCCGGAAGCGAATTTCTTCCAGTATATGCACATGACAATGTTCTTCAACGACGAAGGACTGGAAGAATGGTGGCCCGAAGCAGACTACCCGTTCCTGCGTAGCAAGCAACGGTTTGTGAGAGACTACCTTAAACAGGAATACGGCCTCGACCTCGATGCAGTACGCGCGAGTGGTTATAGCTTAACACCATTCATGAATTAAAGGCTTTTCTGTCACGGCGCGGGTTGTAAACCCGCGCCGTGACAGAAAATACTGCTGTTTTGCCGTCATTGCGAGCCTGAAAGGCGAAGCAATCCAGAAAACAAGGAATATAGATTGCTTCGAACCTGAAAGGTTCTCGCAATGACGGACAAAATGGCAGTCAAGGCATGGATTACAAATCCGCGCCGGCGGCCGAAGCATTAAGGCTTCAAAGGTCTAACAACAAAAAAATCATAATTTTTCATGAACGAACCTATAGTAAAAGTAGAACACCTGTCGCACCGTTACAGTGTCCAGTGGGCCGTGCGGGATGTCAGTTTTGAGATTCCGACCCATGGCATTTACGGGTTGCTTGGATCGAACGGGGCAGGAAAATCAACGCTGATGAACATCATGTGCGGCGTGATGAAACAGACGGAGGGCAAGGCATACATCAAGGGTATCGACACGAGCGTCGATCCTGTGGCATCCAAGCGTCTTATCGGTTTCCTGCCACAAAAACCGCCGTTGTATAATGACCTTTCGGTCGAGGAATATCTGTCGTTTACGGCACGGCTGCGCTGGATGCCAAAGAATGAGGTGAAAACTGCGGTCGAAGAGGTGATGGAGAAATGCGCCCTGACACATTTTCGCAAGCGCGTTATCAAAAACCTCTCCGGAGGTTACCAGCAGAGGGTAGGAATCGCCCAAGCGATAATCCACAAACCACAATTGGTCGTACTGGATGAACCCACGAACGGTCTGGATCCTAACCAGATAATCGAGATACGCAGTCTTATCAGGCAAATTGCCGAGGAACGTACGGTAATACTGTCTACCCACATATTATCAGAAGTTCAGGCGATTTGCGACGAGATAATGATGATCGAGGAGGGGCAAATGGTATTTAAGGGAACCGTAAGCGATTTTGACAACTATATAGCGCCAAGCACTATATATGCATCGTTCATCGAATCTCTCTCGGCAGATACATTGGCGTCTATCGAAGGAGTGCTGAAAGTGGATGAATTAGGCGGCAAAAACTTCCGCATCTACTTTAACGATGCTCAGGATGTTATGGACCGTGTGGTAGAACAGAGTTTCAAACACAAATGGCGCCTCTCGGAGATCCGTGTGGAGAAGAATGAATTGAACGCCATTTTTGCAGAATTGTCTAAGAAGAAATCGCAGTAAATTATGAAAATGATCTTTAATATAGCGAGGGCGGAATTGCAACAGTTGTTCTATTCGCCTGTCGCGTGGTTGTTGCTGGTAATATTTACGTTGCAATGCGCCCTGAGCGTGAGCGGCACTTTCGATGGATGGATGAGGTTTGTGGATCTGGGAGGAAGGCTCAGCAATCTCTCTATGGGGCAATTCGGCGCTCCGGCGGGATTATTTACCAAGTTGTTGAGCTACCTCTATTTTTATATTCCACTACTGACAATGGGTCTGGTGAGCCGGGAACTAAGCAGCGGATCAATAAAACTGCTCTATTCTTCGCCCATAACCAGCTTCCATATAATCGTAGGTAAATACGCTTCGATGATGGCGTATGGAGCCATCATGATGGGTATCCTTTTGGTCTTCGTATTAACCGGATTATTTACGATCCATGATTTCGAGCTGGGGGCTGTTCTGACCGGTATGCTGGGTCTCTACCTGCTGCTGTGCGCCTATGCCGCCATCGGTATCTTTATGTCGAGCCTCACCCATTATCAGATAATAGCAGCCATCGGCACACTGCTCATATTTATGGGGTTAAGCGTTGCCGGCCGCTACGGGCAGAGCATCGATTTCATCCGTGACGTTACATGGTGGCTGTCTATGAACGGACGCGTGAACGAATTTATCAACGGCCTTATAACCAGCGAGGATGTGCTTTACTTCATCATTATCATCGCGCTGTTCCTGACATTGACGATCGTTCGTCTGAACGCTGTACGTCAGAAAGCACGTTTCACGATCACGCTGGGCAAGAACATAGGCGTAATCGTAGTTGCCTGCCTACTGGGTTATTTTTCTGCCCGCCCCGCGCTGATGTCTTATTACGACGCAACGCGTACCAAGCGTAACACACTAACTCAGGCCAGTCAGGATATTATCGCCAAGTTGGACGGTAAAGTGACCATCACCACCTACATCAACGCTATCGGAAATGAATTATCACGTGTGGATCCGAGGTTCTTGAATCCTGACAGGGACCGTTATAAACAATATATACGGTTCAAGCCGGATTTGAAACTGAAATATGTCCGCTATTATGACGGCGAAGTGGATAATCCTCAATTGGATCAGAGGTATCCCGATCTGAATCCTCGTCAGCGAATGGTGAGGATGATGCAGATGCTGAAAATAGATACGATGTTAATAAAACGGCCGGAAGAGGTCGGGCCGATACTGGATGACTTGCGCAAGGAGGGCAACCACTTCGTAAGTCAGATAGTTCGCGAGAACGGGCAAAAGGGTTGGTTACGCATATTTAATGATAATGCTAGATTTCCCGGCGAAAGGGAAATCTCAGCCGTATTCAAGCGTATGGTAATGGAGTTGCCGGTAGTCGGGTTTTTCCAGGGCCACAACTCCCGCAGTTACACCGGTGTTGGCGACCGTGCTTACGGTCTGTTCGCCAACACCAGGAGCTTCCGTTCCGCATTGATGAACCAGGGCTTCGACATCGCCGAGGTGCGTTTGAATGGTCCCGTACCGGAGAATATCAACATTATGGTGATCGCCGACCTCTTTGAGTACTTCACTCCGGAGGAAGAGGCTTATCTCCAACAGTATATCGACCGTGGCGACAACCTGTTCATCCTCGGCGAGCCGCGCCGCCGCGAGGTGATGCAGCCGCTGTTCAATAAGTTCGGATTCGAAATGGTCCCCGGCATTCTGGTGCACGGTGACCCCGACCGCCAAGCCGATTTGATTCCTTCCTATCCGACCGTAGAGGCCGGTGAAAAGATCGCTCACCAATTCACTTATATGCGCGTCAACCAAAGAGGGGTACTCGGAACACCTTCGGTCGGCGGATTGGAACAAATTGCCGATCTGGGCTACGATGTGACGACGATGTTCCGTACAGCCCCCGAAGTATGGAATGAACTGGAAGTCCGCTTCTTTACGGACGATGAAGAAAATCAGGTCAAATATAACCCCGACGCCGGTGAAGTTATGAAAAGCTACAACACCGTCGTCGCGTTAAGCCGCAAAGTCGGAGACAAGGAGCAGAAGATCATCCTCTCGGGCGATGCCGATTGCATCAGCAACACGATGGGCGACAGCCGCATTCGTAACTCGGTGAACTACACCATGATAACCGGTGGTTTCTTTTGGTTTTCGGATTACGAAGCGCCCGTCGATGTCCGTCGCCCGCCGCTTACCGATAATAAATTATATATCGGCAAAAAAGGAGTCGCGAACCTGAAGATCGTCTTCAAATATGTTATGCCGGGAATCCTGCTTGTTCTCGCGACCTTCATCTGGTTCAGGAGACGTGGAAGATAAACCGACAAAAGGCCGGAAGCAGGCGTACTGTATGCCTGCTTTCCGGCTGTGCCGGAAATAGAAAATCACTTAAAAACATAACATCATGAATCATTGGAAAAAAATACATCTACTGATGCTAATGCTGCTTCCGCTGTGTGCGGCAGGACAATTAGTGCAACGAGGCGATACAGGCGATCCAAATAGATGGCAGAATCAGGAAATCGTCGATAAGTGGAACGCCGGGGAGCTGGGGTCGATAGATGCGATCGTGCAGCGGAAAGCCGAAGTGAAGGCTAAAATAGACCCGCAGAACCGGGAAGCGCTTCTTCAGAATGCTTATGAAGCGATGTCGCGCGCAGGCTATTTCTATAAAGATCATCCCGATGCGGCGGTCGATCTCAGCGTTGTGAGAGGACTGATTGCCGATGTTGATCCCACTTCTCCGGAATTCGGGACAGCGGCGAATACCCGCCGGCTTGTGGAGGCATATTTCGTTTTGAAGATGCTTTCCGAGGGTATACCCGTAAGCGAGCTGACCGGCGAAAATGCCGAAGAGTATGAATTCCAGAAATATAAGTTCGTACTGGAGTCGGGAAATCCGGAATTGATCCTCGGCTATTTCAATTTCTTTGGAAATATATTCATGTATCACGGATATTCGGAGCCGCTGAGAAGGATGCGTCCTTTATTGGAGGCGAATATGCCCGAAAGCGACATAAAGAGCCGTCTTCTATCGGAATATCAGATATACGAACGGTTGGAACCGGGCAGGCAAGCACCGTCGTTCAGGCTGCGCAATGCCCATGGAAGTGAGACCGCACTGGAAGATTTTCGTGGGAAAATAGTGGTTATAGATTCATGGGCGAGTTGGTGTAGAGCATGTATTGCCAAATTTCCGGATTATGTGGCGTTAGCCGAAAAACACAAAAACCGTGACGACATTATATTTATTACGGTATTGGCAGAGGATTACGACTACGAAAGTTGGAAAGATCTTCTGGAAAGAGTTGGCGTAGCCGGTCTGACGAATCTGTTTGCGCCTGAAAAGGACGGCTACCGGATAGATTATCTCACCGGCAGGGGTTTCCCAATGTTTATAATCGATAAAGACGGAACCATAATCTCCTCTAAAGCACCCCATCCCAACAGAGGACTGGAAGAGTATATAGATGAAATCCTGAGTCGTGACAACTAAGTTGTCGATGAAGATACAAGACATTTATATTAATGCCGTTAAGCGGAAATGTATTGCAGCAAATCATGATTTTTTACAATAGGGGTTTTTCATTTTTTTCAAGTTAATTAGTTTTTCAGATGTTCTTACCGGCCCCGCTGCTTTTGTAGGTTGTGGGGTCGGTAAGTTTTTTGAGTTGAAATTAAAAACAAGTTCACAATGTCATTTTACATAGACCAGCAGAGTCTGGATGATTTGAATGTATTTGGTAAGCGCGGTCGGGATTCGATATACGGGATGTTTAACGTTGCTCGTACGCGTGGCGGGGGGCAGGTATTGGACGGTATGTTCCGGCATCCGCTTAGCGACCCCGAACAGATCAACCGGCGTTCTGCGATCATTAAGTATATGCTTGAAAGCGGCATGGAGTTTCCGTTCCGGGGTGAGTTGTTCGACACTGTTGAATACTATTTGAGCAACACCGACCATCGTACTAAGCTCGCCGCCGAAGACAACACGCTGCAGCGCAAACTGAAAGGAGCGATGGGAGCGGATACCGAATACGAGCAGCTGCATAAAGGTGTGTTGGCGAGTATCGAAATAGTCTGTACGCTACGGGATTTCGTAGGAAAGATGGAGGGCGGCACGGGCGGTAATCCCTACCGTGAAGAGTTGGAGCAAATGGCGCATATGGTCGGCGATGCCGACTTCGGTCCTTTGTTTGCAGAAAAAGGGGCTAAAAAACCGGCTTATGCCAAAACCGCCCGGCTCGATGAGCTGATCCGGTTCCGCCTGCGGGATAAACTGCAACGCATACTCCAACGCATCTATCATTTAGACGTCTATATCGCGGTTGCTTCGGTTGCCAAGCGGCTCAACTTTGCCTTTGCGCACGCGCTTCCCTGCGGCGACAACAGTATATCGATCGAGGGCATGTACCACCCGCAGGTTAAGAATGCCATTGCCAACTCGCTGCGTGTAGACCCGCAGGGGAACGTACTCTTCCTCACGGGCGCGAACATGGCCGGTAAGTCTACGTTCATGAAAACGCTGGGGCTTACGGTGTACCTCGCCCATGTCGGTTTCCCTGTTCCTGCGCAGGCGATGGAGTTCGCCACGCTCGACGGGATGTACACGACGATCAATCTGCCGGACAACCTGTCGATCGGTTACAGCCACTTCTACGCCGAAGTGATGCGCGTTAAGAAGGTTGCCGAAGCGCTCGGCAAGTCTAAGCACCTGCTTGTCATCTTCGATGAGTTGTTTCGCGGGACTAATGTTAAGGATGCCTACGATGCTACGATTGCGATCACTCAGGCTTTCGCCGGCAAGCGCGATTGCCTGTTCGTGATCTCGACGCATATTATCGAGGCGGGAGATGAACTTCGCAAACTTTGCGACAACGTGCGGTTCATTTATCTGCCCACGATCATGGAGGGGAGCGCGGCAAGATATCCCTATACCCTTGCCGAGGGTATCACCTCCGATCGGCACGGGATGATGATAATCAACAACGAGAATGTTGTCGATATAATAAAGCAGGGCGGACGCAAGAAGGATCATAAGTCTGCAGGGAAGTTTGTCGTGGATAAACAGACTCTCGAAGACCTGAATATGTTAGGCGAATTCAAGCCGGGTTCTATCTTTTCGCTGTTCAACCGCACACGCACACGCGGCGGCAAGCAGATGCTGGAGAATATGTTCCGCCAACCGCTTAACGATGCGGCAGAGATCAACGAACGCGCCGCAGTTTTCAGTTGGTTCCAGAAACAGGACATCGAACTTCCCGCTACAAAGGAGCAGATCGACCGGGTGGAGCAGTATTTCAATGCCGGAGGAGGAGCAAGCATATTCACTGCCTATGCTGCGATGGCCCGCCGCAAGTCGATGCGTTACCTCAGTCGCAGCGAGGAGTACGAATTGCTGAAAGAGGGACATGATGCGGCAGTTGCATTCATCGTTAAGTTGAAAGAGTTTACCCGACGGCTCGACCGTACCGACATGCCCGCCTACCTTGTCCCGATGCTTGCTCAGTTGGATGCGCTCTTTGCCGATAGACGGCTGGCATGGATATTCGTACCGAATAGTAATAAGACGCCGTGGTTTGTAGTGGCAAACCGCGATTATGCGCTGCGCACGCAATTATTCAAACAGGTGCAGCGGATGATGAAGACGGTCTATGCGTTCGACCTCTATCTTTCGGTAGCCAACACCTCGAAAGAGAGGGGCTTTGCATATCCGAAGGCTATAAACTATGACCCGGCCGGCAACCACATCACGGTCGAAGGGTTCTACCATCCCGCCATCCCGAAGGCTGTCGCAAACACCATTAAGATTGATCGTAAGCGCAACGTGATATTTCTGACCGGTGCGAATATGGCCGGAAAATCGACCCTGATGAAGTCGTTCTCAATAGCTGTTTACCTTGCGCACATGGGATTCCCTGTTGCGGCCGCAGGCATGGAGTTCACGGTGCAGGACGGCCTCTACACGTCGATTAACGTGAGCGATAACTTGGTGATGGGATATAGTCACTTCTATGCCGAGGTAGTGCGGGTTAAGCACGTAGCGCAGGAGGTGGCCAGCGGGAAAAACCTTGTTGTCGTGTTCGACGAGCTGTTCAAGGGCACGAACGTTAAGGACGCTTTCGATGCTACGGTCGCTGTTACAGATGCTTTCGGCGACCACCCGAACTGCTCGTATATTATCTCGACCCATATTATCGAAGCCGGCCACACCCTGACGGGCATCAAGGATAATATGCAGTTCGTTTACATGCCCACGGTCATGCAGGCCGCCGTCCCGACTTACCCATACCGCCTCACCCCGGGAATTACCGACGATCGGCACGGTATGATAATAATCCAGAACGAAAAAATCATCGACATAATCAACAAAAAATAAAATGAAAAAACTATTGTTTGATTCGTGTCTGGCGTTTTTGGTCGGGCTATTCGTTGTTTCCTGTACTCACAGCCCGCCTGAGCAGGATCACGTGTTCGACGAAAGTTCCCTGACCGCCACCGGACGGGCATTTATGGATGCTGTCCAAACGCGCTCCGATTGGGCGGCGGATTGGCGGCAGTTGTCTAAAGCCGGAACTCCTCTGCCCAACGAGGCGATCGCTTTCGGTATCCTCGGGATCAATGAATCGTACTACGCCATTCCGGTTGTCGTGGGGAACGAGATCGTGAGCGTGGTTTTCTACCGGACTGTCTATGCCGACGCGGATGATAGGGTCGGCGAGATGCAGTCGCCGGAGATCATCATGCGCGACCGGATTGACGACAATCTTTTTGCGAAAAGGTTCATGAATACCGGATTCTACGAACACTGGACTGAGAAGGGCTATGATCTGTCGGTGGAGCTTACGCCGATGCCGGAGGTCGAGGCTGTCTATTCTGCCGAAGAGAGTTCTGCGACAACAAGGTCGGGGTCTGCCGGAGGCAGAGTACGCGTTTACTTCAACTGCTATTACCGCTATGATCCCTGGTATACTGATGAATATTACGCCCGATTGCATATGAATTATATCGTAATACTTGCGGTAGACAGTATGTGGGAACCTTTTATGGACTTTAGGTATCTCTGTTGTGAAAATCAGTGGTTTGGCACTGTTTTTCCTCCATATGTCGGTATATATGCTTTTGCCGGCCCTGAGAGTATGGATACGGCCGTGATGTATTATCGTGAATTTGCGCGTCTCGCGACGATTGAAGCCTATAGTGAATTCTTCTCATGAGTTTCCAATATACGTTTCGAGCAACTTTGGCCAGAATTTATAGAACCGCCTATAACCTACACAGTCACTGTGGCTGCCAGGCCTGCGGCAGGCGGGACAGTTTCGGGAAGAGGCTCCTTTCCGGACGGCAGATCGGTTACTGTCGGGGCTACCGCAAACTCCGGTTATAAGTTTTTCGGTTGGACGGGCAGCGTAACCGACACCTTGACGCCCTATTCTTTTGCAATTACCCAAAACATGAACTTTACCGCCAATTTCAGGCCGTGCTTTGCCACCAATAAAGCCAATCCGTTGCCATTTATGGCGCTTGCCCCGCCGGGCACAAATATTGCAGGAGCGACATACGGCAACACTCGGAAAAAAGCGGACGGCACGGCAGTATTCCATAACGGCATAGACCTTGCCGGAGCGGTGGGCACTCCCATATACGCACAGTTTGGCGGCACGGTTGGAAAAGTGGTGTCCGAACAGCCGAATAGAATAGATAATCCCGATAATAAGAATTATCCAACTGGTTATTCTGGTGATATGAATAATGCAGGAAACAGGATTTATGTTAATTCCACTGTCGGAGGCAATACTGTAAACAACGGGTACTGGCACTTGCAGGCAGACACCCCGATAGCCAACAATCCCCGAACCGGACAACCCTGGGCGACAGGGGACGCTATTAATGCAGGTGAAGTCATAGGTTACATCGGAATTACAGGAAATGCCAATGCAGATGTTCCTCATCTGCATTTAACTACGTCAGTAAATGGAGCTAATTCTGATCCTGCAACCTATCTGAATGCTACCATAAGTACAACTACAACAAACATTACCACACCTTGTGATTAAAAACCTTTAAAAATAATCGACATGAAAACAATCGTTAAAATAATCGTCTGTGCAGCATTCTTGATGTTGCCGTATTATGGATTTTCGCAATCGGGTTATACAAGCGCAACCGATATGGATGTTAAAGGTGTATTTATCGGAGGCACCTATACCAAAGCTCAAGTCGAGGCTAAATGGGGCGTTCCGACAAAATATTGGAGCAATATGTCTGAATTTGGGTTAGATGAAGCATATAATTATCAACCTGGCAACTTGTTTCGTTTTAGTGATAATGGTATTTTTGAATCATTTTATGTCAGGACATCCAATTTCCCCGTTTACACTGCGTTTAGCGGAGGGATAAAAGTCGGAGATAATATTTCCCGGATACAGGCCATCGGGTTGGGGACTCCGGTGCTGAAAAGCGACGGAACATACCATCTGAACAGGAATAACAGTGACGATCCGCTCGTTTTTAAACATACGAATGGAATTATCACTGAAATTTCGTTTGTTTCATCTATTTAATGAAATCAGTTAATAACAACATAGCCTTCCGATAAAGAAGGCTATGTTGTTACCCCATTTGGCGCAAGTTTAGGCGTAGCCGTACTTGTGCCTATATATAAAATGCTTCAACTATGAAAATAAATTCAACTGATCTTGAACCAAAACTAAAAACCATAATAACAGTAATGACCAGATTTTTCATATTTTTAAGCATACTCGCATTTACTGCGGGCTGTGCGTCGGTTTTCACCGCTAATTGCGATAAGCCTAAGTCGAAAAAAGGGAACGAATATGTGGTGCTCGTGTCACGCACGGTCGCCTCGGACACTGCATGGAACGCCGTGGCTCAGGCGCTGAGAACGAAACACAACGCCGCCCTATTCGTCTTCGAAGAAGCACCCCGCGCGGCTCTGGAATACCTGCGAGCCGAACGTCCGCGCTATGTGGCGATCGTCGAGATGCCCGAAAACCTGAACCGCGACTACATCATCGACGCTCACCGCATGAGCCGCGAGCTGGATGATGATATTTACGCCGATTACCTGTGGGGCGTAATCTCGGGCTACGACGCTGAGAGCGCAATGCGGATGGTCACTAACAGCGTAGAACCGCTCGTCGTAAAGAACGCCGTGGCGACCATCATGGAGACCAACAGCGCAAAATGGTTCGACCGCTACGGCTATGTGGACGACCATACGGCGGGGCTGTGGGGCGAGAAAAAAGGACCCGGAGAGCCGGTGGTGAACGGCAACATCCCGCGCGAACAGGTGTTGCGTAAATTCACCGACCTGTATGCGGCATACGATCCCGACTTGGTGCTTACGGCTGCACATGCCACGGAAAAAAATCTTGAGATGCCCTTCTCGCTGGGTGATCTGAGGCCGCGCGACGGCAGATTATATGCCGATGACCACTTTACCGGTGAGAAATGGGACCTCGTGGGCAGTGGCAAGCGCAAAGTATATTTCGCTATCGGCAACTGCCTGATCGGCAACTTTTTAAACATGCGCGACTGTATGGCTGCGGCATGGATCAACGGGGAGAACGCGGCGGTGATGAGCGGCTATGTCGTCACCACGTGGCACGGACGCAACGGTTGGGGCGGGCTGAAATACTGGCTCACCACACCCGGACGCTACACGCTTCCCCAAGCTGTCTATCTGAACCAACAGGACTTGCTTTATCAACTGAATGAATGGGCGCCCGACATAATTCGCGAAAAATTCGATTACGACAGTAACTATTTCTATGCGCAATCCGAAACGATACGCAAACTCGCTGCAGCCGTAGGCGGAAACCCGACCAAGGACCAGTTGGGTTTCTGGCATGACCGCGACGTTCTGGCCTACTACGGCGACCCGAAATGGGACGTGCGCCTGCAGCAGATTCCCGAAGAGAACGATTTTACGGTGAGTTCCAGAACGCAACGCAACAGGGTGACGATAACCATCCAAACCAAGCCGAACTTCAGTCTCGAACGCATGGCAGGCGACGGGTTCAAGGAAGAACACGTGCTCGATCTGCCTTTCAGCTACTTCTTCCCCGAACGTTTGGAAAATCCGCGCCTTGCGGCAGGCCAGAGCTGGAAGGCCGCCGTGAGCAAGGATTTTCTGCTCATATATGACCCCGGATTCGAACCCGGAAAAACATATACCATCGTACTCGAAACAGACAAATAGATATGACCAAATTTTTCATATTTTTAAGTATCCTCGGCCTTACTGCGGGCTGTGCGTCGGTTTTTACCGCCAATTCCGATAAGCCGCTGACAGAGCGGCAGGCTTCTCAACTATCGGCCGAACTCTGGGCGGCCAAACTGACGGAAATAGAAAAGACCTACG